>Ga0163144_10000131_pt1 | contig 168643 bp, 160 predicted proteins | sample OliLak19BULKMAT1_FD_123175 | JGI IMG/M metagenome (GOLD analysis project Ga0163144, IMG submission 123175) | Freshwater microbial mat bacterial communities from Lake Vanda, McMurdo Dry Valleys, Antarctica - Oligotrophic Lake LV.19.BULKMAT1 | ecosystem: Environmental > Aquatic > Freshwater >...
CCTCCTTTGGGAGGGAGAGGGCACGGTGAGGGTGGAGCACAGGTGTTTGATCGTTGAGCGTTCGAAAACCGCGCCTTTGCTTGAAGTTTCCGCGCCCCCACCCTCACCCAACCCTCTCCCTCCAAAAGAGGGAGAGGGCTTTTGACGGCGCGATCTATCCTCGGAGTTCGCGCTACGCGTCCGGCTTTTCGCCGTCCGGCTCGGCGCCCACGTGATCGAACCAGCTCCGCGCAGTCTGAAGGCTCTCCGAGATAGGGGAGAGGGCCGTAGCATCTAAACAGCCGCCACATTCGCGGCTCTGTGGGCGAGGCGGGGACGGTCTAGGACGCGGAGTTCGCCGGAGAGAAGCTCGATCAGATTGTCTTTGCGCAGCGCCATGAGGGTTCGGTTCACGTGGGCGATGGTGAGGCCGAGCGAGTCGGCGATGTCTTCTTGGCGGAGCGGGAAGGGCATGGCGCCGTCACGCACCATGCCGCGCTCGGTGAGGCGCTCAAGCAGTTCGATGAAGAAGCTGGCGAGCCGTTCGGGCGCTTTGCGGCGGGCGATGTCGATGATGTGTTTGGCGGTCAGCGTTTGATGGCGGTGGAGGTGGCGCTTGGCGAAGCGGCGTGAGCGCACGTCGCTTGAGAACAACTCGCGATAATTGTCGGCGGTGAAATAGCAGACGACGGATTCCGTGAGCGTTCGGGTCGAGAACGATGCCGGAGTCTGTGCGAGGATGACGGAGTCTAGATCGAACATGTCGCCGGGAATGAGGAAGTTTAGGATCTGGCGTCCGCCATCGGTCAGCGTAGCGTAACGATACGCCCAGCCTGAGCGCAGAATAACAACAGTGTCTGTCGTTTCTCCGGCGACGACGATGTCGGCATCGGGCGGTAAGCGTTTTACTGCAACGCGTTTCATGCGTTGACCGGCAAAGCTTTCCGCAGCGGGGCATTCGCCGCGTTGTGCGAGTGCACAATCATCGCACACCGCAACACGCGACGCAGGCCGGATACTCGGCTCAATCATACAGATAATTCGAACAACGAGTCGCGCTCATGGTGGAGCGTATGGCGAAGCGCAATTCGCACAATGACATTTATCAATCGAACTGCGCTTTTCGCTTAACCACGCCTTCTGTTCCTTCTCCGCATAGTTCGTCGCAACAGCGCGCCCTGTGTGTCGCGTCTTCGATCGAGCGAAGGGATACGCCCTAAGAGCTAGCCCACTTGGCCACGCACTCTGTCTCTAAGCGCACACTCATCTCAGCCAGGAAGCATCGCACCATGTTCAAGAAGTCCGCGCAGCGCACGCAACAAGATGCGCGTCAGCTGGAAGCCGACTACAAGAGCGCCGCGTTTGACGGCAGCTCGGTCGCGATGATGGTCGTCGATCGCGATCTGAAAATCCTGCACGTCAATCCAGCGACAGCGGCGCTCCTTCGCAATAACACGGAGAACTTCCGCAAAATCTGGCCGAGCTTCAATCCAGATCAGATCGTCGGCACATGCATCGACATGTTCCACAAGAACCCCGCGCACCAGCGCCAGATGCTTTCCGACCCGTCGCGCTTGCCGTATCGCACCGACATCACGGTTGGCGATCTGAAGTTCGCGCTCAATGTCAGCGGCGTCTTCGATGCGCAGCGCAATTATATTGGCAACATTCTGCAATGGGACGACGTCACCGCTGCGCGTGTGAACTCCGGTTTGCTGGCGGCGCTGAACCGCTCCCAGGCGATGATCGAGTTCAATCTTGAGGGCATCATTCTGCACGCCAATCCGCCGTTCTGCCAAACAGTCGGCTATTCCCTTGATGAGATTAAAGGTCGGCATCACTCGATGTTTGCAGACGCGGCGTATGCGCAGTCTGGCGAGTACAAAGCCTTCTGGGAAACGCTACGCCGCGGTGAGTTTCAGCATGGCAAGTTTCAGCGCGTCGGCAAGGGCGGCAAAGAGGTCTGGCTTGAGGCCACTTACAATCCCATCCTCGACGGCAATGGCAAAGCGTTCAAAATCGTCAAGCTCGCCAGCGACATCACCATTGTGGAGCAAGAGCGCCGTCTGAATGCGGGGATCCTCGCCGCCATCAGCCGGTCGCAAGCGATGATTGAGTTTGCGTTGGATGGCACGATTCTGAATGCCAATTCCGCGTTCTGTCAGACGGTCGGCTACTCGCTTGATGAGATCAAAGGCCGACGTCACTCGATGTTCGCCGAGTCCGCTTACGCCAACTCGGCCGAATATGCGGCGTTCTGGGAGAACCTGCGGCGCGGTGAGTTCCAGATCGGCAAGTTCCGCCGCGTCGGCAAAGCCGGCAAAGAAATCTGGCTGGAAGCAACCTACAATCCGATCCTCGATGGCAACGGCAAGCCGTTCAAAGTTATCAAGTTCGCGAGCGACATTACTGCGGTTGAGTTGGAGCGCCGCGTCGCAGAGGAAGAAAAGGTTCGCGCGGCTGAACGCCAGAAGCAGGCGGAAGAGCATCAAAAGCAGATCGTGGTCGATCTCTTTGGCGCAGCGTTCGGCAGGATCGCTGGAGGCGACCTGACAGCGCGTATGTCGGACATGCCTGACGCTTATGTAAAGCTCGGCGCCGACTTCAACGCCGCGATAGAAAAGATGGAGCAGGCGATGAGCGTCATCGTCGCCAATGCTTCGGGCATCCGAACCGGTGCGGGCGAGATCAGCCAAGCTGCGGACGATCTGTCTCGCCGCACCGAGCAGCAAGCGGCGAGTTTGGAGCAAACCGCCGCCGCGCTTGATCAAATCACGGCGACGGTGCGCAAAACCGCAGATGGCGCCAAGCAGGCCAATAATGTGATCGTCGCGACTCGCTCGGACGCTGAAGCGTCTGGCCAAGTTGTCCGCGAAACCGTGGCGGCGATGGCCGAGATCGAAAAATCCTCGAAGCAAATCTCGCAGATCATCGGCGTGATCGACGAGATCGCCTTCCAAACCAATTTACTGGCGCTGAACGCAGGCGTCGAGGCGGCGCGGGCGGGAGATGCGGGGCGCGGCTTTGCCGTGGTCGCGTCGGAAGTGCGGGCTTTGGCGCAGCGCTCCTCGGAAGCGGCGAAAGAGATCAAGGGCTTGATCTCGGCGAGCTCTCAGCACGTCGAGACCGGTGTCGATCTTGTTGGCGAAGCCGGCAAGGCGCTGCACTTGATCGTTGGCAAGGTCGGCGAAATCTCTGGCCTGGTCGGCGAGATCACGGCCTCGGCGCAGGAGCAATCAACGGCGCTGGTCGAAGTCAACACCGCCATCAATCAGATGGATCAGGTGACGCAACAGAACGCCGCTATGGTTGAACAATCGACCGCAGCCAGCCATTCGCTGACGCAAGAAGCGGATGAACTGCTCAGCCTCGTCGGCCGCTTCAACGTCACCGGCGGTTCAGCTGGCGCAAGCCATGGTCATGACAAGCGTCAACGTGGTCCAGCGCGACAACAGGCGCCGCAGCCAGTGGCGCAACAGCGTCGCCGCATCGCGCAGCAATTCAGTCACGGCTCCGCGGCTGTGAAGGCCGATGATGATTGGCAAGAGTTCTAAGAGCGGAGCCGGCTATGCAATTGGCATCCGTATTGGACCTCGCTGCGGCGCGTCCGCTGTGGTCGCAACTCTGTGCGCGGCGGCGCCAACAGATTGAGATCGATGCCTCGGCGGTTGATCGTTTGGGCGGACAATGCCTGCAATTGTTGCTGGCGGCGAAGCAGGCCTGGGCGGTCGATGGCGTGCCGTTCAGCGTCGTCCATCCCTCGCAAGCTTTCACAGATGCTCTGCGCTTGAGCGGAGCCAACGAACTCGTGGCGGAGGCGGGACGTGAGTAAGACAATTCTTACAGTGGATGACTCGCGCATGATGCGTGAGATGTTGCTGATGGTGCTGCGCGACGCTGGCTTCAACGTTGTGCAGGCGGAAGACGGCCAAGAGGGGCTCGATGTCCTCGCCAACGCCGCACCTGACGTGATCATCACTGACATCAACATGCCGAAGCTCGATGGCTATGGCTTCATCGAAGGCGTGCGTCGCGACGAGCGATATCGTGCGGTGCCGATCCTTGTTCTCTCGACTGAGAGCAGTCCAGAGAAGAAAGCGCGGGCGCGCAATGCTGGCGCGACCGGCTGGTTGGTGAAGCCGTTTCAGGCCGAGACGTTGCTTGACGTCGTCCGCCGCGTGTCCGGCTAGGAGCGGCGCTGAATGGACGCGATGGACGCCATCAAGGCAACGTACTTTCAGGAATGCGACGAATTGCTCGCAAGCCTGGAAGAGGGTTTGCTCGCGCTCGAAACTGGCGACGCGGATGGCGACACCATCAATGCGGTGTTTCGTGCGGTCCATTCTGTGAAAGGGGGCGCAGGCGCGTTCGGCTTCGACCAGATGGTCGAGTTTGCGCATGTGTTTGAAACGTCGCTCGATGCGATGCGATCGGGCCAGCTCGATCCTGATCCTGATGTGCTGAAACTGATGCTGCGTGCGTCGGACGTGCTTGCTGATCATGTGGCTGCGGCGAAGGGCGAAGGCGCGGTTGATGAAGCGCGTGCGCACGCCATGGCATTGGAACTCGCCGCGCTCACTGAAGAACCCGGTCAAGTATCGGGCGAAGAGAGTGACGCTGGCGACACCGGCGAGGCCGATGATTGGGGCTTTGCGCCGCTCAAAGTCGATCTCGAAGATGCGCCGACGCCGTGGCGTCTCGTTATGCGCCCGACGGCGGAGATGTACGCCAAGGGGCATGAGGCGCTATTGTTCTTGCGCGAGTTAGGGAGACTCGGCCCGCTGACGGCGGACATTGATACGAGCGCTTTGCCTGATCTTGAGTTGCTCAATCCGGAAGCGTCGTATCTCACCTGGAACATCGAGCTTGGCGCCGATGTACCGGAGACAGCAATCCGCGATGTGTTCGACTTTGTCGGTGATGATTGCCCGATCGAGCTGCGGCGTGCGGAGAGCGATGTAGGCACATGCGAGAGCGATGATCTGCCGGTCGTTGAGGCTACCGCGAGCACGTTGGCGGCTCTGTTGGAAGCTGCGCAGGGACCGGCCGTCGAAGCGAGTGCGACGCAGGCAGATGTCAAAGGCGGCGCGGCGTTACCCAAAGGCGAAGCGAAGGGCAGCGGCGTCGCCGCGAGTGGCGCGACGATACGGGTTGATCTGGAGCGCGTCGATCGGCTGATCGATCTGGTTGGCGAGCTGGTGATCAACCAGGCCATGCTGGCGCAGCGTGTCACTGAGAGCGAAGCGGCGTCGTCCACGGTCAGCCTTGGCCTGGATGAGCTGGAGCAGCTCACACGTCAGATACAAGACAGCGTTATGGCGATCCGGGCGCAGCCGGTGAAATCTGTTTTCCAGCGCATGCCGCGCCTCGTGCGCGAGATCGCTGCGACAACGGGCAAACAAGTGCGCTTGATCATGGAAGGCGAGGGCACGGAAGTCGACAAGACAGTGATCGAGCGCCTGTCCGATCCGATCACGCACATGCTGCGCAACGCGATTGATCACGGCCTTGAGTCGCCAGAGGAGCGCGAGGAGGCCGGCAAGCAGGCTGAAGGCACTGTGCGTCTGGCCGCGCTGCATCGCTCTGGCCGCATCATCATTGAAGTGTCCGACGATGGCAAAGGCATCAACCGTCCGCGCGTGCGCGAGATCGCGGTGAAGAAAGGCCTGATCGGCGCAGATGCGGCGCTCAGCGACGATGAGATCGACAATCTGATTTTTCTGCCGGGGTTCTCCACCGCGTCGGCGGTGTCGAACATCTCAGGGCGCGGCGTCGGTATGGATGTCGTGAAGCGCTCAATTCAATCGCTTGGCGGACGCATCTCGATTTCGTCTCAGCCCGGCAAAGGCTCGGTGTTCACGCTGTCTCTGCCACTGACGCTGGCTGTACTGGATGGGATGGTCATCAGTGCGAGCGGACAGACGCTTGTGGCGCCATTGACTGCGATCATTGAAACGCTACGACCGAAGCCGGCTGACGTGCGTCCGCTCGGTCCGAATGGCGCTGTGCTGGCGGTGCGCGATGCGCATGTGCCGTTGATTGATATTGGCGTCGCGCTTGGACTGCGCACGCATCCGATTGATCCGACAACGGGCGTCGTGCTGCTTGTCGAAAGCGAAGGCCTCGGGCGCACGGCGCTTGTTGCAGATGAAATCCAAGGCCAACGCCAGGTCGTCATCAAGAGCCTGGAAGCGAACTACCAGCGCGTCGTCGGAATCGCTGCGGCCACGATCCTGGGTGACGGGCGCGTGGCGCTCATCCTCGATGTCGAGGCGTGTGTCGAGAAACGCCGCAATGAACGCCAAGCCATTCTAGCGCGAGCGAGTTAAGTCATGTCTGACAGTGAATCCCTTGATGAGCACCGCGAGCTGATCTCGTTTCGCATCGCAGATCAGGAGTTCTGCCTCGATATAATGGCCGTCCGTGAGATACGCGGCTGGGCCCCGGCGACGCCGCTGCCGCATTCGCCGCCTTATGTTCGCGGCGTGATCAATTTGCGCGGTGCAGTGTTGCCAATTCTAGATTTGAAAGGGCGGCTTGGCCTTGGGCCGTGTGAACCCAGTGCGCGCAGTGTGATTATCGTCGTGCATATTGGCTCGCGACTGGTTGGTTTGCTTGTTGACGCGGTCTCGGAGATTCTCGCCGCCGACCAATCCGCGATCCAGCCGACACCGAATGTCGGTTGTGACACGGTCGGCCGCTTCGTGCGTGGCATCATCGCGCAAGAGGGCCGCATGATCTCGTGGATCGCGCTCGATGACATCATGCCGAGCGAACAGATCGCCGACGCTGCATGAACGCGCCTGCACTCATCCGGAAGCGTGACGTAATGGTGGAGGGAGACTATCCCTTTACCAAGCGCAACTTCGATCAGATCGCGTCATTCTTGCGCGAGCGCACTGGTATTGCGCTGAACGAAGCCAAAGCGGCGCTGGTCTATTCGCGTCTGGCCAAGCGGCTGCGTCTTCTCGGCATTCCAGACTTCGATACATATTGTCATTTCATAGAGACCGCCCCAGGCGCGGGCGAGCAGCATGAGATGATCAATGCGCTCACCACAAACGTCACGCGCTTTTTTCGCGAGCCGCATCATTTTGATCATTTGCGCAAAGAGGTCGCGCCACGCCTGATCGCGGCGGCCAAGGCAGGCAAGAAGGTTCGGCTCTGGTCAGCGGCGTGTTCGAGTGGCGAAGAGCCGTATTCAATGGCGCTGACGCTGCTCGACGTTTTTCCGGACGCTGGCCGACACAATGTAAGAATACTCGCAACGGACATTGACGCCAAAGTTGTCGCGCGTGCGCGTGTCGGTCTGTACCGAGACGATGCGGTGACGCCGATTCCCGCTTCCATGCGCGATCGCTGGATGGTGCGCGAGCAGGATGGGTGGCGCTTTGGCGACGCTGCGCGCGCTCTGGTGACGTTCAACGAGCTCAACTTGATCGGCGATTGGCCGATGAAAGGTCGCTTCGATGTGATTTTTTGCCGGAATGTCGTGATCTATTTCGAAGAGGACACGCAGTCTGTTTTGTGGTCGCGATTCAAGCAGGTGATGGCGCCAGATGCGCGTCTCTATATCGGCCATTCCGAGCGCATTGAAACGCCCGGGTTCGAAAGCGCCGGTCTCACCATTTATAAGATCGGAGCTGCGCGATGAACCCGATCCGCGTTTTGGTCGTCGACGATTCCGCGACCATTCGAACGATCATCACGAGCATATTGCGTCGTGACCCGGAGATCGATGTCGTTGGCGCCGCCAGCGATCCGCTTGAAGCGCGCGAGGCCATCAAAGCGCTCAACCCCGACGTGATTACGCTCGACGTCGAGATGCCGAAGATGACTGGGCTCGAGTTTCTCGAAAAGATTATGCGTCTCCGACCGATGCCAGTGATTATGGTGTCGACGCTCACACAAGCGGGCGCGTCAATCTCGGTGCAAGCGCTGGAAATTGGCGCAGTGGATTGCGTGGGCAAACCCGATCTAGAGGGGCTAGCCGAGAAGGTTAAGGTTGCGGCGCGCGCAAAAGTTCGTCCGCTCAGCGATGCGCGAGATGTCGAAGCGCCGGTGCGCGATTATCGGCCCGGATCGAAACTACTGGCGATCGGTTCGTCAACGGGTGGCGTTGAAGCGTTGATGACGGTGCTGCGAGGTTTTCCGAAGAACTGCCCGCCGACCGTGATCACCCAACACATGCCGCCAACCTTTACGGCGAGCTTCGCGGCACGGCTCGATCGCATATGCGAGCCAACGGTGACTGAGGCAGTCGACGGCGCGCCGCTCATGGCAGGTCACATCTATCTGGCGCCCGGCGGCGCTGCGCATTTGGAAGTGCACGGCGGCGTGCAGCCGCGTTGCCGACTGCGCGAGGGTCCGGCGGTCAGTGGGCATCGCCCGTCAGTTGATGCGCTGTTCCACTCTGTATGTGAAGCTTACGGCCGTCGCGCGGTCGGCGTCATTCTAACCGGTATGGGGCGCGATGGCGCCGCCGGACTGAAAGCACTTCGCGACGCCGGCGCTGCAACCATTGGCCAAGATGAGGCCAGCTCTGTTGTGTACGGCATGCCGAAGACCGCGTTCGACCTCGGCGCCGTTCAACGCCAATTGCCGCTCTGCCGGATTGGCCGCGCGGCGCTCGATCTGTGTGCTCTAGAAATGAGAGGAGCAGCCTAATGCCAGCCGCCTCCGCGATCAAAGTTCTCGTTGTCGACGATCAGCTCACCATGCGTGCGTTGATACGATCCGCGCTCCAAGAAATCGGCTTTCGCGATATCGTCGATGCCGGCGACGGCGAGGAGGGACTAAAATCCCTCATCACGCGACCCGCGACGTTGATCATCTCTGATTTTAACATGCCAAAGCTCGATGGGTTGGGGCTTTTGCGTGCAGTGCGCGCCAACGAGCCTACGAAGAAGGCCGCTTTCATCATGCTCACCGGCCGCGCCGACAAAGAGCTGGTGCAGCGCGCGATTCAATTCGGCGTAAACAATTATGTGACCAAGCCGTTCTCGCCCGCACAATTGCGTCAGAAGATCGAAAGCGTCTTCGGGGCGCTGACATGACATGAGCGGCGCCTTTGGCGCGAGAGCGAACGCTTCACGTCGTGCAGGGCGACTACCGGGTCATCAATGATCCGCGCATCGTGTTGTCAACGATCCTCGGCTCATGCGTCGCCACTTGTATGTGGGATGAGCGTGCTGGCGTTGGCGGCATGAACCACTTCCTGTTGCCGGGCGATGAGACCGGCGGCTCCGAGCATATGAAGTATGGCGTCAACGCCATGGAGCTCCTGATCAACGGTTTGCTGCAAGCCGGCGCTGTGCGGTCAAGCTTGCGTGCGAAGCTGTTTGGCGGCGGCAAGGTGTTGCAGGGCTTCTCCGACATCGGCGCCAAGAACGGCGCCTTCGCGCAGAAGTTTCTCGCGATGGAAGGCATTGCCTGCATGGCGCAAAGCTTAGGCGGTGATCGCGCCCGCCGAGTACGCTTCTGGCCCACATCGGGCCGCGCCAGTCAGCTTCTGCTTGAGCCAACGCAAGTTGATGCGCTGCTGACGGAGCGTCCGTCCGCGCCGGCGCCCGCCAATCCCGCCGCCGGATCGGTGGAGCTGTTTTGAACACAGCTCACTCTCACCAGCCACTCGCGCAAAGCGGGGAGACGCCTGTGGCGGACCTGCTCAGCACGGTGGCGCAAGAGTTGGAGCGTGTCCGCGTTCTCGGCTTGCGCGTCGAACAGACGATATGCGCAATCGCTGTGCGTTCCGCGTTGGATAGTGCGTTGGTCGCGGAGCTTCAACACCTCGACGCCGCCTTGCAGCACATCGCGGCGCTTCGCGACTTTACGGAGCAATTGTCGGTCCAATGCGATGACAGCGCTCTGATCGACGCCGCGCCCGCGCTCGATCGCATCACGCTAGCGGACCTGCGCGCGCGGTTAGGCGGTGCCGATGATGATGGCGGCAGCGCGGACGATGGCTGGGAGGTGCTTTAGTCGCCATGTCCAAGATCGAACCAGATGCCCGCATCAACCTGTCTAAGGCGATTGTGATCATCATCGACGCTAGTCAACACTCGCTGGACGTCACCGCGCAGATCTTGAAGGGCTTTGGCGTCGCCACGATGCATCGCTTCAGCACGCTTGACGAGGCGAACAAATATCTGCGTCAGCGTCAGGCGGACATGATCTTGATCGATCCGTCCGTCGACCACGGCGCCGGCTACGATTTCGTCAACGAACTCCGTCATTCCGGCACGCAAAACGCTTTCGTCCCGGTGATCCTCGTGAGCGGTCACGTTCATCCGTCCGATGTGGCGCGCGCGCGTAACACTGGGTCTAACTTTGTCGTCACCAAGCCGCTTGCGCCGACCGTGTTGCTGCAGCGGGTGATGTGGGTAGCGAAGGACAAGCGGCCCTTCGTTGAAGCCGGCGCCTACATTGGCCCGGACCGGCGCTTCAAGTTCGAAGGGCCGCCGATCGGCAGCGATGGCAGGCGACGCGATGATCTGAAAACGCCGCTCGGTGATGCGAACGAGGCAAATCTGTCTATCGATGAACTGGATGCGCTGATCAAACCACAACGGGTGGCGCTATGACCGTGGTGCGAAGCTTTTACCCCGAAGTCCATCTCAAGACGCTCCTCAATGAACCGGGCGGGATCAAAGTAGCGGATGCGATAGACCGCGCTTATGACAGTCTCGAAGAAGTGCGCGATCAATGCCTAGCTGCCATCGATGACAAGATCGCAGCAATCGCAGCGTTTGCACCGGATGCTTCACCGCTTGTGCGCCGTGATTGCTATCAGCTATCGAATGAAATCTTTGCGGAAGCAGGCGCACTCGGTGCGCCGGAGTTGAGCGCGGTCGCGTTCAATTTGTGTGAGGTCCTGAGCGCCGATCAGACGCGGGTTTCAGCGAAAATCATCGGCGTGCACGTCGACGCAATGCGCGTTCTGCGTTTGCCGGGCGCGGCGGCAAGTCCGGGCTTACGCCGCGCAGTGCTGGATGAGCTGCGCCGCCTGGGCGCGTGGATCGGCGGTGACGCGTGACGCGTCCCGCAAACGCGCGCGTGCTGCGGTCTGCACAGGCCGTGGCAAAGGAGCTGGCGGAGTCCGGCGCCTTTGTGAGCGCCGCAGAGATCGTAGCAACCTTAAACAGCATGGGCATCGAACTGGGCGATGCGTTGTGCTTGGATTTGCAGACCTGGTGCGATGACGCCGTAACTCAGGACATGCAGGCGTGACGCCTGGAAGCGCTGTCGCGGAGCGGCCTGCGCTGAACGCGGAGGCGAGGCTGGAGAATTATTCCGGCGTCGAGCGCGCTGCAATTCTTTTGCTGACTTTGGGTGATCAAGCTTCGCCTTTGATGGAGGCGTTGGACGACGACGAGCTTCGAGAGATCTCAAGCGTCATGTCCGGCCTTGGCGCTGTTCCGCCGCATATCGTAGAGCAGGTCGTCGCCGAGTTTATGAGCCGGCTTTCGCAAGCGGGATTTGTTCTCGGATCTTTTGAGCAAACAGAGCGCATGCTGCTTGGGATATTCCCTCCCGATCGCGTGACGACGATTATGGAGGAGCTGCGCGGTCCCGCTGGTCGCAACGTCTGGGACAAGCTCTCGCACGTCAATGAGAAGCTGCTGGCCGGCTATTTGGTCAATGAATATCCGCAAACCGTTGCTGTCGTTCTCTCCCGGTTGCCGGCGACCTCTGCGTCTAAAATCTTGGCGGAGCTGCCGCATGATTTCGCTGTCGAGGTCATCAACCGCATGCTGACGCTCGACACAGTCTCACGCGACGTGTTGCAGGGCGTCGAGAACACTTTACGTGGCGAGTTCATCAATAGCCTCACGCGAACGACACGGCGCGATAGCCACGAGGCCATGGCGGAAATCTTCAATCACTTGGATCGCAGTTCAGAAGCCAAGTTCTTTGCGCGCTTGGATGAGCGGCAGCAGACGAGCGCTGAGAAAATTCGCGCTCTGATGTTTGTATTTGAGGACCTCAACAAACTCGATCCTGCCGGTGTCCAGACGTTGTTGCGGCAATGCGACAAAGCCGACCTTGCCTTGGCGCTCAAGAGCGCGTCAGAGCCGTTGCGTGCTTTGTTCTTCTCAAACATGTCCGAACGCGGCGCAAAACTCCTCCGCGAAGACATGCAGGCCATGGGCCCAGTCCGCGCGCGCGATGTCGACGCGGCGCAGATGCGCTTGGTCACGCTGACCAAAGAGCTAGCAGCGCGCGGCGAACTCATGCTGGCGAGTTCGAACGCAGAGGATGAGCTGATTTATTAACAAGCGCGCTGCCCGGTCACACGGCAGATGGAGCTTTGTTTCTTGGTTGAAGGTAAGCGGTCGGAAAGTTGCAGACGTTACTCGTCTGCAACGCTAATATTCACCACGTTGCCGCATCTTCGCACGCCGTACCGGCGTTCTGCGTTGATGCTCGACGTTGGCGCGGATAACAAAATGCGAGAGCGCCGCGCGGGCGAGGGCTATGGCTATGTTGGAAGAGAAGCGTGTGGGCGGCGCGAAGCTGCCGCTTGCTGTCGATCTCGACGGCACGCTTTTCCGTGGCGATATCTTTGTCGAGGCGATGCTGCGTTTTGTGACGGCGCGGCCGTTGCGCGTCTTTACGCTGATCGGTTGGTTAATGCGCGGCCGTGCTTATGCGAAGGCGCGACTCGCGGAAACGGCGCCATGTGATCCCGGAATTTTGCCATACGAGACTGAGCTGCTCGATTGGCTGCAAGCCGAGCACGCCAGCGGCCGCACGATCGTTTTGGCGACGGCTTCTAATGCGCGCGAGGCCGAGCGTATAGCTGCGCATGTCGGCGTGTTCGACCAAGTGTTCGCTTCGGACGAGAGCACCAATCTGAAATCTGTGCGCAAGGCCGAGCGTCTGACGGCGGCGTTCCCAGAAGGCTTTGTCTATGCCGGCAATGAAAGCGCTGATCTGAAAGTATGGCGCGCAGCATCGGCGGCAGTCGTGGTGAACGCGTCGCCGGGCCTAGCGCGCCGGGCGGCGCGAGAGTTTCAAGTCGAGCACAGCGTTCCGCCGCGCGGCGGTGCGCTGCGTGGGCTGATCAAGGCCATTCGCCCGCAGCAATGGGCCAAGAATGTGCTCGTGTTCGTGCCGATGGTCGTCGGCCAAGGCTGGTTCGATTTGAACACGTGGGCGCAAGCGCTCGTCGCGTTCTTTGCGATCAGCTTTGCCGCATCGAGCATTTATCTCGTCAACGACGCTAGCGACATTGACGCCGACCGGCGCCATCATCGTAAGCGCACGCGTCCGTTCGCGAGCGGGGCGCTGTCGCCGCTGGTCGGCTTGCCGTTTTCGTTGCTTTTGGGCATTGCGGGCTTGTCGCTGGGCGCAGTGCTCGGCACGCTGCCATTCTTTGCGGTCGCTTTTTATTTGGTGCTGAACGCGTTCTATACGTTCTGGTTGAAGACCAAGCAGATCGCAGACGTCTTCACGTTGACGGGCCTTTACATCATCCGCGTTGTGCTCGGCGGCCTTGCTACAGGCTTTCTTGCGTCGTCTTGGCTGCTGGCGTTTTGCGGGTTCTTCTTCTTCAGCTTGGCGCTCTGCAAGCGCGTGACTGAGGTGGATACCGCTGCGGCTGGCGGTGGCGTGGGGCTCAGCCGTCGCGGTTATCAGATCACCGATGGGCCGGTGTTGACCGCCATGGGCGTGGCCGCAGGCTTCATGTCGTGCCTCGTTCTGGCGCTTTACATTCAGTACGACATCACGACTGCGCGCGCCTACAGCTGGCCGCTGTTGTTGTGGCTATTGCCGGCAAGCGTGATGTACTGGTTCTGCCGCGTTTGGTTGCTGACCGCCCGTGGCAAAGTGCATGACGATCCGCTGATCTGGGCCGTGCGCGATCGCGTGTCTTGGATACTCGGTGCGATCGCCGCGGCTGGCCTTGCAGGGGCGGTGCTGCTCGATCCGCTGCCGATTACGCAGTGACGCTCAGCGCCAGAGTGCTGGCAGCGTCAGCGACAGCTCCGGAATGAACGTCACCAAGAGCAGCACCGTGATCGCGGCCAGATAGAACGGCCAGATCGACTTCATCGCCTCAGCAATCGTAATCCGTCCGATCGCTGAGCCGACAAACAGCACCGAGCCAACCGGCGGCGTGATCAGGCCGATGCCCGCTGCAAGCACCAAGATGACGCCGAAATGCATTGGCGCGACATCGTAAGCGCGTGCAACCGGCAGGAAGATCGGTGTGCAGATGATGATCATGGGCGCGAGGTCCATGAAAGTGCCGAGGATCAGCAGGATGGCGAGGATCATCAGTAGGACGAGAACCTTCTCGTCGGTCACGGCCTGCAGCAGCTCGACCATCATGGTCGGGATTTCGAGATAGGCCATCAGCCAGCCGAACGCGCCTGCTGCGCCAATCACGAACAACACCGCGCCCGAAGAACGCGCCGCGTGCGCGACGGCGCCGAAGAACGCGTTCAATCCCATGCCGCGATAGACAAGGAAGGTCACTGCGAGCGCGTAGAGAACCGCGACGGCGGCGCTTTCCACTGCGGTAAAGATGCCTGCGCGAATGCCGCCGAAGATCACGAAGATGAGCAATAAGCCAGGGATCGCCGCAATAAGGCGCACGCCGACAGCGCCGAAGCCTGGAAACGCTTCGGTCGGATAGTTCCGCACGCGCGCCATAACATAGGCGGCGACCATGATCCCGAACGCGAGCAACAGCGCAGGTACTATGCCTGCGGCGAACAAATCAGCGATCGAGACGCCGCCGCCGGCAATGGCGGAGTAGAGGATCAGATTGTGCGAAGGCGGCAGCAGCAACGCGACGAGTGCCGCCGACACGGTGACGTTGACGGCGTAATCTTTACCGAAGCCGCGCTTTTCCATTTGCGGGATCATCGTCGAGCCGATGGCGGATACGTCCGCCAGCGCCGAACCGGAGACGCCGCCGAATAGCGTCGAAGCGAGCACGCTGACTTGTCCCAGGCCGCCGCGTAAGTGGCCGACGAGCGATGAAGCCAGCGAGATTAGCCGCTCTGATATGCCGCCGCGTAGCATGAGCTCACCGGCGAAGATGAAGAGCGGGATGGCGAGCAGCGAGACCTTGTTGAAGCCGGAGCCGACTTGTTGGACGACCACGATCGGCGGGATGCCGAGATAGACCAGTGTCGCGACGGTTGCCGCAGCGATCGAGAACGCCACCGGCACGCCGATGATCAAGAGTAGCGCAAAGACGCCGAAGAGGATCGCGAGTTCCATCAGGCGTGCTCCTCGGCCGGATAGTCGCCAGAGATCAGCCGCTCCAATGCAAACAACGCAATCAGTCCGCCGCCGACGCAGAGGCCGATATACGAGATGCCCTCGGGCATCGGCGCGCCCGCCATCGGCACGTTCCAGCTGTCGATCATGAGCAAGCCGCCGTACCAGGCGAGCGCGCTACCAAAGACCAGCGCGATCAACCGCGCCAGGAGCTTCAACAAAACGCGGATCGGCGCGGGCGCCAGCTCGACGAGCGTCGGAAAATTGAAATGGCTCTCGCGGCGCACAGCTATCGCGGCGCCGAAGAGGGCGGCGACGCTCATCAAAACGAGCGCAACCGGCTCTGTCCAACCCGGAGAGTCGTTCAACGCATAGCGGCCGATCACTTGCCACGCGAGCACCAGGACCAGCACGCACAGGCTCGTACCGGCAATAATCATTGCAAGCCGCGCAACCGCGCCAAAGGCGCCGCTCAAGGCGTTAGACTTAGCCATGCTGCTCCCCAGTCGCCGTTTGGCGATCTTTTATACGTGCGCGTCGATGCGCCGAATTGTGTTCGCGATATCTGCGTTAGCGAGCCAGCGGCGCTTCATCGGTTCGACGGCGCGGCGGAATGCGTCCTGATCTGCTTCGTTGAAGTTGACACCGGCATCGAGCACGGTCTGACGCGCGGTTGCTTGCTTTTGATCCCAGAGCCCGCGCATCACGGCGACTGATTCAGTTGCCTTGGCGCGGAAAAGATCTTGGTCTGCGCGCGTGAGCGAGTCGTAGCGCGCCTTCGACATCAGCAGCGCTTCTGGGGCGCAGCAATGATTGGTCTGCGACCAGTAGCGCGCCACTTCGTATTGGCGCGTCGATTGGAACGTCGCCCAATTGTTTTCGGCGGCATCGATCAGATGCGTTTGTAAGCCAGTGAACACTTCGCCGAACGGGATTGGCGTGGAGTTCGCGCCCATCGCGTCGAGCATTTCCATGAAGATGTCGGCGCGCGGTACGCGGACTTTAAGACCGCGCATGTCGTCGGGCGTGTGGATCGGGCGGCGCGCATTGTAGATTGAGCGCATGCCTGAATCGTAGAAGGCGAGACCGACTAGGCCGCGACGTTCGAACGTCTGCAATATCTCGCGACCGATCGCGCCGTCGCAGACGTTGCGCATGTGCGCTTCGTCGCGGAAGACATAAGGAAGCGCCAGCGGCTGCGTCGCCGGGAACATGTTGTTGACGGCGCCGAGATAGACGCGGGCGATGTCGAGCACTTGAAAGCGCGCGAGATTGACGGTGTCGGTCTCGCTGCCGAGCTGGCCCGAGGGGTAGAGCCGGAAATTGATGCGGCCGTTGGTTTCCCGCGCAATTTCCTCGCCCATCCAACGCACGGCTTCGACAGTGGGATAATCGCTTGGATGCACATCAACGGCGGTGATCGCAGCGCCTGCGCTGTGCTGCTGCGCAAACGCGACGCCCGCGCCAGCGATGGCCGCGCCGCCAGTGACTGCGAGTGCGCGGCGCGTAATCATTCGAAGCCCCGCCCGTTGCCGACAGCTTTGACTGCCGTGCAAAGAATATCGCCGGAGCCATTGAAGCTCACGCGCGAATGTTGGCCGATGAGGATGTCGTGGACGCCTGTGACGGCGCCGGTGGTGATGAGTTGGCCCACCTTCAACGGCTTGCCGCGTTGCGCCAAGTGTCCGGCGAGAAACGCCAGCGCATCAAGCGGGCCGTCGGGCGCATCGCTCGCGCCGCCCGCGCCGACAGAGTGTCCTTCAATGAAGGTCTCGCACGTCACGCCCTTTGAGAGTTTCGCACGCCAGTCGGCGACTTCGGGTCCGAGGATGAGGCCGTGATTGTTGCCGAAATCGGCGACAACGACGGTGGCCCCAAGATCATTGATCGTCGCCAACGGGCTGCCCGCGGTTTCGACGCCGACATACATGGAGGCGATCAGTTCAGCCGCTTCGGCCGCGTTCCATTGCGTCTTGTCGGCGGGTGCGTCTTTGCCGATGCGGAAGACGTACTCGGCTTCGACGGCGGCAAAGCCGTGGTCGAAGACTGGGAAGTTCACGGCTGCGCCGTTCGCGACCCAGACATTCTCTTTGAAGATCGGGCCTGCCAGGCGTTCGGCGCCGAGGGTTGCGACTTGGTGGTGCTGAACGCGGCCGATCTTCCAGCCGACGACCTCGGTCGGCCAGAGCGCGATGGCTTCGTCCTGGATTCGATAGCTGGCGGCAAGGTCGCCCGGCTGGTCGCCCGGAAAGCCGTCGAGCGCCCGCGCCTCCTGGCGCGCGGCGACGAAAGCGCCCGCGATCGCACGCGTTTGTTGGGTCTCGCCAGCCACTATGCCTCCCCGCCGACTTTGCGTCGGTCTCGTCCCGGTGGGCTAGCAGACACCGGTGTCATTTGCAATCCGGCGACGCTGTTGAGGCGCGTTAGGCGGCCCACAGCACTTCGACCGGGGGCATGTCCGGCGCGAAGAGGGCGGCGACCGGGGCGTCTTGGGCGGCGAGCGCCTGTTCGAGCCGGGCGCGTTTTGCGTCGCCTGTGATGACCAGAAGGAGCGCGCGGCTGCGCTTCAGCGCGTTGCGCGTAAGGGTGAGGCGTTCCGCGCTGCCTTGTGCTTGCGGCGCATTGATCGCAACGACGCTTCGCCTTGTTTTTTCGCTCAGCGCATCGTCGAGACCGCGCGCGCTCGGAAACCACGAGGCTGTGTGTCCGTCTTCGCCCATGCCCATGAGTGCGATGTCGAATGAAAGCGGGGCGTAGAGAAGTTCAGCGTAGTCGGCGGCCATTCCGACAGTCTCGGCCGCGAAATACATCGGCTTAACTTCAGCGCCCGCGTCAAACGCCGCCGCTAACGTGCGCTCGATCAGTGCTTCGTTCGAAGCCGGCGATGACAGCGGCACGTTGCGTTCGTCGACGAGCGCGAAGGTGATCTTTGTCCAGTCGAGTGTTTGTGCAGCAAGCGCGCGATAGATCGGCTCCGGCGTCGAGCCGCCGGACAAGGCCGCCCAAGCTTCGCCATTCGCTGCAATGCCTGCGCGCAAAGCGGTAGCGAGCCTCTCGGTTGCAGCCTCGATCAGCGACTCACGGCTTGTGAAGGTGGTGAGCTTCAAGCCCTGTCCGCCAGCAGCGCTCTCAGCGTCTCCGCCGCTTTGGCGCCATGCTCGCCGTTCGCCAGCGCATACGCTGCAAAAGCTTGCAAATAGCCGATTTTATCGCCGCAATCGTAGGTGCGGCCTTCGTATTCGTAAGCGTGGAACGTCTGCTGCTCCATCAGACGCGCCATCGAATCCGTGAGTTGGATTTCGTTGCCGGCGCCGGGGCCTTGGCTGGCGAGGAGATCGAAGATCTCAGGCTGGAGAATGTAGCGACCGCTGATGAAGAGGTTCGACGGCGCCTCTTCGCGCTTCGGCTTCTCGACCATGCCCTTCATTTTGATCAGCCGCCCGTCACGGCTTTCCGGCGCGATCACACCATAGCGTTCCGGCGTATCAGTTGGCTCAACCGCGATGACGTTGCCGCCGACGCGATTGTACGCATCGACCATCTGTTTCAGGCAGGACGGCTGCGCCATCATCAGCATGTCGGGCAGCATCACCGCGAACGGCTCGTCGCCGATAATGTCGCGCGCGCACCAGACAGCGTGTCCCAAGCCTTGCGCCGACTGCTGGCGCACGAAGCTCATCGTTCCCGGTTCAGTAACGGAGCTTGTCGCTTCCTTAAGCTGCTCGGTCTTGTTCTTCTCGCGAAGTGTTACTTCGAGTTCATACGAGCGATCGAAATAATCCTCGATCGCGCCCTTATTGCGCCCCGTCACAAAGACAATGTGTTCGATGCCAGCAGCTAAAGCTTCGTCCACGACGTACTGAATCGCTGGCTTATCGAAGACGGGCAGCAGCTCTTTGGGGATAACTTTGGTCGCCGGGAGCACCCGGGTGCCGAATCCCGCAACCGGGAGTACCGCTTTCCGTAGGGGTCGGTGACTGCCTGGAGCGCTAGCCATTGTGTTCCCTTTCGCTGCGCCGCAACACGAGCATTTGGCGTTCTGCTTAGAGCGGAAGCAGGCGCCGCTCGCAACAGCAAGTGAGCGTCAGATTCGGCTTGAATTCAGGATTATCGGTTACGATCTGCTTGAAGCCGCGCAAGACGGTGGATGGGGTGTCCGGAGTAGTGACAGCAGTCACGGACGAATTCTCTTCGGCGCCGCAAAGTAGCATTTGCCATCACGGCAACCTTTTGTTAACAGACCGCGCTTCCGGTCCGGGAGTTCCCAAGAAAATGTCGTCTCAAGCTCAAGCCACGCGCCGCATGATTGTGGGCAGCTTCGCCGCTGGCGTTAGCGCCATGGTGCTGCTCGGCCTCATCGCGCCGGTCGCGATGCAAAGCGGCTTGACCGTGCGCGACGCTTTCGCCGCCACCCTGGTCGAGCGCGGCCCAGCGATCGAGCCGCTGAACGTGGTCGCGATCGAAGCCCAGCTGGCCGAAGCAGACCGCCTGATGGCCGATATGCGCAGCACCACCGCTGACGAAATGGCCATGCTGGAGCGCTTGGCGCGCTAATCGAAATCACAGTTTGAATGAAAAGGCGCGGGGCCAAGCTCCGCGCTTTTTTCGTTTGTGCTCAACCTTCTCCCGCATGGGCGGGAGAAGGTGTCGGCGAAGCCGACGGATGAGGGTGGGTGGTTCAGGACGAGGCGTCGAACTTCTGACCAAGCGATGGATCGGCCGAAGCGCCACTTTCTGACGCTCCCACCCTCATCCGGCCTTCGGCCACCTTCTCCCGCCCATGCGGGAGAAGGGACTCAGAGAATGCTCTGCCCGGTGCTCTTCCAGTCCTTCAAAAACGCCTCCAACCCAGCATCCGTCAGCACATGCTTGTAGAGGCTCTTGAACACGGCCGGTGGAAGGGTTGCGCAATCGGCGCCAGCCAACGCCGCATCCCGCACATGGCCGGCTGAGCGGATCGAGGCAGCCAGGATCTGAGTCGGGTAGGCGTAGTTATCGTAGATGGTGCGGATTTCCCGGATCAGCTCCATGCCGTCTTGGCCGTTATCGTCGAGGCGACCGAGGAAGGGCGAGATGAACGTCGCGCCGGCTTTCGCCGCGAGCAGGGCCTGCACGGCGGTAAAGCAAAGCGTGACGTTGCAGGGCATGCCTTCGTCTTCGAGAATCTTGCACGCCTTCAGCCCCTCGACCGTCAGCGGCAGCTTCACGACGATGTTCGGCGCAAGCTGACGGAGCTTGCGGCCTTCCTTCAGCATCGTCTCGGCATCCTGAGCCACGACCTCGGCGCTGACCGGACCCGGCACAGCGGCGCAGATGGCTTTCAGCGTCTCGAAGAAATCGCCGCCGGATTTGGCGATCAGCGACGGATTCGTCGTCACGCCATCCACAAGGCCGGTCTCAGCCAGCGCCGCCAGTTCCTTGGCGTCCGCGCTATCGATGAAAATCTGCATGAAAAGCTCCGCTGCCGCATTCCCGCAGCCGTTTTGCGCTGATAGCCAAACGCCGCGATCAGGCAAAGCGCCCGAATCGGCGCAAACGAGCCTGGACAAGGATATCCAATGAGCAACAGCGAACAGATCGAAGGCGTTCCAGCGCAAGACCTCGCCAACGCCATCCGGGCGCTGGCGATGGATGCGGTGGAGCAGGCCAAGTCCGGCCACCCCGGCATGCCGATGGGCATGGCCGATGCAGCGACGGTGCTGTTCTCAAAGTTTCTCAAATACGATCCGAGCGAACCGAACTGGGCCGACCGCGACCGCTTCGTGCTCTCGGCCGGCCACGGCTCGATGCTGATCTATTCGCTGCTCTATCTCACCGGCTACAGCGACATCACGCTCGATGAGATCAAGAACTTCCGCCAGCTCGGTTCAAAAACTGCAGGCCACCCGGAAAACTTTCTCGCCGCCGGCATCGAGACAACGACCGGCCCGCTCGGCCAAGGTCTCGCCAATGCTGTCGGCATGGCGATGGCGGAAGCGCATCTCAATGCGCGCTTCGGCGATGAACTGGTCGATCACCGCACTTGGGTGGTCGCGGGCGACGGCTGCTTGATGGAAGGCGTGAGCCAAGAAGCGCTCGCGCTCGCTGGCCGCCAAAAGCTGAACAAGCTGATCGTAATTTGGGACGATAACTCGATCTCGATCGATGGCGCCGTTTCGCTCTCGGATGTGACCGACCAAAAGGCTCGCTTCGCCGCGAGCGGCTGGAACGTGCTCGAATGCGATGGTCACAACATGGCCGACACCGCGCGCGCTTTCGAGGCCGCCACGAAATCCGACAAGCCGGTGCTGATCGCCTGCAAGACCATCATTGGCTACGGCTCACCGAAGAAAGCCGGCACGGCGAAGGCGCACGGTGAAGCGCTCGGCGCTGAAGAACTCGCCGCGGCGAAAGCCAAGCTCGGCTGGTCGCACGGGCCGTTTGAGATTCCGGACGATATCTTGAATGCGTGGCGCAAGATTGGCGCGCGCGGTTCAGCGGCGCGCCAGGCATGGGCGCAGCGTCTGAAGCGCTCGGAGCACAAGAATACCTTCGCCGCCGCGATCAGCGGCGCGAATGTCGATGCAGCGATTGCAGCGCTCGGCATGCACGCAGCGAAGATGGCGAGCGAAAAGCCGTCACTCGCAACGCGCGCGTCATCGGGCAATGCGATCGACGCGATGTTTGAAGTCTGTCCCGAATTGCTTGGCGGCTCGGCCGATCTCACCGGCTCGAACAACACTCATGCCAAGGGCTCAGTCGATTTCACGCCGGAGAACCGGCTCGGCCGCTATGTGCGCTACGGCATTCGCGAGCACGGCATGGCCGCTGCGATGAACGGCATGGCGCTGCATGGCGGAATCATTCCCTATAGCGGCACGTTCCTGTGCTTTGCCGATTATTGCCGCCCGTCGATCCGGCTCGCGGCGCTGAGCCAGCTTCGCGTCATTCACGTGATGACGCACGATTCCATAGGCCTCGGCGAAGACGGCCCGACGCACCAACCGGTCGAGCATCTCGCGTCATTGCGCGCGATCCCGAACCTGATGGTTTTCCGCCCAGCCGATGCGGTCGAAGCGGCGGAGTGCTGGCAAGCAGCGCTGCTGAACGAAGACGGCCCCAGCATCCTCGCACTCTCGCGCCAAGCGACGCCTGCGTTGCGCGACGATGCGAGCGAGAACATGAGCGTGCGCGGCGCGTACGAATTGCTCTCGGCTGAAGGCGGGCCGTCACGCGTGGCGATCTTCGCCACCGGCACGGAAGTCGCCCTCGCCGTGAAAGCGCGCGAAGCGTTGCAAGCCGAAGGCATCCCAACGCGCGTTATCTCTGCGCCGTGCTTCGAACTCTTCGAGATGCAGGACGACGCCTACCAAGACGCCGTCTGCGGCGAGGACGACGAAGTCAAACTCGGCTGCGAAGCCGCCATCGGGCAGGGCTGGTTCGAAGCCTTCGGCTTAGACGCGTTCGTCGGCATGAGCACGTTCGGCACAAGCGCGCCCGCGAAAGATGCGTACGCACACTTTGGCATTACGGCTGAAGCGCTGGTCGAGGCGGCTAAGGATTTGCTGTAGCGCGGCGGCATCTTGCCGACTACCGTCATGTCCAGGTAACGTATGGAAACGCGTCTCGTTAAGAAACGTAGCGAGCAAACAGCACTCTCATGTTGGCGCTTTCCGCTTGCCAAGGCACGAGGGGGGCACATGAGAGTTCTTGTAATTTCAGCCGCGCTTTTACTAGCTTCATGCGGCATCAATAGCACGCCAGAAGGTCCACCAAATTTTAGAGCTGGCTGGGACGCAGGATGCCAGAGCGGCTACGCCGCAGCGGGCATGGTCCTCTTCTTCAGGTTTACACGAGATATTGAAGCGTACGATACTGACAGTATCTACCGGCAGGGTTGGGATGCCGGCTATCAGCATTGCCACAGTCAGCAATCCGTCTTGAACAACTTGCCGGCTCCCGAGCCCGAGGAAAGACGCACTGACGATCCGGTCGTCGCTCCGGCACCAGACTAGAGCCTCCGCGCATCTTCGCTAAGGGCTACTGCAACAGAGAGTTAGTTGAGTTGGACAGCGCGCATTTGGATGCGCATGTGCCTAGACGTCGACGCTCCTTAAGTGCGACCGCCGCCAATCGCCGCGACAATTTTCTCCGCCGCATCCGCTGGCGACATCGCGGCGGCATCAATCCGGATCTCCGCCTTCTCCGGCGGCTCGTACGGTGAATCGATCCCAGTAAAGTTCTTCAGCTCACCAGCGCGCGCCTTCTTGTAGAGCCCCTTCACATCGCGCGCTTCCGCGACAGCCAGCGGCACGTCGACGAAGATCTCATAGAACTCACCCTCGCGCGCCAAATTGCGCGCGAGGTCACGTTCGGCGCGGAAGGGGGAGATGAAGGAGACGAGCACGATCAGGCCCGCATCCGCCATCAGCTTTGCTACTTCCGCGACGCGGCGAATATTTTCGACGCGATCGGCTTGCGTGAAGCCGAGATCGCGGTTGAGGCCGTGGCGAATGTTGTCGCCGTCGAGCATCACTGTGTGGCGGCCCATGGCGTGGAGTTTTTTCTCCACCATGTTGGCGATGGTCGATTTGCCGGCGCCGGAGAGGCCGGTGAACCAGAGGATCGCCGGGCGCTGACCTTTGATCGCGGCGTGCGCGTCGCGATCCACTTCGAGCGCTTGCCAATGCACGTTGTGCGCGCGGCGCAGCGCGAAATGGATGAGGCCGGCGCCGGCGGTCTCGTGCGTGTCGGGATCGATCAGAATGAAGCCGCCAAGCTCGCGGCTTTGTTCGAACGGATCAAACGGAATGGCGCGATCGAGGCTGACATTGCAAAGCGCGATGCCGTTGGCTTCAATCTGGCGCGCTTGGTTCGGCTCGAACGTCTCAATGTCGATGCCGTGGCGGATGTCGGTGATGGTAGCGTGCGCTTGGGTTGCGCCGATCTTCAACGCGTAGCGGCGGCCGGGATAGAGCGGCGTGTCGCTCATCCACACGATCGTCGCCTGAAACTGATCGGCGATCTCGCAGGGCGCGTCAGCAGCAGCGATCACATCGCCGCGCGAGCAATCGACTTCGTGATCGAGCGTCAGCGTCACCGATTGGCCCGCGACCGCCTCCGGCAAATCGCCATCCGCCGTGACGACGCGCGCGATCTTCGCAGTGCGCCCTGACGGAAGAATGCGGATCGCATCGCCCGGCTTCACGCTGCCCGCACTGATGCGCCCAGCAAAGCCACGGAAGTCGAGATTGGGCCGCACAACACTTTGCACGCTCATACGCAGCGGCTGATCGTTGCGATCCGCCTCGCGTGGCTCAGCGCCCTCGATCAAATCGATCAAAGTCGGCCCATCGTACCAAGGCGTCGCTGCGCTCTTCGATGCGATGTTATCGCCACTCACGCCAGAAACTGGGATTGCCGCCAGGCGCGGAAGATCGAGCGTGCTTGCGATCGAAACGAAGTCCGCGACGATTCCGTCATACGCGGCGCGGTCGTAGCCGATCAGATCCATCTTGGTGATGGCGAGCACAACTTGGCGGACGCCCATCAGCGAAAGGATGTAAGCGTGGCGGCGCGTTTGCGTGAGCACGCCTTTGCGCGCGTCGATCAACAGAATGGCGACGTCCGCGTTCGATGCGGCCGTCACCATGTTGCGCGTGTACTGCGTGTGACCGGGGCCGTCGGCGACGATGAACTTGCACTTCTCAGTCGCGAAATAGCGATAGGCGACGTCGATGGTGATGCCTTGCTCACGCTCGGCCATCAGGCCGTCGACGAGCAGCGCGAAATCCAATTCGCCGCCGCGCGTACCAACTGTCTTGGAGTCGCGCTCCAAAGCCGCGAGCTGATCGTCAGGCACTGTGCCCAGATCGTAAAGCAAACGGCCGATCAGCGTCGACTTGCCGTCATCGACGGAGCCGCAGGCGACGAGGCGCAGGAGTGTCTTCTCCGCCGCCATCAGAAATAGCCTTCCTGCTTCTTCTTTTCCATCGAAGAGGGCGTGTCAGAATCGATCAGCCGGCCTTGCCGCTCGCTCGCATTGCTCTCGATGATCTCGCGGATGATGTCGGCGACGCTCGCCGCATTGCTCTCCACCGCGCCGGAGAGCGGATAGCAGCCGAGTGTGCGGAAACGCACACGGCGCATCTCCGGTTTCTCGCCAGGCTCCAACCGCATGCGCGCATCATCGACCATGATCCACGCGCCGCTGCGGCGCACGACTGGGTGTTCGGCGGAATAATAGAGCGGCACGATCGGCAAGTTTTCCGCTTCGATGTATTGCCACACATCAAGCTCGGTCCAGTTCGAGAGCGGGAAGACGCGGAAGCTTTCGCCAGCGCGCTTTCGCGTATTGTAGAGGCTCCACAATTCCGGACGCTGGTTCTTCGGATCCCAGCGTTGGTGTTCGGAGCGGATCGAGAAGATGCGCTCCTTGGCGCGGCTCTTTTCCTCATCGCGGCGCGCGCCGCCGATGGCTGCGTCGAAGCCGAACTCACTCAACGCTTTGCGCAAGCCTTCTGTTTTCCAGATCGTCGTGTGCGCTTCCGAGCCGTGATCGAACGGATTGACGTTTTTCGCTTCGCCGTCCGGATTGCGATAGACGATGAGCTCGTGCTCAGCCGCCGCCGCATCGCGCATCGCGTACATGTCGCGAAACTTCCACGTCGTATCGACGTGGAGCAGCGGGAACGGCAGCTTGCCGGGGAAGAACGCCTTCTTCGCCAGATGCAGCAGCACGCCGCTATCCTTGCCCATCGAGTAAAGCATCACCGGACGCGCCGTTTCAGCGGCGACTTCGCGGAGAATATGGATGCTTTCCGCTTCGAGGGTTTTGAGGTGCGAGAGGCGCTTAGACGCCATGATACTTCCGATACCAATCGACAAAGTGGGCAATGCCAGTTTCGATTGGCGTCTTTGGGGCAAAACCGACATCGCGCGCAAGGTCGTCGACATCGGCGTAAGTGGCCGGAACATCGCCGGGCTGCATCGGCAGGAAGTTCTTGATCGCGGTTTTGCCGGTCGCTTGCTCGATCACTTCGATCAGCCGCATCAGCTTCACCGGCGCGTTGTTGCCGATGTTGTAGAGGCGATAGGGGGCGCTTGAAGTGGCGCTGTCCGGTGCGTCACCGCTCCAGTTCGGGTTCGTCGTCGCCGGTTGCTCACCCACGCGTGCGACGGCCTCGACGATGTCATCGACGTAGGTAAAGTCGCGCTGCATTTCGCCATTGTTGAAAACGTCGATCGGCTGACCGGCGAGGATCGCCTTTGTGAAGAGATAAACCGCCATGTCGGGCCGACCCCATGGGCCGTAAACCGTGAAAAAGCGCAGGCCCGTCACCGGCAGGCGATAGAGGTGCGCATACGAGTGCGCGAGCAGCTCGTTCGCCTTCTTCGTCGCCGCATAGAGGCTCAGCGGGTGATCGACGTTCTGATGCACTGAGAACGGCATCTTCGTCACCGCGCCATAGACTGAACTCGATGATGCATAAACGAGATGCTTCACGCCGCCATGGCGGCAGCATTCGAGAATGTTGACGAAGCCATCGAGATTCGAGCGCACATAAGTGTGCGGGTTTTCCAGCGAGTAACGCACGCCAGCTTGTGCAGCGAGATTATGGACGAGTTCGAACTTGTGTTCGTCGAACTGCGCTTTGAGCGCGGGCAAGTCGGCGAGATCGAGTTCGGCGAAGCTGAAGTTTGCATGCTTAGCGAGCTGTTCAAGCCGCGCGCGCTTTAGCGATACATCGTAATAGGCGTTCAGATTGTCGACGCCGACAACGCGGCGGCCTTCGCGGAGCAAGCGTTCGGCCAAATGGTAGCCGATAAAGCCAGCAGCGCCGGTCACGAGGACGGGGATCGACATTAAAGCCCTGAAAATGAGCGCCACTAGAACGTGCGCGTCTGGTTGCGATCGATAGGCGCCGGGGGCGTTAAAATCAACCGAGCGCGCGTTTGCGGGGCGCTTCGCGTGCTCCAATCGCGCCAACGACGGCCGCCGCGATGAAAAGCGTCGCGATCCACCATTCTGCCCAGGCGCTAAAGCTCACGTTTGCGATCACACCCGCTGTCGCCAGCGTGCCGCACGCAGCAGCGGCGGCGAGCGGTCGTTCACCATAAGCGCGCGCCAGCCACGCGCCGCCTGCAATAAGCATTAGCGCGCCGAGGCCGACACCAACGCCGCCGAGTTCGAGCCAGATTTGTAAGCTCGCGCTATGCGGATGATTGCCCATCGCTTCCATCTCGATGCCGCGCACCAAGATGCGTTCGTCAATGGCGCGGGAGGCTTCCAGCCCTTGGCCGGTCAGCATCTGCTCTTGGATTCTGCCAATCGTGTAGCCCCAGATTCCGCTGCGATGCGCCCAGCTCAGCGGCATCGCGTCGGCGATGGTTTGGTTGGCGAAGATGAGCGGCGTCGCGAATGGCGCCGCGACCAGCCAAGCGGCGAGGCCCCCGGTCGTCGCCCAAATCGTCAAGCGCGGCAGCAGGCGCGCCGCCCCGAACGCCAGCAAGCCCGCCGCGAAGGCTGCGAGATTGGCCCAAGTGTCGAATTGGGGGGCAAGGGCGAGAGTGGCGATAAGCAGGACAGTCGCGACAATGGTCCAAGCCCGTCCGAGCAGCATCAGGCCGCCTGCGGCGCCCCAGCTTATGGTTACGAGGAACGCCGTCCCTCGGGTTAAGTTGCGGGTCAGTTCGCCGTCATCGATGCCCGGTTGGGCCGCCCGGTTAATCACAAGCGGCGTCAGCGCCTCAATCGTCAGCAGCGGGATCAGCACGATCAGGGTGGCGGCTGCCCCCGCCAGCGTCAGCCGGGCGCCTGCGCCGCTGGCATAGGTGGCGAACATGATCCCGGTCAGCGAGAGCGCCGCCAGCTTCAGGGCCTGCTCCCGCGCGGGGTGCGGCGACCAGCCGGTGGTGACCGCGGCCCAGACCATGAAGAGCAGCAGTAACACTAGGAAAACAGAGCGATTTTCGCTGAGCGACCGAAAGAAGGAGGGCCTCAAAGAGGCGACCCCAACGGCCGTCACCAGCACCGCGAATCCAAGCGCGCCGCCGACAGCTATGCCGGGTGCAATTGCGAAGAAGGCCGCCAGCGCGATCGCGCCAGCGTCGAGACGGGGCGTGCTCATGCTTTTGGCTTTAGGCCAAGACCCGCCCGTTGCGTAAGCAACATTTCTGTATCTTCACTGCCTCTTCATCATAAACGCTTGGCGCCGGGTGTGTTTTAAGCTTTGGTACGCTTCTGGCGCGTATGAACGATGGGGGCAGCGCGCCGCCCCTGGCGCGCGGTGGGAGCCAATCGATGTCGGACAAGCCAACGGATTTCGGCCGCGAAGTACGCGACACGGTGGTCAAGTCAGGCCTGACCGGCGTCGCCGCGACAGTCCTTGCTGTAACGATCTTCTCGCCAGCCGGTTTCGGCGGATTGATTGGAACGTCGCTGGCATCTGGTTTCGGTGGCGATGCGAACGCCTCATCGACTGAAGATCCGTATGCGAGCCTGCCGGCGTTCCCGTCGCCGCTCTCGGCCACTGAACTTGAAAATATCCGCAGCGAACTCGCACGCACGACCGCGTCGCTTGAGATCACGCGCGCCGCAACGGACGACAACATCGATCGCATGCGCTCGCTGGCGACAGGCTCAGGCGCTGTCACCTACACGCCGATCCCAGTTGCTGCGCCCGCCGCGATGAGCCTTCGTCCGACGACGAGCGATGAAGTTGCGTTCGCCCCGGTGCAAACCTCGATCACTGCGATCAGCTACATGACCAACGAAGCTGGCAACGTGCAGTACGTCGACCCGCACATGGAACTTGCGGACCTGCTGCTCTCGCGTTGATCGCCGAGACAATTTGATTTTCGGATCGAGCGTCGCGCGAGCGGCGCTCGATTTGTTTTAAGGTCTGGACGAGCAGGAGACTGGATTGCGCATCGGCGCCGTCATCGTCAGCTATCGCACCGGCCCGGCGCTGGCGGCGTGTCTTGCGTCGCTGGAGCGTGCGCAGGGTCTAGACGAGATCGTTCTTGTCGATAACGGCAATGATGCAGCCGAAGCCGCAGCACTCGACGGTTTTGTCGCCGCCGATCCCCGGGCTCGTGTGCTGCGCGGGCACGGTAACATCGGCTTTGCCGCTGCGTGTAATCTGGGCGCACGCGCGAGCAGCGCTCCGCTCTTGGCATTCATCAACCCAGACGTAGCACTTGAAAATAATGCGCTCTCGTCACTCGCTGCGGCGCTGCAGAGCGCGAAAGCGCCGGCAATCGTCGGCGGCGATTTGCGCGATGATGCGGGTCGCCCTGATCGCGGCCAGCGGCGCGACCGGCTTACTTTGTGGCGCGCGTCCGTCTCGTTCTCGGGGTTGGCTAAGCTCGAGCGGTTCGCGCCCATCTTTCGCGACTTCAATCGCCATATTGATCCGCTTCCTTCAGCGCCGCTGCGTGTTGGCGCGATAAGCGGCGCGCTGATGATGATGCGGCGCGCCGACTTCGATGCGCTTGGCGGTTTCGACGAAGGCTACTTCGTCCACGTCGAAGACATCGACATGTGCCGTCGCGTCGAAGACGCAGGCGGCGATGTGATCTTCGTGCCTGGCCCGCACGGTGTTCACGCACGCTCCACCAGCGATGCGCCGTCCCACGCCGTGGCGCGGCACAAAGCCGAAAGCATGGCGCGCTACCTGCGCAAGTTCGCGCGTGGGCCGGTCGAGGTAGTGTTGACGGGCGTTGCGAGCGCGCTGCTGTTGGCGTTCACGCCAAAGCCCTAATCGCGCAACGCGCGGATCACTGGCTTGCGGTTCAAAACGATCAGCGGATTCCACGCTAGCATTCGCGCAATCTCGCGGGTGCTAACTTTGCGCGAGCGCTGCACCGCTTTGCGTGCGCTCCAGGCGTGATCAAATCCAGCAAGTCCACCCAGCAAGCCGCGCCACGGTGCAGCGCGGCCCTTAAGCAAACCCCAGGTGGCGACGAGAGCGCTCGCCAGCAGATGTGCCGGAAGGAGCGGCCAGAACAATGTCGCCGGCATGCATTTGACGAAGGTCCAGAACCGATTGCGCGCGCCGTGATAGTCCGCAAACGCCGAGCGCACGCCGGTCGAGCCGCCGCCGACGTGGGCGACGATCGCGTCCGGCGATTGCAGTATGCGCCCGCCCGCGAGGCGAAGGCGAAAGCCGAGATCAACATCTTCGAAGAAGCAAAAGAAGCTCTCGTCGAAGCCGCCGATCGCCTCGAACGCCTCGCGCCGCACCAGCGTCGCGGCTGCACAGGCGCTGAAGGTTTCGCCGAGCGGTGGCGGTGCGCTTCTGACGCGGCCATAGCTTGAGCGATAGGCAATGCCGCTCGCGTGCAACACATCGCCGGTGCCGTCGAACACGCCTGGCGCATCGGCGCGCAACTGTGTTGAGCCAATTGCGACGGCGCGCGGGTGCGCCTCTGCTGTAGCGATCAAGCGCGCGAGCCAGTCGGGTTCGGGAAAGGCGTCGGGATTGAGCAAAACGAGGTACGGCGTATCGGCGCCGCGCGCCGCGAGATTATTGCCGGCGGCGAAGCCGAGATTGGTTTCGCTTTGAAGGACGTTGGCGCCAGCGGGTAGGTCGCCGAGTCTTGGCCGCTCTTCAGGGCGGGAGGCATTGTCCACCACGATCAGCCGCCAACGCGTTTCCGTCTGCGCCGCCAGCGCCGCAGACATGCGCGGCAGCCAGCGAGCACTGTTGTGCGTGACGACGATAATGGTGGCGAGGTGCTGATCCACGCTTGCCTTCTACAGCTAAAGCCTGCGCCGCCAAGGCGTGAGCAGTTGGCAGGCGAGGGCGGCGCGGCTTAGAAGCGTGGCGATGGCGTTAGAGGCGACACACCGCTCTATTCTGGTCACCGGCGGCGCCGGTTTCATAGGCTCAGCCGTGTGCCGCGCGTTGGTGCGCGAAGGCCGCCGCGTCCTCAATCTCGATGCGCTGACTTATGCGGGGACCCTGAGTTCGCTTGCAGAGATTGAGGGCGCAGCGAACTATCGCTTTGTGCAGGGCGATGTGGGTGACGCTGGTCTGTTGGCCGAGCTGTTCGAAAGTTTTAAGCCCGACGCGGTGATGCATCTCGCCGCCGAGAGTCATGTCGATCGCTCGATCGGCGCGTCGGCGCAGTTCATCACGACCAATATCGTCGCTACGCATACGCTTGTTGAAGCTGCGCGCCGCTATTGTGATGGCTTGCAGAGCGATGTGCGCGACCGGTTTCGCTTTCTGCATGTCTCTACCGATGAAGTCTTCGGCTCACTTGATGAGACGGGCGCGTTCACCGAAGCGACACGCTACGATCCGCGCTCGCCATATTCAGCGAGCAAAGCAGCGTCCGATCATTTGGTGCGGGCGTGGGCGCATACGTATGGGCTGCCGGTTCTGATCTCGAACTGCTCGAACAATTACGGGCCGTATCAGTTTCCAGAAAAGTTCATTCCCAACATGATCGTCAAAGCGCTGAACGGCGAGGCGCTGCCGGTTTACGGCGATGGCGGCAATGTTCGCGACTGGTTGTTCGTTAAAGATCATGTCGATGCTTTGCTAGCCATGCTTGAGCGCGGCAAGGTTGGCGAGACCTATGCTGTCGGCGGACGCAGCGAGCGCACGAATATCGACGTCGCAAAGCAAATACTGGCGCTCACGACCGAGCTCACGCCGCAGAGCGGTGCATCTCGTGCGCAGATCGCGTTCGTCGCGGATCGCCCAGGGCACGATCGCCGCTATGCCATCGATTGCAGCAAGATCGAGCGTGAATTGGGCTGGCGCGCCGACGTGGATTTTGAGAGCGGGCTGCGGCGCACGGTGGAATGGTACATCGCGCGCCGTGATTGGTGGGCGCCGCTCTATCGCGGCGAACGACTGGGCCTAGGAGCGGCGGGTTGATGCAGATCGAGCGCACAGCCATCGACGGCGTCCTCGTGTTTCGCCCGCAAAAGCACGGTGATGATCGTGGCTTCTTGGCGGAGACGTTTAGAGCGTCCGCCTTGCGTGACGCTGGCATCGCGCACGATTGGGTGCAGGAAAATCACTCGATGTCTGCACACGCTGGCGTCGTGCGCGGGCTGCACTTTCAAGCGCCGCCGCAAGCGCAAGCCAAGCTGTTGCGCGTCGTGCGTGGCGCGATCCTCGATGTGGCCCTAGATATCCGCAGCGGCTCGCCGACTTATGGCCGCCACGTTGCGATGGAGCTGAGCGCTGAGAACTTTGCGCAGCTTTATGTGCCGGACGGATTTGCGCACGGCTTTTGCACGCTCGCTGATCATACCGAGGTCATTTACAAGCTGAGCGCGCCGTTCTCGCCTGCGCATGAGGGCGGCGTTCGCTGGGATGATCCGGCGCTCGGTATCGCATGGCCGGTCAGCGAACCGATCACGTCGCCGCGTGATGCGGAATGGCCGTTGTTCAAGGATTTCTTATCGTCGTTTTAACGCGGCGCGATCTCATCCATGCAAAGCGCCAATGCTTCGCGCCACGGTCGTGGCGCCACGCCGGTGAGCGCGCTCAGCTTGGATGAATCGAGCCGCGAGTTCGCCGGGCGCGTCGCGGCTGCGGGATATTCGGCGCTTAAGATGCGGCTGACGCGCGCTGACTTCAAACCGCGCGCTGCCGCTTCTGCAAAAATGCCTTCCGCAAAATCAGCCCAGCTCGCATCGTCGGCGCCGGCAAAGTGAAACACCTCGCCGTTGGTATCGCGCCGCTCCGCCAGAGCTAAGCACGCACGCGCAAGGTCGTCAGCCCAAGTGGGCCGCCCAACCTGATTGCTCACGACGCTGATGCGGTCGCTTTTCTCTGCAAGCGCCAGCATGGCGCGGACGAAATTCTTGCCGTTTGCCGCGAATACCCAAGATGTCCGCACAATGGTCCCGCCGAGGGCGAGCACTGCGTCCTCGCCCTCGGCTTTGGAGTGGCCGTAGATGCTCAGCGGCGCGCGCGCATCGTCCTCGACATAGGCGCCGATCTTGGCGCCGTCGAAGACGTAGTCGGAGGATAGATGTATGAGCGGGATGTGCAGCGAAGCGCATGCTGCTGCGAGCGCAGCGGGGCCGTCTCGGTTCAGCGCGAAGGCTTGATCGCTCTCGCGCTCGGCTTGATCGACCGCCGTGTAGCCGCCCGCGTTGATCACCGCCGCAGCGCCAAAATCAGCGAGTTTTCGCGGCATTGACGCGGTATCGGCCAAGTCAAAGCGATCGCGGCCCCAGCCTTCGACGCGCTCGCCGCCGATGCGTTGCAGCGCCGTCGCAAGCTGCCCGGACCGGCCGATCACGAGGATGCGTTCGCTCATGTTCGCGCTGGGCTCAAAACGGGGGATAGCATCACTTCAATCCGACAGGCCGCGTGTGCGGCGACACTAGCGCTCTTTGAGGAGCGATCATGTCCGAGCAAACCACACGTCTGCAACTCCCGTTCTTGGCCGCCGGCCAGGCGCAAAAGCATATCACCGTCAATGAGAGCCTATTGCGCCTCGACGCGCTGGTGCAACTGGCCGCGCTTTCAGCCAGCACAGCGACCCAACCGGGCTCGCCCGCCGATGGCGACATCTACGTCTTGCCCGTTGGAAAAAGCGGCGCCGATTGGAGCGCTATGGCTGACGGCGCGCTGGCCTATCATCGCGACGGTGTCTGGGAAGAGATTACGCCGCGCGAGGGTTGGCTGGCGCATGCCTCCGATGACGATCGCTTCTACGTCTATTCCGGTGCGGCTTGGGTTGAGCTTTCGCACGCGCTCGGCGCCTGGCGGATCATCGCGCACTCCGCACTCGCCGCGTCGCTCACGGGGACAACGGCTGAGACCGCGCTCGCGAGCATCACCATTCCGGCGGGTGCGATGGGGCCAAACGGTATTCTCCGGGTGACGACCGAGTGGAGCTATACCAACAGCGCCAACAACAAGACGCTGCGCACACGTCTCGGCAGTGGGCTTTCTGGGACGGTGTTCGACTCGATCGTTCCGACAACGAATGCATTCCAGCGCCGCCAGTGCGATATTCGCAACCGTAATGCCGAGAACGCCCAGATCGGCCCGCCGGCGGCATACATCGCCGGGTTCGGGACCTCGACTGGCGCGCCATTGACGGGAACGGTGGACACGAGCCTGGCCCAAACCCTGGCGCTGACCGGCCAATTGGCCAGCGCCGGGGAGACGATCACGCTGGAAAGCTACGTCGTGGAACTCGCTTTTGGCGGCTGACGCAGCGGCCCGGCTGTAAATGAGTAAGTTTTGCGACGTAGAATTGTACCGATTTGTCGGGTTTGTGACCTCACAGCCACGAGATTCGTCTCTTTGCCTGGTTGGAATCCCGAGCGAAAAATGTAGGTTACAGGTCTTCGATTAGGGGAGGGCGGGGCAATGTCTGACGGTATTTCCTTTGTGCTCCACGCTCCGGCCGACGACGCCTACGCCGCGTCGCTCGCCGCCGCGATCGGCGCGCTGCCGCTGAAGCTCCAACCTAACTCTGTCGCCTCGCTGCAGTTCGGCGCGGGCGTAGTTTGCATCATCGTCTGGAACGAGGCCCTGGCGCCGCAGAGCGAGGCGCTGACGCGCGCGCTTTCGTCGGGCATCGCACTCGTCGTTCATCGCCAAGGCTCTGCGCCGCCGGCAGCATGGGCGCATTTCGACGCCGTTGTAGCGCGCGATCCTGTCGCCGACGCAGCAGCGTTGGCCGAGATCGCGCAAACGCATCGCGTGACCGCTTTTGAGCGTATGGCCCAATTGCAGGGCGCGACCGCCGCCAAGCAACAGCCTCTAGCCGCGCGCAGCGCTTACGGCATGGCGGCGACGCTGGCGATCGCAAGCTTCGTGACGCCTTGGATTATGGAACGCGCACAGGCGACCGACGCCACTGGCGCCAACCTGCAACCGCCATCGGCGCCCGCTCAAGGCGCCGGCATGCTGCGCGCTTCGCTCGCTGCGATGAGCGCGGGGCCTGCGGAAGATGTCGATACCATCGCGTCGCCGACGCCGGCGCTCGATCGCTGGCTCGCGCCGACAGCAGAAAACGCGATCGTGGTTGCCGACGCCGATGTGCCGTTCGCGCGCGCCGAGCCGGTGCTGGTCGCATTCACACGCGATGCTGCGCCGTTGGATGTGCCGTTCGCGGCCGCCACTGAAACAGCGGCTGTGGCTAGCGATCCAAAGCGTGAAGCTTTCAGCTTCGACTTCGGCGATGTCGCTGACGGCGGCCAGTTTCATGCGCCGAGCACGGCCAAGAACAGCTGAGCGTCAGCTCGCTTTAATCACATCAAGCAAGTACGCGGCGTATTCGGTTTTGCCGAGGCGCTTGGCTGCACGTTCGACATCCGCAGCCTTGATATAGCCCAAGCTGAACGCGATTTCCTCGGGACACGCGACCTTGAGCCCTTGGCGCGTCTCCAGAACTTTTATGAAAGTCGCGGCCTCGTGCAGCGCCTCTGGCGTGCCGGTGTCGAGCCAGGCAAAGCCGCGGCCCATTAGCTCAACGTTCAGCGTGCCTTCGGCGAGATAGAGCCGATTGAGATCAGTGATCTCCAACTCTCCACGTGTTGACGGGGCAAGCGTTGCGGCCTTCTGCGCGGCGGAGCCATCGTAGAAATAGACGCCAGTGACCGCCCAGTCCGATTGTGGCGCCGAGGGCTTTTCCTCGATGTTCACCGCGCGCTTGTCGGCATCGAACGACACGACGCCGTAACGCTCCGGATCACGGACTCGGTAGGCGAAGATCTGTGCGCCGGTCTCGAGCGTGGCTGCGCGACGCAGCATCTCGGGCAAGGCGTGGCCGAAGAAAATATTGTCGCCGAGAATGAGTGCGCATGGTTCGCCGCCGATTAAGTCCGCGCCGATCAGCAAGGCTTGCGCGATGCCTCGTGGCTCGTCTTGGACGGCATAAGAGAGTTTCAGCCCCCATTGCGAGCCGTCGCCGAGTGCGGCTTGGAAAATCGGCACGTCGCGGGGCGTCGAGATGATCAGGACGTCTCTGATGCCCGCCAGCATCAGCGTGCTGAGCGGATAATAGATCATCGGCTTGTCATAGACGGGCAGCAGCTGCTTGTTCACGGCAAGCGTCAGCGGATAGAGCCGCGTATTGGCGCCGCCAGCTAGCAAAATACCCTTCACACGCGTCTCCCCAAGCGAACCGCCGCTGCCGTTTGGCGGTCACCGATGGTACTTAGCCTTGATGACTTTGCGATTCCACAACGCGCGCCTGAAGAGGGGCGGCGCATGAGCGTTGATCGGAAGCCCCCGGTCGCGTCGCGCTTGAGCGAGCGCTTGGGCTTTTGGTTCTATCTCGACCGCGCCGGGCCGGCTGGCTTTGGCGGTTGGGTCGCGCCGCGTGCGGGTTTGGATGAGCCGTGGCTCGACATTCAGTTCGGCGCGCATCTTCTGCGCGCGCCGCTGAAACTGGATAGCGATACGATTGGAGGCCGAGCGCTCTATCGCTTCGACGTGCCGTTGAGTTTTCCGCCGTACGCGGTGGCGACGTTCGGCGTCTCGAAGCAAACCTTCTCGATGTTTGTCGTGAGCCGTTACAGCGCCGCGCCGTTAGCGATCCCGGCGCCGTCGCACACGCTTCGCGCTTTGCGGCCCTCAGTGCCCGCTGAAGGCCGAGCGCTCGTTGTGCTAGCGCCGATCGATTGGAGCTTTCGTCGCCAGCGTAGTCAGCAGCTGACGCTCGCGCTCAGCGAACACTACGACACGACACTCTATCTCGGCCCCGCGAGCTTACAGCTGCTCGGCGATGCCTTTGATACTGGTGAGGGCGTTTCACTGCCGCTGCTCGGCGCAGCACCCGATTGCGATTTCGCCAAACGCGGTTTGACTGAGTTGGAGGCGGCGACGTGCGCTGAGCGCTTGTCGGCCCTATTGGGCGACGCTGCGGTCGATATCGTGGTCCAATTTCCATCTTGGCGCGCGCTATCGCGGCTGATCACGCGTGCGCGCGTCGTTTATGATTGCATCGACGATCATGCGCGCTTGCCGCATGTAACGGCGCCGTTGGATGAGGATGAGCACGCGCTGGCGCTCGAGTCCAAGCTCTGCCTCGCGACCAGCGCGCCGCTCCAGGAGCGCATGGCCGGTTTCGGCGCGCGCGATGTTCTGCTGGCACCAAACGCGACACTGCCGCCGCGCACTGATACGTGGCCACACTACAGAGATGCCGCGATTGTGTATCTCGGCGCCGTCGAGCCATGGTTCGATTTTTCTTTGCTACAGGCGGCCGCAGAAGCGGTGCCGGAAGCGGAAGTTCGTGTCATCGGCGCGCTTAATGTGGCGCTTCCAGCTAGTTTATCGCGACGGATCAAGTTCCTTGGTGAAATGGATCATGCGCGTGCCATGCATGCGCTTCGTCACGCGCGCGTGGGCGTCATTCCGTTTCAACGCGGCGCGCTGGCGGATGCTGTGAATCCGGTAAAGGCTTACGAGTATCTCGCAGCTGGGCTGCCAGTTGTGATGACCCCGATGGGCGGCGCGGAGCTTGGCGATGCACGGGGTGTGAGTGTGGCGGAGACGCCGAAAGCTTTTGCTGACGGGGTTTTACAGGCCTATTCGCAAACATCCGACGCGGACCGTCTCAGCTTCGCGCACTGGGCTGAAGGCGAAACGTGGGACGCGCGCGCTGCTGCAATTCTCGCGCGGCTCAACGCTTGACCGCTGCCCAAAATGCTGGCCCAAGCGCTGCGCGATAAGCCTCAAGCCCAAGCCGTTCTTCGACCAGTACGCGTCCGCGTGAAATCAAATCGTTGCGCCAGCTTTCATCGGCTCGCAGTCGACGCAGCAAATCTGCCGCTTCGCCGATGTCAGGCTCTGCCCAAGTCTGTCCCGCATAGATGCCCTGATCGTCTATCACAGGCGTCATGGTTCCCGCGACGTGCGCGCTGTAGCCGCGCATGAAATCGACATTGCCGGACCAATCAGTCGCAATCACCGGCGTCCCCATGGCCATCGCTTCCGCCAGCGTGAGTCCAAAGCCTTCGGCGCGATGCAGCGAAAGTAACGCATCGGCCGCGCCGATCAGCGCCTCGGCGCGCTCCAGCGGCCAAACCTCGTCGATCACCCGAACATTGTCCGCAGCCGCAGCGCGCGCGAGTTCAGCGTGCGCGCTTGGCGAGTGATCTTCGTGCTGTGCCTTGATCACCAACAGGGCCGAGGGATCGTCTGCAAACGCTTGTCGAAATGCAGCTACGGCGCCTAAAGGGTTCTTTCGCGCCATTGATGAGCGGAAGTCGAATAATGTCGCGACAATGAACGCGTCCCGGGGCAAGCCGAGTGAATCCCGAAAGGCTGGACGGTCGGGTAACGGACGCACGCTCATCGGATGCGGCACGATGCGAACTGGTGCGGCGCTGTCGCTCGCCAACGCCGCCGCAGTGAAAGCGCTTGGCGCCCAGACTTCATCGACGAGCGCCTTGCGCCGCAGCCAAAGCGCCGGCGCTTGCGGCAGCTCCCAAGCCCAATAGCCGACTAGGTGCGCCTCTGAGAATGCTTCGGCCCCAATCGATGCGAGCGCCACCACCAGTTCCGGCGGATTGACGTGAAAGATCCATGCGCCACCCGGATCAAACCGTCTCGCTGGAGTCTTCAACAGCGATGCGTGCGTCAGCGCGCCGAGATCAACGCGCTCGGTATCCACGCCAAGCGACTCCAAAGCATCAGCGCACCGTTTCGCCGAGGCGGCGATGCCGTGGCTTTCTGAGAAAAATCCCGCGACTTTCACGGTCCCCGCTCGAACCGTATGCGGCCTACGGCGCAGCCTCGTTTCGTGAAAGCGATCCAGCGCGCCCCAGATCGCGGGCGAGATCGCGGCGCGCGCGCTGCGTGGCAGCGGCAGCTTTTTCCACGCGGATCGGATCGCCTCCATCATGGTTCCGTCATGCCTTGAGCGCGCCGCATCATGCAAATGCTAGAGCGGGTTGAGGCGACTTCGGCTGAGAGGTTAGAAGGGGCTGGGGTTCCCCCTCACTGGCGTATGGGGAGGCGCGCGACGGACCGGCGCCGCACACCCGTTTAAGAGAAGCAAAGGGTGCTCGGGCGCGATGGCGGAGGCCATTCCATTCTCGGATTTCGTGGCCATCGTCGCCCCGCTGCCTCGCCCCGGCGCGGTGGTTGAAGGCTGGATGGCGCGTATCCGCGCGGTCGATGAAATCTTTCTGGATTGCGCGCGCATCTATCTTCATTTCGACGCGTCTGCGCCCGCGAACGAGTCGCCACCGATGGCGCAATTCGGCGACGCGCTTGAGTATCGCATCAACCCGCTCAGCGAGCGGCATCGCGCGACGGTCGAAGCCGTCATCCTCGGCTCGCGCTTCACCTACGTTCACACCGTCCACCTCGCGCGCTTCGTCGTGGGCTATTTGCCGACTGGCAAGATCGTCGTCGATTTTCACGGCGCGACCGCGGAAGAAGAGGAGATGCTCGGTAATCCGGTGAACGCCGCGTTTTACCAGGGCGTCGAGCGTGCAGTGATCGCTGGCGTCCGCTACGCTGTCGTCGTCACCGAAGCGATGATCACGCACCTGCGCGCAAAGTACCCCGATTGCGACTGCACATTCATTCTGCTCCCGATCATGGAAGCGCATGATTTTGATTTCGCGAACCGAACGCCGTCTGCAGATGGTCGCTACACGGTGATCTATGCGGGTGGAACGCAAGCCTGGCAGAACCTGCCCTTGATGCTCGATGCAGCCGCGCGCGCCAATGCAGATTGCCGTTATGTGTTTCTCTCGCACGATCAAAAGCGCATTTCTGCTGATATTGCGCGCGTTTGCCCCGATGCGGAGATTGAACTGGGGGTAGCCGGTCGCGAGGATTTGCCGGCTTACTACGCGCGCTCCGATCTCGGTTTCGTTCTGCGCGATGACACGACGGTCAATCGCGTCGCTTGTCCGACTAAGCTGATTGAGTACATGCAGTTCGGGATTGTGCCCGTGGTGAAGTCACCGCAGGTCGGTGACTTTCCAGCTTATGGCTTCGAATACGTCGCGCTGGAAGAGTTCATCGACGGTCTCATCCCGAGCCGCGCTCAGCTTGCGCGCATGGCGGAGACCAACCTCGCCATCCTAAATCGCATCCGCGGGTATTTCGAAACCGGGGCGGAGCAATTGCGGCGATTGCAGCTGCCGAATCTTGTCGTCGGCGGTGGCGTGCGCGGCTTGCCGATCGGTCTAGAAACGCACCTCTATCCTGCACGCCGTGAGCTCTATATTTTTGCCGATCCGAAGACCTATGTCGCCGACTGGATCATCGGCCCATACGAGCGGCACACGTTCGAATGCGGCGGTGCCTCGGGCCAGTTGGTGCGTGTCGTCCCGGGCTTAGTCGACTTTTCCTGCGCCGCGCTGTCGCTCGAGATCGAGGGCGCCTGTTCGGGCGATGTGCAAATCGAAGTCGTACAATCGCGTGGCAGGAGAATTAGCGGCCGGGATTACTTCCGCGCCGATGCGCCGTTCATTGAAATCAAGTTTTCGCGGCCTGTGGCGTTCGCCTCGGTGGCGGTGCACTTGGACCAGCCGCTGTTCGGGCCGCTGATCTGGCGCGATCTAGCAGCCAAAAACGCGGGGGTGGGCTCAGAAGGGGGCGATTTGCGCGTCGGCTTGGTTATAAATGGCCAGCGAAGCGAGAAGACTATCGCGCTGAAATACGTCTGAGCAGAATGCACCGATGCCAGATTCCGCCGCAATAAACTCTCCGGACTACTGGAACCACCGCTTTGCGGTGGACTGGACCGCGCGCGGCGGCGCTGAGCAGACCTCGTTTTTCTCAAAGCTTGCGATCACGATGCTGCCGGCTTGGTTCTGGGACGATGCGGCGGAGAATGCGCTTTCGTTCGTCGATGTCGGTTGCGCGCTTGGTGAGGCGCTGCCGGATTTCCGTACGCGATTGCCAAAGAGCAAGTTGGCCGGCGTCGATGTATCGAAGGTCGCCATCCGCATGGCGCGTGAGCGGCTGCCAGAGTTTAGCTTTCGCGCCGTGTCTGAAGATTGGAGCGATGCGCCCGACGGCGACATCATGTTCTGCTCCAACACGCTTGAGCATCTGAAGGATTGGAAGAAGCGCCTCGCGCGCCTCGGCGAGCTTGCTGATAAATACGTGCTAATGCTGGTGCCGTTCCAGGAATGGACGCCGATCGACGAGCATGTCGTCACCTTCGACTTCACGTCGTTTCCAGAAGCGCTGCCCGACGGCAAGCGCTTGCTTTATCTTCGCATCCTCGACGCTGCACGCGCGCCCGACACGCACTGGAACGGGCATCAAGCGCTAGCGATCTATGGGCCGAAGGTGAAAGCCAAAGACGTCGTCGGCCACACGTCACTTGATCCATATGCCGGCGCCGATTTTCGCGGCCGCTCCGCACCCCAAGTCAGGGCGACCTTGCTCGGTCTGCAAGCGGCTTATCCGGGCGCACCGGCGCCAGCCGATAATGTGACCTCCGAGCAAGCTCTCGTAGATCGCGTCAATGCTGAGTGGAGCGCGAAGCTGGACGCCAGCGTCGCCGAGATGGCGGCTAAACACACAGAGTTGAAAGCGCATTATGAGCGCATCTTGAGCGAGCGCGACGCGAAGCTCGAGACTAGTGTGGGCGATCTGGTCGCAAAGCACACGGAATTGCGAACACACTACGAGCGCGTTCTGGGTGAGCGCGACGCAAAAATCGGCCAATTGTCTGAACTCCAAGCCTGGCGCCAGCGCGCACAAGATTTGGAAGCGGCGTTGCGCGACGGGCTGACGCAACAGCTCCGCCGTAGCGAAGAGCAGTCGAAAGACCTCGCAGAACAGCTCATTCAAGCGCGTTTGGAAGCTGAGAGGCTCCGTGCGCAGAACCTTCACATCGAGCGCGAAGCCAAACAGGCGGCGGCGCTGGAAGTGCTCGCAATTCAGCACACGCTCGTCTCGCGCGAGCGCGAATTGGATGCGTTGCGGTCGCATGTATCGCAAGAAGTGCTAAATGCTGAGCGTAGGTCCTTGGCGCTTTCCGCCGCTCTAGAGCGCGAGCGGACCGAACTGGCAACACAGAGCGAAGCCGCGGTCCTCTCGCAAAGCGCTGCGATAGCTGCTGCCGCTGAGAATGCGGCGCTTAAGATGGAGCTGGAGGCGTTGCGTTCGGCGCCGTCTCCCGGTGTGTCGCAAGCCCCACCGGACACAGCGGTGCTTGAAGCCCTCAACGATGAGGTCAGGACGTTAAAGTCTGAGCTATCCCGCGCTGCGGCCGACACTTCGGCGCTCCGTGCAACCATTCGATGCGCCGTCGATGAACGCGATCAAGCGCGTGTAGGTGGCGTCGCGAGTGAACGCTTGCGTGCTATTGAAGCGGAGCTATCGCAAGCGAAGGAGGCAGCGGAGGAAGCTAGCGCCGAAGCCGCGGTCGCCAAAGCCGAAGCGAGTCATGCATCGAACGTGCTGCACAATGCAATTGCGTCATTGGAGCCGACGCTCGATGCCGTGCGTAAGAGCTGGCAAGTAGACTACGCGCGTCTTTCCGGGCGGGCCAATTTGCTTCAGCGGCACTCGGGTGAACTTCACACTCAATTGAGCCGCGTACTAACGTCTAAGTCACTCAAGATCGGAACTTCGCTTCGACGCGTCTATTGGACTGCGCTCGGTCAGCCGAATGCGCCAAGCGAAATCGCGCCCGCTGCTTTGCCGGATGCTGCGGATCCGGGCTCGGAGTTTCTGCGAACTTGGGACCGCGCCAAGCAGGCGCTCAAAGAGGCGCGCCGCAACGCTGGAAGCGCGCCAGCGACATCACCGCCAGCTACGATGGCGCCAACGTCGACCCTGCCGTCTGCACCACTGCCGACAGCGCCAGTTGTCGTCGCTGAGCAACAGCCCGGCGGACGCGTCATTGCATTGCAGGCGGCGTCGCTCGGCAGCGGCGGTCTGGAGCGCGTGGTTTTCGATCTCGCGATCGGCCTGAAAGCGCGTGGCGAAACGGTCATCGCGATCGTGGTAGCATCAGGCGGCGCGTTTGCTGATGAGCTGCGTCAGCGCGGTATCGCTGTTCATGCAGTTGAGCGCGACGTGGCGACGTATGAGCGCGTGTTGCGCGAGAACGGCGTGACTGATCTCTTCGTGCACCATTCCTATTTTGGTTACGAGCGCGCCGCCAGCCTGGGCGTACGTTTCTATGACGTGGTCCACAATTACTATTTCTGGCATCGCAACAGCGGCAACATGATCCGCCGCGTGGCAGAGCTTTCGACTCAGATTGTTTACGTCTCAGCAGCGGTGCGCTCGTTCCACGAGCGTTTGTTCGGCGTTCCTATCGAGAAGGGTGCTGTGATCAACAACCCGGTGCATCTCGATGGCCTTATCGTGCCCGAAAAGGCGCAGCTGCTGCGTTTGCGCGAGAAGACTGCGGACACTGTGTTTCTCAACGTAGCGCAGGCGTTTCCGTCGAAAGCGCAACCGGCAATGGTCACGGCGTTCGGGCGGGCTTGGCGCAAGAATCCCAACATCCGGCTCCAAATCGCCGGTGCGCCTGTGAAAGAGGAAGCCGCGCGCGCTGTTCGGGCGCGTATCGAAGCTGAAGGCGTTGGCGATGCGGTAGAGTTGCTCGGCCATTGCGACCGCCGGAAGATGAGCCGGCTTTATGCAGAAGCGCACGCCTTCGTGCTGCCGTCGCTCTATGAGGGCTATAGCGTCAGTGCGATTGAAGCAGCCACCTACGGGCTGCCGTTGCTTTTGACGGCCGTTGGCGGCGCTGAGGACTTGGTGGTCAAGAGCGGTTGCGGCGTGCTGCTTCCTCCCGCAACGCAAGATCTATCGCAGCTCGATGCGCAAGCGGTGGAGCGCCTTGGCCTGGAGCCAACGAACGCAGCGACGGATGCTTTGGAGACTGCGTTTCTAGACGTCGCCGCCAACCGCGCGCAATGGACGAAACGCGGTCTCGAAGCGCACTATGACATCCGCACGCTGGACGACATGATCGACGCTTACGTCGCTGCCATGCCAGCGAATCGTGCGCACGCTTAGCCGACGCTTCGTTCCGAGCCGAGCAAACGTGCGTGAGGCGAGCGGCGTAGGGCGCGCACCACTTGATCGTAATTTTCGATCAGCTGATCGTAGGGTTTGGTGAGTTGTTTGCGGAAGGCGGTCTGTTCCGCGCCTAGATTCTCAATGCCGAGAAAATCAGAGAGCGGTTGGAACGCGCTCGGCGTCGCCCGAGGGCCGAACAAATCTTCGTACCAGACTTCAATGTAAGAATCTGTCCCGCGCACCCAGGCATCGACCTGCTCTTGCTCGAATTGCTTGCGCGTCAAATAGCCCAACATATCGTCGATATCGATTTCCAATGTCTGCGTTTTCGCCTCTTCGCCCGCCATCAATTGCCACTGATTGGTGGCCATGGCGTGCGCGTGCGAAATGTAGATGTGCAGGATGTTGCGCTTAAGGTGGACAATCGGCAGATTGCGTTTTGTGAGGTGCGAGAAAATCGCAGGCGGCGCTGAGACTTCCCGAAGTTCGATATCGAAGAGGTGCAGCGTGTCGTACTTGTTGTCGACGAGATAGCGCAGATTTCGGGCGCGGATTTTTAGGTAGTCTAGATAGGCGTTGAAGCGCGTCTCTGCATTTTTCGGCGAGGAGATTGGGGTCTCCTGCATGGCGCGCAGATAATGATAATAATTTGACGGATAGACCTCGCTATCCGGCGACGGATTGAACACTTCGCCAAAAACGAAGAGCTCGGGCTTTTGCGAGAACATTGAGGTGAGCGCATGAGTTCCGCTGCGCGGGTGCGCGATGAGGAAGATGTCGCCCGTGTTCGTCATGTCTCACCTTGGCTCTGACATAACCGTCTACACAAAAACGCGCCACCCTTACGCCGCTGAGGCGAGTATCAGGCGCGCGGCGCCTCGAATGGCGGCGTGTGAGTTGGCACGTTCTGGCCCAAGTAGCGGCCAACATGCTCAACGATCCGCCGGCTCGCCAGTCCATCGCCGTAAGGCGAGCAATCGCGCGCCATGGCGTCGTACGCAGTGCGATCGGTGAGCAGCGCCTCGAGCCGGTCACGGATGCGCGCGCGATCAAGCCCGACAAGTTCAGCCACGCCGACGCTGACCGCTTCCGGCCGCTCAGTCTCTTGCCGCAACACTAGCACCGGCTTGGAGAAGAACGGGGCTTCCTCCTGGACGCCGCCAGAATCCGTGACGACCAAATACGACGACTTCATCGCCGCCATGAACTCGAAATAGCCAAGCGGCGCGACAAGCGAGACGCGATCGTGCCTGCCCAGAACATCGTGCGCGACTTCCTCGACGCGCGGATTGGGGTGAACCGGATAGAGCACGCGCACATCCGGATGCGCATCGACCGCATCGCGCACCGCCAGCAACGCGGCTCTCATGGGCTCGCCAAAGTTTTCGCGGCGGTGCGATGTGAGCAGGATGAGGCGCTCGCCTGGCGACGATGTCGCGCTGATCTCGCCGCCATAACGCGCTAAATTGTCGATTACCGTATTGCCGGTGAGCTGGATCGCCTCTGGCGCCACGCCTTCGCGAAGCAGCGCATCGACAGACGCTTGTGTCGGCGCAAAGTGTAGGTCCGCGACCCGCCCTGCAATCACGCGGTTGATCTCTTCTGGAAAGGGCAGGCTCTTGTTTCCGGTGCGCAAGCCCGCTTCGACGTGTCCGAACGGGATCTGCTGATAGAAGCTAGACATGGCCGCGACCATCGCGGTGGTCGTGTCTCCTTGGCCCAACACGAAGTCAGGCTTCAGCTCGCGCAACGCTTCATCGAAGCGAATGAAGGCGTTGCCGGTGAGGCGGCCCAGCGTTTGACTGGGCTCCATCAGATTGAGATCGTGGTCTGCGCTGATGCCGAATTGCTGAAGCGTTTGATCGAGCAGATCGCGATGCTGACCGCTCAACAGCACAAGGCATTGCGCCCAGCCGCTGGCGCGCAATTCGTGAACCACCGGCGCCATCTTTATGGCCTCCGGGCGCGTTCCGATCACCGCAATGACTCGAGACAACAGCTCTTCCTCTGAAGTTCGCGCGCATTCACCCGAATCCCGCAGTGACCTCCAACCACAAGACCTCCGCTTGTGTCCAGCCAAAGCCGCGTGACATTCAAGTTCCTACAGGTTTTGTCCGCGCGACGGCTTTTCGGGCCTTCACCGTATAAGCTTTTGGCGCCAAGGATGAGCGCGGAACGGGAGTGTCGACGTGTTCGCTGCAATCGCCGACATGGCTGTGGGGATCGGCCAATGGCGCACCAGCTTAGAGCTGGGGCTGCAAGACATCGAGCTGCGCTATAAGCGCTCGCTGTTGGGGCCGTTCTGGATCAGCGCGGCGCTAGTTGCGACGATCCTGGCGCTGGCCTTTGTGTTCTCCGGCGTCTTCCGCACACAGTTCGTGACCTATGTCGCCTATATTGGCGCAGGCCTGTTGGGGTGGCAGTTAATCTTGGCCCTGGTTAGCGACGCCTGCGGCTCAGTGCCGGAGCATTCGGCGTATCTTCAGAACGTCCGCATGCCGATGACAGTGATTGCCGGACGGATCGCCATCCGCAATGCGATCGTTTTTGCGCATCATGTCGTGGCGGTCATCGGCCTTCTGTTTCTGTTTGGTGTTCAGTTCACGCCTACGATCATTTGGGTGCTGCCGGGCGCAGGCTTGATGTTGCTCTTCGGCTACCTGCTTGTGATGATGTTGGGGCCGATCTGCGCGCGCTTCCGCGATGTCCCACTTGTGATTCAAAGCATCATGCAGGTGATGTTCTTTTTGACGCCGATCTTTTGGATGCCGGACGAGAGTTCGCATCATCCGGGCTTCATTTACTCGAACCCGTTTTATCACATGATCCAATTGGTGCGCGCGCCGCTGCTCGGTGAGATGGCGACGCCGCTTAATTGGCAGTTTTCGCTATGGGTCTGCGCCGGGGTTGGTGTGCTTGCGTTGCTGAGCGTTGCGTTCACGCGTAAGCGCCTGGCGCTGTGGCTCTGAGGCGCGCATGGCATCGATCATTCTAGACAACGTCAGCTTCAAGTACCCGGTGTTCGGCGTGACCGACCGATCGCTGAAGGTGTCGCTGATGCGCCAGCTGGGCGACAAGAACAGCGGCGGCGTGGTGCAGGTTCAAGCGCTGTCCAACATCAATTTGGAGCTGAAAGACGGCGATCGGCTGGGCCTCGTCGGACGCAATGGCGCAGGCAAATCGACATTGCTCAAGGTGCTTGCACGCCTCGTGCATCCGCAATCCGGCAGCGTGAAAATCGAGGGCCGTATGGTGCCTCTCTTGGCGCGGGGCCTGGGCATCCAGCAGGAGCTGACCGGCTTTCGTAACATCGATCTGCCGATGCGCCTGCTCGGCGCCACTGAGGCGGAGATCCGTCGCGCGCGCGAGGAAGTGCCGGACCTCGCTGGCATCGGCGACTTCATTCACATGCCAGTGCGCACCTATTCGGACGGCATGCGCGCCCGGCTGCTGTTCGCCATCTGCACCGCGGTGCGCGGCGACATTTTGATCATGGACGAATGGCTAAGCGCCGGTGACGCCGAGTTCGTCCAGCGCGCGCAGGAGCGCATTCACAGCCTCGTCCGCGAAACTCCGATCATGGTGCTCTCCAGCCACTCGCTCGAAATCATCCGGACCATGTGCAACGTCGTGTGTTGGATGGAAGCTGGCCAAATTGTGATGACTGGCCCGGCGGAACTCGTTCTTCCTGCGTATCTCAAGGGCTTACAGCGTCCGGCCCAGGAGGATCGCCCCCGGATCGTCGGGGGCTGACAGAGCCGTTCTCTTGACACCGCAAGGCGGGGCCTTAGTGCAAGGGCTGATATTCCGCGTCACACAAGTGAGGACTTAAGCGATGCGTTCCGTGATTTTCGCCGTTGCGATGGCGGCAGCCTTGGCCGCGTGTGGCGCGCAAGATGCGCCGGAGACGGCGGAAGCGCCTGTCGTGGCGCCGCAAGGCCCAGGCTATGTGCTGACGCTCACCGATCCTGCGCAACTGGCGACGCCGGAAGGCTCGCCCATTCGCATTTCAACGGGTGACATTGGCCTTCGTCTGCAGGGCAATCTCGCGAACCCTAACCCTCAAAATCGCACCGACGGCGCTTCGTTTGCGCTCGGCCTTGAGAACGAAGCTGCATTCTCCGGCCAGCGCGTGCGGGTGACATTCTACGCACGCGGCATCGACGGCGCGACCGAGTTCCACTCGGTCTATTCCACCAATGGCGACGGCAATTCCGGTTGGCGGCGCGTGCGCGTCACCGAAGTGATGGACGAAGTATCCTACGTGTTCGACGTGCCTGCGGTGCGGGTGGCGCGTGATGATTTCATCGGCATCAATCCGCCAGCGGCGGGTGCGATCGAAATCCAGTGGATCCGCATTGCGCCGGAAGCTGCGGACGCCGCAGCACCGACCGGCGAGCTTCGTCCTTAAGCCCAAACGCTGACGGACGTCCGCGCTTCGATCTCGCGCACCAGCTGAAGCTGTGCAGCCTCTGCTTCGGCAGCGGCGCGTGAGCATTGGTAGAACTCATCCAGCCCGAACGGGAAGGGCGTCCAGCCCTTCTTCAGCACGACGTTGAACTCGCCCCAAGGCGAGCGGTCGACGAAGTCGACCAGAGTGTAGTCGAGGATCTGCGTATAGAGCAGCGGCTTCATGATGCGATTGAGGAACGTCTCACCCTGAAACACATGACAATGCACGCCGGGGTGATGCTTCTCGGCTTTGAGCCGCTCGATGTTGAAAATGTCCTCGGCGGTGACGGCGCGTTTGATGTAGGCGCGGTCGTAATAGAGATAGGTCTCGTGCGCGTGGACGCGGGCTTTTTCCTCCAGCGGCGCATCTGAGAAATAATCGGCGAGCAAATGTGCGACGGATGTGTCGTCGCGAAAATGGTCGAAAGAGCGCTTTTTCTCCGGAAGCGTCAGCAGCAAATGACCGCCCGGATTGAGCAATACGCTCAGCATTTTGAGCCACGCCACCGGGTCGATGATGTGCTCCATCACGTGATTGGCGATGATGAAATCGAACTGGCGATTGACGCAGCCGCGATAATCTTCACCGGCGGCGACGAACTCGATCGGCACGACCAAGGCCGGGTCGCCGCCATTCTTGGTGACATGCGCCTGCAATTCTTCGGTCGAGTAGAAGTCGAGATACTTCATCTCGACGCCGTCGCCATCGCGCACGGTCGGACGCGTCGCCGCGCCGATCTCCATGCCGACGCCCGTTAAGCCGCCGGCGCGCGCCAGCACCTCGCGACGCCAGGCGATCATGCTGCTTTGAGGCAGAGGCTGAAGTGCGGGCTCCACCGGCGGCGGCAGACGTTTGTGCGCAGCAATCAGCGCGCGCTGACGCTTGTTCTCGTCTTCGGCGTCACGGGCGGAGACGTAAAACTCATCAAGCGAGAACTCGATCGGCTCCCAGCCTTTGCGCAAGATGACGTGAAACTCGCCGAAGGGTGTCTTCTCAACAAAATCAACAAGCGCGAAATCAATCAATTTGCTGAACAGCAGCGGCTTCAAGATGCGGCGCAGGAAGGTCTCGCCTTGGAAGACGTGGCAGTGCAGGCCTGAGTGATACGCTTCGCGCTGCATGCGTTCGGCATCGAACACCTCTTCAGGTGACGCGACGCGATTGATGAATCTGCGGTCGTAGAAAATGTGGGTCTCGATCGCATGCTCGCGTGCGCGATCTGCAAGCGTGCGCGGGGAGAGATAATCGCCGATCAGATGCGCGATCGATGTGTCGTCACGATAATGATCGAACGAGTACTTCTTATCCGGCAGCGCCAAGAAGAGCTGACCGCCCGGCTTCAACAGATCGCTGACCATGCGCAGCCATGCGATTGGATCGATGATCAGCTGCAGGACGTGGTTGGCGATGATGAAGTCGAACTGTTCGTCGACATAAGGCCGATAATCCTCGCCCTGGACAACGTAATCGATGTCCGGGATCGCCGTAGGATCAGCGCCAGCGCGCCCGCGTAACTCGTCGGCCGAGACGATATCGAGATACTTCATCTCGATATAGGGCAGCTTCACCGTTGGGCGCGCGCCTGCGCCAATCTCCAGCCCAGCCCCGATGAGGCCGCCGGAGCGTTCGAGCTGATCCCGCCGGAAATCCGCTAACGACATGCTGCTTCCCAAACCGCCGCCGCACCTAGGTGCAGCGGCGGCGGGATGGTTTCAAGTGTGATCGCCTTACGGGCCGCCGACGAAGTCATCGTTGGTCAGCGCCAGGCCAAGGCCAAGCGTGGCGAACTGGATTGCCGCGCCACCGCCGCTGCCGTCCGCGTCATAATAGAGCGCGCCGGTGGCGGGGTCGTAGATGATGAAGTCATCGGCATCCACCGCCGCCGTGCCGATCCGCAGTTCGCTTGCGTCCAGGGCCGCGCCAAAGGCGCTGAAGATGGTGACGCTGAGCTCGATCGTGTCTTCCACCACGCTGAACGCCACCGTATCGATATTGCCGCCGCCGAGCGCGGTGGAGAACACGTAGGTGTCGGCGTCGTTGCCGCCATACAGCGTGTCTGCGCCCAATCCGCCGTCAAGCCGATCAGTGCCGTTGCGGCCATAGAGCGTATCGTCGCCGGCGTCGCCGTTGAGCGTATCGACGCCGTTGCCTGCGTCGAGCAAGTCGGCGTCGCCGCCGCCATTCAGCGTATCGTCGCCATCGCCGCCATAAAGCGTATCGATACCGGCGTCGCCGTTCAGCGTGTCGTTGTTCTGACGCCCGTACATCTCGTCATCGCCATCGCCGCCCGAGAGCGTATCGTTGCCGTTGAGGCCATCGAGCAAATCATTGTCGAGGCCGCCATTGATGACATCATCGCCGTCGCCGCCGAAGATCGTATCAGCGCCGGCGTCGCCATTCAGCGTGTCGTTCTGTGTGCGACCAAACAGCTGGTCGTCGCCATCGCCACCGTTCAGCGTATCGTCATTGTTGCCGCCGTCGAGCAGGTCGGCGTCGCCGCCGCCGTTCAGCGTATCGTTGCCGTCGCCACCGTTAAGCGTATCAATGCCGCCGGCGCCCGAGAGTGTGTCGGCGCCAGCCACGCCGTTCAGCGTGTTTGCTGCATCGTTGCCGGTCATGACATTGGCAAGGATGTTGCCGAAGCCGTTGATCGCGGCCACGCCGGTCAACGTCAGGTTTTCCTGGAAGTTGCCGAGAGTGCGTGTCGCTGTGGAGATCAGCGTGTCGGTGCCCGACGCAGACAATTCCACGACCACATCGCTCGCGCCGCGCACGATATAGGTGTCGTCACCGCCGCCGCCTTCGAGCGTATTGCTGCCCCCTTCGCCGTCGAGCGTATCTGCGCCCGCACGGCCGTAGAGCGTATCGTTGTCGGCGCCGCCGAAGAGTTCATCGTCTCCGCTGCCGGCATCGAGCACGTCATTGCCGCCGAGGCCGGTCAGCGTGTTCGCTTGGCCGTTGCCGAAGATCGTGTTGGCCGCGCCATTGCCTGTGCCGCTGATCGCCGCGCCGCCAGTGAGTGTGAGGTTCTCGACATTGTTGGCAATCGTGTAGGTGACGGAGGCCGACACGGTGTCTGTTCCGCCAGCTGCACCTTCCGTGAGAACATCGCCAATATCGTCGACGATATAGGTGTCGTCGCCCAGGCCGCCACTTAGTGTGTCCGCGCCAGCGCTGCCGTCGAGAATGTTGGCTAAGTCGTTGCCAACGATGTTGTTGTTTTGAACGTTGCCGAAGCCATTGATGGCGTTGCCACCGGTCAGCGTAAGATTCTCGACATTGGCGCCGAGAGTGAAGGTCACGGTGCTCGAGACGGAGTCCACGCCTTCGCTTGCGCTCTCAAGAACTGCATCGCCAATATTGTCGACGACATAGCTGTCATTGCCTTGCCCGCCTTGCATCGTGTCAGCGCCTGCGCCGCCGTTCATGGCGTTGTCGCCGCTATTGCCGGTGAGAACGTTGTCCGATGCGTTGCCCGTGGCGTTCGTGTTGCTTGTGCCAGTGAGCGTCAGATTCTCAAGATTTTCGGCTAGCGTGTAAGTGAATGCAGCGAAGACAGTGTCGGCGCCTGCGCCTACGCTTTCGACGATCACATCCGAGATAGAGTCGACGTAATAGCTATCGTTGCCGAGGCCGCCGGACATGTTGTCGATGCCTGCGCCGCCGATCAGGATGTCGTCTCCGCCGTTACCGGTGAGCGAATCGTCGCCGTTGTTTCCAGTCAACGTATTCGCGATGTCGTTGCCGATTAGCGTGTCCGCGCCGCTTGCGCCGGTTGCGTTTTCGATCAACACGCCAGCCGCGATTGTAAACCCTGCGAAGAACCCTGTGACGTAGGAAACGTAGCCCCCGCCGCCAAACTCCGTTTGCAACGTCGCGGCGCGGAGATCGATGGTGGCGTTCTGTACGCCTGCGGCAAACTGAATGGTGTCCGTGCCGCCAGTGTCCCAGATGGAAGCGTACGCTCCGGCCGCCGCAGATAAAGAATAGATGTTGTCCCCGGTGTTCGCCGCGACTGAGCCGTAAAGAAGCTGCAGGCGGGCGATATCGAGCGCCATCGGCCCGGCTTGCGATCCAGTTGTGTTGCTGGCATTGACGCCGAACGGCGAGTCCCAGCCATCATTATACGACATCGTCGTAAAGACGCCCTGGTTCATCAGGAACGTACCGTACGCGCTGAACTCAGTGATGACCCCCTGCATGACTTGAGTGTCGCCGCCATCATAGTGCGGGTGACCAAGTCCGAGGCCGTGTAGAATTTCGTGGACGATGGTGGCGTAGGCCAAAGATCCGGGCGCCATGCCAGCTGAATTCCAACCGGCGCCATCGGGATCAAAAGCGCCGTTGCCCGCGCCGACAAAGAAATGTCCGAGTACGCTTGTTCCAAGCTCAGCAATGCTGAGCCGGAAGTCGGACTGTGCCGACGAGAACACCTGCGTAAACACGAGCGGGGTCACCGCCGAAATCGTCGAAAGCGCAGACATCACGGAGTTGATTTCCGCCTGTGTCCAGTTGCGCAGCGCCGTGTCGCCGGAGTTCACTTCACCTTGGGTCGTGAAATACACGTTGATCGTGTTGTCGGGGAAAACGTAGTTGAGCTCGAGCGTGTCAAGCGGGTCTTGTGGCGCTCCAGTGTCAAACGTGAGTGTGTAGCCGCCGGTGATGCTGAATCCGGTGTCCTCCCAAGCGCGCGCGTTGATGTAGTGCCGTCCTGATGTCGTTGCGGTGAAGCGCAGGAGCGACGACGTTCCAGGACCGCCGTCATCGTCGAGGTGAACGAGCCGACCGTTCGAGCTGTAGAGCTGTAGAAATGGGTCAGACAGCGGGGTTCCGCCTGATCCGGTCAACGTGAAGACGTAGCTTTGTCCGGCAACCAACTCGACTCGGAACCAGTCGTCATCGCCAACAGTGTTGACGACGCCTGTCTCGCTCTGTCCGAGCGTAAGCGTGTACGTTGATAGAGTCGTGCCAGGGATAACGTCGTTAGGCTCATTGACCTGCATCGGCCCATCAGGCGCTAGTCGCCCCATCGACCCGGATTCATCCTGCTGCGTCCAAATCGCGAAAAGGTCCCCGTCAAAGGGTTCCGATGTCGGGGTGTAGTCAAGTTTGCCTGCACACGCTGAGCAGCCGCAGGTGATTGCTGTGACGCCGTCGTTTTGGACGGCCATAGGCGCGATATCGCGCAGCGCGTTGCGGTTGGGGCCGGTAGCGAAATCCATCAACTCGCGCAATCTCATCTTTTTCCCCGTGCTTCAGGACCTGACTGTAATGACGCCTATCAGACCAACCCCGCTCGCTCCAGTCCGAAGAGGCGAGTGACTGCCTTCCGCCTACTGGGTGCGCACCATTGTCGGTTGCAGGCCTTTTGGGGTACGAGGGGCGGGCCGGGGCAGACTTGTCCGGTACTGGAGTGGGTGGGTTCATGGCCGCGGAAACCGGTTTGCGTGGCGCGCTGAGGGCAAGCCGCAATCTGATCGGCTGGGCGGTGCTGTTTAGCGCCGGCATCAACCTGCTCTATCTCGCCCCATCGTTGTTCATGTTGCAGATCTACGACCGGGTGCTGACCACCGGCGGCGTCAGCACGCTTTTGCTGCTGGGTGCGGTGCTTTTGGTGGCGCTGGTTGTGCTTGGCCTGCTCGAGACGACCCGTCAGCGCCTCGCTGCGCGGATGGGCCTCAGGATCAATAGACTGCTGGCGCCGACGGTGATCGATCTGGGCCTCAGCCGCAACACGGTAGGCGGTGACGCTGCGCGGGGGCAGGCAGCGCGCGATTTCGACACGCTGCGTCAGACCCTCGTCAGCCCTGCAGCGTTCGCGGCGCTCGATGCGCCCTGGACGATTATTTTTATTCTTGCCTGCTTCATGATCCACTGGGTCGTTGGCGTTGTGACGCTGATCGGAGGCGTGGTGCTGTTCGCCATCGCGCTCCGCCACGAGCACGCCTTGCGTCCGATCATCGCCAAGACATCCGAGCTTGCGCCGAAGTTTTACGCCGCACAGCAGACCGATCGCGGCGCTAGCGAAGCGATGAACGCGCTCGGCATGCGCCAAGTCATGATCGATCGGCAGATGGCCGCGCGTCAGGCGTTTGTCGCGACCCAGACCGAGACGTTGTGGACGCAATCGGCTTATGGCTCGGCATCGAAGGTGTGGCGGCTGTTGCTGCAATCGATCGTGCTGGGCGTCGGCGCCTGGCTGGCGATCGAGCGCCAGATTTCGCCGGGCGCTTTGATCGCAGGCTCGATCCTTGCGGCGCGCGCGCTTGCCCCGATCGAGCAGGCGATTGGCGGGTGGCGCCAGATCGAACAGGCGCGCATCGCCTACAAGAATCTGCTTGAGCTGATCGATAACGCACCGCCCGTGCCGGAGCGTACGGCTTTGCCCGATCCGCGCGGCGAAGTGCGGTTCGAGCGGGTGACGGTGAAGATGCCCGACGCGCAGCGTTTGGCGTTGCGCGACGTCACGTTCAATCTGCAGCCGGGCGAAGTGCTTGGCATTATCGGCCCAAGCGGCGCGGGCAAATCGACTTTGGCGCGTGTTGCCGCTGGAGCGCTTGCGCCTGATGTCGGCGTCGTGCGGCTCGACGGCGCGAGCTTGAACGATTGGGACCCGGATGCGCGCGGGCGTTTTGTCGGCTATCTGCCGCAAGACGTATCGCTCTTCCGTGGAACGATCGCTGAGAACATTCGCCGCTTTGCGCCCGCCACGACTGAAGCTGACATGCTGACCGTCGCAGCCGCGCAATCCTCTGGCGCGCACGAGATGATCCTGCGTTTGCCACAAGCCTACGAGACGGTTCTCGGTCATCGCGGCGCAGGTCTTTCGCTCGGCCAAGCGCAACGTATCGCGCTGGCGCGTGCGCTCTACAACGATCCGACCTACCTGATCCTCGATGAGCCGAACGCGCACCTCGATGCTGAAGGCGAACAAGCGCTGCTTCATGCCATTACGCATGCGAAGTCGCGCGGCGCATCGATCATGCTCGTGGCGCACCGCAGCGGCGTGATTTCGATCGCCGACAAATTGCTGGTGCTGCGCGAGGGCGCCATCGATCGCTTCGGCCCGCGCGATGAAGTTACGCGCGCGCTCCAGCAGCAAGCCGGCGCCGTGACGCCGTTGCGTGGTCGCGGAGAGGCCGCCACATGACCGACGCTGCAATCGACGAGCGCATGACGACCGACAGCGCTAGCCGCGAAGTGCGCTTCGGCGTCATCGTGTTCGTGAGCTTTTTTCTGATTTTCCTCGGTTGGGCGGCGTTTGCGCCGCTTGACGCCGGCGTCGTCGCGCCAGGCGTGGTCGTGGTTTCGGGCAGCCGCCAAACTGTGCAGCACCGCGACGGTGGTGTGATTGCGCGCATCCTGGTTCAAGACGGAGACCGGGTCGATGCTGGCGACGTCGTGATCGAACTCAGCGATCCAGAAGTTCTGGCGCGCAAGGAAGCGCTGCTCAGCCAAGTGCTCGATTTGCAAATGCAGCGCGCGCAATTGCTGGCGATCAATAGCGGCACCAACACGATCGAAGCGCCGCCGGAATGGGCGACGTTGCCGGAAGAGGATCGCGTCGTTGCCGATGCGACGTTGGAGCGGCACCGCCGCGAGGCGGCGTCTCGCGGCTCAGCGCTGCGCTCGCAACGCTCGGGCAGCAGCGTGCTGGATGCGCGGATCGCCGGCTACCAAGAAGAAATTGCCTCACTCAATAATCAGACGCGCCTGCTTGAAGACGAGCTCACCGGCGTGCGCTCGCTTGCCGATCGTGGCCTGATGCCGCTGACGCGCGTGCGTGCGCTCGAGCGAGCGCAAGCAGAGCTTGAGGGCCGTCGCGCGGGCTTGCGCGCTGCGATCGCGTCGGCACTTGAGGATCGCGCCGAAGAACTGCGCGATATCGAGGCGCGCTTGTCGCAGCTGACGCCGCAACTCGCCGGCGCGCGCTCCGAGCTGGAGCGCACTCTGATGCGCGCGCCAACGTCGGGGCTGATCGTCGGCCTTCAAGCCAACACGGTCGGCGGCGTCATTCGCCCAGGCGAGCCGGTGATGGACATCGTGCCGGAGGACCAAGATCTCATCGTCGAGGCCCAGCTGCGCCCTGAAGACGCCGACGACATCCGCGTCGGCCAGCGCAGCGAAGTGCGCATCACCGCTTTCTCAGGCCGCTCGATGCCGATGCTCGACGGCGAAGTGCAACGCATCTCCGCTGACCGTTTCGTCGATGAGCGCAGCGGCGCTGCATACTTCATCGTGCAAGTGGAAGTGTCAGCGAGCGAACTCGAAGAGCTGGCGCGCACATCCGGCGGCGACATCCGCTTGCGCCCCGGCCTGCCAGCCGAAGTCGTAGTGCCAACGCGCAAACGCACCGCGCTTCAGTATTTGCTAGAGCCGCTCAACCAATCGCTGTGGCGTAGCTTCCGGCAGGAATAGCGCGTTTATGTTCGTGCTGGTCCTCGCCCCTTGTGGGAGAGGACGGCGTTTGCGTGAGCAAACGCAGGTGAGGGCTAATGGCGCAGAACGTTCAGGCTTCCACCCGCCGCAGCACTTGCTCAAAATCCCGATCGGAGCCGCCATCGGCGGCCGCATCATCGCCCGCGAAACCATTTCTGCTTTGCGCAAGGACGTGACGGCGAAGTGCTACGGCGGCGACGCCTCGCGCAAACGCAAGCTCTTGGACCAGCAAAAAGCCGGCAAGAAAAAGATGCGCCAGTTCGGGAAAGTAGAGATCCCGCAGGAAGCGTTCATCGCGGCGTTGAAGATGGATGAGGATTAGGGCTGGTTGCCGTTGGCTTGAATCGGCACTGGGCGACGTCGTGCCAATTCCTCTTCAACTTCTTTGTAAAGCCGATCGGCGTCGGGCGTGAATCCAGTTCGCTCAAGGAGCAATTGGATAAGGTCGTCGCCATCAATGACGGCGATGCCCATAGCCGCCGCCGCGTCGCGCTCTGGTTCGACCTCGTCCTTCGTTCGCGCACACACAAGTACCGGCAACACGCGAGAACCGCCGAGCCTTGATGCTTCCAAGCGCTGGCGGATTGATAGTGCGCGTCCTCGCAGAGAGACGAGTTTCTCGTTTTTGATCAAGCCTGTTGTGCACTCTACAACCGCGAAGTGTCCCATCGGCGTTGATACGATGATATCGGGAGCGTCTTGGGTTCTCGCTGTGTCGCCCAGGTGGGCTGGACCAAAACCGACCAGCCACAGCAGCCATGCCGTGCAGGTTTCGAACTTGCGGGCCAGCCCGCGATCTGCGCGAGCTTCCAAGATCATGTCGTGAATAGCTTGGGCTCCAAGCTCAGCTCCTTCGAGCGCAGCGCGACGAGGATTCTGCGTTCTAGACGGATCTGTCACCCAGTACCGATGGTGAGCGATGCCATCGTAGCAAGCGAAGCAATGGAGGATTGCTCCGGCGGGGACATCGAATGTAACTTCGCCGACTTGCCGATTGGCCTCTTCGCGCCAAGAAATTTCAGCGCTCGCGATGTGTCGCCGCTCTAGGTCTTGCTGATGGCGGATCAGCACGCCGACGGAAGCCAATCGTTTGTCGAGTCCCGACGCAAGGCCAATCGCCAGCTTGGCCTTATCTCCATTGAGATGAGAAGAGGCGTCGATCATGGTCGCACATTGTGCAACGAGATAAATCGATACCGCCTGGGTTGCCGTGGCTAGGCCGAAGTCCGCGATAAGATCAGCTAGTCCGTCGTAGGGTGTCGATGAAGCTCGCAACGACCAGTCGAGCATGGGTTGTCGAATGAATTCTGACGCCTGTTCGCCCATCAACTGCGCAGTATCCAGGCGTGCTTGATTGCCTGCCGGGTTAAAAGGGATGTGGTTCACCGCATGCCTGGGCGGCGCGGAGTTCGAGGCAGCCGGAAACTCCAACGTGCCATGAGGAGTCTCAACGGCACCTTCTGTGAAACGCCTAAGAAACTCCGCAGCGGTAGTCGCATCATCTAACTGAAAGACGCCCGCTCTCGCCACCGGCGATTCAAAGCGTCGATTCGATACTGTGGGTGTTATCGCGTGTAGTACCAGAGAACCCACGATGATCACCCATCGATCGCCATCGGGTAGCGCGACGTAAGAGAAGGTCGCCTGCCGAAAGGCCGTGGCGTGGCAAGCAATGCCGGTGAAAAAATCATCTAGGGTCGCTTGACCTCGATCATCGAGTGCCATCCGCAGTCTCTCGCTGTCTCAATCCTGCGGCGAATATAAGAGATCGGGGATAGATTTTCCGCAACCACGTCGGCGAATCTGTGAAGTCCCGAGAAAATAGACAGAATTTGACCCATAGGGAGCAACTATCCGACCGACTTGCGATCAGCCGTATCATCCCTCCATCGCTCCGCCTGGAGAGCAGTCGGCAGCCCTGTTCGAACGACGCGCGAGCGATGTGATTGAGCGTGGAAGGATGATGGTCCGCCTCTCGTCGCGCGAAAGCGCGAACGTCGACGCGAGAGGGCTTGGCGTTGGCGGAGTGGGGGCAAGGTGTGTGCGCCAGGGATCTGCTGGTTGAACCAATGCCGGTTACAGCGCGCGCAACGACGCCATCATCTTTGAAGCCCGCGGGGTGACAACCGCACGGGAGTACGAACCGGAACGCGATGTGCTCGAACGCATCGTCCCGCACGCAGCCGGCGCTTGAGCCACGGGAGTGAAAGACCTCCCCGCGCCAAGCCGACGTCTCACAATCACGGGACGCGGATCGACCGCGTCTTTCCGCGCTGTGAAAACAGCGCATTTTCGGCGCGACCGATCCGCGTCCCGCTCTCCGCTCTCGCTTAAGCGAGAGCGTCCACCGAAGCCTTGGCGTAGGTGGACAGCCGCTCTTTTCCGCGCTCACGCGCAACAAGGATGACGCTTGCCTTACGGCCCGCCGACAAAATCCGCGTTCGTCAGCGCCAATCCGGCGTTGAGCGTTGCGATCTGCACCGCCGCGCCTGCGCCGTTGCCGTCCGCGTCGTAGTAGAGCACGCCCGTTGCTGGATCGTAGATGATGCGATCTTCCGCATCGCCCGCCGTCGCGCCGACAAAGAACGCATCTGCATTAATCGCGCCGCTCGAGCCCAAGCCGAAGATGCTGTTTCTCAGTTCGATCGTATCTTGCGCGACGTTGAAGTCGGCGATCGTGTCGATGTTGGCGGCGCCAGTGGAGGAGAGCACGAACGTATCGGAATCGTTGCCGCCATAGAGCGTATCGTTGCCCTCGGCGCCGTCGAGGCGATCATTGCCATTGCGGCCGTAGAGCACGTCTTCTTCGCCGCCGCCATTCAGCGTGTCACCGTCATTGCCGCCGTCGAGAATGTCGCTGCCGGTGCCGCCGTTCAAAGTATCCGTGCCGTCGCCGCCATAAAGCGTATCGACGCCGGCATCGCCATGAAGCGTGTCGTTGCCGGTGCGGCCGTAGAGCGTGTCGTTGTCCTCGTTGCCGTTGATGAGGTCGTTGTCGTTGCCGCCATCGAGGATGTCGTTGCCGGCATTGCCTTGGATTTCGTCATTGCCGTCGCCGCCATAGACGGTGTCCACACCACCCGCGCCGCGCAGGAAGTCGGCGCCGCCAAGACCGGAGATCGTGTTGTCGCTGATGTTGCCCAGAATGGAGTTCGAAAGAACATTGCCCGCACCCGTGGCGGCTGTGCCCTGAAGCACGAGATCCTCGACATAGGCGCTCAGTGCGTAACTCACGGAAGAGAGCACGCGGTCCGTGCCCGCGCCCGCGCTTTCGCCGACGACGTCGCCAGCTTGCGCGATGTAGTACGTGTCGTCGCCCGCGCCGCCATACATCGTATCGATGCCGTCGCCGCCATCGATCGAGTCGTTGCCTGCGCGGCCATAGAGCGTGTCGGCGCCTTCGTTGGCGCTCAGCGTGTCGTTGTCGTTGCCGCCGTCAAGCAAATCGCCGTCGGCGCCGCCGAGGAGGAGATCAGCGCCGTCGCCGCCATAGAGCGTGTCTGCGCCGGCGTCGGCGATCATTATATCGTCGCCGGCGCGGCCACTCAGAATGTTCGCGACATCGTTGCCAACGATCGTGTTGGCGAGTTCGTTGCCGGTGCCGTTGATGGGGTTCGCGCCGAACAGGTAGAGGGTCTCAAAACCCACGCCGAGAGTGCGATTGATGGAAGCGTAGACCGTGTCGAGGCCGCCAGTCGGACCGTTCTCGATGGTGATGTCGCCGACATTGTCGACGTAGTAGGTATCGTCGCCATCGCCGCCATACATCGTATCGGCGCCGACATCGCCGTACATCGTATCGTTGCCGCCGCGGCCGTACATCGTGTCGACGCCGTCGCCGCCATAGATGATGTCGTTATCCGCGCCGCCATCGAGCACGTCTGCGCCATTGAAGCCGCTGATGATGTCATCGCCTGCGCCGGCCGAAATGTTGTCATCGCCGCCGTACCCGGTGATGCCGTCAGCGCGCGACGAGCCGACAAGCGTATCGTTGCCGTCCGCACCCTGGATCGCAATGCCATCATTGATCGACCAATTGACGAAGGTGAGGCCAGACAAATTCACATTGTAAGGCGTCGTGCCGAACATGCTGACGTAAAATCCGTCATTCAGATCGGAGCCTACAAGAACGAGGTTCGCGCTGAGCACGCCGGAGCCAATTTGATCGGCGTCAACATTCACCGACGTGTTGCCGCCGCCCGACCCGATGAACTCGATCCGCTCAATGCTCGCGAGCGTTATGCTGTAGAGCGAGAACGATTGGCCGCCCACGGCTTGCAATTGCAGCGTGTCAGTATCGGCGCCGCCATCATAGATCTCACCGAACTCATCGCCATCGAGGCCGACGATGATGGTGTCGTTGCCTGCGCCGCCGTGGACTTCGTCGAAGCCAAGGCCTGGCGTCAGCGTGTCGGCGCCGCCATTGCCGTTCAGGACATCGTTGCCGGCCAAGCCATCGGCGATTTCCGCCGTGCCGTCGCCAGTGAACGTGTCATTGCCGCTGGTCGCGCCGGGACCTGGTGTCCAAATGCCCATGAGATTGTCCTCCTCAGTGTGCGCCGTGACAGCGCGCCCGCATTATTCTTCGGCGCCCTTACGGCCCGTCGCTGTAGAAATTGTAGGAAGTCAGTGCGAGGCCTGTACCCAATGTTGCGAATTGAACTGCTGCGCCCGCGCCGTTGCCGTCCGCATCATAATAGAGCGCACCGGTGACGGGATCGTAGATGATGCGATCTTCTGCGTCTGCCGCGGCCGAGCCGATGTGGAACGCGTCGTCTTCGAGCACGCCGCTCAAGGTGCTGAACTGCAAGGCATAGAGGAACATCGCGTCTTCTGATGGGCTGAAGAACAAGATGGTGTCGACATTGCCGGCGCCGAGTTCGCTCGTGAACTCGAAGATGTCGGCGCCATTTCCGCCGGAAAGCGTATCGGCGCCGAGGCCGCCGCTCAGGCGATCGTTGCCGTTGCGGCCATAGATGAAGTCGTCGCCGTCGCCGCCATAGAGGTTATCATTGTCATTGCCGCCATCGAGCAGATCATTGCCAGCATTGCCATACAGGCCGTCTCCGCCATCGCCGCCATAGAGCGTGTCGACGCCGTCGCCACCATAGAGAGAGTCGTCGCCGGTGCGGCCGTAGAGCGTGTCGTCATTGGCGCCGCCATCGAGGGTGTCGTTGTCGTTGCCACCGTCGAGGAGGTCGTTCTCCGACCAGCCTTGCAGGTCGTCGTTGCCGTCACCGCCATAGATCGTGTCGGCGCCAGCGAAGCCACGCAGATAATCGGCGCCGCCGAGGCCGGAGATCGTGTTGGCATTGGCGTTGCCGGTGATCGAATTGGCCAGCACGTTGCCAGTGCCGTTCAGCGCCGAGCCGTTCAGGATCAGGTTCTCGACATAGGCGCCAAGCGAATAGCTGGTGATGCTCGAGTTGACCTGGTCGGTACCGGAGCTCGCGCTCTCGCCGACGATGTCGCCTGCGTCTCGCACATAATAGTTGTCGTCGCCCGCGCCGCCGTACATTGCGTCGGCGCCAACGTCTCCGTCCAACGCGTCGTTGCCGGCGCGGCCGTAGAGAACGTCGTCGTCGGCGCCGCCGTTCATATTGTCGTTGTTGTTTCCACCGTCGAGCAGGTCGTTGCCGGCGTCGCCAAAAATGACGTCGGCGCCATCGCCGCCATACAGGCTGTCGGCGCCCGCCGCCGCGAGTAGCCAGTCGTCGCCAGCGCGACCTTGTAGGATGTTGGCGATGTCAGTGCCGCCGATGACGTTCGCCAACTCGTTGCCGGTCCCGTTGAGGGCGCTGCCGAAAAGCACCAGGTCTTCGACGCCCGCGCCAAGCGTATAGCTGAAGCTCGTCGTGACTGTGTCGTGACCGCCTGTTGGGCCATTCTCGATGACGGAATCGCCAGCCTGATCGAGGAAATATTGGTCATCGCCGTCACCGCCATACATCGTGTCGACGCCGTCGCCGCCGCGGAGTTCGTCATTACCGGCGCGGCCGTAGAGCGTGTCGTTGGCGGCGTCGCCGTAAAGCACATCGTCGTTTGCGCCGCCGTCGAGCATGTCGACGCCATCGCCGCCGCTCAACGCATCATCGCCGCCGCCGCCGGTGAGCTGATCGTCGCCGGCATAGCCGGTCATGCCGTCGTTCACCGACGTGCCGACGAAGACGTCGTTGCCGTCGGCGCCCTGAAAGCCGATGCTATCGGCGGCGACGTCCCAGTTTTCGAATGTAAGGCCAGAGAGGTTCACGTTGTATCCACTCGACCCGAACATGATGACGTTGAACACGTCCGCTATCGATGACCCGACAATGCTCGCGGTCGACGATAAACCTGGGCCAATCTGCGAAGGGTCGAACGAAGCATAGTTGAAGCCGCTGGCGCCAGGCGAAGCTGTGTATTCAAACCGCTCAATGCCGCTGAGAGCAGTGCCGTAGAAGTAGAACGATGAGCCTGCGCCGGACGCCACCACACGGATGATGTCAAAATTGGCGCCGCCAGTAATGGTTTCGCCGGACTCGATATCGCCAACGTTGAAGACGAGGATGTCGTCTCCGGCGCCGCCATCAACGATGTCGAAGCCCACGCCACCTGTCAGCGTGTCATTCCCTCCAGCGCCGGTAAGCGTGTCCGATCCCGCGAGGCCGTTGGCGAACTCAGCAGAACCGTCGCCGGTGAACGTATCATTGCCGGCGGTAGCGCCCGGTCCGGGGGTCCAAGTTCCCATGCGTCTGACTCCTTCGTGCGCTCACGCGATTGCAGACTTAAGTCCCAGCGCAACACGCCTGGCAACAACAGTCTGGGTTCCAAATCACAGCATGCAGCAGCCGGTACCGGATGCTTGTGACCCCGGACACTGCGCGTCCCCACAAACAGGGGGAGGACATTGCCATCGACAAGCACCGCTGCGTCGGGCTAAGGCGCGCGCGGGACATTAGGGGAAGGAACCACATTCATGCGCACACTTCTGCTCGCGGCCGTCGCCGCTTTCGCATTGGCGGCTTGTAATCAGCAGGGCACCGGCCCAGGCCTGCCGCAAGTCCAAGAAGGCGCGCAAGCGCCGTCCACGCAAACGCCGCAACCGGGCGCACAACAAGCACGGATCGACGATGAAACGCGCACCGCGCTCATCGCTAACATCAACGAAATGCTCGACGGCATGACCCAGCAATCGGGCATGACCCGCGCTGAAGGCATCGAAGACACGATCCAGCCGATGCAGCCGTCCACCGATCACCGCGCTGTGGTGAGCCTCAATGCGGGCACCGGCTACACCTTCATCGGCGCTTGCGATGGCGATTGCACCAATCTCGACATCGAGCTGATCGACATGACAACCGGCGGCGTTGTCGCCTCCGACATGCTGCCAGATGACTTCCCGGTGGTGAACTTCCAACCCACGGCCAACGGCCAGTACATGGTCCGCACCTTGCTGCAAGCGTGCAGCGTGGCGCCGTGCTTTGTCGGCACGCGCGCACTTAGCGTGAGCGCCGCAGCCGCAGCGCCGGCCGCACCGCAACAAGCGACGGGCGAAGGTCCGAAGTAATCAGGCGTACGGAAAGCAAAGCTCGCGCGGCAGTTCGATTTTGAAATGTCGCGCGAGCGCTGCGATTTTGTCGGCATGCGCGATGTAAGGATCGTCGTTCAGCGGGCCGACGATGATGATGCGGAAATTGACCTGGTTGCGCCCCTCCGGCGGCAGCATCGCGGTCGCCAGGCCTTCGCCGTCATCGGCGCGCAATGTGAGGAAGAGCGGCATCGTCCGCGCGATATGGCCTTTAAGGCCAATTGCTTGCTCGAATGTCGGCGCGCCGGCCGGCGCGCGGTAGCTCTCCCGCGCTGCGACCTCGAAGCGGCGGAAGTATTTGTCGACGGAATGGCGCAGCAGCCGGGCTTCCGCCTCGGCCTCAGCTTCCGTCTCTAGGCGGAACCACGTGGTCCCGCCCGGCGCGTCACACACATATTGCATGCGCGCACTCTAGCGCATGGTTTGGAACAAATTATGGAGACGCACGCACTTTAGCTGCGCGCCCGTCTCCGCTGTGACGGCGACGACACTTTATCGATTTGAGCGCGTCTTCAGCAGGGCGTGCGAACGGTGATGTAGCCGCCCGAACGCTGGTCCCAACGCTCTTCGCTGCGCACGCAGGGGCGGTCATCGTCGTAATCGCCGGAGACGCCGTACTCACGCTCGTATGCTGAGCCGCCGCGACCGTCGTCGTAACGTGGATCGTAAGCGCTCTGGCGATCGTAATACGGGTCTGGCGCGGCACAGCTCCGGTAATTGTCGCGGCAGGCGACGCGTTGGTTTTGCTGTTGCTGACTAGCCAACGAGCCAAGCGCCACGCCAACGATCAGGCCGACGACGGCCGCTGCAGCAGCATCGCCATTGTCGTCGCGATCGCGATGATGGCGGCGGCCGCGATGATGATCGCGATAGTCTCGGTCATAATAGCCGTGGCGCTGGGCTGCAGCGTCGACCGGTGTGAAGGTAGCGGCGAATACCGCCACGGCGGCCAAGGAGGCCAAAGCTTTGCGCAACATGAGAATGCTCCCGAATGCGGACCATCCGCCCTGGCGGCTGAACGCAACCTGAATCCAAGCTGAACGGGTTCGGCGCTGGCGCGTTGTAGCATCAGGCCCACGTCGGGCGTCCTAGAGTGAAAGCAGAGGAGAACCGGAAATGCCTTATGTTGATGGCTATGTGCTGGCCGTGCCGAAGCAGAACCTGGACGCCTATAAAGAGATGGCGCGCAAGGCGAGCGAGGTCTGGATGGACCACGGCGCGCTTTCGTACGTCGAATGCCTTGCCGATGATGTTCCGAACGGCGAACTGACCTCATTCCCGCGCGCCGTGCAGGCCAAGGAAGACGAGATCGTGGTGTTCTCGTGGGCGACCTACAAAGACCGCGCCGCCCGCGATGAGATCATGAAGAAAATCATGGAAGACCCGCGGATGAAGTACGATCCAGCGAACATGCCCTTCGACGGCAAGCGTATGATCTTCGGCGGCTTCGAACCGTTCATCGAGCGCTAAAGAAAAAGGCGCGTCCATTGCTGGACGCGCCTCAATCTTTTCAGTGTTGGTCAGCTCAGTTGCCGCCGCCACCGCCTGCATTGGTCGGGAAGCCGCGCGTACGGAGCAGCGCGTCCACGTCCGGGTCGCGGCCACGGAAGCGGCGATAGGCTTCGGCACGGTCGCTCATATTGCCTTCCGCCAGGATGATGCCGCGCATGCCCGCTGCAATCTCTGGGCTGAACACGTTGCCTGAGGCTTCGAAATATTCCCAGGTGTCGGCGTCCATGACCTCTGACCAGAGGTAGGAGTAATAGCCTGCCGAGTAGGCGTCGCTTGAGAACAAGTGACCGAACTGCGGCAGACGGTGACGCATCGCCATTTCGCGCGGCATTCCGAGCGAGGCGAGCGTATCGCGTTCGAAGGCGTCCGGATCAGTCACAGCATCGGTGCGATTGTGCATCGCCATGTCGACGAGCGCGGAGGAGAGATACTCAACTGTTTCGTAGCCTTGGTTGAAGGTCGATGCATTGTTGATGCGATCGACCAACGCCTGCGGCATTGGCTCGCCCGTACGATAGTGGCGTGCAAAGCGATCGAGGATCGGGCGCGAGAGAACCCAATGCTCGTGAACCTGACTCGGATACTCGACGTAATCGCGCGGTGTGCCGGCGAGGCCCGGATAGTCCACTTCTGAGAGCAAGCCATGCAAAGCGTGGCCGAACTCGTGGAAAAGCGTTTGCGCATCATCGAGCGAAATCAGGATTGGCTCACCCGGCGCGCCGCGAACGAAATTGTTGTTGTTCGAGGTGATCGGCGTGATCGTCGTGCCGGTGTAGGTCTCATAGCCCTGATAGCCCGATGCCCATGCGCCCGAGCGTTTGCCGGTGCGGGCGAAGTTATCGAGATAGAACAGGCCCTGATACGAGCCGTCGCGATCAGTCACTTCGAACACGCGCACGTCCGGATGGAAGACCGGCACCGTGCCGCTGATTTCGCGGAAGGAGAGGCCATAGAGTTGGTTGGCCATGTAGAACGCGCCCTCGACCATGTTGTCGAGCACGAAGTATTCGCGCACTTCGTTCTGGTTGAGGTTGTAGCGGTCGCGGCGGACCTGTTCGGCGTAGTGATTGTAATCCCACGGCTCGATCGTGATGTTGGCGCGCTGGCGATTGGCGATCGCTTGCATGTCCGCCACTTCTTCGCGCACGCGCGCTACAGCTGCCGGCCAGACGCGCATCATGAGTTCCTGAGCGCGGTCTGGATCCTGAGCCATCGTGTCCGCCATGCGCAGGTGCGCGTGGGTTTCAAAGCCGAGGATTTGCGCGCGCTCTGCACGCAGGCCGAGGATTGTGCTGATGATGCTGTTGGTGTCGTTCGCATCGCCGTTGTCGCCGCGGTTCTTGAACGTCGTCCACACTTGTTGGCGCAGACGGCGGTTCTCAGAGAATGTCAGGAACGGATCGACGCTGGAGCGGGTGTTCACGACCGCCCACGCATTCGGCTGACCACGCTCGACGGCGGCTGCACGCAGCGCGCCGCGCAAGCTTTCCGGCAGACCTGCAAGATCGCGCTCGCTATTGATGAAGATGGCAGTGCTTTCGTCTGCAAGAAGGCGGCGATTGAACTCGGTGAACTGGCTCGACAGCTCTTGGTTGATGCCGCCAAGGCGAGTCTGTTGCTCTGGCGTCAACGCTGCGCCAGCGCGCACGAATTGGCTGTGCGTCCGCTCAAGCAGGCGCAATTGCGTCGGCGACAGGCCAAGCGTGGCGCGTTGTTGATAGAGCGTGTCGATGCGGTTGAAGAGCGGACGGTTGAAGGTGATCGCATTGCCGGCAGCGGTCAGACGCGGCGACCATTCAGCTTGCAGCGCTTGCACGGCGGGTGTTGCGACGTTGGCCGACATCACGCTGAAGATCGTGAGCGCGCGATCGAGATGTGCGCCAGCGGCTTGCATGGCTTCGATCGTGTTGGCGAAGGTCGGCGCAGCCGGGTTGTTGGCGATCGCGTCGACTTCAGCTTGCTGAAGCGCGATGCCGGTTTCGAAAGCGGCTGGCAGCAGTTCGGGATTGGCATGGTCCCACGGCGGCACGCCGCCATGCGGGCCTGACCACGGCTTCAACAAGGTGTTCTCGTTGGCGATAGCCGTGAGGCGGGTGATTTCAGATTGCGCGGTCGAGTATGCGGCGCTGGCGCCGGCCGTGGTGGAGCCAGAGGTGGCGCAGCCTGCAATAGGCACAGCAGCCGCCAACAGCGCGGCAAGAACGTGAGTCTTCATGTGGTGGAACCCCCAAATCGGATCGGTTGCACGCAATTTGGAGGCTAGGGGGGCGCCGGGGCAAGGCTGATGGGCGCCAGATGCCTTGGAAGTGACCAGTTTGCGACGAACCGCGTCTCCACAACGGCGGATGGCGCGGGGTATCGGCGCGCCGGTCAGGCTGCTACATCCGGCGACTACACCATTCGGGAGGATTTGATGCGCGTTTTGGCGATTGCCTTGGTTTCAGCTTTGGCGCTCACGGCTTGCGGCCAAGGCGGCGCGGGCGGCAGCGATGGCGAGGCGGCGAGCAGCGCCAACGCTGGCGGCGGCCTTTTCCCCAATCTTTTCAGCGCCTCATACCGCGCCGAAGCAAATGTCGGCGACGCATCCGGCAGCACCACCCCGGTCGTCATGATCCGCGACGGGCGGCGCCTACGCATGGAGTTCAACGCAGACGGTCAGCAATCTGCGGTGATCGCCAATGCCGACACCGGCGACACCTTCATCATCACCACCGCTGGCGGCCGCACCATGGCGATCCGCGCCTCTGGCATGGACCAACAATTCACCGATCCAGCCGAAGGCTGGGGCGGTGAAATCGCTGAAAACGCCACCCGCACCGGCACGTGCTCGGTCGTTGGTGAAACCGGCGCCGAATGGACCAAGACCACTGCGGAAGAGGGCACTGACACGGTTTGCGTCACCGAAGACGGCATCATCCTGCGCGCCACCGATGACGGTCGCACCGTGTGGGAAACGACACGGGTCGAGCGCGGTCCGCAGGCCGCAGCTCAGTTCGCGGTGCCGGAAGGCGTTCAAGTCATCGACGCCGGCAATATGGGCCCGATGATGGAAGAGCTGATGCGTCAGCAGCGCGGCAACTAAGACACGCATCGTTCGCGCCTCAAGGGCACGCGTCGCTCCCGCTGCAGCGGGGCGCCGCAGCCCGTTGTGCGCCGCTTGTCGGCACGCTAGAGGACGTGGCTCTGCCGAGGGACTCCGGACGCTAAATGGTTAATTTTGCAGAAGTCGCAGCGCTTGCGCCGGATCTCGCGTCCGACGCCATGCGTCTTTTGCCGCGTGAGTTCCAAGACGCGTTCGTGCAGTCGCCGAACGTCTTCATGCTGTTTGCATCAATGGGCTTGGCGGCGGTTGCCGTTGTCGCGTTCTGGATGCTCACCGGCATGGGCAAGGCCAGCCGCTTGGCGCGCATCGCTCTGCGTGCGCAAGCGCTGAAGCGTACCAAAGATCACCGCGCGCTCGTTCTGATCGCCGAGATCGAAGGCGGCGACGGCATGCTGCGGCAGGAGATCAAAGAAGCGATCGAAGACAATTTCGGCATGTTCTCGTTCGAGCAGAACGTGCAAGTCGATCTCTTCCCGATCAAACTCAAAACCGTTCCTGCAAACGCGCATCCCGAAACGCGCCGCCGTGTTGCTGTTGAAGCATCGGAAGCGCTGGAGCGTTCGGCCGCCGACGTCATCGTCTGGGGTCGCAAAACAATTCTCGGCAAACTCGATCTGCGTCTGACGACGCTGCCGGGGTATGGCCGCACCCACGATGTGCAGGATTTTCAACTGACTTGGCGCGTTGGCCGTCCGGAAGAAATCGTGCAACGCGCGCTTGCTTTCGCATTGGCGCGGAAAGCGCGTCCGGTGCTGCACCGCCCGCAGGATTATAAACCTGAGCGCCTGCAGCCGATCGTTGAAAGCCTCGACAGAATCGTCGATGCGCGCCCGACCGAGCTTAGCGAAAATCTGCAGCTCGATATTTTGTCGGACTTCGCCTCCGGCGCGCTCAGCCTTGGCGAGCGTGGCGGCCACATTAAGTGGCTGACCAAAGCGCTCGATGCGCGCCAGTCCTATCTCGACAAAGTCGATCGCACGACCGACCCAGGCGCCTGGGGCGCAGCCCAGCAAGAAATCGGCCGCGCACTGACAGCGCTCGGCGAACGAGAAGGCGCACGCGACAAGCTCGAAGAGGGCGCAGCGCGCTTGCGTTTGGCGATGGATGCGCTGCGTTCAACGGACTCGCTACAACAAGCCGAAGTCGCACTCCGCGCGCTGCAACGCGCTGAACAAACGCTGCAACAACGCCGCCGCGTCGGCCTGCGCTGGCCTGCGGCTTAAGGCTCGAAAGTCCTGATCAAATAAAAACGCGCGCCGCTCGTGGAGCTGCGCGCGTTTCCGTTTGTGCATTCGCCGGCGATTACGAGACGCCAACGCCAATCGGGCAGGTCACGCCGGTGCCGCCGATGCCGCAATAGCCGTTCGGGTTCTTCGCCAGATATTGCTGGTGGTAGTCCTCGGCGTAGAAATACTCCGGTGCGTCGCGTAGTTCTGTCGTGATCGCGCCAAAGCCTGCAGCGCGCAGCTTTTCGCCGTACGCATTGAGCGCACGTTCGGCGGTCTCTTTCTGTGCGGCGCTCGTCGTGTAGATGGCCGAGCGATATTGCGTGCCGACATCGCCGCCTTGGCGCATGCCTTGGGTCGGGTCGTGGCTCTCAAAGAAGAGCTTCACCAACGCTTCGTAGCTCACGATCTTCGGATCGAAGACCACGCGCACGACTTCGGTATGGCCGGTGTGACCCGAGCACACTTCTTCGTATGTCGGGTTTGGCGTCGTCCCGCCGGCGTAACCGGCTGAGGTGCTCCACACGCCGGCTTGTTGCCAGAACTTGCGCTCAGCGCCCCAGAAGCAGCCGAGGCCGAACACAGCCTCTTCGAGGCCAGCCGGAAACGGCGGCTTGAGCGCGTTGCCGTTGACGAAATGCGTCGCTGCGGTGGGGATCGGGTTCGGACGGCCTGGCAGGGTTTGCTCAGGAGAAGGCAGAGTTGTGGATCGGGCCATGAAATCCTCGCTTGGCTCATGAATGTAGGGTCGCCCCGGCGCGCGTGCGACCCCCTGGTGAGAGAGGCTTTCGGACGGCACGCGGTTTAGGATGCGCAATAGGTACGCGCCAGGTGCCGTCTTGGTTGCAACCGCCCCGCACGCCTTGCGCAGGGCGGCGGCGGCGGTCATAACCCGCCGCGCCGGACAGGTGGCCGAGTGGCTGAAGGCGCACGCTTGGAAAGCGTGTTTAGGCGCAAGTCTAACGAGGGTTCGAATCCCTCTCTGTCCGCCAGCTGCTCGGGTGCGGCTGGCAGTGTTTCCCCGCCCGCTCTGGGTTTCACGCTGTTGCCAGCGCTGGTGCGTTAGTGTGGGCGCGGACGGTTTGCGAGTAGGCATCGACTAGGCAGAACGTCAGTTGTCCCGGTCGGAAGCGGTGGTCGCCGATTTCGCCTACGGGTGTGACTTCTGCTGCGGTGCCGACGATGAAGCATTCGGAGAATGTGTCGAGCGCCTCTGGCTCTAGGCGCGTCTCGATCACGTCGATGCCGCGCTCTTGCGCCAGCGCGATGACGGTTTGGCGGGTGATGCCGTTAAGAAAGCACGTTGGCGGCGGCGTGTAGAGCGCGCCATCGCGGACGAAGAAAATGTTGGCGCCGGTCGTTTCCGCAATTGCGCCGCTGCAATCCAGCATGAGTGCATCGTCATAGCCGCTCCGTTCGGCGGCGTTCTTGGAGATGGTGCAGATCATGTAAAGACCGGCAGCTTTCGCCTCTGTCGGTGCAGCTTCCGCTGGTGGGCGTCGATAGCGGGCCCAGCATAGACGAATGCCGCGCTCGAAACGCTCGGCATTGAAGTATTTGGGCCATTCCCAGACAGCGATCGCCACATGAGTCTTTGTCGCCAAAGCTGAAACACTCAATTGTTCGGCGCCGCGCCAAGCGATGGGGCGAATGTAGCAATCGGTTAAGCCGTTGCGCGCGCACGTTTCAGCTGAGGCGCGAGCGATCTGGTCGACCGTGTAAGGAATTTCGAAGTCCAGCAATTCTGCGGAACGGAAGAGCCGGCGTGTGTGTTCATCGAGCGCGAAGATGCGCCCGTCATACATGCGCTCGCCTTCGAATACAGCTGAGCCGTAGTGCATGGCGTGAGTCAGCACATGCAGCTTGGCCTCTCGCCACGGTATGAACTCGCCGTCCAGCCATATCCAGCCGTCGCGATCATCGAACGGAACCAACGCCATCGCTTCAGCCCCAATGCATCTGAACGTGATGCGAGAACGACACCGAGCGCAGAACGTCATCCGCAATCAGTTCGGCCATCGCTTGGCAGCCTATATCGCCGCCAAGATCGGCCGTGCGCGCGCCGCGGTCGAGAACATGTTCTACAGCCGCCTCAACGGCGTTTGCTTCATCGAGCAACTTCAGCCCGTAACGCAGCAGCAGCGCCGCGGAGAGGATGGCGCCGATGGGATTGCACAGATCGCGCCCGGCGATGTCGGGGGCCGAGCCGTGCACCGGCTCAAACAAGCCTGGCCCATCCGCGCCAAGCGACGCCGATGGCGCAAGGCCGATCGAGCCGCCCAGCACCGATGCCTCGTCTGATAGAATATCGCCGAACATGTTTTCGGTCAGGATGACGTCATACTGGCGTGGCTTGCGGATGAGCTGCATGGCGGTGGAATCGACCAGTGCATGCTCAAGGCGCACGTCTGAGAACTCTTGTGCGTGCACGCGTGTCACCACTTCACGCCAGAGTCTGCTCGTTTCGAGGACGTTGGCTTTGTCGACCGACGTTACCTTGCCCTCGCGGGCGCGCGCGGCTTGGAAGGCGGAGCGCGCGATACGTTCGATCTCGGTCACGGTGTAGATGCATTGGTCGCTGGCGAAATCTTCTCCACGGCGCTTTTCGCCAAAGTAGGCGCCGCCTGTCAGTTCGCGAAAAACCACAAGATCGACGCCAGCCACGATCTCGGCACGTACTGGCGATGCGGGGATGAGTGCGTCGTAGATGCGCACCGGGCGGATGTTGGCGAACAACTCTAACGCCTTGCGCAATCCGAGCAGGCCCTGTTCAGGGCGGCGTGGGCCGGTCTCCCAACGTGGCCCGCCGACCGCGCCCAAGAAGATTGCCTGCGCGTCGCGGCACCCAACTATCGTTTCTTGCGTCAATGGTTCGCCGCTAGCGTCGATCGAGGCGCCACCGATGAGATGCACGTTGAAAACGAAGCGGTGCTGAAAGCGATCCGCTACAGCTTGCAGCACCTCCACTGCGGCGCGCGTCACCTCTGGTCCCACGCCGTCGCCGGGTAGGAGGGCGATTGTGTACGTCTTCATGCTGGTCTCGCTTCAAAGTCTTCAATGGCGGGCAGGCGCTCGACGAGCCAGCCCAGAGTGTCGACGCCGTCCAACAGACAGCGCCGTGCGAAAGGATCGATTGCAAACTTAACAGGCGGCTCGTTTCCGGCCGTGAGTTCGCAACGTTCGACATCGACGGTCACGCGCCCGCCGGGATCAGCCAGCAGACGCGCATGCGTTTCGGAATCGACGATCACAGGCACGAGGCCGTTCTTCAGCGCGTTGGAGGCGAAGATGTCGGCGATGCCGGTTGAGATGATAACGCGAAAGCCATAATCGAGCAGAGCCCACGGCGCATGCTCTCGCGATGAGCCGCAAGCGAAATTGTCGCCCGCAACCAGAATGCGATGCTCGCTGGGATCGATGGCGTTAAGCGGCGCCTCCGGCAGTAGCGCGCCGTCTGCGCCATAGCGCCAATCATAGAATGCCGCAGCGCCTAGGCCGTCGCGCGTTGTCGTGGTGAGAAAACGTGCCGGGATGATCTGATCTGTGTCGATGTTGGCCTGCGGCAGCACGAGCGTGCGCGAGGTCAGGCGTTGGAAGCGCTCAGCCATGGGCGGCCTCCAAGAATCCGCGTGGATCGGTGAGCATGCCGGTGACAGCGCTTGCCGCGGCTGTGGCGGGGCTCGCCAGAATAGTACGCGCGCCTTTGCCTTGCCGGCCCTCGAAATTGCGGTTCGATGTTGAGACGGCCAATTGACCGGCGCCGACAAAGTCACCGTTCATGGCGATGCACATAGAGCAGCCTGGCAATCGCCATTCTGCGCCAGCGTCGATGAACACGCGGTCGAGGCCTTCCGCTTCGGCGTCACGCTTCACCGCCTCCGAGCCGGGTACGACGAGCATGCGCACGCCGTCCTTCACGCGCCGCCCACGCAAAACGGCGGCGGCGTCGCGCAGATCGGTGAGCCGACCATTGGTGCATGAGCCAACGAAGACGACATCGACGTGGTGCTCGGTCGTCGGCGCGCCTGCGGCGAAGCCCATGTAATCGAGCGCTTGGCGTTGGCTTTCGTCATGCGCGTTGGGTGTTAGCGCACCAATGGCGATGGATGCGTCGGGCGTAGTGCCGAACGTGGCCATGGGTGCGATCGTTGAGGCGTCGATGCGAATCTCTGTGTCGAAGCGCGCGCCGTCGTCCGTCGTGAGTGCGCGCCAACGCTCGACCGCAGCTTCAAAGTCTTGCGGCGCATGGCGGCGGCCGCGCAGATACGCGAAAGTCGTCTCATCTGGTGCGATCATGCCAGCGCGGGCGCCGGCTTCGATCGACATATTGCAGAGCGTCATGCGACCTTCCATGCCAAGCACACGGATCGCTTCGCCGGCATACTCGATCACATGGCCCGAGCCGCCGCCGAACCCGATGTGATTGATGACGGCAAGCGTTAGGTCCTTCGCCGATACGCCAGCCGCTAAAGCGCCGTCGACTGTAACGCGCATGGTCTTTGGCTTGCGTTGCAGCAAGCATTGGGTCGCCAGCACGTGCGCCACCTCGGATGTGCCGATGCCGAAGGCGAGCGCACCGAAGGCGCCGTGCGTTGCAGTGTGGCTGTCGCCGCAGACGATCGTCATTCCGGGCTGGGTGAGACCCAGCTCCGGCGCCATCACATGGACGATGCCGCGATCGGGGCTGTCCCAATCCGCGAGTGTGACGCCATGTGCGGCGCAGTTTGCTCTGAGCCTATCGACCTGCGCCGATGCGGCGGCGGTAAAGTAGGGCCGTTTGCCATCGGCGCTTGCCGGTAGTGTTGGGGTCGAATGGTCCAACGTCGCGTAGGTGCGATCCGGCCTGCGGACTTTTTGGCCACGCGCGGCGAGTTCGCTGAATGCCTGCGGGCTCGTCACCTCATGGACGAGGTGCAGATCGACATAAAGTACCGCCGGCGTCTCCGTCGTTTCGGCGCAGACGATGTGTGCGTCCCAGACTTTATCAAACAGCGTGCGAGGCGCGTTAGGCGGCGGCATTGGCGCCCCCGCTGCGCTCTTGCAGAGCAACAAGCCGGTTGAGTGCGGCGACGTACGCCCGCGCACTGGCAACGAGCGTGTCGGCGTCTGAAGCGCGGCCGGATACCGAGCGCCCGTTGGCGGAGAGGCGGACGTTTACGGTGGCTTGCGCGTCGGTGCCTTCGGTGACGGCCTGGACCTGGTAGAGTTCAAGCGTCGCTTCGTGCGGTGCAGCGGCTTTGATGGCGTTGAAGATCGCGTCGACGGGACCCGCGCCGCGCGCAGTTTTCCAGACTTGTTCGTCATTGACGAGCAAGTCGATCTCGGCCGTTTGCGGGCCGTCCGTACCGGCCACAACGCGCAGGCGCGTCACTTGAATCGATGCATCCGCATGGGCGATCTGATCGTCCACCAGTGCGACAATGTCCTCGTCGAAGACGTGCCGCTTGCGATCGCACAATTCCTTGAAGCGGTGGAAGGCGTCCGCCAGCGCGTTGTCGCTCAGCTTATAGCCCAGCTCTTCCAGCTTGTTCTTGAACGCGTGGCGTCCCGAGAGCTTGCCCATGACGAGGCTAGTCGCGCCTTGGCCGACATCTTCCGGGCGCATGATTTCGTAGGTCTGCGTGTTTTTCAGCATGCCATCTTGATGGATGCCGCTCTCATGACTGAAGGCGTTCTTGCCGACGATGGCTTTATTGTATTGCACCGGAAAGCCGGTGATGCGCGAGACGGTCTGGCTCGCGCGCATGAGGTGTGTTGGATCGATCGCCGTCTGGAACGGCAATTGCTCTCCGCGCACACGCAGCGCCATCACGATCTCTTCAAGTGCTGCGTTGCCGGCGCGTTCGCCGAGGCCGTTGACCGCACATTCGATCTGCCGCGCGCCGCCTTGGACGGCCGCCAACGAATTGGCGACAGCGAGGCCAAGATCGTTGTGGCAGTGCGAGGAAAACACCACCTCGTCGGCGCCAGGAACATTGGCGATCAGGTCTTCGAAGATGGCGCGGTACTCGTCGGGAAACGAATAGCCGACCGTATCGGGAATGTTGATCGTGCCCGCGCCAGCGCGAATGGCGGCTTCGACGCTGCGGCGCAGGAAGTCGCGCTCTGTGCGAGTGGCGTCCTCGGCGCTCCATTCGACATCGTCGGTGAAGTTGCGCGCCAGCGTAACACTCGCGGTCACCGCGTCGAGCACTTGGTCTTGGGACATGTTGAGCTTGTGCTTGCGGTGGATCGGCGAGGTCGAGATGAAGGTGTGAATGCGTCCGCGCGGGGCGGAGCGGATTGCTTCGGCGCAGCGCTGGATGTCATTTGGGTTGGCGCGCGATAGGCCGCAGAGGATGGAGTTTTGCAGCACCGCGCCGACGGCGCGCACGGCTTCGAAGTCACCGTTGGAGGCAGCCGGAAAGCCAGCTTCGATGACATCGACGCCCATCTGTTCAAGGATGCGGCCAAGTTCGACCTTATCTTCCAGCGTCATCGCAGCGCCGGGCGATTGCTCGCCGTCGCGCATGGTTGTGTCGAAGATTTTGACGGTCGCGGAATTGCTGGGCGTGGTCATACACAAATCTCCATCGGTGCGATGGCGGACGACGGGGCGGCGGAGAGAAGAAGCGATGTCATGGGCGGAAGCTCCGGAGCTTGTTATGAGGCAAGGGGTTCGGGCGAGCGCTCAGCGTCGCCCCCCATAAGTCGATCGGCATGCGGGCCGCGATGGATCGACAGAACACCGGTGCGTGAAATCTCGGTGAGACCGATGGGACGCATCAAGTCGATGAAGGCGTCGATTTTCTCGCTGGCGCCTGTCACCTCGAAGATGAAGCTCTCCAGCGTGGTGTCGATCACCTTGGCGCGGAAAATGTCGGCCACGCGCAGCGCCTCAATGCGCTCCTGGCCGCTCGATCGCACCTTCACCAAAGCGAGTTCGCGGAGGACGCCAGCGGCGTCATGCGTAACGTCTATGACCTGACGCACCGAAACGATGCGGTCGAGCTGTGACTTGATCTGATCGATGGTGGCAGGCTCGCCGCGTGTCACGACGGTGATGCGCGAGGTGTGCGCTGTCGTGTCGGTCTCTGCGACGGTGAGGCTCTCGATGTTGTAGCCGCGCGCCGAAAACAGCCCGACGACGCGGGCCAAAACGCCCGGTTCGTTGTCGACCAGGATGGCGAGCGTGCGCGCCTCGGAGGGAAAGGAACGCGTCATTACACCAGCTTCTTTCCTGCGTCGTCGATCTGGGTGACGGCGAGGTCGTCAGCCAGCATCATCTCGTTGTGCGCCTTGCCAGACGGGATCATCGGAAAGCAGTTCTCCTCGCGCGCAACGCGGCAATCGAACAAGACCGGGCCGGGTGTCGCGATCATCTCGGCGATTTTGGTGTCCAACTCGTCGGGGCGCTCGGCGCGGATGCCGGTGCACCCGAAGGCCTCGGCCAACTTCACAAAGTCCGGCAGCGCCTCGGAATAGGAGTGCGAGTAGCGCTCGCCATGCAGCAATTGCTGCCATTGGCGCACCATACCCATCCATTCGTTGTTGAGGATGAAGACCTTGATGGGCAGGCGATGTTGCACGGCCGTGCTCATCTCCTGCATGGTCATCTGCACGCTGGCTTCGCCTGCAATGTCGATGACGAGCGCGTCCGGATGCGCGACTTGCACGCCGAGTGCAGCGGGCAGGCCATATCCCATCGTGCCGAGCCCGCCGGAGGTCATCCAGCGATTGGGCTCATCGAAGTGGAAGTATTGTGCGGCCCACATCTGATGCTGGCCGACTTCGGTGGTGATATAGACGTCCTTGTCGCGAGTTGCCGCGAACAGACGCTCAATCGCGTATTGCGGTTTGATGACGTCGTCGCCTTGCGTGTAAGCAAAGCAATCGCGCGCGCGCCATTGATCGATTTGCCTCCACCAAGCGTCGATTGCCGCCGCAGGCTTCTGCCGTGCACGCCAGGTGCTCAAAATCGCGCGCAGCGCTTCGCCGGCATCGCTAATGATGGCTACATCGACGCGCACATTTTTGTTGATCGACGACGGATCAATGTCGATGTGGATCTTCGTTGAGTTCGGACTGAACTTGTCCAGCCGACCGGTGACGCGATCATCAAAGCGCGCGCCGACGCAAATCATCACGTCGCAATCGTGCATGGCGTGATTGGCTTGCCACGAGCCGTGCATGCCAAGCATGCCCAGCCATTGCGGGTCGGATGCAGGGAAGGCGCCCAGTCCCATCAATGTTGAGGTGACGGGAAAGCCGGTTTCCTGCGCCAATTCCCGCAGCGCTGCGCTCGCAGAGGGACCGGCGTTGATGACGCCACCGCCTGTGTAGAGGATTGGCCGCTTGGCGCGGGCCATGAGTTCCACCGCTTGCGCGATTTTGCTCTGATCAACCGGTCTCGCGGTGCGTTTGGTACGCCGACGCGATTGCGCTGGCGGCAGATATGATCCGTGCGCGAACTGAATGTCCTTTGGAATGTCGACCACAACGGGGCCGGGGCGGCCGCTGCGGGCGACATAGAACGCCTCATGCAGAATCTCGGCAAGGTCATTGATGTCGCTGACCAGCCAATTGTGTTTGGTGCAAGAGCGCGTGATGCCGACCGTGTCGCATTCCTGGAACGCATCGGTGCCGATCAAGTGCGTGGGCACCTGACCGGTAATCACCACGAGCGGGATCGAATCCAACAACGCGTCCGCCAGTGGCGTCACCATATTGGTGGCGCCAGGGCCAGACGTGACGAGTGCTACGCCGATCTTGCCGGTGGAGCGCGCATAGCCCTCCGCGGCGTGGCCTGCGCCTTGTTCGTGACGCACCAAGATGTGGCGCATGTCGTCGGCCGCGAAGAGTGCGTCATAGATCGGCAAAACAGCGCCGCCCGGATAGCCGAACAGCGTATCGACGCAATTATCGCGCAGCGCTTGGATCACCATCTCGGCGCCGGACATCACAACGCCAGCCGCAGCAGCGGGTGTCGGCGGATGAATTTGAGCGATATTGGCGGTCGTGGTCATGGTTTGGCTCAAGCGTTGGTTGGTTGCTTCAGCCACGCCATGCGCTCGCGCAGACGTTTGCCGGTTTCTTCAATCGGCTGGCTGCGATCGGCGTTCAGCAGGGCGGTGTAGCGCGGCTTGCCGGCTTGGTTTTCGAGGATCCACTCGCGCGCGAAGCTTCCCGACTGGATGTCCTTCAATACTTCGCGCATGCGCGCTCGCGTTTCATCCGTGATGATGCGCGGGCCGGAGACGACAGCGCCATACTTGGCGGTTTCGGAGATGAAGTCGTGCATCTTCGAAATGCCGCCCTCATAGAAAAGATCGACGATTAGTTTCAGTTCGTGCAGGCATTCGAAATACGCGACTTCAGGCTGATAGCCGGCGTCGACCAAGGTCTGATAACCGGCGATCACCAACTCTTTGGCCCCGCCGCACAGCACCGCCTGTTCGCCGAACAGGTCAGTTTCGGTTTCTTCCGTGAACGTAGTTTCGATTAGGCCGCCCGTGGCCCCGCCATTGCCTTTGGCGTAAGCCATCGCTTTGTCGCGCGCTTGCCCGCTCACGTCTTGATGCACAGCAAACAGAGACGGCACGCCGCGACCGCGAACGAACTCGCGGCGAACCAGATCGCCCGGCCCCTTGGGAGCGACGAGCACGACATCCATATCGGAGCGCGGCGCGACGCGGCCGTAAACGATGCTGAAGCCGTGGGCGAACAACAATGTTGCGCCGTCCTTCGCCTTCGGCTCGACCACCTCTTTATAGATCGCCTCCTGCGCCATATCCGGCGTCAGGAATGCGATCAGGTCGGCGCCTTCGACTGCATCTGACGGCTCGGCGGTGTCGATCTTGTCAGCGCGCGCGTGGGTCCAGCCTTTGCCGCCCTTGCGCACGCCAGCGACGACCTCGTGACCTGAATCGCGCAAGTTCTGCGCATGGGCGCGCCCTTGGCTGCCATAGCCGAGAATAGCGATGCGCTTATTCTCCAGCGCACCGGCGCTGACGTCGTCATTGGTATAGACTTTCATGTGGAGGCCTCAGTTTGTGCGGACGCGCGCGTTTGCGCGGGCGGCGGGTTGGGAATTGTGACCGCGCCCTGTGACGCGGACGCGACCAGGACGGCGTATTTCGCAAATGCGCCGACGGGCGCCTCTTTTGTTGGCGGTTGCGCGGTGCGCGCGCTCAGATCGGCGCTGGTGTTGATGCTGCGCGCGGCGACATCGATGCGAATGACATCGCCGTCGCGCAGCAAGGCAATCGGACCGCCCGTCGCCGCTTCGGGGGAAACGTGTCCAGCGACAAAGCCGTACGATGCGCCTGAGAATCTACCGTCGGTGATCAGCGCGACGTTCTGCATGCCGCGCCCTTTGAGGGCGGCCGTTACTTGCAGCATCTCGCGCATTCCGGGGCCGCCCTTGGGGCCTTCGTAGCGAATGACGATGACATCGCCTTCGCGGATGGCGCCCGCTTGCACGGCGTCGAATGCGGCGTCTTCGCTGTCGTACACGCGGGCCGGGCCTTCAAAGTGCGCGGTGTCGTGGCCGACAAGCTTGATCACGGCGCCGTCCGGCGCGACGTTGCCGTAGATGACGGCATAGGAGCCGCGCGCCATCACTGGCTTGGCGAAGGTCCGGACCACGGTCTGGCCGCCCGTCTCAATCGCCTCGCGCGCTTCCTCAAACGTCGAGCGACCTGAGACGGTCGGCGTATTGGTGATTTTGCCTGCTTGCATCAATCGATGCATGACCAAGCGCGTGCCGCCAGCTTCGAATAAATGGTGCGCCAGAAACTGTCCGCCGGGTTTCAGATCGCAAATGACCGGCGCGTGCTCGCAGGCCTCGTTGCAGTCTTCGACGCCGAACGCTATCCCCGCTTCAGCGGCGATAGCGGTTAAGTGCAGCACTGCATTCGTTGAGCCGCCGCTGGCGGAAACGGCAATCGCGGCGTTGCGCAGTGAAGCGGCGGTGATGAAGCGACGCGCGTTCAGCCCGCGCTGCGTCAGCTCAACGGCGACGCGGCCGCAGCGCTCCGCTTCTGCCGGCTTATCTTTGTGAACCGCAGGCACATCATTGGCGCCCATCGGCGACAAGCCCATCGCTGAGAGCGCCATCGCCATGGTGTTGGCCGTAAATTGCCCGCCGCACGCGCCAGCGCCTGGGCAAGCTGCTTTTTCAACCTCGCGCAGGCCTTCATCATCCAGCGCGCCTGCGCCATGTGCGCCGATTGCTTCGAACACTTCTTGGATCGAGATTTCCCTGCCCGCGTGACGGCCGGGCATGATCGTGCCCCCGTAAAGGACACAACCCGGCAGATCCATTCGCGCGAGCGCCATCGCCGCAGCAGGAATGGTCTTGTCGCAACCGACAATACAAACGACGCCGTCGAGCTGATGGCCTTGCACCGCAAGTTCGATGGAATCCGCAATGATTTCGCGAGAAATCAGCGACGCCTTCATGCCGGGCGTACCCATTGAGATGCCGTCAGTGACGACGATGGTGTTGAAATCGATCGGCACGCCGCCAGCTTCGCGCACGCCGCGGCGAACATGCTCTGCGAGGTCGCCGAGATGCATGTTGCACGGTGTCACCGACGACCATGTATTCACCACAGCGATTAGCGGACGCTCAAAATCCTCATCGCCGAGGCCCGCCGCGCGCAAATAGGAGCGCGCAGCCGCGCGCGATGGGCCGCGTGTAACGGCTTCGCTGCGATGTGCTTTTCGCGTGTTCGGGGGCTCTTCGTTCGACATTCGGGTCCGATCGGCTCGGACCGCGCGCAACAAAAAACCCGCTTCCAGAGGGAGCGGGGTGTTGCGGGCGATCCTGGTTTTGTTGGTCAGGGTACGCTCAGCCACTCCGCTCCGGCGGTAAGAATAACCGCGAGGCTAAGAAGGACTACGTTGAGTACGACAACGCCAAGCGCGCGAACGTCTACCGCGACAGCGGTCGCGGTCTTACGGGCGGCGAGAGAATGGGTCGTCGTCACGATGAGTATTTGCTCCGTCGAAAACTAGAACGGACTTTTGTGCGGTGCGCAATAAGAAAATGCTTTGGGGTGCTGAATGAAGCGTCGCTGTCGCGCGAAGAGTCACCGGCGCCTGCTAAAGCGGCGCCGAAACTTCAGGCATTTCTTCGCTCCGTGCGCACACGCACGCGTGAACGATGTTTGCATTTTGGGGAGGTGACAAACGCGCTGCATTGCACTATCAATCTGTCTGCGCCGATTTGATCTCAGCTTGCGGGCGCGTTAAAAATACAGCTAAAGCGATGATGAATGCGGGTTTCCGCATCGTCCTCAGCCCGCAAGCAATCCTTAAATCGCGCGCCGTTTGAACGCTGGAGCGCGGCTATGAGAGCTTGTCAGGACGCCCATGAAGCGAGTGCGGAGGTCGCGCTCGACGATCTTCCAGGCGTCGAAATCCAACACGATCTGTTCTTGGCGCTGCCAGACCTGACCGCTTGGTCAGCGATTGCGGCGCGTTTGTCGGCCGTGAGCGCGGAGGTGCGTGCGCTTCACATCGCGCCCGATGGCGACGGCCTCGGCCTGCGATGTCGGCTGACCCGGGTTGCTCCCGCGCAAGTTCGGGCGCTGGTTTCTGACCTCCTCGACACGGGCGTCGTGCGGCGCGGGCAGGTGGAGCACTTGCTTTTGGCGGCGGGGGCGACCCGATGACTGCGCGCGCGCTCAAACGTGCCGAGCCGCTTGCGATCGAGGACGTAGAGGTCCCGCTTGCCGCTGGCTTCCAACTCGAAAGCGGCGATCTATTGCGCGATACACACGTGCGACTGCGCTTTTTTGGCGCGCGAGGCGCACCTTTGGTGATGGCGCTCGGCGGCATCTCGGCTGGCCGCGATGTGTGTGGGCCGAGCGGCTGGTGGAGCGACACGATCGCTGGTCACGGCGCTGTTGATCTTGAGCGCTTCACACTCGTGGGTCTCGATTTTGCGCCAACCGCAGACGCGAAGCTCCGCATCTGCCCGCGCGATCAGGCGCGTCTCATTATATCTGCGCTGGACTGGCTCGGCGTTGATGCGCTCCACGCCTTTGTCGGCGCTTCGTACGGCGGCCTTGTCGGTCTCGCGCTGGCATCGCTTGCGCCAAAGCGCGTCGAGCGCCTGTGCATTATCTCTGCAGCGCATCGCCAAGCCGCGCAGGCGCTGGCTTGGCGCGGGGTGCAGCGGCGTGTCTTCGCTTACGCTGCTGAGAAGGGTGAGCCGGAGGCTGGTCTCGCACTGGCGCGGCAACTCGCCATGATCACTTATCGGACTGGCGATGAGTTCGACGTTCGCTTCGGCGCTGGTATCGACAGTGAGGGGCAGGGCGAGATCGATCGTTATCTTGAAGCCCGCGGCCGCGCCTACGCCGCCGCGCCGCGTCGCTGGTTCTCGCTAAGTGAGTCCATCGATCGCGGCAGCGTCGATCCAGCCGCAGTGCCTGTGCCGACAACGCTCATCGCCTGCGCCGAGGATCAGCTTGTGCCGTTGGCGCTGATGCAAGGCCTCGCCGATGGGCTGCCAGCATTGCGCGGCCTGCACGTCATCAACTCGATCTACGGCCATGACGCCTTCTTAAAGGCGCCAGCCGATATCGCCCCAATCATCGCCCAATGCCTGGAGACTTCACAGTGACCGACCGCGACGAAACCATTGCCAGCCGCACCGGCGTCGATACGGACGCTGCCCATGGCGCGGTCATGCCGCCGATTTTTCTGTCGGCAAATTACAGCTTCGCCGATTTCAACGAGAAGCGGACTTACGACTACTCGCGCTCGGCCAACCCAACGCGTTCGCTGCTGGCCGAAGCCATCGCTAAACTTGAGCAGGGTGCGGGCGCTGTTATCACGAGTTCGGGCATGTCCGCGGTGGATTTGGTGTTGAACCAAGTCCCGGCAGGCGGTCTCGTGGTCGCGACGCACGATTGCTATGGCGGCTCGTGGCGGCTGTTCGAAGCGCGTGCGCGCAAGCAGCAGATCCGCGTCATTTATGCCGATCTGCGCGATACCGATGCAGTCGGCGCAGCACTGCAGAAAGAGCCGGCGCTGCTGTGGATCGAAACGCCCAGCAATCCGCTGATGCGTGTGAGCGACATCGCATCGCTCGCAAAGCGCGCCAAAGCCGCCGGCGCGCGGGTCGCGGTGGACAATACTTTCCTCTCTCCGGCCCTGCAAAAACCGATCCCGCTCGGCGCAGACTATGTCGTTCACTCGACCACCAAATATTTGAACGGCCACTCCGATGTCGTCGGCGGCGCCGTCGTGGCGGCGCGCAAAGAAGATTTGGACGAGCTCATCTGGTGGGCGAACTGCACCGGCGTCACCGGCGCTCCGTTCGATGCTTGGCTGGCTCTGCGTGGCTTGCGCACGCTGCACGTTCGTCTTGAGCGCCAGCAGGCTACAGCTGGGCGTATAGCTGAACGGCTAGCGGCGTCACTAGCGGTCTCTGCCGTGCATTATCCCGGCCTCGCGACGCATCCGGATCATGACTTGGCCCTGCGTCAGCAAAAGGGTCCTGGCGCCATGCTCAGCTTCGAACTGGCGGCGGGCGCAGACGTACGCGCGTTTACGCGTGGCTTGCGTCTCTTCGCGCTGGCGGAGTCTCTCGGCGGCGTCGAGAGCCTCGTCGCCCATCCCGCAACGATGACCCATGCCTCGATGAGCCCCGAAGCGCGCCGCGCCGCCGGCATTGGCGACACGTTGATCCGCGTCTCGGTCGGCCTCGAACACGAGGACGACCTGATCGCGGACTTGGATCGCGCGCTTGTGCAGGCTTCTGCACGGGCGCTTTGAATTGCGGGCCGCCTAGGCTCACCCTACGAAGACCGAACGCAAAGAGGATAAGATGTCGGGCAAGCCAGCCTGGGTAGTGCATAAGTTCGGCGGCAGCAGTGTCGCCGACGCGAGCTGTTTTCGCCGCGTGGCCGAGATCGTCGAGGCGCGTGCGGGCGAGCGCTCGGCTGTCGTGCTTTCTGCGTGCCGTGGGGTAACCGACGCGCTGTATGAACTGGTCGATTTAGCCGAGCAGCGGCGCGACATTTCCGACGCGCTCGCGTCACTGCGCAAGCGGCATACCAACATCGCCGAAGAATTGCTTTCGTCTAGCGCTGCGGCGCGCTTTGCTGACGAACTAGAGAGCGATCTCAACGATATTCGCGGCGTGCAGCACGCGGTGCAGCTGACGCGCACCGCCGCGCCGAATGTCCGCGACCTCGTCGCAGGCTATGGCGAGATATGGTCGTCGAAGCTCTTTGCGCTTTTTCTGCAAGAGCGCGGCGCTGTGTTTGCGCCGGTAGCGTGGGTCGATGCTCGCCAGATCGTCTTCGTGGAGAGCGGCCCACTGGGGCCGATGGTCGATTGGGAGCGCTCGCGCAAAGGTCTCGCCGAGACTGTCGATGCCAACGCCGATCAGTTGCTGGTCATCACCGGCTTTGTCGCCGCCGATGCACGTGGCGCGCAGACGACGCTTGGTCGCAATGGCAGCGATTTTTCCGCGTCGATCTTCGGCTCGCTGCTCGCTGCGCGTGAGATCTGCATCTGGACCGATGTCGACGGCGTCCTCTCTGCAGATCCGCGCCGCGTACCGGGCGCCGCCGTTATCGACGCGCTCTCCTACAATGAAGCGATGGAATTGGCCTATTTCGGCGCCAAGGTCATCCATCCTCAGACCATGGGACCAGCTGTCGCCAGCGGCATTCCTATTCGCATCCTCAACACGTTCGCGCTCGATCAACCCGGCACGCTCATCTCGGCTGAGCCGCAGACGAACATTGCGGTGAAAGGCATAACCAGCATCGAGAACGTGGCGATGATTGATCTTGAAGGCGCCGGCATGATCGGCGTGCCTGGCACTGCGCATCGCTTGTTCGGTGCGTTGCGAGAAGCGGAGGTCTCGGTGATCCTGATTTCGCAGGGCAGTTCGGAGCACTCGATCTGTTGCGCCGTGCCCGCCGCCCAAGTCGATCGCGCTGCAGCCATTGTGCGCGAAGCGTTCGACCGCGAATTGCGCACAGGCCAAATCCAAAACGTTGCAGTCGATCGCGACCTCGCCATCCTGGCCATTGTCGGTGACGGCATGGCCGGAACGACCGGTGTCGCGGGTAAGCTCTTCTCCGCACTCGGGCGCGCCGGTGTGAACGTGCGTGCGATCGCGCAGGGCGCCTCGGAGCGCAACATCTCCGCCGTCGTTGAAGCCGCGCAAACAACGCGCGCGCTGCGCGCTGCGCATGCAACGTTTTATCTCTCGCCGCATACGCTGTCGCTTGGCGTCATCGGGCCCGGCTCGGTTGGCGGCGTCTTTCTCGATCAACTGGCGTCGCAGACGGGACGTTTGCGAGAGGCGTTCAACCTCGATCTGCGTGTGCGCGGCATCGCCGCCTCCAAGCGCATGGCGCTGTTCGATCGCGGCGTCGACCTGACAAATTGGCGTGCGCAATTCGAAGCGGCTGCCGAGCCGCTTGATCTTGATCGCTTCCGCGATCACATCCGCGCCGAGCACCTGCCGCACAGCGTCATCGTCGATTGCTCGGCCAGCGAATCCGTCGCCGGCTGCTATGCTGACTTTTTCGAACGTGGCATTCACGTTGTGACGCCGAACAAGAAGGCCCATAGCGGGACGTACGCCTATTATCAGGAGCTGGGCGAGGCGCGTCGGCGCGGCAACGCGCACTTCCTCTACGAAGCTACAGTTGGCGCCGGCTTGCCGATTATCGGTACAGCGCGCGAGTTGCGCGAAACCGGCGACGAGATCGCCAGCATCGACGGCATCTTTTCAGGCACGTTGGCTTATTTGTTCAATGTGTACGACGGCTCGCGCCCCTTTTCCGAAGTCGTCAGCGACGCCAAAGCGCGTGGCTATACCGAGCCAGACCCGCGCGACGACCTCTCCGGTCTCGATGTGGCTCGTAAGCTGATCATCTTGGCGCGCGAAATGGGACTTGAGCTTGAACTTTCGGACGTTGAGATTGAGAGTCTCGTGCCCGCGGCTTTGGGCGATGTCAGCGTCGATGAGTTCATGCGCCGTTTGCCGGAGTTCGATAGCGAGATGCAAGCACGCTTCGACGCGGCTGGGGCGGATGGCAAAGTGCTGCGCCATGTCGGCCGCGTGACGACGACGGGCGAAGCCCGTGTCGGCCTGGTTGAGCTGGATAAGGCCGCATCGCTCGCCAATACAGCGCTCACGGACAATATCGTCCGCTACACGACGCGCCGTTACAGCGCCAATCCGCTGATCGTGCAAGGACCCGGCGCTGGACCTGAAGTCACCGCAGGCGGCGTGTTCGCCGATCTGTTGCGGCTTGCTTCTTATCTCGGAGCACGAATGTGAGCGTCAAAAGCGCCACCGCTTTTGCGCCGGCTTCTGTCGGCAATGTCGCCGTTGGTTTCGACATTCTCGGCTTTGCGATCGATGAGATCGGAGATCGCGTTACTGCAAGCGTAACCGATGCGCCGGGCGTCACGATCACATCGATCTCCGGCGTAGTCGATCATCTGCCGATCGAGGCAGCGCTCAACACCGCCGGTCGCGCGGTGCAAGCGCTGTTTGAACGGGCTGCGCCAGGCTTTGGGATTGCGCTCTCTATAGAGAAGGGCATCCCACTTGGTTCTGGGCTTGGCGGCTCTGCGGCCTCCGCAGTGGCCGGGGTCGTCGCCGCCAATGCGCTGTTGCCCACGCCGCTGAGCAAACTCGACTTGCTGAAATGCGCCATGCACGGCGAAGCCGTGGCCAGCGGTGCGCTCCACGTCGACAATATCGCACCGTCATTGTTCGGCGGGCTTGTACTGACAGTCGGCATAGATCATCCGCGCGTGAAGCAAATACCCGTGCCGCAGGGCGTCCGCGCTGTTGTCGTGCATCCGCGCATGTTTCTCGCGACGCGCGAAGCGCGCGGCGTGTTGAGCCGAAGCGTTGAGATGTCCGATTTCGTTTGGCAGACAGCCAATCTCGCGGGCTTTATCTCCGGTTGCTACACGGACGACCTCGACCTTATCCGCGAGTCCTTCGAAGACGTGATCATCGAACGCCAGCGCCAATCGCTTATTCCAGGCTTCGCCGCTGCACGGCTCGCGGCGATGGGTGAGGGCGCTCTAGGTTGCTCTATCTCCGGCGCAGGCCCCAGCATTTTCGCGTGGGCTTTGGCGGCGCAAGCCGACGCCGTGCGCAAAGCGATTGAGGCGCAGTTCGTCGCCGAAGGCGTAGAGAGCGACGGCTGGGTGATCGACATCAATAGTCCCGGCGCGCGGCTCGTCTGAGATGCGCTTTGTCAGCACACGCGGCGGCGCGCCTGCGGCAAGTTTGAGCGCAGCGCTTACTCAGGGTTTGGCCCCGGACGGCGGGCTCTACGTTCCCGAAACTTGGCCGCGTTTCGAAGATCGCAGTGCGCCGGAAGACTTGCCGACGTTCGCTGCACGCTTGCTCGCGCCGTTCTTCGTTGGCGACGCGTTGGAGTCGGTGCTGCTGGAAATCACCACTGACGCATTCAACTTCCCCGCACCGCTCATAGAACTCGACAACAACACCCGCGTCCTCGAACTTTTCCACGGCCCAACAGCGGCCTTCAAAGATTTCGGGGCGCGTTTCCTGGCCGCGTGTCTAGCGCGCGCGCCGCGCGGCGATGAGCGTCCACTGCACATTCTCGTCGCAACCTCAGGCGATACCGGCGGTGCAGTGGCTGCGGCGTTTCACAATCGCCCAGGCATTTCCGTGAGCATTCTTTATCCGGCCGGCATGGTGTCGCCGTCGCAAGAACGGCAGCTCACATGTTGGGACGGCAATGTGCGGGCGTTTCGAGTGGATGGCGCCTTCGATGATTGTCAGCGGCTCGTCAAAGAAGCATTCGCTGATGACGAGATCACGCAATGCTTCGCGCTGTCATCGGCGAACAGCATCAACGTCGCGCGGCTGTTGCCGCAGATGACCTATTTTGCGGCGACAAGCCTCTCAATCTGGATTGAAACCGGCGCGCTCGCGTCTTTCGTCATTCCCAGCGGCAATCTCGGTCACGCCACAGCTTGTGTTTGGGCGCGTCATATCGGATTGCCTATTGGCCGCATCCTGCTTGCGCACAACGCCAACCGCACGATGCCCGACTTTCTCGAAAGCGGCGATTGGCGCGCGCGCCCGACGATCGCGACGCTCGCTTCGGCGATGGATGTCGGCAATCCAAGCAACGGCGAGCGCCTACGTCATTTGTTTCCGGCGCACGAGGACATCCGCCAAGCGCTCAGCGCGCTGGTCATTGACGATGACGCAATCAGCGCCCGCATCCGCACGGGCTTTTCCGAGCACGGCCAAATCTGGTGTCCACACACAGCTGCTGCTGCCGAAGCATATGCGCGCTTGAGCGCCGATGAACGGAGCGCCGGCGTTTGGGTGATCGCCGCCACAGCTCACGCCGCCAAATTCACCGAGATCGTCGAGCCGCTCATCGGTCGCGAAATCGAGTCGCCTCCAGGACTTCAAGCCCTACCACCCGGTCGCCCGCCTCTTGATATAGCGTCGAGGTTCGCGGACCTGCGAGATGCGCTGCTTTGAGTTGTCGAAAGGCGTGCAGGAGCGCTGCGCCTCTACGATTTGCGCTAGCGTTCGTGGCCTCAGGCGATCACTCCGAACGAAATCCCACCTTTGCGTGTGTGCCGTCGCAGAACGGTTTGGTGTTGGAATGCCCGCAGCGGCAGAGTTTGGCGGCTTGCTGGCGGGCGACGACGCGGCCGGTGCCGGAGATGATTTCGATATTGCCGCGTACCATGAGTGGGCCGTCGCGTTGCGGGGTGACTTCGACGGCGCCATCACGGACGGCGAGCATGGCGGTGTTGTCGCCGGTGGGCGGCTCGCCGGTAGCGTTGAAGCCGATGTCGTGGTGCGAGCCGTCGCAGAAGGGTTTGTTCTTTGACGCGCCGCAGCGGCAGAGCGTGGCGCGGTAGCCGATAGGCTTCCCGTCGATGCTGAGCTCGCCGCGTAAAGCGTAAGGGCCAGCTTCGCGCACGGAGATCAAGTTGACCGGCGGCGCTTGTTCTTCGCGGCCGCCGTCTTTGCGGCGATATTGAATCGCGCCGGAGGGGCACTCGCGTGCGACTGCCATCAGCTCTTCCGCGTCCATGTCGTCAGGATGAATCCAAGGGCCTTGCACGTTGGCCAAGAATACTTTTGGCGCGCCAGTGACGCAGAAACGCGAGTGAATACAGAGCTTACCACTATAGGTGATCTGAACAGTCTCGCCTTCGACTACCTCCGCGCCATCGATGATCGCAGTCGGCGGCGCAGGCGGCGGCGCAGACGCCTTCGCCGTTGCGACCGGCGCTTCGTCCTTCATATCGTTGAAGCGCTGTGCGCGCGCAGCCAACGCTCTGATAAAGCCAGTCGCGCGCGCCACGCGCATATCGGACGCATCTAGGCGCTCGGCGCCTTTCAATAATTCCGTCATCCTCTCGGCGAAGAATCGGCGTGTGCTGGCGCTGCGTGGCAGCGGACCAGAATCGCGGAGTGCTGTGAACGACATGCCGGCATTGCAATTTGCGTTCGATGCGCCCGCGGAGCGGCGTGCAGCGCTTTCGCCGAGCAAGGTCATCGCCTTCATCAGATCGATCGCGAGATCGACGGCGAGACTTTTCTCTGAACTGGGACCCGGTACAGCATAAGCGTAAGCCATGAGCCGAAGCATTGTTTGATAGGACGCATTGGCGACATCGACGATGGCGGAGGCGTTGGCGTCTTCGATCCAGACGCGGCCTTCCGCGTTAAAGGGACGGCGCAAGAGCGGGTTTACCGCTGCAGGGTGCGCCGGCTTGAAGTCCGGGTTCTTGGCGAGCAGTGCGCGGTACTCGTCGCGAATAGCGCTGAAACGAGCGAAGTGCGAATTGGCCGACTCTGTCGCGGCGCCTTCGCCTTCAGTGATGATGGCTTCGCATGCGGCGAGCGCCGTCTTGGAGCACAGAACAGGCTTGGCGCCACGCAGATCGATCTCAGTGGGCGAAAGCTGAAGCGCAGGATCGCCGCAGAACAGCACGGCTTCGCCCAGCTTTTCCGCCATGAAGCGCAGAGCGAATTCCATCGTCTGATAAAATTGGCCGACAGTGTCGTAGTCGATCGCCATCGGCGTTAGGCGCGGCGTCAATGCGGCGCGTTTGAATGTGATTTGTTCGAAGCCTTCGCCCTCTGGCTCGTTCGAGCCCTCCGGTCGTTCGAGATGGATGAAGTGTTGCAATACCTCAGGCGTGAATGGCGCTAGCTTCACGACGACGCCGGCCGCGAGATAGCCCGGATCGAGCGGAAAGTTGCCGCGTCCAAAGCGCGGACTGCCGCCGACGGCCGCCGTTATATTCCACACGGCGGTCAGGTGGCTCATCTCGTCGATGGCGACGTCGAGGATGGCGCGGCGCCAGCGCGTGACCGCCGCTGCTTCTTCGGCGTTCAGACCCTCGATCTCGCCATCCTTCAAACTGAAAGCGGCGTAGAGGTAGGTGCACATCAAATTGTGTTCGAGCTCGGCGGCCTCGTAAAGCGCGTGAATGAGCTGCTCGCGGGTTGGGAGCAGGACAGGTTCAGCCACCATCTTTAGTTTTCCTTCTCGCGAGCCGTCTCTAGTCTTGCCCATACGCGCGACGGCTCAATCATATCATGGTATAGTCGCCGTTGTGACCTGAAAGAGTTTAGTCGTAGCATCATGACGCAAACGGCGGTCGTACACATCATTGATGACGATGCGTCCTTGCGTGACGCGTTGGACAGCCTGTTTCGCTCGACCGGCCTCGCCACGCGGCTCTATGACTCGGTGGATGCGTTCATGCACAGCGACACGGTCGATGCGCCGGGTTGCCTCGTGCTCGATGTTCGTTTGCCAGGCATGAGCGGCCTCGATTTTCAGCAGCGTCTTGAAGAGCTTGGCGTGCGTCTGCCGGCCATCTTGATGACCGGGCACGGCGACATACCGATGAGCGTGCGGGCGATGAAAGCTGGCGCGGTGGATTTCCTAGCCAAGCCGTTTCGCGATCAGGAAATGCTGGATGCTGTGGCTGCGGCTCTTGAGCGGGATCGAGCTAGGCGCGCCACGGCTGGAAAGTCCGATGCGCTTAAGGCGCGCTTCGAGACGTTGTCCCCGCGTGAGCGGCAAGTGATGTCGCTGGTGACGGCCGGCAAGATGAACAAGCAAGTGGCCGGCGATCTGGCGCTGAGCGAGATCACCGTGAAGATCCATCGGGGCTCGGCCATGCGCAAAATGGGCGCGAAAACCCTGGCCGACCTCGTGCGTATGGCCGAGGCGCTCAACCTGCGCTCGGATGCCCCTTAGTCAGCGTACTGCGGAATAACACCTGCGTATGATTTCATCAGCGCCGGTCGCGTGTCACCCCTGATCCGTGGTCCAGAACGCTCTCATCTCCATCATCGACGATGACGATTCATTGCGCGCCGCGCTGGTCGGATTGGTGCGCTCTTTGGGCTACCGGGCGAACGGGTTCGCCAATGCCGAGGACTTTCTCGCTACCGATTCTTCCGACCTCAGCGCTGCTATCGTCACCGACATTCAGATGCCAGGTCTCTCGGGCATCGAGCTGAAGCAGCGTTTGGTTGCCGACGGCTGCAGCGCGCCTGTTATCATGATCACAGCTCGGGGCGAGGAGGGGCTCAAGGAGCGTGCTTTTGCGAGCGGGGCGCTGTGTGTGTTGAAGAAGCCATTTGCGGCGGAGGCGTTAATCGAGTGCTTGGAGCGCGCGCTGGCGAAATAGGCGAGGCTGCGTTAGGGGAGACGCATGGCGAGCGATCCGGAACAGAGCGCAGAAGCGGCGTTGCGCGAGAGCGAGTATCGCTACCGCAATCTTTTCCAAGCTATGGCCGCCTCCTTTTGGGAGCTCGATTTCACACCTGTCGGCGCCATGCTGCGCGATCTGCGCAAGCAAGGCGTGGCGGACTTCGCTGCTTACTTCGCCGAAAACCCCGCCTTTGTGCGCGGGATGATGCACGTCACCCGTGTCATCGACGTCAACAATCAGAGCGTGGCGCTGTTCGGGCGCGGCGATAAGAATGAGCTCTTGCAGACGCTGGACGTTTACTGGCCGGAAGAGAGCAACCGCATCTATGCTGAAAGCGTCCTTGCCGCGGTCAGCGGTAAACCCAGCTATGCGGCGGAGTGCAAGCTCAGAAAGCTGGACGGCGAGATTTTCGATGCGCTGTTTACCGCTTGCTTCGCGCAGGAAGCTGTCGCGGTCGGCAAACTATTGATCGGCGTGATCGACATATCCGAACGCGTGAAGGCGCAGGCGCAGTTGCGTCAGGTGCAGACCGAATTTGCGCATGCCGCGCGGGTCTCGATGCTGGGTGAATTGACTGCGTCCATCGCGCATGAGGTCAACCAGCCGCTCGCCGCCATCGCCACCAACGCGTCAGCTGGTCTGCGCTGGCTCGACCGGCCAGAGCCGGATGTCGCCGAAGTGCGCGCGCTGACCCAACGCATCATCGCCGATGCGCAGCGCGCAGCTGACATTATCGCCCGCATCCGCGCTATGGCGGGTCATCACGCGCCGGAAGCTGTGCCGCTGTCGATGAACAGCGTGATCGAAGAAGCGATGCTGTTCCTGGCGCATGAATTACAAGCGCATAATGTTGCGCTGGAATTGGCGCTGACACGCGGCTTGCCGAAGGTCATGGGCGATCGCGTTCAGCTACAGCAAGTCGTCGTCAATCTTGCGGTGAACGCCGTTCAGGCCATGGCGGAAACGCCCGCGCCCACTCTTACCGTGATCACGGCGCTTCGTGACGATCGCGTGACTGTAACTGTCCAAGACAATGGCCCGGGCATAAGCGCTGAACATCGCGCGCGTCTGTTCGACAGCTTCTTCACAACGAAGAGTAATGGCATGGGCATGGGCTTGCCGATCTGCCGCTCGATCCTTGAGACCTACGGCGGAAGCATCGAAGCGCACACGTCGGAAGCAGGCGGCGCCGCTTTCGTGTTCACATTGCCCGCCGCGCACTAAGCTTGCTCATACCAGTGTATTAGAGCGTTAGCCGTATGTAGAATGGCTGACGGCAGGGCGTGGGTGCATCCTCTCATCACCGAATGAGTTGGAGGATACTGCAATGACTAAGACAATCGTGCTCGTGCATGGCGCATGGCTGAATTCAAAAGCGTGGGAAAACTGGAAGACGCGCTTTGAAGCGCGCGGCTACACCGTCGTTACGCCAGATTGGCCAGGCGACGAAGGCGATCCCGTCGACCTTAAAGCCAACCCACGCAAAGATCTGACCAAGTACGGCCCGAAAGAAATCGTCGCGCACTTCGAGCGCATCATCCGCGCGCTTCCGGAGAGCCCGATCCTGATCGGCCACAGCGCTGGCGGTGTCTTCGTCCAGCACCTGCTTGATCGCGGCCTCGGCGTTGCTGGCGTCGCTATTGATCCAGCGCCGACTCCGGGTGTGGGGTTGCCGCTCAATGCGGTCATCTCTGCGCTGCCTGTGCTTAGCGATCCCTTCAGCGGCGGTAAGGTCGTCTCGATGACGAAGAAGTTCTTCGCCGAGCGCTTCGCTAACGGCCTGCCGCGTGACCAAGTCGATGCACACTTTGCCCGCTACGTCGTGCCGACTGCAGGCAAAGTCTATTGGGATGGCGTTGTCTCCGGCGGCGCTGGCCCGATCACCTGGAACAGCAAAACGCGCGCACCGCTTCTGCTGATCGGCGGCGGCATCGATCTCATTGCCCCCGCGAGCATGACAAAGGCGATCTTCGGCAAGCAAAAGCGCGCCAAATCGCTCACTGAACTGAAAATCTATGAGGACAGTTCGCACTATTTGTGCGCCGAGCCGGGCTGGGAAGATGTCGCCGACTACGCTCTCTCTTGGGCCGAGCGCAATCAGCGCGGCGGCGTCGCTTCCATCGGCTCACGCGCGGCCTAGTTCATCTCTCGTCACAAAGCAGGAGGCGCACATGCCTTACGTAACAGCCAAAGACGGCGCACAAATTTTCTACAAGGATTGGGGCAAGGGCCAGCCGGTGCTCTTCTCGCACGGCTGGCCGCTAAGCGCCGACGACTGGGACAAGCAGATGGTCTTCCTCGGTGAGCGCGGCTACCGCGTCATCGCCCACGATCGCCGCAGCCATGGCCGCTCGACGCAAACGTGGGACGGCAACAACATGGATCAGTACGCCGAAGATCTTTCGGTGCTGATCGAAACGCTGGATCTCAATAGTCTCACCATGGTTGGCCACTCCACAGGTGGCGGCGAAGTCGCGCACTATCTCGGTCGCTATGGCACGAAGCGCGTAAGCAAAGCCGTGCTGCTCGGCGCAGTGCCGCCGCTCATGCTGAAAACGGCTGAGAATCCGGAAGGCACTCCGATTGAAGCGTTCGACGGCATCCGCGTCGGCACGCGCAACGACCGATCGCAATTTTACTACGATCTGACGGTGCCGTTCTACGGTTACAATCGTCCGGGCGCGAAGATCAGTGAAGGTCAGCGCGAGAGCTTCCGTCTGCAAGGTTTGATGGGCGGCATCAAAGGCCAGCTCGATTGCATCCACGAATTCTCGGAGGTCGATTACACCGAGGACTTGAAGAAGGTCGATATCCCTGTGCTGGTCGCCCACGGCGACGACGATCAAATCGTCCCGATCAAAGCCTCAGGATTAAAGAGCGTGAAGCTACTGAAGCAGGGTGTGCTGAAGGTGTACGCCGGCGGCTGCCACGGCTTCGCCGCCACCAACACCGACGAGTTCAACGCCGATTTGCTGAACTTTATCGAAGGCAAGAAGATTGACGGCGCGGACTGATCTTCAAAATGCAAGTGTTTCGCTTCACCAGATGGGCTACGGGCGCATCACCGCGCGGCTAACGCCAAACAGCGATCGTGCAATGCCACGCAGTTCCTGCGAGCGACAACAAAAAGGCCGCCCCTTTTGGGGGCGGCCTTCGTGTTTCTGCTTACGTGCAGTTCGCTTAAGCAAACAACTTCGCCCAATTCCGCGCTTCGCGTTTTTTCCAGCCGCCGCGGTGATACGCGTCGCTGACGATGATCGGCGCGACGCTTGTCGCTTCGGCGAACACCATTTGCTCATGCACGGTGCTCACCTTGCCCCAGCTTGCGGCTTCTTGCAGCGTTGAGGAGGAGCAGGCGCCGTCGCGGACGTCCGCCACCGTGATCTGCACGGCGTATTTGTGCACTTCGACGTCGTGGTGGCCGAGGATTTCGGCGCAGACGACGGTGTCTTGCGCGAAGTTTTTCGGCACGCCGCCGCCGACCATGAACAATGCCGTGGTGCCGGCCGCGAGTTTGATCTCGGTCAGTTCACGGAAGTCGCCGCCGCTATCGATGGTGAGATAGGGCTTGCCGGCTTTGCGGCGCTCGACCTGGTGCTTGACGATGCCGAAGCCGGCCGAGCAATCCGAGAACGCCGGCACGAAGATCGGCACGCCTTTTTCATAGGCGCGCTGGATCAGCGAGTCCTTCTTCTTGGCGTTACCGGCGGCCAGCCACTTGCCGAGCTCATAGATGAACTCGCGCGACGTGTAGGGGCGCGGCTCGAGCATCTCGCAGATCTCGTAGATCGTGGCGTCGACGTGCTGGAGTTCTTCCTCGTCGATATAGGTATCGTAGATGCGGTCGATGTAGAGCGCGCGCAGTGTGTTGTCGTGCGGCACTTCCTTGGCTTGGTAGTGCTTGAAGCCGAGGGCTTCGAGGAAATCCATGTCGATGATGCAGGCGCCGGTGGCGACGATGGCGTCGGCCATGTTGTAGGTGACCATGTCGCGCCAGACGTGCAGGCAGCCGCCCGCGCCCGTCGAGCCGGCCATGATCAGCCACGTCGAGCAGTTCTGATCTTCGAGCGCCATGTTGAGGATGCCGGCGGCGCGCGCGGCGTCGCGGCTGGTGAAGCTCATCTTGCCCCACGCGTCGATGATCGGGCGCGCGTCGAAGCTGGCGATGTCGATGTGCTCGACCGGCGAGGAGAGAAGTTCCGCTTTGCGATTGGTGTCGATTTTGTCAGCCACGGGAGGTGCTCCTATGGGCGGCGTCAGAAACAACAACCGCGCGGACGCTCCGCCGACACGCGATCAGCGGCGGGAGATAGGGCAATCGCGCCGGAATGCAAGCGATTACGGTGTCAGAGCCTCAAACCTGCAGCGTCATCACACAGACAACGCCGCTCGGCTCGAACCGTAGATCGACATTGGCGCCTGCAGCGTTGCTCAGTAGGGCAGAGCCCGAGCCCGCACGCGTCGGCGCACCGACGGGCGGGCCGCCATGCTCGCGCCATTCTAGACGCAGTGTCTGGCCATCATCCGCAATCGCCCAATTCAGCGTGACCCTACCTGTCTTGTTTGACAGCGCCCCGTATTTGGTGGCGTTGGTCGCGAGTTCGTTGATGATCAGCGCCAGAGTCTGGGCGTGTTGGGTCGGCACCAGAACATCGGCGCCATCCAGCGTGATGCGATGATCGGCGCTGGTTAGGAAGGTTTTGAGCTGGGTCTCGGCCAGCGCGCGAACATAAGCGCCGTCCCATTGCCCTTCGACGATCGCGGCTGTCGCTTCCGACATCGCTTTCAAGCGCGCCGCAAACGCGGTGTAAAAGCTGTTCATGTCCGTAGCGGCGCGTCGCGTTTGCGACGCCATCGCCATCACCACCGTTAGCGTGTTGTTGATGCGGTGCCCAAGTTCGGCGGCCAGCTCCGCCTGACGCTGATCAGCCGCCTGCTGCGCCGTGATATCGCGCGAAATCACGATGAGGCGTTCGACCGGGCCGCGCTCGTTTGGCACCGGCGCGACCATGACATCCCACCATTTCGGCGTGCCCTTTCGTGTTGGGCAAAATCCCTTGAACGATCCCAACTCGCCGGCCAGCGCCTGCCGTAACGCGGTCTCGGCGACGGCGGGTTCAGGCCATAGCGTGGGCCAGAACGCGCCCGAGACCTGATCGAAGCTGTCGATCTCCATGGCGCATAGGCCGTTGGCGTTGGAGAAGAGGACCTTGCCCTCGTTGTCGAGGACCTTCAGGCAGTCCGGGGAACATTCAAGCAGGACGCTCGCGAACGCCGCTTGGTCCCCCGCTACGGGATGGATAGGAGCGTTCATGTCGCCACGACTATAGCCTGACGCGGCGGGCTCACCGCAAACTCTTTCGACTTAGCCTGCGTATTCGCGCGTCAGGCGCTTTGTTGGGCGCCGCCAAGTTTACGCAGTCGGCTTGCGAGGTGCGTGAGCGGCTGGCATTCATCTGCCGTTCATCGGCGGGCCAAGACCGTGTGCGCCGCATTAGCCCGTGGGAGCAGGCGCATGACGGATTCATCGGAACTGACGGGCGCGGCGCGCCGACAGCGGGGTTTCCTGGGCTTCATCGAGAAGGTCGGCAATCTCTTGCCCGACCCGATCATGATTTTCGTCTGGCTGATCATCTTCCTGATGATCCTCTCGGCGATCGGCGCGGCGCAGGGCTGGTCTGCGTCACTCGCTTATCCGGGTGAGGAGGCGCCAGAAGGCGGTGTGCTGGAGAACGGCATACTGACGTTCACCGCCACCTCACTCTTCTCCGAAGCCAATATTGCGCGCCTCTTCACCGAGATGCCGCGCACGCTGACGGGCTTTGCGCCGTTGGGCCTCGTGCTGCTTGTTATGTTCGGCGCCGGTGTTGCCGAGCGTGTGGGCCTCTTCAGCGCGCTCATTCGCGCCAGCTTGCGCGATGCGCCGAAAGTGATCCTGACGCCGCTTGTCTGCATCATCGGCATGGTCTCCCACCATGCTTCGGATGCGGCCTATGTCGTGTTCATTCCGCTGGCGGCTTTGCTTTATGCGGCTGTCGGCCGCCATCCGCTGGTTGGCTTGGCGGCAGCGTTCGCGGCGGTCTCCGGCGGCTATGCCGGTAACATCACGCCGGGCCAGATTGACGTATTGCTGTTCGGCTTCACCGAGGAAGCCGCGCAAATCATCGATCCGACCTGGACCATGAACCCGCTCGGCAATTGGTGGTTCATTCTCGCCATCGTCGTGCTGTTCACACCGATCATCTGGTTCGTCACCGACCGCATCATCGAACCGCGCCTCGGCAAATGGGGCGGGAGCGAGGACGATGCGATCAAGGCTGAACTCGCAAAGTCGGCAGTGACGAAGGAAGAGAAGCGCGGGCTCGCTTGGGCGGGCGTCGTTGCGCTGTTGATCGTTGGCCTGTTCGCGGCGCTGTCGTTTTGGCCAGGCTATACGCCGTTCATCGACGAGACGCGCGAGGGGCCGTCGGCGCTGGAGCCGTTCTATCGCGCGCTAATCACCGGCTTCTTCTTGCTCTTCCTGCTCTGCGGCATCGCGTTTGGTATCGCGGTTGGCACCGTGAAGAACGCCAAGGATGTCATCGACAAAATGATCGACGGCATTCGCACGATGGCGCCGTACATCGTCTTTGCGCTGTTCGCGGCGCACTTCGTGGCGATGTTCAACTGGTCGCGGCTGGGGCCGATCGCGGCGATCAATGGCGCGGAGATTTTGCAGGCGCTGGCGCTGCCGGCGCCGCTGCTGCTGGTCAGTGTGCTGCTGTTCTCGTCGTTCCTCGATCTCTTCATCGGCTCGGCGTCCGCGAAGTGGAGCGCGCTCTCGCCGGTCGTGGTGCCGATGTTCATGCTCTTGGGCATTTCGCCGGAGATGACGCAAGCCGCGTATCGCATGGGCGATAGCTACACCAACATCATGACGCCGCTGATGAGCTATTTCCCGCTCATCCTCGCGTTCGCGCGCCGTTGGGATCCGACATTCGGCGTCGGCTCATTGCTCTCGCTGATGTTGCCGTATGCGCTGTGCTTCATGGTGGCGGGCATTCTGATGACGATTGGCTGGGTCTATTTCGACATACCACTCGGGCCGCACGCGACCGTGAGCTACACGCCGCCCGGCACGTTGACGCAATAAGAACGACGGAGAGAAACGTGGGCGATCTAGAGGGACGCGTCGCGCTGGTGACGGGCGGTGCGCGTGGGCTGGGCGCGGCGGCTGCAAAGGCGCTTGCGGCTGAAGGCGCCAAGGTTGTCGTGACGGATGTCAACGATGGCAGCGCCACCGCAGCCGAAGTGGACGGCGCTTACGTCAAGCATGATGTGACGAGCGAAGACGATTGGATCGCTGCGATCGCGTTCGCGAAGCGGACGTTCGGCGGCCTCGACATTCTCGTGAACAATGCCGGCATCTTCTGGATGAAGCCTATCGCGTTGGAGACGCTCGAAGCGTTCCGGCGTATGCAACAGGTCAACGTCGAAGGCGTTTTCCTCGGCTTGAAGCACGCCATCCCAGCAATCGCCGAGCGCGGCGCCCAGTGGGACGGCGGCGGGTCAATCATCAACCTCTCGTCCATTGCTGGCATCATCGGCTCGCCGATGACGTTGTCGTACAACGCCTCCAAAGGCGCTGTGCGCTTGATGACGAAAGCCGCAGCGCTTGAGTGCGCGCGAGCGGGTCAGAAGGTGCGCGTGAACTCGGTGCATCCTGGCATCATCAATACGTCGATGATGACCGAAGCCGCAGAGGCCATCGCCGGCGCCAGCGGTGTGAACGACACGATGGAGCGCTTCGCGTCTTTCCATCCGATGGGCCACATGGGCCGCGACATCGATATCGCCAACGCCGTTGCGTTTCTCGCGTCGAGCAAAGCGGCGTTCATGACAGGATCGGAAATGGTCGTCGATGGCGGCATGACGGCGATGTGAGCTAGCGCACCTCGCTCGGGCTCTTACCGGTCCAGCGTTTAAATGCGCGCGAGAACGAGGCGGGGTCGGAGAAGCCGACGAGATAGGCGGTTTCGTTCACGGTTGTTTTCTTGCCGCGCAAATATTCGAGCGCGAGGCGGTGGCGGAGCTGGTCGAGCACTTGCTCGAAGGTCACGCCCTCGTCCTTCAGCGCGCGGTAAAGCGTTTGGCGACTGACCTTCATATGATCCGCCACCGCATCCATGCTCGCTTCGCCCTTATGCAGGATCGGCAGGAGCAAACTTTCGACGCGGCCGCGCATGGTCGCGGACGCTACTAAATCTCGAAGCAATGTGTCGGCGTGTTCGGTCAACACGCCGAAGGCGTAGCGCGGCAGGATGCTAAGTGTGTGCGCCACGATGCCTTCTTTCATGCGCATCGCATTGCGGTCGCTGTTGAAGTGCACGGGCGTGCGAAAAACGCGCTCGTATTCTGCAGCGTATGCAGGCTTGGCGTGTGTGACCCGTATTTCCGTCACCCACTCCGGCACGCCAGCATAACGCGGACCGGCGATGATGTGAGAGAAGGCGCTTTCGGTTAGCTCCGGAAACGCATTCGGGTTGGCGCGTAAATCGGTCAACCAGAGGCCCTGTGCGTCACGTTTTAGCGCAAAGCGGTCGTCGCCGATCAGTTCGACATCAACGATGAGTCGTACATAGCGGTTCAATTGTTCGAACGCTTCGAGCATCGTCGTCGAAGCTTGCCCGATCAGGCCAACAATCGAGATGTCGGCGACGTTTACTGCTTGGCCGAAATTGAGCGCCAGCGCCGGATCGCCGCTCGCGGTCTTTGCTGCGTGCATCAGAGCGACGTAGCGCGCGAAGGGCAGGCGCGCATCGCGGTCGTCCAGCGAAGCCGCATCGATGCCTGCGGCCTGAAGCAAAGCATCGCGGCCGCCGCCGCGTGCGACGGCGTAGTCCAGCAGCCCAAGCACGAAGCCTGATGAGATAGTTTCGTCACGCATTGGCGGTGCAACGTGCGGTCATGCTTTTGATGCGTAGCGTCATGGCGGCTTATCGATATCCGACGATAGCGTATCGCCATTCGATAGTCGCTTCATTCGCGCGACGCACGAGGGAAATCGCATGACTGAAGGCGTTGCGACGCAGCCAAAGGGCCGCGCGCCCTTTGCTGACAAGGTTTTGAACGGCGCGAGCACACTTTGGTTTGTGGTGATGCTCGCCGGGCAGTGGGTGTTTCTCTACTACATCGCCTCGTTCTATGGCCCCTCGACGCTGTCGGGCGATTTCGCGGCGTGGGATCGCAACCCGTTTCTGTCGCACGGCTATGTCGAGGGCGACTCAATGGGCAATCTGGCGTTCGCCGGGCATGTGCTCATGGCGGCGGCGATCGTGTGCGGCGGCACGCTGCAATTGGTCCCGCAAATCCGCGAGCGCGCCAGTTGGTTGCACCGTTGGAACGGTCGCGTGTTCATACCGGTGGCGATGCTGGTGAGCATCACGGGCCTTTGGATCGATGTGACGCGCGAGATCGCCGTCGAAGGCTTGGCCTCCAACTTTGCGATCAGCTTCAATGGCGTTCTGGTGCTCATCCTTGGTTCGCTGGCGTGGCGCGCAGCGATGGCGCGAAACTTCGTCAGCCACAGGCGCTGGGCGTTGCGCGCCTTCATGGTGATCAACGGTGTGTTTTTCCTGCGTCTGATGGTGTTCGGCTACATCGTCTTGGCGCAGGCGCCGCCGACGGATTTTCTGTTCGATGTGCTGACTTACCTCTCGTACTTGCTGCCACTCGCGCTCGTCGAACTTTACATCCGCGCACGCGAGGGCCCGGGGCTCGTGCGCTTGGCGATGGCGGGTGTCGTGTTTGGAGTGTCGGCATACATGGTCGCCGGCATTGTTGGCTTCAGCATGATCGTCGTGCGCACGGTGCTGGGCGCGTGAGTTCGAGAGTTCACGCGCGTGTTCGCCTGAAATGAAAACGGGGCCAGCGATGGCGCTGACCCCGTTTGGTTTCATGTCTCGTCTTAAAGCTTACGGCTGCTTCTTCGGCGCGCGCTTGCGCTTTGGCAGCGCCACAACGCTCGACGCTTCGCCGTACATGCTCGGCCACGGCGAGTCCTTCGACTCGATCGTGACGGTTTCGCCGAAGCCGTTGAAGCGCGTGCCCATCGCGGTGCCGTAGGCGCCGAGCGAGCCGATCTCGATCAGATCGCCTTCTTGGATGTCAGCGGGCAGCATGAACGGGCCAGCGGCGGCGTCCATGCTGTCGCAGGTCGGTCCATACAGACGGAACGGCGCGAGCTTGGCGCGTGATGGCGTCTGACGCAGGAGCTTGGCCGGGAACGCCCAGTTCAGGTGCGTGGCGTCGAACAGCGTGCCGAAGGCGCCGTCGTTCAGATAGAGCGCGTCGCCTTTGCGGAGCTCAACGCGCGTGATTGTCGAGCCGGCTTCGGCCACCAGCGCGCGGCCGGGCTCGGCCCAGAGCTTTGCATTCTGAGCGACGAACATCTCTTCGAAACCGTTTTTGATCGCGTTCACATAGTCGATCATTGGCGGCGGCGTCATGCCGGGATAGATCGCAGGAAAGCCACCGCCGACATCGACGATGTCAACGACGACGCCGGCATTCACGATCGCGCGATTGACCATGTCCATGGCATTGCGGAACGCGTCCGTGCGCATGCACTGGCTGCCGACGTGGAACGACACGCCCAGCATCTCTTCGCTCGACTGGCGCACCTTGCGCAGTAGTGACGGCGCTTCCTCGGCGGTCACGCCGAACTTGCGCGTGAGCGGATAGGCTGCGCCATCACCAGACACGGCAAAGCGCACGACCAAAGTCAGGTCCTTCGCGCCGTTGGTTTCGGCGAGAATTTTGTCGAGTTCGTCTTCGCTATCGAGTGCGAAGGTTTTCACGCCGTAATCGTGGAAAGCGCGCGCGATCGCGCGGCGGCTTTTCACCGGGTGCATGAAGGCGATTTGCGCGTCCGGAAACTTGCGCGCTATCAGCGCCGCTTCCGTATCGGAGGCGACGTCGAAGCCGCGAATACCTGCAGCCCAGAGTGCATCGAGCACCCATTCTGACGGATTCGCTTTGACGGCGTAAAACACGTCGCCCGGAAAGTTTTCGCGAAACCACGTCGCAGCCGCGTGAACGCGGTGCGGGCGGGCAATAGCCACGGGACCGTCCGGCGCTTCGCGCGCAGTCAGGTCAAGAGGCGAGAGGACAGAGTCCATCCGGCAGCTCCCTAAACTTTAAACCGCTTTCGGCGGTTCAGTTTCATTCCCAGGCCGGCGTTAGTCGGACATGCTTTAATGTCAGGTCCGCCCTTGGGAGCTTGCGCCGGGCGATCGCCAAGAAGCGTCCTGCTTCCTGTTTAGTGCGATCGTCCAGGTGGCCTGGGCCGAGGGGGCGTTAGTGGACGCTGTTTCCAGGTCCGCCGGTAGAACGCGAAGTATGGGTAACGTTCCCCAATGTAAAGAGGGAATGTTGGTTAATTCCCTTGCACGTTCAAAACGATGCGCCCGCTGAGTCGGAGCTTTGGCATACGAGCCATCCGCTGCGCGCTGGCAACGTCACAAAACTGAAATCGAACTGTCGCGCTGCCTTCAAGCACGAGGGCTAACCCCCGCCTCGCCCGAGGGACTTTGGCGAGTCGAGTCGCCTCTGTCGGGGTTCGGTTATGACCAGGGGGTCTCGTATGAAGAAGAACATCATCACCAGTGCAGCCGTCGCTGCATTGGCCACCGCTGCGACGGCCACTGCCGCGCACGCCCAAACGGCGCCAGCGCCGACGCACACCACCAGCTGGACCGGCACGGTCGGCGAAGATCGTTTCGGCGACGCCCGCTTCAAAATGCGCGGCCGCTTCCAGTTCGACATCTATTCCCAAGACTGGGACATCGGCGCTGAAGACCAGACTCGCTCCTACGTCCGCCGCGCCTTCTTGGGCGTTCAGGGCCGTTTCAGTGAGCAGTGGCGCTATAAGGTCGACTTCGTCCTCGCCCCGGGCGACGACGCCGCTGGCCAAGTCGGCGTTGACGACGCGTTCATCGAATACGTCTCGGACAATTGGTCGATCGTCGTCGGCGAGCACAACATCACCTCGCCGCTGGAAGATCGTATCTCCTCGCTCGACGTTCCGTTCAACGAGCGCTCCAGCATGATCAATGCCTATGAGTTCGGCCGTCGCGCCGGCATCGGCTTCATCACCGGCGGCGCCAACTGGTCGGCTTCGGCTGCTCTGCAAGGCGACTCGCTTAACAACGCCGACAACCTCTCTGGCGGCGCCAATGGCGATGAGTCGACCGCGATCAGCGGCCGCTTCACCTTCGCGCCGATCTTCGAAACCACGCCGGAAGGCACCACGCTGGTTCACCTCGGCCTGCACGCCCGTCAGCGCGACCGCAGCGACGACGGCGCCTTCCAATATCGCACCCGTCCGCTCAATGGCCGCGGCGACCGTCTGGTCTCCTCGACCGCCATCGGCGACAGCGACTTCACCTACGGCGCCGAACTCTCGGCGCAGTTTGGCGCCTTCGGCGTCACGGCTGAATATTCGCGTCTTGAAGGCGACTCCACGGGTGGCGTCGATTTCGAGTCCGACGGCTATTACGTCGACGCTTACTGGTCGATCACCGGCGAGAGCCGTTCGTATCGCGGCAACCAAGGTTCGTTCGGCGCCATCGTGCCGCGCAACCCCGTCACCAACGAAGGCGGCCTCGGCCACTGGATGTTGTCGGCGCGTTACGACTACCTCGACCTCAGCGATCCGGCGTTCGGCGCCAATCGCGGCGAGCAAACGGCGTACGGCGTCGGTCTCGATTGGATCCCGCTCGATCACGTCCGCCTCAAGCTGAACTACGCGATCAGCGAAATGGATCGCACAGCCGCCGCTGACGACGATGCACGCGTGATCTCGCTGCGCACGCAGTTCGACTTCTAAGCCCCGCGACTTGGCGGAGTGGCGGCCTTGGCCGTCGCTCCGCCGAATTTCTCGAGGGACATGAGCAAACGGAGCATACCAATGAACATCCTAAAGACAGCGGCCGCTGCAGTCGCCGTGCTGGCGCTCAGCGCCGGTACCGCGATGGCGCAACAGCCTTTCACCATCCAGATCGACGGCTCTTCCACCGTGTTTCCGCTCGCGGAAGCAGTTGCCGAAGGCTTCCAACAACAAACATCTGGCCGCGTTCGCGTCACCGTCGGTGAGAGCGGCACGGGCGGGGGTTTCCGCAAGTTCTGCCGTGGTGAAACCCACATCTCGAACGCCTCGCGTCCGATCTCGGCCAGCGAAATGGCGTCCTGCCGCGCCGCTGGCATTCAGTACGTCGAAATCCCGGTGGCGTTCGACGCGCTGACCGTCGTCGTGCACCCGTCCAATCCGCTGCGCTCGATCACAGTTGCTCAGCTGCAGCAAATCTGGCGTCCGGAAGCACAAGGCCAAGTCACCAACTGGCGCCAAGTGAACCCGCAATTCCCAGACATGCCGCTGGCGCTGTTCGGACCGGGCTCTGCTTCGGGTACGTTCGATTACTTCACCGAAGCCGTTGTGGGCCGCGCTCGCGCGTCGCGCACCGACTATACGCCGTCGGAAGACGATAACGTCATCGTCCAAGGCGTCGCCTCGAACAACGGCGGCATGGGCTATTTCGGCCTGGCTTACTACGAAGAGAACCGCTCGCGTCTGCGCGCGCTCGCCATCGACAGCGGCAACGGCCCAGTCGAACCGAGTGTCGCTAACGCCGCCAACGGCACCTATGCGCCGCTGTCGCGTCCGATGTTCATCTACGTCAACGCCGCTGCTCTGCGTCGTCCGCAAGTGCAGCAGTTTACGCAGTACTTCCTGACCAACGGCGCGCGTCTGTCAGCGCAAGTAGGCTACATCCCGCTGCCGGCCGCAGCTTACCAAACCTATGTGCAACGTGCTCAGCGCCGCACCCAAGGTACGGCGTTCGGTGGCCGCCAAGCGATTGGCATCACCATCGACGAACTGATCGCTCGCCCGCTCATCGTTGAGCCGGTGCAGCAATAAGGCATAAGTGGAACCCGGTGGGGATGGGGATAACCCGTTCCCGCCGGGACTACTTTTAGCTAAGACGCAAGCTTACGGAATCAGCACCCCGGACTGGGCGCGCTGTGGGGCAGAAGGCGAGGGGCCGTGGAACGCGACTTCACTAAGAAGAAGCTGCGCTTAGGCGAGCAAGCGATGGAATCGCTGCTCTTCTTGGCGGCGCTGTTCGCCATCGGCATCGTCGTTGGCATTGTTTATGTCGTCGTCTCGGAATCGGCGAAGTTCTTCGCGCAAGTTCCCGCGCTCGAGTTTCTGACCTCCACCACCTGGACGCCGCTCTTCGACAACCCGCAATACGGCATCGCGCCGTTGCTGACCGGCACCTTCATGGCGACCTTGGTCGCGCTTTCGGTTGCTGTGCCACTCGGGCTTTTGGTTGCGATTTATCTTTCTGAGTTTGCTGGCGCACGGACGCGCGAGACCATCAAGCCGACGCTTGAACTCCTCGCCGGCGTGCCGACCGTCGTTTACGGCTACTTCGCCCTGCTGTTCGTGACGCCGCTTTTGCAGGGCTTGCTGCGTCCGCTCGGCATCGAATTGCCAGGCTTCAATCTGCTCTCCGCCGGCATCGTGATGGGATTGATGATCATCCCTTACATCGCCTCGCTCTCGGAAGACGCCATGCGCGCCGTGCCGCGCTCGATGCGCGAAGGCTCGTACGCCATGGGGGCTACGCGGCTTGAAACGGCGTTCCGTGTTGTGGTTCCGGCGGCTGTGTCTGGTGTTGTCGGGGCAGTTATCCTTGGCATGTCGCGCGCCATCGGCGAGACGATGATCGTCGCCGTTGCTGGCGGCACGCAAGTGCAGATGGTGAGCAGCCCGACGATGCAGGGCGCCACAGTCACGGCTTTCATCGCGCAAGTGGCGCTCGGCGATATCGCCTGGGGTACGCTTGAGTACAACTCGATCTTCGCAGCGGGCTTGGCGCTGCTGGTGCTGACGCTGTTCTTCAACTTCGTCGCGTTCTGGCTGCAGCGCCGGTACCGGGAGGCCTATTAATGACCGCCGTCGACGTAGAAACAGTGCGCGATATCACGGCGCAACCAACGGGCCTCGCAACCCGCAAGTTTAAAGACCGCGCGTTTGTGGTCTGGGGCATCGTCGCCACCGTCATCGGCCTCGGCACGCTCGTCGCGCTGGTTCTGGGCCTTATGAACGACGCGCTGGTGTGGCCGTTCGCACCGTTCGGCGAGAGCCGGGTGTCGTCGCATTTCTTTCTGAGCTTTCCGTCGGCGGATCCGGCCGAGGCCGGGATTTTGTCCGCCTGGGTTGGCTCGTTGCTTGTCATTTTGACGACGGCGCTGTTCGCCATCCCGATCGGCATCCTGGCTGGCATCTATCTCGAAGAATACGCGCCGAAAAATCCAATCACGAGCGCGATTGAAATCGCGGTCAACAATCTGGCCGGCGTGCCGTCCATTCTGTTCGGCCTCATGGCGGTGGGTATTTTCGTTCAGTTTCTCGGCAACCCAACGCGCTGGTTTTCCTTCCTACCGGAAAGCTTCCGCGTCGCCGGGGCTGATCTCTTTGGTCAGTCGATACTCACCGCGGGCATTACGCTTTCGCTGCTGATCCTGCCCGTCGTTATTGTTGCGACGCGCGAAGCTGTGCGCGGCGTGCCGCAGGAAATGCGCCAAGGCGCGCTCGCGGTCGGCGCCAGCAAGTGGCAAACGACGCAACACCACGTTCTGCCTTACGCGCTGCCAGGCATCGTCACCGGCGTCATCATCGGCATCTCGCGCGCACTTGGCGAAACTGCGCCGCTGATCATGATCGGCGGCCTGACTTTCGTCGCGTTCTTGCCGATCACGCAGCCTGGCGACGCGGCATTCCAAACCATCGGCGTGCTTGACGAGTACGGCGCCGCCGTCGATCCAATGGCCGCCGAGAGCGTGCGCATCGATCATGACGGCGTCGTGGTGTTGCCGGACTTCAGCGAGATGCCAGTTGAAGCGGGCCAAACGTACGATCTGCCGCACGGCTCGACGGTGCAATCGGTCGCGACGTGGGGCGATGCTGTCGCGAGTTGGTCGCCGGGTCATTGGCTGGGCTCTGAGTTCACCGTGATGCCGATCCAGATGTTCAACTGGACTTCGCGTCCGCAAGCCGAGTTCTTGGAGATTGCTGCTGCGGCAGGTCTCGTTCTGTTGTTCATCACCTTGCTGATGAACGGTACAGCGATCTGGCTGCGTTACCGGTTGCGCAAGAGCATCAAATGGTAGCGGCTTAGGGCGATCATTCGGCCCCCGGACTGTGCGAGATACGAGTCCGGGTCGGGTACTTAGTGCGTAGCGCCTCTGGCGCGCCGCGCGTCGCGGGCTTCTTTTGCAATCCGACGGCGCTCTTTCGCGCGCTTCCGCAAGTCCGCGAGCTTGTGCCAGAAGCGTCTGCCACGCTCTTTCGGCAACGGCTCCAGATTGCGACGAAACTCTTCTGCGCAGGAGCGCCAGGAGTATTTCTCCGCCAGAGCGCGCGCGTCTTCGCGCTTGAGTTTCAGCGCTTCCATGCAGGCTTTGTGCAGATCTTCGTCGACGATGCCGGCACCTGTGCCTGGCAGAATGTCCTTCGGGCCGGGCGCAACGAATCCGGCAACCGGCGTCCCCGTTGCGGCCGCTTCAAGGATCACTAGGCCGAACGTATCGGTGAAACTCGGGAAGACGAAAACGTCGGCGTCGGCATAGCAACGCGCCAGCTCTTCGCCGAACTTCGAGCCGAGGAAATGCGCCGCTGGATAACGCTGCTGCAAATCTTCGCGCGCTGGACCGTCGCCGACGACGACCTTTGAGCCAGGCAAGTCGAGCTTAAGGAACGCCTCGATATTCTTTTCAACGGCAACGCGTCCGACATACGCGAACACCGGCTTCGGCAAATCCTTATAGACGCCACCATCAATGCCGCGCTTCCTCGGATGGAATTGCTCGACATCGACGCCGCGGCTCCAGATCGCCGTGTTGCGGAAGCCTTGCAGCTTTAGCAGGTCCTGCATCGTCGGCGTCGCCACCATGACGCGGCCCGACTTGTCGTGGAACGCGTGCATGTACCAATAGCCGGCCGAGAGCGGGATCCACCAGAAACGCGCGTGGACATATTCCGGAAACTGCGTGTGGTAGCTGGTCGTGAACGGATGCTTGTGCTTCAGGCAAATAGCGCGCGCGTCCCAGCCGAGCGGGCCTTCGGTGGCGATGTGCACGGCGTCCGGCGCGAACGCCAGGAAGCGGTCCTCAACGTCGCCGCGGTTGCCGGGCGCGAGGCGGATTTCCGGATAGGTGATGAGCGGGAAAGTGTATTTGTAGTCCGCCGGCGAGATCACTTCGACCTCGCAACCCATCGCCTTCAGTTCGTGCATGGTCGACGAGAGCGTGCGAACGACGCCGTTCACCTGCGGCTCCCAGGCGTCGGTCACAAGCAGGATTTTGGTGGCGAGCGGAGGCGCGTTGGACGCGCTCTCGGTGCTCGCCGCCTCGGAAGGAGGCGCGGGGGCTTCGGTGCTCACGGGGCGCTTCTGACCACGGGGCCGCCTGCGACGCAAGAGCCGCATGACGGACGCTTGCCACGACTATTGCTCTGGGGGCTGGACACGCGCAAAAGCCCGCCATGCAAACCGCCCCTTCGCCGCACTCGTCCGCCGCCATCGATTGGGACGCGCTCGACGCGCTGAAATATCGCGACGAGGATGCAGCTGTCGCGAGCCTGCTGGCTAATTTGCCGCTCGATCCCGCTGCGCGGGCGTCGGCCGCCGCCGAGGCGCGGGCGCTGGTGGTGAAGGCCCGCAGCCTAAAGCGCCGTAAGGGCGTGATGGAGAGCTTCCTCGAAGAGTTCGGCCTCTCGAACGCCGAGGGCCTGGCTCTCATGTGCTTGGCTGAAGCGCTGCTGCGGGTGCCGGATGAAGAGACGGCCGACAAACTGATCGCGGAGAAGATTAGCACCGGCCAATGGGCTGAGCACCTCGGCAAGTCTGATCATTGGCTGGTCAATGCCGGCACGTTTGGTCTCATGCTCACGGGCCGCGTCGTGAACTTGCCCGAGGACTTGAAGGGCGAAGCCAGCGCTGTGCTGGGCGGGCTAATCAAGCGTATGGGCGAGCCGGTCGTGCGTGCGGGGGCGATGCAGGCGATGCGCATCCTGGGTGAACAATTCGTGCTCGGCCGCAATATCAATGCAGCATTGAAGCGCGGCGCGAGCATGGTCCGCTCCGGCCTCGCCACGCGCTACTCGTTCGACATGCTGGGCGAAGGCGCCCGCACTAACGAAGACGCAACGCGCTATCTCGCGGCCTATGCGGCAGCGATCGACTCCGTCGGTGAAGATGCAGGCGGCGCGGGCCCACACGCGTCGAACGGTATTTCGGTAAAGCTGTCGGCCCTGCATCCGCGTTACGAGGCGCGCCAGGAAGAACGCGTGATGCGCGAGCTTTATCCGCGCGTGCTGCAATTGGCGGAGAGCGCGAAGAAGTGGAACATCGGGCTCACGCTCGACGCCGAAGAGGCGGACCGCCTAGTGATGTCGATGCGCTTGTTTGAGCGCTTGGCGCTTGAGCCATCGCTGAAGGGCTGGGAAGGTTTGGGCCTCGCCATCCAAGCGTATCAGAAGCGCACGCGCGAACTGATTGAGATGCTGGCTTCGCTCGCGCGCCGCCGTGGCACGACGATTCAGACACGTCTGGTGAAGGGCGCTTATTGGGACGGTGAAGTGAAACGCGCGCAAGTGATGGGTCGCGTCGACTTTCCGGTTTGGACCACAAAGGCCGCGACCGACGTTCATTATCTCGCTTGCGCGCGCGATCTGCTGCAAGTCGGTTCGATCTTCCCGCAGTTCGCGACACACAACGCCCACACCGTCGCCGCCGTCCGTCGCATGGCGGCGAGCGCGGGGCGCACGGATTTTGAATTCCAGCGCCTGCACGGCATGGGCGAAGCGCTCTATGCCGCCGCCGAACCGCAATTGCCTGTGCGCGTTTACGCTCCGGTTGGCGGCCACGAAGATCTGCTGCCGTACCTCGTACGGCGCTTGCTGGAGAACGGCGCTAACACCTCGTTCGTGCACTCGTTCCTCGATGACGATGTCTCGCCCGAACTCGTCGCAGCCGATCCGATGACGACGCTTGAAGCGCGTCCGCGCCGTCATCCGCGTCTGCCGCCGCCGCCACAACTCTATGGCGCCAGCCGCCGCAACTCGACCGGCCGCGATCTCTCGATCAAGGCCGATCGCGATGCGCTCTTTCCGCAGCCAAGCGAAGGCGCGATGCCGGAGTCCAAGCTAACGCCAGCGGACGCCGTCGCAACCGCGCACAAAGCCTTCGAAAGCTGGAACGCGCTCGGCGGCGCTGAACGCGGCCGCATCCTCCGCGCGATGGGGGATGCTCTACAGGAGCATCACGATCCGCTCGTGCAAATGATCGCGCACGAAGCTGGCCGCGGCTTGCAGGATGGCATCGATGAAGTGCGCGAGGCCGTTGATTTTTGCCGGTACTATGCCGCCGAAGCAGAGCGCCTCTTCGCTGGCCCGGTGCAGCTGCCGTCACCAGCAGGGGAGACGGATCACCTCGAGATGCACGGGCGCGGCGTGTTCGTCTGCATAAGCCCATGGAACTTTCCGCTCGCGATTTTCACCGGCCAACTCGCCGCCGCACTCGCTGCGGGCAATACGGTCGTCGCCAAGCCCGCCGAGCAAACGCCGCGCATCGCGCAAGCGGCGGTGCATCTCTTCCGCCAAGCTGGCTTGCCGGAAGACGTGCTGCAGCTGGTCATCGGTGACGGCGAGATCGGTGGCAAGCTTGTCGCCGATCCACGCATCTCCGGCGTCGCCTTCACTGGCTCGACCGAAGTCGCGCGCATCATCAATCGTACGCTCGCCGCCAAAGACGGCCCTATCGTGCCTTTGATTGCAGAGACGGGCGGCTTGAACGGCATGTTCGTCGATACGACGGCTCTCAAAGAGCAAGTCGTCGATGATATGATCGCATCCGCATTCAACAGCGCCGGTCAGCGCTGCTCGTCGGCGCGCATTCTCTTCTTACCGCACGACACGGCCGACGAAGTGATCGAAACGCTCTCCGGCGCGATGGATTGCCTCGTCATGGGCGATCCCGCCGATCCGTTCACCGATATCGGCCCGATCATCGATGCTGAAGCGAAAGCCAATCTCGAAAAACACATCGAGCGCATGCGCCGCGAAGCGAAGGTGCTGAAGCAGATTGATGTCTCGCACCTCGGCGGCAATTTCTTTGGCCCCGCGCTCGTTGAGCTCAACTCGCTCGCGCAGATCGACAAGGAAGTGTTCGGCCCGATCCTGCACGTTGTGCGCTACGATCCGTCGGACATCGCCAAAGTTGGCGCCGAACTCGCGGCGAAGGGTTATGGCCTTACGCTTGGCGTTCACTCGCGTCTCGATAGCTTCGCCGAGGCGGTGAAAGCGGCGGTGCCTGCGGGCAATCTTTATGTGAACCGCACGATCGTCGGCGCCGTCGTCGGCGTGCAGCCGTTCGGCGGTTCGGGGCTTTCGGGCACTGGTCCAAAAGCCGGCGGGCCGAACTATTTGCCGCGCTTTGCCGAAGAGCGTGCGATTAGCATCAACATCGCAGCGCAGGGCGGCGATCCGCACTTGTTGAACCTGTGAGCTGGCGCAGCGCGGCTCTAGCGCTCGTCTTCGCCTGGTTCTTCCTCGGCGGCATCGGGCACTTTGTGCTGACCGATGCTTTCACCTCGGTCGTGCCCCCCTACATCCCGTATCCGCGCTTTGTCGTGCTCGCGACCGGCGCCGTTGAGATACTCGGCGCGCTGGCAATCTTGCACCCGCGCACGCGTCGTGTCGCGGGATTGGCGCTCATCGTGTTCACCGTATGCGTGACGCCTGTCCATATCGACATGCTGATCCACGCCGATCGCCACGCGATCGGCGTGCCGGCCTTATGGGCGCGGCTGCTGTTTCAGCCTGTGTTCGCGTGGATCATTTGGTTTGCGACGCGCCGCATTAGCGCAGCCGCAGATTCGCCATAGAGGCGGCGCAGGTGCAGCGGCGGTCAATTCGGAGTCCGCCAATGCGCTCTGCTCTCATCGCCGCCGCCTTCGTTCTTTTCAGCGCCGCATCCGCTTTTGCACAGCAAACCGAAATGGACGCTGCTGAATCGGCGTTGCGCAGCGAAATGGCGCCCGCGGGCGTTGCCGTCGATCGCGTTTCGCCGAACGAAATCCGCGTTACCATGCCGTCCGACATCACGTTCGATTTCAATCGCGCCGATGTGCGCAGCGAGTTTGCACCGCGTGTTGCAGGTCTTGCGCGCACTCTGAACCAGCATCGCGGCATGCGCATCGAAATCATCGGTCACGCCGACGCTATCGGTTCGGATCAGTACAATCAGGAACTCTCCGAACGCCGCGCCCGTGCAGTCGGCGCGCACTTGTTGAACTATGGTGTCGGCTTCGAGCGCATTCTCGCCAGCGGTCGGGGAGAATGGGCGCCGGTTGCGCCGAACGATTCCGAATACAATCGCGCCCGTAACCGCCGCGTCGAAATCCGCATCACCAACGGCAACGGTAAGAGCGACGAGCCGCGTCAACGGTAACGCTTGCCCCGGCGGCCCGCCCGGCTCTAAATCACGCCATGTCCTCAGACAATGTCACGCCGTTCCGTCGTCCGCCGCCGAAGCCGGTGCGTCCGCAGCAGAGCGGCGGCATGGGGCTGAAGACGCATCGTGGCCGTGCGGTCCTTGTACACATTCTGACGCTTGCGTGCTTTGCGCTGCCGTTCCTCATTGGCGGCGGGCAATTGGTGCAGCTGATCGGCTTGGCGTTAGGCATCGCCGCAGCTGTGATCGCGTACACCAGCCGTGCGGAAGCAACGCCTTGGGCCGCGACGCATCACGAACAGGCGCTACGCACGCTACTCATTGCGTTTGCTGTGACCACGGTGCTCAGCCTGCCAGCGCTCGTCATCCCGCGCAGCGCTGTCACCGTGCTGAGCTATTACGCGCTGGTCGTGTTTTGGGGCAATATCGTCGTGCTGATCTGGGCGGGCATCCGCGCTTTGGTTGGCCTCGCGCTCGCGGTGATGCGGCGGCCGGTGTTCAACGCCAAGGGCTGGCTGGTCTAGTCTGCGAAGGCGCAGCCGAACTCTTCATCGTAAGTCGCTTCCGCGCTGACTGCGCCGAACAAAACGCTCGCGCGCACGGTGTCGCCATCTTGCGTGATCGCAATCATTGAGCGCGCGTCTTCCGGGAAATCCATCATGCAGGAGTCGAGCGTGCGACCGGTGATGTGCAAGCACGAGCATGTCTGCTTGGCCGCATAGCCCGTCGCTAGCGACGCGTACGCCACGTCATCGCGCAGCGACCATGCGACGCTCGACAGCACGACAGCCGCCAGCGTCAAGCCTCCGATCACAAACCACCGTCTGCGCGACACCGCCGCCTCCCCAAGCTTCACGCATTGTGTATCTTGGCGCCATGATAGCGACGGCGAGGGGATGCGTCATGCTGCGAAACGTACTGGCGGCGCTAGTTTTGGTTTGCGCTACGGCAGGCGCCGCGCACGCGCAGGCGCTTCACCCGCTGCCTGCCCAACCCGCTGGCCTCGCCTGGCCGACGCAGGATTGGCAGACTGCGCCGCTCCCCGCTGACGTCGATCGCCCAGCGTTCGATCTTGCGGTGACGGAAGCCTTTGCGGGCCCGCATCCGCTGATGCAGGAAACACGCGCCGTGATCGTCGTCCAAGGCGGACGCATCGTGTTCGAGCGCTACATGGAGGGCTACACCCGCGACTCGCGGCTAGTGTCGTGGTCGATGGCGAAGTCGTTCACGCACGCGCTCGTCGGCGCCGCTGTGATGCAGGAGCGCCTGACCATCGATGCGCCGATGGGCCATCCGAATTGGCGCGCTGGTGATCGCCGTGCGTCGACGACGTGGCGCCACTGGCTGCAGATGGTCGATGGTCTCGACTATCAAGAAAGCGCTGAAGACATCACCCAAGCCGGCAATGCGCAGATGCTGTTCGGCGAGGGCCGTCGCGATGTGACGCGCTGGGCTAGTGAACGCCCGCTGATTCACGATCCGGGTACGCATTGGAATTACACGTCAGCCGGCACGCTGCTGATCTCTGATGCGCTCACGCGCGTGATTGTGCCTGACGCGCGCGACGCGGCGGCACGGCGCAACGGCATGGGCGCGTGGATGAACGCATCTTTGTTCGATCGCATCGGCATGCGCGCTGTCGTCGAGTACGATCCGCAGGGCGTGTTTTATGGCAGCTCGCTGATCTGGGCGACGGCGCGTGACTACGCCAAGTTCGGCTATCTCTATTTGCGTGATGGTGTCTGGGACGGTCAGCGCATCGTGCCGGAAGGCTGGGTTGATTTCGGCCGCACGCCGGGGCCAGCGGCGAACACAGATACGTACGGCGCGCATTGGTGGCTGACGCCCGCGGAAGGCACGGGCCGTCCGAGCCGTGCGTTGATCACCGATCCCGGCATGGCGGACGCATTTTCGGCGCAAGGCTTTGAGGGACAAATCATTGTCGTCGTGCCGTCGAAGGATCTGGTGCTGGTGCGGCTCGGGCGCTTTGACGGCGGCGGCGAAGCGTGGGATGCGCTGGGCGACTGGGCCACGCGCATGATCGGCGCGTTCGGCGACCGGCCGGCGACTGCGAGCAGGAGGTAGTTATGTCTGCTGAAGATGGGCGCGAAGCAAAGCTGCAAGCTGCGAAACTGTTGCGCGATGCTGGTTTCAACTATCTCGCCGCAAATCTCGAGCACGGCTCGCTCTCAGCGGTGGCGAAAGATGAGCCGTTCTTTTTGCTGTGCGGTCGCGATCGCTTAGCGCCGACAGCCATCAAAGCGTGGATTGAAGCGGCGCGCATTTCAAACGTGCCAGATCACAAACTCGAATCCGCGCACGAGACCATTGAGGCGATCGAAGGTTGGCCGGGCGACCGTCACTATCCGGACTAGTGAAGCGTCCGTAGCACGGTGTGCGTGCGGTCGAGGCTGTCATAGAGCGTCGGGCGAACATCGCGTTCAGCGCCGCGCGCAGCTGTCATTGCAAGCGACGAGAGTTCGTCTGATGCTTCGTACTCATCGTTCATTTGCGCGAGTAGGGCCGTGGCTTGTGCGCGATCAGCGAAGCGCACCGCTGCGGGACCGCGTGCATCAAGCACGCGCATGCGCAATTGGCGGAGCGCGATCGGCAGCGACGGTGGCAGGCCTGCAAGGTCGTAACGACGACGCTCACGCATGCGCATGCCCGCGGCTTTACGCCGGCGGTCAGGCCCAAAATAGCTGTCGTGATCGACCCAAAGCATAATCGTAACTGCGCCGCGCACTGCGGCCATCGCACCTTTCGTGACGCGAGTGTCACCGATTATGCTTAGAACTCCGTTCACGAAACGCATCGCGCGGAACTTTTTTGCAGCGTGCAATGTCGCGGAGTACGTGGTGAAGCTGCGTTAGCTACAGTCCAAGCACCGCGCGCACGTCTTCGGGTGTTTTCCCCGCTTCGCGCAGCGCCGCAAGTGTTGCTGCCTGATCGCGCTTCGCCAGCCGCTTGCCATCTTCTCCGAGAACGAGGCGGTGATGGCGATAGGTCGGTTGCGACAAATCCAAGAGCTTTTGCAACAGCACATGCAGGTGCGCCGCCTCGCGCAAATCGTCGCCACGGATCACATGGGTGACGCCCTGCAGTGCATCGTCCCAAACTGAGGCGACGTGATAGCTCGCGGGGAAATCTTTGCGCGCCAGGATCACATCGCCATGCTTGTCAGGCTCGGCGCGGACGAGGCCTGTTTCATCTTCGAACACCAAAGTGAAGTACGCCGGCCCTAACGCAGCGCGCGCTTTCTTGAGCGAGAGCCGCCACGCGAACGGCTCACCTGCGTCAAGCTTTTGCGCCTCCTCATCCGCGGGCAGCGCCTCGCCGCGAAACATATCGCCCGCCTCACCATGCGGCGCGGACGCGATGGCGTCGGCGATCTCTTTGCGGGTTCGGAAGCAGCGATAGATCAGGTTGCGTTCGATCAGTTTCCCGAGTGCCGCCTCGTACGCGGCCATGTGCTCGGACTGGCGTCGCACCGGCTCTTCCCAAACGATGCCGAGCCAAGCCAGGTCTTCAAGGATCGCCGCTTCGAACTCCGGCCGTGCGCGGCCCTGGTCGATGTCCTCGATCCGCAAGATTAAGCGTCCGCCCGCAGCTTGCGCCGCATCAAACGCCGTCAGCGCTGAGAGCGCGTGACCAAGGTGCAACTGGCCGGTCGGCGAGGGGGCGAAGCGGGTGACGAACATGAGCGCCGGAGGCTACCGTTCGGACGCGTGAGCCGCTACCTACCCCGGCATGACACTCTTTATCGATGGCCCGCGTATGCCGCCGGCGCGGGGCGGTAAGCCAGATTCTCTGGTTATCCTGCTGCACGGTTATGGCTCCAACGGCGCCGATCTGATCGGCCTTGCGCCGTACCTGGCCGAGGCTCTGCCAGGGGCGGCGTTCGTGTCGCCGAATGCGCTTGAGCCGGCGCCGCAAGCGCCGGGCGGCTATCAGTGGTTTCCGATCTCCAATCTGGATCCGCATCTGATGGAGCATGGCGCGCGATCGGCTGCCCCTTCGGTTGATCGTTTCATCGACCGCGAACTCGAGAAATACGGCCTGCCGCCCGAGCGCTTGGCGTTGATCGGGTTTAGCCAGGGCACGATGATGGCGCTGCACATCGGCTTGCGCCGGGAGAGGCAAATTGCGGGCATTGTCGGCCTCTCTGGCGTTCTGGTTGGCGGACAGAGACTCAAGGATGAGATGCGCTCCAAGCCGCCCGTCCTCCTCATCCACGGCGACCGCGATCCGGTGATCCCGATCCCGGCAATGTTCGACTCAGCTGAGGCTTTGGCCGCGGCCGGGCACGGCGCTTTGTGGCATGTCTCTTACGGCATCCCGCACTCGGTGGGGCCGGATGGCATTGCGCTGGCGGCCGATTTTCTCGCCAGCCTGTTGAAAACACAGGGTATCGTGACCGGAGCGTGAGTTTTTTAGGTCACGTTGCGCGGCTGTCATCACCTTGTCGCAGCAAATCAGATAAGGCTGGTTCGCATCGCTGATAGCGCGTGTGTTATACTGGTAGGCATCGAAGGAGCATCGTCTTCAAGAGTAGCCGGAACCTCGCCCAGACTGTTCAGCAGCCTCATTGCGGGGGCTGCCAATGAACGTTTCCAGCGCTCCCTTGGCGGGCTGCCCGGCGCTGGTGCTCAACGCCGATTTCCGCCCGCTTTCGTATTATCCGCTGTCGCTTTGGCCCTGGCAGGAAGCGGTGAAGGCCGTGTTCCTAGAGCGCGTCGACGTCGTGGCGCATTACGATCATGTGGTGCACTCGCCGTCGTTCGAGATGAAGCTGCCGAGCGTCATCTCGCTCCGCGACTACGTCCACCAGGATCGCCCGCCGGCGTTTACGCGGTTCAACGTGTTCCTACGCGACGGCTTTGCCTGCCAATATTGCGGCACGCCGCATGATCTGACTTTCGACCACGTCGTACCGCGCTCGAAGGGCGGTCGCACGACTTGGGAGAACATCGTCGCCGCGTGTGCGCCGTGCAATTTGCGCAAGGGCGGCAAGTACGCCCACCACGCCAACATGCGCCCGCGCCGAAAGCCGCGCCGCCCGACCATGCACGAACTCCAACACGTCGGCCGCCGCTTCCCGCCGCATCACATGCACGAGAGCTGGATGGACTATCTGTATTGGGACGTTGAGCTCGACGCTTAGAGCACGCGCGATGCGTGGATGTGTGCGTCTGGGATGCGGGACAGCCCGGCGTGTTCGATGCGGGTTAGCAAATCTTCGGCGCCGGTGCGCATGACGCGCTCGACGCGGGCGATGTGGTGGTGCGCCTCCGTGAGCGGCTGCAACAGCGGCTCACCGGACATCACCAAAGCGGCTGAGGCGACGGCGAGCGCTTGTAGGCAATTCATTGTGTGTCTCCCTCTGCGGTGAGGGAGGAGATAGTCGAGGTGCGTTTCAGGCGTTGTTCAACGCCTGCAACACAGCAGAAATGTTACGGGAGCGCGTCAGCGACTTGGGTTGCGGTGTTCGAGAAGCTGTCGGTGAGTGCATCACCAACCAGGCCCACGGCCGTCACGATCGCAACTGAGATCAGCGCCGCCATAAGGCCGTACTCGATAGCGGTGGCGCCGCTTTCGTCACGGAGAAAACGAGAGATCATCATGCGGCGCTCCGTTCGATGAGGCGCTTCACCAGAACGACGTCAGCGGGCGGCATGTCGATGGCAGGCAGGTCAGCGGGCTTCACCCAGCGCGCATCGATCGCAGAATTGGGCTCAAGCTTGATCACGCCGGCGAATTTGGTGGCGACGTAAAGCGGCATGAGCAGGTGAAAATCCGGGTAGGCGTGCGATGCGAACGCGAACGGATCGAGAGAATCAGGCTCGACGGTCAAATCCAGTTCCTCTTTCAGTTCCCGGCTCAAAGCCTCTTCCGGCGCTTCGCCGGCTTCGACCTTGCCCCCAGGAAACTCCCACAGCCCGCCAAGCTGTTTGTGATGAGGGCGCTGCGTGATCAGCACGCGCCCCGATGAATCGAACAAGGCAGCCGCTGCAACGAGAAGGAGCCGTCTTGAACTGGGAGCATCACCGATTTGCATGAAAATGCCGTGAGGAAGATTGGTTGAGCGCCATTAAGACGCTCAACCTTTCCGCGCCGTTTACGATGTTGGCAAGCCTTCTTCCGTGAGCGCCTTCTGCACGCCGGGGCGCGCCTGCACGCGCAGGAAGTAGGCTTCGAGCTTTGGTGCGCCGGAGAGATCGACTTTGAACATCCTGGACCAACGCATCACCGTGAACGCGTAAGCGTCAGCGATGGAGAAGTCGCCGAGCACATAATCTTTGTCGCCGAGCTTCTGCTCGAACAGGCTCCAGCGGCTTTGCAGGTGCTGGTGCGTTGCGTCGCGGACTTCGTCGGTTGGCTTTTTGAACAGCGGCCCTGTGCCTTTGTGCAATTCGGTGGCGATGAAGTTCAAAGTCTCAAGCCCGCGCCACTTGGCGAAACCTTCGGTCGGGAAGAGCGCTTTGGCGGGCGCGAGCGAGGCCAGATATTGCATCAGCACTTGCGCCTCGGTGAGGATCTCGCCGTTCTCAGCTTCTAGCACGGGCACCGCACCCTGCGGATTGATGGCGTAGAAATCTTCGCCGCTCGACGTGACGCGCTTGGGCGCCCAGGTGATGAGGTCGAGTGCTACATCGAGGCCGGCTTCGGCAATGACGATGTGCGGCGCCAGTGAGCAGGCGCCGGGGGCGTAATAGAGTTTCATGAGAGTCTCCGCTGATCGGTGCAGCGGGACTTAACGCAGCGCCTTAAGCGCTCAAGTGTCAGCCGTGTTACTAGCTTTGGCGGCGGCGCGAGCGTTGGCTTTTTCTTGCGCCTTAGCGCGGCGATTTTCGTCCTGCGCAGCGGTCTTCGCCAAGCGGCGCTCTTCGATGGCGGCGCCGACGAGCGGGAGCAAGCTTTCGGCCTGCTCCCGCTGTTTCGGTGTGCCGGAGGCCGCCAAGCGAACAGCGTTCGCTTGGAGCGATTCCAGCTCCTTATCGGAGAGATCAGGTATGCGCTGATCGATCTCCATGGCCGTTAGACGGCCTTCAGGTTGATTGCGGAATCGCGGCCTTGGCGATCCTTCTCGAGATCGAACGAGACCTTTTGGCCATCGTTGAGACCCGAGAGGCCCGAACGCTCAACAGCCGAAATGTGAACGAACACATCTTTGCCGCCACCGCCATCCGGAGCGATGAAGCCAAAACCTTTTTGCGAATTGAAAAACTTTACAGTGCCGACAGCCATTGCCGTCTCCTTTTCAGATATCGCCCGCATGGACCTTCCACGTCAGGCGCCGATTTTTCGAGGGAAACAGCAGACATCCGGCGCGCGAGCGAGGATCAAAGCGTGACGCGACGAGGATCGACAACGCCTATATAGGGGGTTTCGCGCGAAATGCGACCCCAAACTGAATTAATCGCTGGTCACGGGCTTTGCCAGGGCGGCGGTTTTGGCGTTTCGGATGAAAGACTCGATATCGGTCGCCTCATGCGGCGCCTCATCGCGGTCATCGACGGTGGCGGCTTGATCGATGATCAAGTCCTGCAACTCGTCCGGCAGGGCGTCCCATTGCAGCACAAGCGCGTTGCCGAGCCGGCGCAGGAGGTGCTCTTGCGCGTCTTTGTATTTGACGGTTTTCTGCACGACGGTCGGCGGCTGCGGCGTGTAGGGACGGCGATCGTTGTTATTCATAGGTGGTGGCCTCAAGACGGCTTTCGTCCATGATGCGATCGAATGACTCAGCGTCATTCTTCACGCGATATTGCTGCGGACCCTTTTCCAAGGGAAGCGCGCGGACGACGCGATAGCTGCCGCCTGGCGCTGAAAACGCGCCAGAGCGCAAAATCGAGACGCGCTGTCCGTCGCCAAACTTAGTGGCCATCTTGCCCATCCTTCGAGTGTGAGAGTGGCCGCATGCGCGGGAACTACGTAGGTAATATGGGTCGCGAGACGCAAATAACAACCGCGCGCGCTCATTCTGGGGTAGAGTGAGGCTGGCACAGACCTTCGCGTGTCTGAGCAAACAATTCCGTTTGCGCTCAGAGTGGAACATCTAGGAGCGCGCGGCTCGCGTTTCCGCGACCCATGGATTGCATTGATCGATGTCCGATAAACTCGGCTCGCGCAGCGAAGATGCGCCGCCATCCATTGGCTTGAAGCCAGAAATGGAAATTACGCCACCGGCGGACGGCGCGCAGAAGCGTGACGAGCTGCCGTATCGCTTGCGGCAGCAAGCGTTGCTCGGTGAATTCGGCCGCTTTGCCATGCAGTCGCGCGACTTGGAGCACATTCTCCAACGCGCGGCGGAGCTTTGCGCGCAAGGATTGGAAGCGCCGTACGCCAAAGTTCTGGAATACGCGTCGGACAGAAACCGGCTCGTCGTGCGTGCGGGCGTTGGCTGGGCGCAGGGCACAATCGATAGTGCAGCACTTGGCGCAGATTTGGAATCTCCAGCCGGGTACGCGTACCACACCGGCCAGTCGGTGATCTCTAACCATTTGCACGACGATGTTCGCTTTCGGACGCCGCGCTTGCTCGCTGATCATGGCATCAAGCGCGCGATCAACGTGCTGATCGAACGCGGCAATGAGGCGGATCAGCCCTATGGCGTACTGGAAGTGGACAGTCCTGACGACGGCCAATTCGACCGCGCCGATGCAGAGTTTCTCGGCGTGTTCTCGGGGCTGCTCGGCATCGCGATCGAGCGACAGCAAGCCGATGCAAAGCTCGCGCAGGCGATGGAGTATCAAGGCCTGCTGACGCGGGAGATGAGCCATCGCGTCAAGAATAGCTTGATGTCGGTGGTGAGTTTGCTCCGCGTGCAGGCGCGCAGCGCTCAATCGGAAGACGTTGGCTACGCCTTGGATGACGCGAGCGCGCGGGTTGAAACGATTGCGCAAGTTCATGACCATTTGTGGCGCGGCGACGCGATCAGTTTCATCGAGCTCAGCGATTTCGTCAGCGAACTCTGCAAGAAGATGAACGAGACGATGCCCGCGATCGCCATCCACTGCACGGCGGACGCGCTTGTTCTGTCTGCGGACCACGCTGTGCCGTTGGGCTTGTTGATCAATGAATTGGTCACCAACGCCTCCAAATACGCTTATCCGAATGGCTCTGGTGTGATCGCGGTGTCGGCGCGGGCGCGCGATAAGATGCTTGTGATTGAGGTCTCCGATCACGGTGTCGGCTTGCCCGCCGATTTTGTGCTCGACCAGCCGCGCAAGAGCTTGGGCTTTAGACTGATCACCGGCTTCGTGCGCCAACTCGGCGGGCGCTTGATCGTGGAGAAGAACGAACCAAGCGGCGCGCGGTTTACGGTCGAGATGCCGATGCTCGAAGGCGGCGCGCCGATTTAATCTCATCTGCGTAATAGGCGTGCGCCATTCTTGTTGCGGGTGCGCGAAAGTCGGCTGTCCGCCTACGCACGAGGCTTCGGCGGACGCTCTCGCTTACGCGAGAGCGGAGGGCGGGACGCGGGGTCGTTCGCGTCGAAAATGCGCTGTTTACACAGCGCGGAATAACGCGGTCGATCCCGCGTCCCGTGACAACAGATGACAGCTCGGCGCGGGGAGGTCTTTCACTCCCGTGGCTCGATCGCCGTCAGCGTGCGGGTTGGCGTGTTCATGGCGCCAGTCCCCGATGCCTTCCGGACGGATGTTACACCGCCGGTTTCTTTCTCGATGCGATCGCGCGCGGCGCTGTACCCGGCACTGGGTCAACCAGCAGAGCCCTGGCGCTTTGCGTCACTCGTACAGGCCTCACGCATTTCCCGGGATACGTGCGGCCGTGTTGTACAAGAGCCTCGAAACATCACGCTCGTCACATCGTCCACGCGTCACCAGAACAGGGATCAACTGCCCTCCATGCGAAGACGATGGGTGGAGTATAGGGCTGGAATTGAGCCTGTCGGATTGGGCGTGATGTATCCTCCTATGGAGCGCGGGCGTCCCCGCCCGCGTTTCGGTGCTTGCGCCTTGCAACACTTGCGGAATTTTCGCGCACCGCTCGCGGGCGAGGACGCCCGCGCTCCATATCTGCTCGCGTGTCCGCGGCCGGTGATTGGTGGTCGATTGCGCCAATCTATCCTCTGATTATCGAACTCAGGACGCCGTCATTCCGGGGCAATGCGTAGCATTGAGCCCGGAACCCAGGGGCCAACGACGAACTTGCAGCCCCTGGGTTCCGCGCCTCGCTTCGCGATCCCGGAATGACGACTTTAAAAGTTGCGGAAGATGGGAGCGCCAGAGTCCGCTATTCGGCGAAAACAGACGGTCCTCAATGAAGGCGATGTTCGAATAGCTCGATCAGGTTATCGACCCTAAGGTCGGGCAAACCCGAGCTGTTTACGATCACGGTCCACAATCGTTCGAGGGTTGGCAGGCACGCTGCAATGCCGAGTCCTTCGAATTCGGCCAGTTGAAGAAACAAGAACGCACAAAGCACACCGTTTGCGCTAGCCCAACCGGGAAATGGATCCTCCGCTCTGTCGAGCAAATCAAACAGATCACGTCTCGTCTTAAACAGGTCCCAGGTTACTTTGCCGCGCTCCCACGTATCTTGGACGGCTCTCGAGTACCAGGCGGAGAGCGGTTCTTCCGGGTGTCGGTTGTACCGTATCCACGCGGGTTCGCGATAGTGACAACCCTGAAACCAGCGGTCGGCGCTGATCAACGGCACGACGATTTCGGGCAGCGCCTCAGCTCGCTTGTCGAGCTTTCTCCAGAGCACATTCGCGGCCCTCATCGCTGAGTCGTCACGCAGGCCACAGTCCGCCCAACAATACTGCACGCCAAATCGGCGGTTCGACGAAATTTGAAAAACCCAATCGATGCCGTCACCCGAGGCCCGAAAGGCGAGACCGTTCTCGACCAACTCGAACCCATACTGTCTAGCTGCGAGGGCGAGCGCGTTCCGCATGACGCTATCCTACCAACTTAGTGCTCTCGCCGGCAAAGCCCGACGTCTGTTAAGGGCCAAAACGGACCTCAACTCCGATAATCCCCGTTGATCTCGACATAGCGTTTCGTCAGATCGCACGTCCACATCACCGCGCGCCCATTGCCAGGGCCAACCGTCACGCCGATCTCCAGCTCTTCGCGTTTCATGTACGCGCTCATCGCACCTTCGTTGTAGTCTGCCGACACCATGCCGTCGCGCGCCGCATAGAGATCGCCGAAGCGGACGCTGATCATTTCGCGTTTCACCGGCTGATCGGCGCGGCCGACAGCCATGACGATGCGTCCCCAGTTTGCGTCTTCGCCGGCGATGGCGGTTTTCACCAGCGGGCTTTCGGAGATCGTGCGCGCGATAATCTTGGCGCTGGCGTCGCTTGTGGCGCCGTCGACGATGACTTTCACCAGCTTCGTCGCGCCTTCGCCATCGCGTACGATCTGGATGGCTAGATCGCGCAGCACGCCGCTTAGCGCTTCGCGGAAGGCGGCGAGGCGCGGATCGTGTGCGTCGGCGATTGGCGGCACTTTGGCTTGGCCGGTGGCGAAGAGCAGCACGCAATCATTGGTGCTGCGGTCGCCGTCGACGGTGATGGCGTTGAAGCTGGTCTCGCTTTCGGCTTTCAGCAGGGTTTTCAGGATCGGCGCTGAGAGGGCGGCGTCGGTGAAGACGAAGGCGAGCATCGTCGCCATGTTCGGCGCGATCATGCCCGAGCCCTTGGCGATGCCGGCGATGTTCACGGTGACGCCGTCGATCTCGCACGTCGCACCCGAGCCTTTCGGGAAGGTGTCGGTGGTCATGATCGCCGAGGCGGCGTCGAACCAGTTCACGGGATGGAGCGACAAGTCCGGCATCGCGCGCGCGATCTTTGCGTCGTCGAGCAGCACGCCAATCACGCCAGTGGAAGCCGCCAGTATTTCGCGGGTTTCAACGCCAATGTGTGCGCCAGCGCTTTCGAGTGCGCGTTTGCAGGCTGCATCGCCGGGCGCGCCGGTGAAGGAATTGGCGCAGCCGGCGTTTACCAGCAGCGCGCGTGCGCCGCCGCGTGTGGCGGAGAGCGCTTGCTTGCACCAATCGGTCGGCGCGGAGCCCACGGCATTGGTGGTGAACACGCCAGCAGCGCGCGTGCCTTCGGACATGCGCATGAGCAGTAGATCGGGGCGCTCGTGTTTGTAGAAACCAGCGCGGCCGATCGCGGCTTCTAGGCCTGCGATAGCTGGGAGATCGGGAAAACGCGCGGGCGCGAGCGGGCTGATGAGATCGGACATGCGCGACGTTTGATCCGACGCGCGGGGGATGCACAACTGGTTTTATGGCCACCAGCCTTCACAGGTTGGAGCGCGGGCCTCCGGCCCGCACTCGCCCCACACCGTTCGCGCTTCGATGCGGGCCGGGAGGCCCGCGCTCCAACCTGCAAGCTGCGGCTACTCCGTCGGACCTTCGCTCGGTTGCGCTGGCTGCGGCGCAGGCGCTTGCGCTGCTGGCGGTGGCGCGGGCGTTTGTTGCGGTGCTGGATCGACGCCGACGACGCCGCCTGGGCCCATTGGGAACGGGAAGGGCGGCGCGGCTTGGCCTGGGGGCGAGGCAGCGTCGGGCGCTGGACGCAGCGGCTCTTCGGGCGTCGCGTCGGCGGGTGCTGGGGTCTCTTCGCCTGGATCGAGGGTGATTTCTTGCTCACGCAGGCGCTCGATGCGGGCGTCGCGCTCAAGCCGTTCGTGCAGGCGCGAGATTTCCTGGAAGCGCAGCCAATCGACGATGCGCGGGCGCAATTCTTCGAGGCTCGGCACGCCGAGTTCGCGGCGGTCCTCCAAGCGGACGACGTACCAGCGGTTCTCGAACTCGATTGGTCCTACGACCGTGCCGGTGTTCACATCGGTGACGGCCGCACGGATTGGCGCGGCGACATCTGTCATCAGCGTCCAGCCGAGATCGCCGCCATCTGGGGCGGAGTCGCGGTCGGCGGAGAGTTCAAAAGCGAGGGCTTCGAACCTTTCGCCGCTATCGAGCCTTCTTTTGGCCGCGTCAGCCAATTCACGTGTGTTGAATTCCATGTGCCGGAGATTGACTTCAGTGCCACGCCCCAGGCGGCCAGCATGCTCATCATAGAGCCGGCGGATAGCGTCCGGATCGGTGGCGCGCTGGTCGATCTCTTCATAGATCGCAGCCGCCAGTACGCGCTCGCGGGCGTTTTCGAGCTGACGGCGGACTTCGGCCTGGCGATCAACGCCGCGCGCTTCGGCCTCCATCGAGAACAGACGGAACTGGATGAGTTCCTCGAGAGCGACGAAGAAGGCGTCGGAATTGGCGTCGAGGTCTTCGCCTTCTTGCATGAAGCCGCGCGCCACGGCGTGGGCGCGGACGTCTTCGATATAGATCGGGCGGCCGTTAACGGTTGCGGCCACGACCGGATCGTTGATGCCTTCGCCGTCGCCGCTGGAGTCGCGACCCAAGCCGCAACCCGCCAAGGTCAAGCCAATGGCCAAGATCATACCGGTTGCGGAGAAGAAATTCTTTCTGAGCGCCATGCGTTCTGCTCTCTGGACCTGTCGGCAGCGTGCAAGCATCGCGCCCCGACGCTCTCGCCAAGGGTCGCATTGACACCGCCCAGGGGCGCTCTTAAGTCTCGCGAACGCACCCGTCCAGAGTGTTTACGCACTTCGGCGCGCGTCGGTGGGACAAGAAAAAGCCAACCAGCTCAAACCCTTAGCCCCATCCTCCCGCGCCCTTTCACAGTCGGCGCTTCAACATTAAGAATGCGCCTATGCTGAACCTCGCGAAACAGATTTTTGGCTCCGTCAACGATCGCAAAGTGCGTCACCTCCGGCCCCTGGTGGCGCGCATCAACGCACTGGAGCCAACCTTCGAAGCGCTCTCCGATGAAGCGCTCCGGAACAAGACAAGCGAATACCGCCATAAACTCGCGCGTGGCGCGAAGATCGACGAGATCTTGCCGGAAGCTTTCGCCACGGTGCGCGAAGCGTCAAAGCGCACGCTCGGCCTTCGTCACTTCGACACGCAGATGATGGGCGGCATCTTTCTGCATAACGGCAAGATCGCCGAAATGCGCACCGGCGAAGGTAAGACGCTGGTCGCGACGTTGCCGGTTTATCTAAACGCGCTCGAAAGCCGCGGCGTTCACGTCATTACGGTGAACGACTATCTCGCCAAGCGCGACAGCGATTGGATGGGCCAAGTCTATCGCTTCCTCGGCCTCTCGGTCGGCGTCATCGTGCACGGCCTTTATGATAACGAGCGCCGCCAAGCTTACGCTGCCGACATCACTTACGGCACCAACAACGAGTTCGGCTTCGACTACCTGCGCGACAATATGAAGTACTCGCTGGGTGAGATGGTCCAGCGCGGCCACCGCTATGCGATCGTCGACGAAGTCGACTCGATCCTGATCGATGAAGCCCGCACGCCGCTGATCATCTCAGGCCCAACCGAAGATCGCAGCGAGTTCTACAAAACTATCGATGCGCTGATGCCGCTCTTGCGCGACGAGCACTACGAGCACGACGAAAAGCAACGCTCGGTCACTTATACCGAAGCTGGTTCCGAAGCGATCGAAGAACTGCTCGCAGAGCGCGGCTTGCTGCAAGGCTCGCTCTACGAGCCGTCCAACATTTCGCTCGTGCACCACGCCAACCAGGCGCTGCGCGCGCACAAGCTTTTCCATCGCGACAAAGATTATATCGTCAAGGACAGCGAAGTCGTTCTCGTCGACGAGTTCACCGGACGCATGATGCATGGCCGCCGTTTGTCGGAAGGTCTGCACCAAGCGATCGAAGCGAAGGAAGGCGTGCAGGTTCAGCCTGAGAACCAGACGCTGGCGTCGATCACGTTCCAGAACTATTTCCGCTTGTACGACAAGCTCTCCGGCATGACCGGCACGGCAGCGACCGAGGCTGCGGAGTTCGGTGACATCTACAAGCTTGACGTCGTCGAGATTCCGACCAACCGCCCGGTCAAGCGCATCGATATCGATGACGAAGTGTATCGGACGGCGAAAGAGAAATACAACGCCATCATCGCCGACATCGAAGACACGCATCGCCGTGGGCAGCCGGTGCTGGTAGGCACCGTGTCGATCGAAAAGTCGGAGCATCTTTCGGCGCTGCTGAAGCAGCGCGGCGTTCCGCACCAAGTGCTGAATGCGCGTTATCACGAGCAAGAAGCCAGCATCGTCGCGCAAGCCGGCGTGCCGGGCGCGGTGACGATCGCCACCAACATGGCCGGCCGCGGCACCGACATTCAGCTCGGCGGCAACCTCGATATGCGCCTGAAGGCGGCTTTGAAGGGCGATGAAACGCCCGATCAGATCGCTGCGCAGAAACGTCAGATACAAGTCGATATCGAAGCCAAGCGCCAAGTCGCGCTCGAAGCGGGCGGGCTTTATGTTCTCGGCACCGAGCGCCACGAGAGCCGCCGCATCGATAACCAGCTGCGCGGCCGTACTGGCCGTCAAGGCGATCCGGGCAAGTCCAAGTTTTACATCTGTCTCGAAGACGATTTGCTCCGCATCTTCGCCGCTGATCGCCTCGATGCGATCATGCGCGGTCTCGGCATTCAAGAAGGCGAGGCGATCGTTCACCCGTGGATGAACAAGGCGCTCGAAACCTCGCAGCGCCGGGTCGAACAACGCAACTTCGAAATCCGTAAGAATCTGCTGAAGTACGACGACGTCACCAACGACCAGCGTAAAGCGATCTTCGAGCAACGCATCGAGTTCATGCGCACCGCAGACGTGGCGCCGATCATTCGCGATATGCGCCATGACGTGGTGGAGAAGCTGGTCTGGCGTCACATGCCGGAGAAAGCGTATCCGGAGCAGTGGAACACCGCTGAACTGATGATCGAAGCCGAAGAGATTTTCGATCTGAAACTGCCGGTCGATGCGTGGGCTGCCGAAGAAGGCATTGCCCAACAAGAGATCATCGAGCGCACGACGCGCGCGGTCGATCAAGCGTATGCGCAAAAGGCCGCCATGCTTGGGCCGGAGCGTTTGCGCGCGGTCGAAAAGCAAGTGCTGCTCTCAGTCGTCGATATGCGCTGGCGCGAACACTTGTCGCTGCTGGATCATTTGCGTTCGGTCATCCACTTGCGCGGCTACGCCCAGCGCGATCCGCTGAACGAGTTCAAGACGGAAGCGTTCACGCTGTTCGAGCGGATGCTGCTCGACCTGCGCACGACGGTCACGCGCATGTTGCTGCGTCTGCAGATCGGCCAAGCCGATGAAGTCGCGCAACGTCCGTTGCAGCCGCCGCGTACGTTCGAGATCCACCAGAATCCGGACACCGGCGAAAACGAGATGATCCCACGTGACGCGCCAGCGCTCGCGCCGGACGGCTTCGATCGTCACAATCCGGCGACCTGGGGCAAAGTCTCACGCAACGCCCCGTGCCCTTGCGGCAGCAACAAGAAGTTCAAATACTGCCACGGGCAAAGCGAAGCGCAGAGCGCTTAGGGTTCGTCGGCTTCAATGCGAGCGGCAAGCGCGGCCGGAAGGTCTCGCGCGCCGTGAATCACGGCGACGATCTCAACGTCGTCGCTTCGGACTATGTAAATTAGAATGTACGTCTGAGAGTGAGCGCAGTTCTGCGCCAAGCTCTGGACGCGGCCGCCCCGCATGCTCGTGGCGTTTTAGGATGTCGCAGCGTTCCCGGAGTCGGATGACGACTTTGAGCGCACGCTCTTTGCTGTGCTCGGCTATCGCTATTGCAATCGCGATCAGGTCCGCCTCCGCCGCAGGGCGGAAGACGATCCGTTTCACGTTCGCGCCAACAGCGCCTCAACGCGCGCGAACACATCTTCGCTTGGGATGGAGTCTGCTGGATCGGCGAGAGAACTCGCAAGCTTGCTGCGGATCGTTTCTAGCTTCGCTGCCTCGGCCGCCTCCAAAGCTTCCAAACCGGCGCGAACAACATCCACGGCGCTCGCGGCAGCACCGCTGTCAACATGCGCTTGGACCTTTGCGGCAAGATCGGGCGGAAGCGTTACGGTGCTGGCCATGAGACTATCCTAGCACAGAAGCTGCGCTTTCGCGAGCCTCACTCAAGGTCCGGGCGACGGCGCAGCCAGTTCGGTGATCAGGCCGCGCCAGTGCGTGAGACCAGCATAGAGCCCTTCGACTGGCACGCGCTCGTTCAGGCCGTGCGCGTAGGCGTCGCTGCTGCGCATGAATACGCCGCCGACGCCGTAGGTTGGGATGCCAGCGGCGCGAAAGAACAGGCCGTCGGTAGCGCCTGCGGACATGTAGGGCGTGACCACAATGCCGGGGTAGCGCGCCCGCACGGTGCGCGTGACGGCCTGCATCACGTCGGCGCGCAAAGGCGATGCGTCACTCGCGTTTGATGCGCCAAGCGGCGCGACTTCGATGCCGCTGCCAGCGATGGCTTGTAGTTCGCTTTGCACGTCCGCCACAGCGACGCCCGGAAAGATGCGGCAGTTGACGGTTGCGGTCGCAGTTTGCGGCAGCGCGTTCTCTGCGTGGCCGCCTTCGAGCATTGTTGCCACACAGGTCGTGCGCATCATGTTGGACATCGACGTGCGCGACAGTGTGCGTTGCAGAGCGCGATCGGTGGGGCGCTCGGCGAAGCGGCGCATGGCTTGGCCTTCGGGACCGGGGAACGCATCGGCCGCGTTGCGGAAGCTTTCGAGCGTGGTCTCGTTCCACTGAATCGGAAACTCGAACGCGCGCAGGCGTTGGAGCGCGGAGGAGAGTTCGTAGATCGCGTTATCGGCGCGCGGCGCGGAGGAGTGGCCGCCGGGATTGCGCGCGGTGAAGGTGAAGCTGGCGTAGGTTTTCTCGGCTGTTTGCACCACGAAGGTGCGCGCTTGGCCCTGTTCAGAAAGCGTGCCGCCGCCGGCGTCGGAGTTTAATGCAAACTCGGCATCGCCGATGAGCGCGCGATGTTCGCTGAGCAGGGCTTGCGTTGTGAGGCCAGTGGTTTCTTCGTCGCCGCTGAACCACAAGACAAGATCGCGGGTCGGGCGGAAGCCTTCGGCGCGCAGCGTCAGAAACGTCTGCGCGATATGGACAAGCCCAGCCTTGTTATCGAGCGCACCGCGCCCGAACAGCATGCCGTTCTCTTCCACCAGCGTGAACGGATCGCGCTCCCACTCGCTGCGGCGCGCGGGCACGACGTCCATGTGCGCGAGGAAAAGGATCGGGCGGCCGCCGCTGCCATCGCCGCGATAGCGCACCAGGATGCCAGCCGACTCGCCAGCTGGCACGATGTGAATGTCCTCGTCGGCAAAGCCCCCGGCACGGAAGCGCTCAGCCAGATAGTTCGCCATGACGACATTCTGCGCGCCGGTCGAGGTGTCGAAGGCGACGACACGCTCGAAGATTTCGCGCACCTGTTGACGCTCAGCGTCGCTTTGCGCGGAGGCGGGCGCGGCGAGGCACAAGAAACTTGCGGCGGCGAGCGCCAGCGAACGTCGAAACATCAGTCCCCTCCCGAAATCATGTTGATGCTGGCGACGGGTTAGCGCTTTGGCAAGGGATTGGGCGCAGGGGTTAAAGCGATGACCGCGACCCATGCCCCCATGGACGCCGCAGCGCCTTCGCGCTCGGATTCTGGGCGCGCCGCTGCGGCGCGCTGGGAAGTTGTCGCCGCTGCGTTTTGCCTGGTTCAGTTCTCGGAGCCGTTCTTTGCAGCTTTGGCGCAGAGCCAAGGCGCTGCCGAGCCGCCCGGCTATGCGCGGATTTTCTTTCTGCCGGTCTATGCGTTTCTCGGCTGGGCGATCTGGCGCCAAGCGCGGACGGCGACGCAAACGGCGTTGGCGGTTCCGCTGCTGATCGGTTTGCTCGCGCTGGCGGGGCTTTCGACGCTGTGGTCGATCGACTCCGCTGCGACGCTCCGGCGCGTCGTGTGGCTCGGCCTCACGATGAGCTTCGGCCTTTATCTGGCGTGGCGCTACGATTGGCCAAAGCTGGTCACCATCATTGCGGGCGCGTTCGTTGTGCTGATCGCTGGATCGTTGCTGCTTGGTGCGCTGGCGCCGAGCATCGGGCGGATGTCGTTTGAGCACCCCGGCGCGTGGTCGGGTTTGTGGACGCATAAGAATACGCTCGGCGGCATCATGGCGCTTGGCGTTTGCGTGTGTGTGGCTGCGTCAGTGGTGGAGCCGGGGAGACGTTGGCTCTGGCTGGGCGCTGCACTTGGCGCTTTCGCTTTGGTGCTGCTCTCAACGTCTAAGACTGCACTGCTTGCGACGCTGCTCGGTCTTGGCGTGATGGCGGCGTGTGCGCTCGTGCGCCGTGGGCCCCTGCAGACTGTTTTGGTGAGCGCCGGTGTCTTGGCGGGCGTCGTGGTGATCACGAGCGTTGTGTTGCTTGCGCCGGATTTGCTGGTCGCAGTGATTGGCCGCGATCTAACGTTAACCGGCCGCACAGATATTTGGGAAGCGTCGGCGCCTGCGGTCGCGGCGCAGCCTTGGCTTGGCTACGGCTATTATGCGTTCTGGCTGCCGGACGATGGTCCCGCGTATTGGGTGCGGGAGGCGGTGGCGTGGGAGGTTTCTTCCGCGCACTCGACATGGCTCGAGCTTGCGCTTGGCGTCGGACGCGTTGGCGTCGTACTGTTTGCGCTGCAATTGGCGGCCACGCTGTGGCGCGGGACGGGCGCGATTATGCGGCCTGACGCGGGACTTTGGGCGCCTGCGTTCTTAGCGGCGTTTGCAATGTACACGCTCTCCGAGAGCCACGCGCTGCAAGCCAACAATCTGTTCTGGACAATTTATGTGGCGGTCGCGGCGCGGCTTGCTTTGGACGCGCGCGCATGAGTGTGACTTATATTCTCGGCATCGACCCCGGTCTCAATCGTTGTGGTTGGGGCCTAATCGCGAGCGAAGGCTCGCGGCTTTCGCATGTCGCACACGGCGTGATCAAGCCGCCGCAGCAACAGCAACTAGCGTCACGCTTGTTGTGCCTGCTCGATGAATTGGGCGCGGTGATCGACCAACATCAGCCGCATGAGTGCGCGGTTGAAGAGACGTTCGTAAACTCTAATGCGCGTGCAGCGTTGGCGCTTGGGCAAGCGCGCGGCGTCGCGTTGGCGGCGGCTGCACGGCGCGGCGTTGTGGTTGCCGAGTATGCGCCGACGACGATCAAAAAGGCCGTCGTCGGTTCAGGCGCCGCGGATAAAACTCAGATCGCTTTCATGGTGCGCCGCTTGTTGCCGACGGCCGGAGATGTGACCGCAGATGCCGCCGATGCATTGGGCATAGCACTTTGCCATGCGGCGCACGGCGGCTTCCGGCGTCGGGCAGGCGCCTGAATGATCGCGCCTGCGTTGCGTTTCGGCGATCCCCCGGTAGTCTAGGCGCATGGCTGATACCACGCAGCTCCATCCAGACAGCGACAACACGCTGTTGGCCATGATTACGTTGCTCACTGGCGCGCAGTCGCGGCAGGATATCGTCGCGCGTTTGCGTCAAGCTGCGCGGCAGGCATTGGGCGCCGACGGTGTCTGTATCGTGCTGCGCGATGGCGACCATGTCGAGTACGTCGCCGAAGATGCGATGGCGCCGCTGTTTGCTGGTCAGCGATTCAAGCTCGAGTTCTGCATCTCTGGCATTGCGATGCGTGATCGCACGACGATTGTGATCCCAGATGTTCTCGCCGATCCGCGAGCCCCACGCGCCGCCTACGAGCCGACTTTCGTGCGCAGCGTGGCGATGGCGCCGATTGGTGAGCCTGATCCGGTCGCAGCGATCGGCGCCTATTGGGCTAAAGTGGGTGCGCCGGACGAGCAGGCGGTCGAGCGGCTGCAAGTAATCGCGCGCGCAGCCTCGACGGCGTTGCGCAATGTCCATCTGACGCTTGCGCTTCAGCAAAGCGAAGCGCGGTTGCGCAGCGCGCTCGAAGCGGTATCCGATGGCTATTACGCGATCGATCGCAATTGGCGGATGACGGAGATCAACACGGCGGGCGAGCGCTTCTTTGGCATCACCCGCGATGAAGTCATCGGTCGCGATTATTGGGAGCTTGCTGCGGACGTCAGCGAAGAGTTCAAGACGTTGTTGCGCGCGGGCATGGAGGGGGCTGCGCCGGTGACGTTTGAATCGCAATCGCTTTATCGGCCTGGCCGCTATGTCGAAGTGCGTGTTGCGCCAACGCCTGAAGGCGTGTGCGTTGCATTGAACGATGTGACCGAGCGCCGACTACTGCGTACGGTGCCGCCTGCGAATTAGACTGGCGCGACCAGTCCGTACGAGACCAGCGACGCGAGCAGCGCCTCCGGCTTTTCGCTCTTGATGTCGGTAAGCGCAAACCTCTTGCCGCTGAGCGCCAGTTCGACATCGGCGCGGGCTTCCGGCGCAAAGCTCAATTCGCCGCCTGGGCAGACGACAATAACATCACCGGAATCCTCAGCGATCCGAAAGGGCGCGCGTTGCTTGACGACGAACAGCTGGCCTTTGTCCATACCGCGCGCGCCTTCGCGCACAGAACCGCGATTGTCGGCGCCGCGTGAGCGGATGAAGGTGTCGACCATCAAATCAAGTGCCGGATCGAGTTGCGCTTCGCGCGCGACGATCTGGGTGAGCTCGGCGAAATGCTTGCGCACCGCGTCGCGGTTGAAACCAGATTGCGCGAAACCTGCCGGCAGGCTGCGGCGCAGTTCCGGCGAACGCAGCGCTGCTTCGGACACCGCTTCCAGCATCAAATCCGCCCAGGTGCGCGTGATCAGGCCGACCGTGACATGCAGTGAAGGCGCGTCGCCGGAGGTCATCGCGTCGTGCATGAGGCCGCGCGGGACATAGGCGCAATCACCGGCTTTCAGAACGAACTCTTGCTTGAGCTCACCGGTTTCGTACTTGCCTGGCTCGAAGCCTTCGCCGCGATACGGCGTATCGACGGGCTTATCATAGAGCCGCCAAGCCTTTTCGCCTTCGACTTGGATCACGAGCACGTCGTGATTGTCGTAATGCGTGCGGAATCCTTGTGCGCTCGGTGGCGTGAGATAGGTGTTCGTCTGCACGTGCGACGAGAACGCGTGCTCCAGCCCACGGCAGAGCCGCGCTAGCGCGGGCGTGAATTGGTGCGCTTGGTTCAGAATGATCGTCGCGCCGCGCCGATAGAGATCGGCGACCGCGCCGCGATCTACGAAGTCTGCGCCGTCGACATATTCATCGGCGTCGAGTTCGCGCGAGGCGTCGGCGAGCGAAAGCTGGCCCTTCTTCAGATCGAGGCTGGTGACGACGCCGTCGACATCGTCAATCGTCAGCAGGCCGGCAAAGCGCTGCGGCTGGTTGTGGTGTGCAACCAGCGCTTCGCGCTCGTAGATGTGCTCGAAAAAATGCGCGACCCGCTCGGCGCCAATGATGGAACCGAGCGGGTCGTCGAGCCAAGGCTCGTTATGTTGCACTGTTGATTACCAGTTGCGGCGTGGGCCACGGCCATAGCTGGCGCGGTCAGCGTAGCTGCCGCCGTCGCTGTCAGTCAGACCGGTTGCAGCGTTGCGGGTGGCGCCACGGCCGTTGCCGGCGCGGTCGGCGTTGCCGCCAGCGTCGCTATCGGTAAGGCCGCTGCGGTTTCCGCCGCCGCCGCCACCACCACCACCGCCGCCACGGCCGTAGCTGGCGCGATCTGCGCCATTGCCGCTATCGCTGTCGGTTAGGCCGGTGCGGCCGTAGCCTGCGCGGTCGGCGTAGGAGCCGGAATCGCTATCGGTGCGGCCGGTGTAATTCTGGGCTGCGGCTTCGCCGGTGACGATGGCGCCTGCGCCGCCAACGATCGCAGCTGCACCGGCGACGCGCGCCATGAATGAGCGACGATTCAAACGCTTTTTATCAGACATTGGTCTCCCCAAAGATCGGCGCTGACTCGCGTTGCGAGTCAGTCGCAAAAACCTTGCTCCCTCACGGGGAATCTAACATTGAGGAAAGCGATTTGGCACGCGCGAACGTCTCGCAACTAGCAAAGATCGTGCTTACCAAATCGTGACGCGCTCCTCCGGCGGTAGATAGAGTGCATCGCCTGGTTGAACGTTAAACGCCTCGTACCACGCATCCATATTTCGCGCCGGGCCATTGATCCGGTAGCGCCCGGGCGAGTGCGGGCCGGTCATCACCTGATTGCGCAGCGCTTGTTCGCGCTGAATGATTTTGCGGTGTTGGGCGCGGCCCATGAAGAAGCGCTGCAAACCTGTGGTGCCTTCGAGCACTGGCGGCTCTGCGCCGTTCAGTGAAATGCGATAGGCGTGCAGCGCAACTTGTAAGCCTCCGCAATCGCCGATGTTTTCGCCGAGCGAGAGGCGGCCGTTCAAACGCAGGCCCGGCAGCGGTTCGAACTGCGAGTATTGATCGGCGAGGCGATCCGTCACTTCGCGGAAGCGGCGCACGTCGTCTTCGTTCCACCAATCGCGCAATACGCCGTTCGCATCGGACTTGGCGCCCTGGTCGTCGAAGCCGTGACCCATTTCGTGACCGATGACGCCGCCAATGGCGCCGTAATTCACGGCCGGATCTGCGTTGATGTCGAAGAGCGGCGGCTGCAGATAGCCTGCCGGAAAAACGATCTCATTGAACGGCGGATTGTAATAGGCGTTCACCGCGTGCGGGACCATGAACCATTCTTCGCGATCGCTCGGCCGCCCGAGGCGCGCGAGATCGTTGGCCCAATCCCATGTCGCGTAGCGATGTGCGTTGCCAAAAGCGTCGCCTTCGCGGACGTCGTAGCCTGAGTAGTCTTTCCAGCGATCCGGATAGCCAATTTTCGGCCGGAAGGTCGCCAGCTTCTCGCGCGCCGCGACTTTCGTTTCAGCCGACATCCAGGGCGATTGATCGATGCGCTGGCCGTAAGCGATACGCATGTTTTCGACCAGTTCGAGCGCTTGCGCTTTGGTCTCGGGCGGGAAGTGGCGCGCGACATAAAGCTCGCCGACAGCTTCGCCGAGCGAGCCATTTGTCGCTTGAATGGCGCGCTGCCAGCGATCGCGCTGACGCTGCGCGCCGCTCAATTGGCGGCCGTAAAAATCGAAATTGGCGTCATCAATCGCGCGCGGCAGCACAGCGGCGCGGGCGCGGGTGTAGTGCCACGCCACATAAGCCTGCCAAGTGCTCACCGGCGTATTGACGACGAGGTTCGCTAGCGGGCCGATAGCGCTCAGTTCAGCGACGACGATCTCGTCAGCATTGCCGAGGCCGCGCGCTTCGAAATATGCGTCCCACGGAAAGCTCGGCGCCAGCGCACGCACTTGCGCCTTGCTCATCAGATTGTATGTGCGTTCGCGCTCACGCCGATCCGCGACTGGCCAATGCAGTTCGGCGATCTGCGTTTCAAGCGCCATGATCGCGTGCGCTTTGGCTGCGCCGTCGCTCTGACCGATGAGGCCGAGCATATTTGCGCACGCCGCTTCATAGCCTTGGCGCAGCGCAGGCATTTGGCGATCGTCGCGGCGATAGTATTCGCGCTCCGGCAGACCTAAGCCGCCATGGCTCATCTGCGGCAGATAGCGATCCGGATTGCGCTCATCGAGACCGATAAAGAGCGAGATCGGAAACGACGTGCCGTTGCCGGGCGTGCCGACGAAGCGCACCACGTCAGCATGCGTGCGGAACGCTGCAATCTGCGTCAGCGCAGGTTGGATGGGCGCTAGGCCGCGCGCGTCGATGGCGTCTTGATCGAGATAGGCGTTGTAGAAGTCAGCGATCTTGCGGCGGTTTGAGCCGGGCGCGCCGCCTGACGCTGCTGCTTCTTCGATGATGGCGCGCACGTCGTGCTCGGCTTTCACCGTGAGCATGTCGTTTGTGCCCCATGAGGTGCGGTCCTCGGGGATGGTGTTGTTGCGCATCCATGTGCCGTTGCAATACTCGAAGAAATCGTCGCCCGGCTTCACGTTCGGATCGATCGACGTCATGTCGATGCCGAATGAGCCAATGGCGGCGCGTCCGCGCGGTGCGGCCGCAGAGCCGCCCGAAGCGCTGGCGCAGCCGGCCAGAAGAGCAAGCGAAGAGGCGGTGACGGCGCGGCGTGTAAGCTGTGGCATAAGTTCTCCCCAAGACCGCCAGATTTAGCCCGCCTCGCGTCGTCGCGCCATTTCCAAAGAGACGAACGGCGCTCACCCCACGCCCAGCGGAGAGAAAAGCGGCGCCGCTTCGTTTCGCCCGCGCCCGAATCCGCGCACTGCAGTGAGCAAGAGGGTTCCGCATGATTGGGTCATTGAACGGTGTTGTTGGGGCGGTGGGCGAGGATACGGCGCTGATCGAGGTCGGCGGCGTGGGCTACCTCGTGCAGGCTGGCGCTCGCACCTTGGCGCGCTTGAGTGTAGGCGCGCCGGCCAAGTTCTTCGTCGAGACGCATGTGCGCGAAGACGCGATCCGCTTGTTCGGCTTCACCAGCGAAGAAGAGCGCGCCTGGTTTGCCCACCTGCAAACTATTCCTGGCGTCGGCGCTAAAGTTGCGCTGGGCATACTCGATGCGATGCCGCCCGAGGTGTTGGTCGACGCGATCGCGCTGCAAGACAAAGCCGCGTTCGCGCGCGCCAATGGCGTGGGCCCGAAGCTCGCCGCGCGCTTGGCGCAGGAGCTTGCGGCTAAGCAGGGTCCGAAGGGTTTTATCGCCATCAGTTCGCCCGGCGCCAAAGGCACAGCCAACGCGATCATGAATGGCGCGCGCGCCGAGGCGGTGTCGGCGCTGGTCAATCTCGGCATCGACCAATCGAGCGCTGCGCGTGCTGTCGCAAGTGCGGCGAAGCAGTTTGACGCCGATGCGCCAGCGCCGGAGTTGATCCGCGCGGCGCTGAAGGAAGTTAGCCGCTAAAACTCTTTCGTCATTCCGGACGCGCGAGAAGCGCGATCCGGAACCCAGGGGCCGCGAGTGCATCGTTTGCCCCTGGGTTCCGGGTTCTCAGCTTTGCTGAGCCCCGGAATGACGAAATGCGCTTTCGCGCCTTCGTGTAAGGATCGCCGCTTCACTGCCGTCTAACGCAGTGGATCGGAGCTGAACTTGGGCGATGAGCGGTTTCAGGCGTGGGTGCGCGAGCATGTCGGTGTGTTGCACCGCATTGCGCGGGCGTTTGCGATTGGCGCCGATCAGCATGATCTGCTGCAAGAACTGCTCCTGGCTGTCTGGCGTGCGGAGCCGGCATTTCGCGCCGAAAGCATGCCGACCACCTTCATCTTCCGCGTCGCCCACAATCGCGCGCTGACCTGGCGCAAGTCAGAGGCGCGCCGGCGGCATCGTCAAAGCGAGTATGAGCGTTTGCGCGTCGATGAGAGTGCAGGTGAGGACCCGCAGATCGAAAAGCTCTACGCAGCGATCCGCAAGTTAGAGGCGGTCGATCGCTCGCTGATGCTGCTCTCGCTGGAAAACCAATCCTACGCCGAGATCGCGGCCATCCACGGCCTTAGCGAAACCAATGTCGGCGCGCGCCTGACGCGCATCCGCAAGAAGCTCACACAAATCATGGAGAACGACGATGGATTATGAATCTCTGCGCGCGGCCTGGGCCTCCAACGCCAATAATCCGAGCGCCGCGGCCAGCGCATACGTCGTCGCTGAAGCCCAAACGACGTTAGCGCGGCGGCGCGCCGATGTGCGGCGCATGTTGGCGTTTGCTGCGGTGATGCTGACGATCCCGCTCGCGCTGATGCTGGTGGACATCCTCACCGGTCAAGTCGATGCGATCGACCTTAGCCGCGAGTGGGGGCTTGTGCCGTTTGCACTGATCCCGTTCGTGGCGCTGATCTTGATCGCGCGCCGCGCTGCGCCGTCAGCCGCACCGCTCGGCACACTGCTGGAGACGTTCCGTGCGCTGCGCGCGGATAACGCGGCTGCACGCTTGCGCATTATGATTATCGGCGGCTCGATGTTGGTGTTTGCGCCGCTTCTGTTCGTGTTGCTGAACCAGCTCGTCGGTACGGGCAAAATGGCGCCGCACGAGATGCAGTCGGCGGCGGTGGTGCTCGGCGGAGCGTTGGCGACGAGCGCGCTCTGGATGACGGTCAAGTACGTCACCCAGCTCGCGCCCGAACGCCGTCACCTCGACGCGCTGATCACGCAATACGAAGCGTGAGCCCATGTTGAAAGTTGCTCAAGTGGGGCTATGCTACCGGCATGCAAAAGTTGTTCAGCGGACTCTTTGGCTTTCTGCTTTGCCTCTTGATCGGCATCCTCATGGATCAGGTCGCGCTAGGCATTCTGGCGGGCCTGTTCCTCGGCGCCTTCTTCGGCAGCCGCAAAGGCAAAGCGCCTGAGGCATCCTCTGACGCGGGCGCTGACCCTCAGCACTGAAATCCAAACATAGGCCGCATCTCGCAGACGCCTTCCCATTCCGGCCAAAGTCGGCTGTGCAAATCCATGAACTGCCCGGCGGCTGCGAGCGCTTCTTCGCGCGTCTCGAACTCGAAGATCGAAAAGCCGCCAAGCACTTCCTTGGTCTCCGCGAACGGGCCGTCGGTGACTTTGAGTTTGCCGCCACGCGATTCAATCCGCGCGGCGCCCATCGCCACAGGCAGCAGCCCGCCGCGCGCTTTCATGCGTCCTGCGGCCATTTCTTTCTCGGTGAGGTCTTCGATCGCGTCGATCATGGCCTGCGGCGGGGCAGCCCCGGTCTCGACGCCGGAGACCAGAAACATGTAGTGCATGACGTGTCCTTTCAGTTCGGCCGTGAGCGGCGCTGGTCGTAGGACGAAGGCCAGCGCCTGAAGCCGACATTTTGATTTTGGCTTTATCCACAGGCGCCGCCCAGAACAATTCGGAAACCCGAATCGAGCTAAGAAACCCTATGGCCGAACCCGCAGAACGCATCACGACGCCTGAACGTTTGCCCGGAGAGGGCGCAGACCGCGCCTTGCGTCCACAAGGCTTTGACGAGTTCGTCGGCCAGCCCACGGCGAAAGCTAATCTCAAAGTCTTCGTCGAAGCCGCGCGCGGGCGCAGCGAAGCGATGGACCATACCTTGCTGTTTGGCCCGCCCGGTCTCGGCAAAACGACGCTTGCGCAGATCATCGCGCGCGAATTGGGCGTCGGCTTTCGCGCGACGTCCGGCCCAGTGATCGCGCGTGCTGGCGATCTCGCCGCGCTGCTCACCAATCTAGAGCCGCGCGACGTGCTGTTCATCGACGAGATCCATCGCCTCGCGCCAGCCGTCGAGGAAATCCTTTATCCGGCTATGGAGGATTATCACCTCGACATCATCATCGGCGAAGGCCCGTCGGCGCGCAGCGTGCGTATTGATTTGGCGCCCTTCACCTTGGTCGGCGCCACGACGCGCGCGGGCATGTTGAGCACGCCGCTGCGCGATCGCTTCGGCATTCCGGTGCGGCTTGAGTTTTATAGCGCCGAGGATTTGCTCGGCATCGTCACACGCGCGTCGCACAAGCTGGGCGCGTCGATCACGCCGGATGGCGCCTTCGAGATCGCCAAGCGCGCCCGCGGCACGCCACGCGTCGCCATGCGCTTGCTGCGTCGTGTGCGTGATTTCGCCGGTGAGAATGCAATCGACACGAAGTCCGCAGATGCCGCGTTGAAGCGTCTCGATGTCGATAGCGACGGCCTCGATCTGCTCGACCGCCGCTATCTGAGCGCGCTCGTCGACATGTATTCCGGCGGCCCCGTTGGCGTTGAAACTTTAGCCGCTGCACTCTCCGAAGCCCGCGACGCGATCGAAGACATGATCGAGCCGTACCTGATGCAACAAGGCCTAGTCATGCGTACGCCACGCGGACGCGTCGCCGCGCCTAAAGCGTATGAGCGGCTGGGAAAAAAGCCGCCAAGCGCGCCGGTGGCGACGGGGAGTTTGTTTGAGGGGAAGTGACTAGGCGTGACTGAAAACGATTACCTCGATCAAATTCGGTTTCGAATTGACGCTGCTGAGCGACGTTTCCGAGACGACATAAGTAGTTTGCACAGATCACAAGCTGCTAAAAACTCGCTGCGGTCTGGCGAAACCATAATCAAAACATTGCGGGCGATTGAGGCGGACTTTGCCACTCTCACCGATGAGATTATCGCCTATCTAGCAAAAACGCTGCAACGAACTCAGCTAGATCGATCAACGTTATTGACGCTCACGGCGCAGCTTTTATCGCAATCGCGGATAACGTTCGAATCGCTCGTTAACCGACAAAGTTTGCTCAGCTTCGCTAATGGCCAGCGTGTCGAGATGGAGATTGACGAAGCGTTCGGTCGTATAAGCACGAGGCTTACACTTAGGCTACGGGAGTTCAGTTTTGGGCTCGAAGGTGAAGCGCCTCAGCCGCCGACCAATGCTACGACCGTTCAGCCGCGCGCCGAGATGAGCTCTCGCGAGTTTCGAGAGCGAGTTATCGTTGCACTGTACCGGAGAGCGATGCGCGATGGTGTGCAACAATATTCCGATCCGAAAGAAGTCTGCGACACCGCTGGACTGAAATGGCGGGCCGGTCATCTACGAACAGTTATGGTTGATCTGGAGCAGAGCGGACTTGTGCGTTTGTCGCAAACGCTGGGTGGCGGAGATGACGGGGGAATGGATTTTCGCGTAACTCAGGCCGGTATAGAAGAAGCGGAGGAGTTGATCGAACACAACGTCGCGTACGAAGAACAAACCGACGTTAGCCGTGCATCGGGTCAAGTGCCAGCGTCAGATCGCTACGTCGAGATATCGGACAATCAAAGGGCGCACCTCAAGTTAGAAATCACGGCGTTCGCGGAAGCGCTTCGTGGTTCTAATGAAATTGATGATGAGGCCCGCAAGATTGCGATAAGTGAAGTTGCCGTATTTGAAGCAAGCATCGCTGCACCACGCGTTGCGACGCAGCTTGTAGAGCGTTTTGTCTGTTACGTCCGAGACAGGCTCTTGGGTGTTCTCGGCGCAGGGGTTGCAGCGGCACTGGCCGAGCGCCTCATCGCTACTGTCGCGTCAATCTTCTGGCCGTGAGATGGCCCTCAATACGTCTCCGCCACCCGAATATTATCCCTCCGCCGCGTAGCGCGGGCCATTTTTAGGGCGCTGGAGGTGGCGTCGGTGAGGAAGGTCGCGGCGACGGCGCCGGCGGTGATCAGGAGTGCGAGTTCAAGCATCGTGGCTCTCCAATGCGAATGCGTTGATGTGCAAACGGCCTGATGCGGAACCGGTTCCCTGCTGACTTTGCGTCAACATTGCACTTTCTCCGGCGCGCCGCCTAAATCGGGGCGATGAGCTCTTTCCGCGCCGCTGTTGCCGCCCTCGCGCCTGATGGCGACGCGTTCGTTATCGATGCGCCGGAGGATTGGGCGCAGGGGCGCACGCTCTATGGCGGCATGACGGCAGCACTTTTGTACGAAGCGGTGAAGCGCGCGCTGGGCGATCTCGGCCCGCTGCGTTCGGCGCAATTGACGTTCATCGGTCCAGCGAGCGGCTCTTTGAGGTTCACAACGTCGTTGCTGCGGCGAGGGCGTTCGTCCGCGTTGGTGGCTGCGGAGTGTTCGAGCGCGGATGGGCCAGCTGCGCGCGCGACGTTCGTGTTTGGCGCGGCGCGCGAAAGCAAAGTCGCGCATGATTATCTGCCGATGCCGAAAGTCGAAGTGCCGGACGCGTATCCCTCATTCCGCAAAGAAGGCGCGAAGGCGTCGCCGGGTTTTTGGAATAATTTCGAAACACGCTTGGCCTCTGGCGGGCGTTTGCTTGATGCGAATGCGCCACTTCCAGAGTTTACGGTGTGGACGCGCTTCTTGGATGCTGGCGCAGCTGATCCGGTGACGGCGCTGCTCGCCGTCGCCGATTGCTTGCCGCCAGCGGCGATGGTGCATTTCCCGAACCCGGCGCCGATCAGCACGATGACGTGGACCGTCGATGTGCTGAACCAGCCGCAAAGCGCCGATGGCTGGTCGTTGCTGCACTCGTCAAGCGAGCACGCGGGCGATGGCTATTCGATGCAGAGCATGATGATGTGGAGCGACGCTGGCGTCCCGCTCGCGGTCGGGCGCCAGACGGTTGCGATTTTCGCTTGAGGCCCAATCTTCTAGAAAGAACGTCCCATGTTTGACGGCAAGATTTGGTGGATCACCGGCGCGTCCTCCGGCATCGGCGCAGCGTTAGCGCAAGCGCTCTCGGCCAAAGGGGCAAAGCTCATCTTGTCGGGGCGCAACGAAGCAGCGCTCGCGGAGGTGGCGGCACTTTGCAAGAGCGAGACGTACGCGCTGCCGTTTGAGGCGACTGATTACGCACGGTTGCCGGCAATCACCGAGCAAGCCTGGACATGGGGCGGCCGTGTCAATGGTCTCGTCAACAATGCTGGCATCTCGCAGCGTTCGCTGGCGGTCGATACCGACATGGAAGTGTATCGTCGCATCATCGACATCGATCTGATGGCGCCAATCGCGCTCACGCAAGAAGTATTGCCGCGCATGGTTGGCGCCAGCGGCGGGCATCTTGTGGCGATCTCCAGCGTTGCCGGCATCGTCGGCGCGCCATTGCGTGCCGCCTATAGCGCCGCGAAAGCGGGCATCCTCGCGTATCACGACAGCGTCCGCGCCGAGACGACGCACCAAGGCATGAAAGTGTTGGTCGTCGCGCCAGGCTCAGTGCGCACCAACGTGTCGAAGAATGCGCTCGACGGCTCCGCGCAAGCGCGCGGCTTTAGCGATACCGCAATCGACAATGGCATCCACGCCGATGTCGCCGCCGCGCGCATCGTCGAGGCGCTGGAGGCAGGCCAACGTGAACTCATCCTCGCCGAAGGCATGGAGCTACAAGGCGCGCTGCTCCGCCGGGCAAATCCGGATCAATTGTTCGACATGATGGCGGGGCTGGTGGCGAGCGGCTATGCGAAGAAGTTGGGTGCGGAGTAGCTAAGTATAGCGCTTCGTGGTGCGCTGTTCGCCAATATCCGGCGCTTGCTTTTCCGCACCTGAATAACCGGTGATCCGATCGGCGACGAATGGATTGCTTTGACGCTCGCGACCGAAGGTCGAGAGTGGGCCGTGGCCGGGAACGAAGGTGATGTCGTCACCGAGCGGCCAGAGCTTGCCGGTGATCGAGTTGATTAGTTGCTGGTGATTGCCGCGCGGAAAATCGGTGCGACCGATTGAGCCGGCGAACAGCACATCGCCAACGAACGCGACTTTCATCTCGGTATTGTGGATCACGACGTGGCCGGGCGTATGGCCCGGCGTGTGTGACACGCTGAAGCTCGCGCCCTCGAACTCCAACATCTCACCGTCTTCGAAATAGCGATCCGGTGTCAGATTGCGGAGACCAGAAAGGCCGTAGCGTTTTGCGCTGTCTTCGATCTGATCGAGCCAAAACTGATCGTCCGCGTGCGGACCTTCGACAGCAACGCTGGTGCGCTCGCGCATTTCGGCAGCGGCGCCAGCGTGATCGAGATGGCCGTGCGTCAGCCACATGCGTGTCAGCGTAAGGCCCAGTTGATCGAGTGCTTGCATCAGGCGATCCGCGTCGCCGCCGGGATCGACGAAGCAGGCGCGCTTGGTTTCCGGGTGAAACAGCAACGAGCAGTTCTGCTGTAGCGTGGTCACGGGAATGACGCGGACTTGTAGTTTCGCCTCGCTCACCAGGGCAGCTCCTCGCCGGTGACGGCGTGGACGAACTTGCCACTGCTTGCCAGCGTGAGCGCGTCGATGCGCGCGAGGATGCCGCGCACGGACTCTTCTGCTGGAATGCCGTTCCTGCCGGTCATCTCGGTCGCCACCATACCTGGATGGAAGAGGCCTACGGCGATGCCGCGATCCTTGAGATCGTGCGCCAATGACACGCCCGCCGCGTTCACCGCTGCTTTCGACATGCGGTAGCCGTAATAGCCGCCCGAGCCATTGTCGGCCATCGAACCCATGCGGCTGGTGATGATGACGACCTTCGCTTCCTTATTCATCAGCGGAAGCAAAGCATTGGTCACGCGTAGCGGCGCGATGGCGTTGACGGCGAGTTGTTCGACGATGGAGTCGGCGTTCAGCGCCCCGAGGCTCTCGGCGCGTAGGATGCCAGCATTATTGATCAGGAGTGCAATGCTCACGCCGCTGAGACGCTTCGCCAATTCAGAAACAGCGTCGCCGTCTGCGACATCGATGCCGCTTTCCACGCGTACGCTCAGCGTCTCAAGCTCTGGCGATGGCGAGCGGCACACCGCGATGACGTCAGCCCCGCGCGCTTTGAGTTGGCGGGCGAGTTCAAGGCCGATGCCGCGATTTGCGCCAGTGATGACGGTGGTCGCCATGAGTGTCTCCACAAAGCAAAACGCGCGCGACATGTGTCGCGCGCGTTTTCTACCGCTCGCGCGGCTTGACTAGTTTCGAAGCCCGCGCATGCCGTACTCGCGGCGATTGCGCCGACGTGGTTCTTCTGGCTCTTCCGCAGCTGCGGTGGTGACTTCTGTCACGGGATAGAGCTGTGACAGCGCTTCGAAAGTCAGCGTCGTCGTGTAGGAGTGAACCGCAGCTTCTGAGCCTGCTGGTGATTCAGCACGATGACGCGCTGCGAGCACGTAAGCGCCGGGCTCCGAGATCGTCACTGTGGCATTGCCGTTCGCATCGGTCGCAAAGTAGGTGTCGAGGTCGGTCTCGGGGTCGCCTTCGCGATAAAGGACGAGCGCGGCATTAGCGAAGGGCTGGCCATCGAACAGCGCTTGAACTTGGAAACCTTGGTTCACTAGGACTTCGTTTGGGTGTGTGACGGGGCGCAACGCAAGCCGCCCGATGGTGCGATCGACGTTCTCGCGTGAGGGTGAGCCGCGGGTGATATACACGTCCGAGACGGTCACGGTTTGCAATGTCGTTGTCTCTGCGCCGACTGGTGGCGTTTCCCCGGCTGCAAGCGGACGCCAGTTGCCATCTATCGCTACGAGGGTGGCGACTTGACCGTAAATCTCACCGCTGTTGACCCGGTAGGTGCCTGCGGTCGTCAACGACGCGCCCAGCTCGGCGGTGTCGCCGGTAATCTCTATCCGGCTGAAGATGCCTTCCGAGCCGCTTGGCTCCAAAATGTCGAACTCGCCCGCCAGCGCAATGCCTGGCGTGAAGAAGTTTGTCGCGAAAGTTCCCTCGATGTCGACGCGCGCGTCGTTCGGGTAAAACTCGCTTGGTTTGATGTAAGCGGTGTACGCCTGCGCCGATCCGACGAAAGCGACAAGGAAGGCTGCTGCCAGCAGGAATTTTTTCATGACACTCACACAACAACAGCATTTCGACATTTTCAAGCGTCTCGACCTCATCGAAAGGGCGATTAAGCCGCTGCCTTGCACTTAAGCGGGGGGCCGCATGCATAGGCTCCCGGCTTTTGCGGTAAGCTATGCGCGGTTGCATGGGGTGAAGTTACCGTTTCCGGTGCACGATGCGGCGAGGGGACGAGCAGCGGGATGAGCCAGTGTCATCGCCAGGCGCGCGGATGAGGCGACCACGCATCGCCATCATCGGCGGCGGCTTCAGTGGGGCGGTGACGGCCGCCAATCTGCTGAAGCGCGGACGCCAGGCGCCGGATGTGGCGCTGATCGAGCGCGCGCGAAAAATCGCGCGGGGCGTGGCGTATTCGACGAAAGACGCCGGACATTTGCTGAATGTGCGCGCGTCTAACATGAGCGCGCTGGCTGATCAGCCTGATCATTTCGCGCGCTGGCTTGCGAAACGCGGACGCCGCGATGCCGGAGCGATGTTCGCGCCGCGCGCGCTCTATGGCGCCTATGCCGAGCATGTGTTGCGCAGCGCCAGCAGCGGCTTCGGCGGACCATCGTTAACGCGCGTGCGCGACGCCGCTGTCGCGTGTCGGCGCGAGGGCGAGGCATGGTCGATCACTTTATCGTCAGGACGCGCGATCGAAGCCGATTCTGTCGTGCTCGCACTCGGCAACCCGCCAGCCCGGCCGCTGCCGGTGTTCGACCAGGCGGGAATCAGTCTGGTAAATCCGTGGGACCCAAACGCGTTGGCGCGCATCGGCGCCGGTGACGTGCTTCTGCTTGGCGCGGGACTCACCATGATCGACGCGGCGCTGTCACTGGCGAGGCGGCGCAAGCGTGGTGTCATCTACGTGTTGTCGCGACGCGGACAGGCGCCGCGTGCGCACCTGGACAGCCCAGACCTCGCGCCGCCTTCAGCGCCGCTGGATTTGCCGATTCAGCTCAGCGAAGCGCTCCATGCTTTCCGCGCCGAGGTAAAAGCCATGAAGGCGCGCGGGGAACCTTGGCAGCACGCAATGTATCGTTTGCGCGGTCGCACGCCTGAGCTTTGGCGGCGGTTGCCGCTCGAAGCGCAGCAACGCTTTTTGCGCCACCTTCGTGTCTGGTGGGATGTTCACCGCCATCGCACCGCGCCGGAGATTTCAGCGCAGTTTAAGGCGTTGCGTGACGAGGGCCGGGTCAAAATACTGGCGGGCGAGATCGTCTCGGCCCAGCCCGGTCCGCGTGGCGTGCGGCTTCAGCATCGCGGACGCGGCAGTCTTGTGAGGCACAATATGGACGTGGCGGCGGTGGTGAATTGCACTGGTCCCTCGGCCGATCCAACGCAGTCGAGCGATCCACTCATCGTGCAAATGTTGGCCGAGGGTGTGCTGCGTCCGAACCCGAACCGACTGGGATTTGATATGGACCCTGACGCGCGCCTCATCGCTGCGGATGGGACCATTCATCAATCGCTGCTCGCGATCGGCCCGATCACGCAGGGCGCGTTCTGGGAATCTACCGCCGTGCCTGAAATCCGCGTGCGCGCCGCAAGCGTAGCCGCCATGCTCGCGCCGGAGCAATGAAATGAGCGATGCGCCGACATCTGGCCGCTTCGAGGGCCGTTTTCACATTCTGCCGGTGCGTATCTATTACGAAGACACCGACTTCACCGGCCTCGTCTATCACGCTAACTACGTCCGCTATTGCGAACGGGGACGCAGCGACTTTTTGCGGCTCGCCGGCGTCCACCATTCGGTGTTGCTCGATGCGGCCGAGCCATTGGGTTTTGCGGTCAACAAGCTGACGCTGGATTTCCTCAAACCGGCGCGCATCGATGACGCGCTCGTCGTCCGCTCCAGTTTCGAAACGATTCGCGGACCGCGCATGTTCATCCACCAACAGATCGAGCGCGAACTTGGGGGTGTTTGGGAGGTCTTGGTTAAAGCCGAGGTCCAAGTCTGTTGCATATCTCTCACGGGCCGCCCCCGGAGACCGCCAGCCGTGCTTTTAGACGGCCTTAAACCATTTCTAGAGCCCTCCGCGTCCAGCTTTTGACAAACTCCCCTGGCTCTAGACCAGGTGGGGCGCGGCTGACACGTATATTGGCCGCGGAACGGGAGCGAGCATGGAAGCCGGCGCAGAGCAGATTACGATCTGGACCTTGTTCCTACAGGCCGATCTCGTCGTCAAAATCGTGATGTTGATCTTGGCCGTGGCGTCGGTTTGGACCTGGGCCATCGCCGTCGATAAGTGGTTGCAATTCAGCGAGCTTGAGCAAAACGCCCGCAAGTTCGAGCGCGACTTTTTCTCCGGCCGCACCGCCGACGATCTCGACGATCGCGGCAGTGACCGGCCGCGTGATGCGCTGTCGCGAGTTTATGCGGCGGCGTCGCGCGAGTGGCGTGAGGGCCGTCGCGGCGGCGTTGGCGCCGATGGCGGCCAGCAATTGCTGGAGCGCGTCGATCGGTTGATGCAGGCGCAAGTCTCGCGCGAACTAGCTCGCGCCTCGCGCAATCTTGGCATTCTCGCAACCGTTGCGGCCTCGGCGCCGTTCATCGGGCTGTTCGGTACGGTGTGGGGCATCATGAACGCCTTCACCAATATCGCGCAGCAACAGCAAACCAATCTCGCAGTCGTGGCGCCCGGCATCGCCGAAGCCTTGTTCGCGACTGCGCTTGGCCTTGTTGCGGCAATCCCTGCAGTTATTTTCTACAACAAGTTCGCGGGCGACCTCGATCGCTTTGGCGACCGGCTTGAGACCTTCGCTGACGAAGTCGCGGCCCGGTTTTCGCGTCGCTTGAGCGAGCGCGGCTGATGGCAGGCCTCGGCCCCAAACGCGGCGCCCGTGGACGCAGACGAGCGCGTCGCGGCCAACTCAGCGAAATCAACGTCACGCCGTTCGTGGACGTGATGCTGGTGCTGCTCATCGTCTTTATGGTGACGGCGCCGCTGCTCACCGTTTCGATCCCGATTGAGCTGCCGCAAACCGAAGCCAAACAATCGGCCTCGGAGAACGAGCCGCTCTCGATCACGGTGCAGGCGGACGGCACGATCTATCTGCAGGAAACTGTCGTCACCGAAGAAGAATTGGTGCCGCGCCTGCGGGCGATTTCGAACGAAGGCTACGACCGCGCCATCTATATTCGCGGCGATCGCAACACCAATTACGGACTGATGGCTGGCGTGTTGGCGCGCGTCAGCTCCGGCGGCTTTCGCACCATCCAGCTTGTCACCGATACGCAAGACGGCCCTCCAGGGGGCGGTGGGTGATATGCGCCCAGGCATTTTCGTCTCGATCATAGGTCACGTCGGCGCTGCGCTGATGACATTGCTGGCGTGGGAAACCGTGAGCGTACCGCAAGGCGGCGGCACCATCGTGGTGCCGATCGAGATCGTGGATGTGGCGCCGGAAGTGAACGTCCGTGCGCTCGCGCGTGAGGTCGAGGAAGAGGCTGAGGCGCCGGAAATCGCCGACGAAACCCAGCCAGAAGAGGCGACCGCTACGCCGACACCGCGCCCGCGCCAACCACAGCGTCCGAACGATGATGATTGGATGCGCGATCTCCGCGCGGACCTGAGCGACGCCTCCAAAGAGCGCGGCCAGCAGCAGCGTGACGGCGAGCGCGCCGATCGCGATCAAGCGGGCGCAGGCCTTGGAACCGCAGAGCGCGTGACCTTAGAAGCGCGCGCCGCCGCCTTGGTGCAGGCGCATTTGCGTCGATGCTGGCGCATGCCGGCCGACTTGCCGGAACCTGAGCGTCTGGTTGTGGTGGTGCAGTTCGACGTCAACCGCAACGGCACGCTGAACGGCCAACCACGGGTGACCACTCCGCGCAATTACACCTTCGATGCGCCGATGCGCGTTGCAGCGGAGGCGGCTTTGCGGGCAGTACGTCAGTGCGATCCGTTTCCATTTCCCGACGATCCGGTTGTGGGCGAGCATTATGAGATCTGGCGGACCAACGAATATCGGTTCGGATTGAGACAGCAGAATTAGGACGAGTGCGATGCAGATGATCAAACGTTTCCTGCTGGCGGTATTTGCCTTTGCCGCGCTCGCGGGCCTCAACCCAGCTTACGCGCAGCTGCGCGTGGACATCACCGAGGGCCACCTCAATCCGACGCCGGTGGCGGTGGTTGACTTCAACAGCCAAAACGCCGCCGCCCAACAGGTCGGCCGTGACATTGCCGGCGTCATCCGCGCCAACCTCGATCGCTCGGGGCTTTTCCGGCCGGTCGATCCGAACGCCTTCATCGAGCGCATTACGGCGCTCGAAGTGCCGCCACGCTTTGCCGATTGGCGCGTCATCGATGCGCAAGCCTTGGTCGTCGGCGAAGTCACGCCGCTGCCGGACGGGCGTATTCGTGTCGTCTTCCGCTTCTATGACGTGTTCGCCGAACAAGAACTGCCCGGCCAAGAATACGCGACGACGCCTGATAACTGGCGCCGCGTCGCGCACCAAATCTCTGACCGCATCTACGAGCAGCTGACCGGCGAGCGTGGCTATTTCGATACCCGCATCGTGTTCGTGTCCGAAAGCGGCCCGCGCACGCAGCGTGTGAAGCGCCTGATGATCATGGATCAAGACGGCGCCAACCCGGTGTTTCTGACGCAGCCGGGTGCGCTTGTGCTGACGCCGCGCTTTTCGCCGACGACTCAGATGATCACCTATATGAGCTTCGAGAACGGCCCGCCGCGCGTGTTCTTGTACAATCTGGCGACCAACCGCCGCGAAGTGCTGGGCGATTTCCCGGGCATGACGTTTGCGCCGCGCTTCTCGCCAGATGGCCAGCGCGTCGTCTTCACGCTCGACATGAACGGCAACAGCGAAATCTTCTCGATGGATTTGCGCACGCGGTCACGTCAGCGCCTCACCAACCAAGCCGCAATCGACACATCACCGTCATACTCGCCTGATGGCGGCCAGATTGTGTTCAATTCCGATCGCGGCGGCTCTCCGCAGCTCTACGTCATGAACGCCGATGGCTCAGGCCAGCGCCGCATCAGCTTCGGCGAGGGCCGTTATTCGACGCCAGTGTGGAGCCCGCGCGGCGATTTGATCGCGTTTACGCGCCAGTCTGGCGGTCGCTTTGCGATCGGCGTTATGCGTCCTGATGGTTCTGGTGAGCGCATCTTAACCGAGAGCTATCTCGACGAAGCGCCGACTTGGTCGCCTAATGGTCGCGTAATCATGTTCTTCCGCGAAGGTCGCGGAACGGGCGCGCGGTTGTGGTCTGTTGACCTTACTGGCCGGAATTTACGACAGATTCCCACGCCAACGGATGCTTCTGACCCGGCCTGGTCGCCTTTGCTGCCGTGAAGCGAACACGATTGTACGGTAGGAACTGCCACACTAATCTGTGCATTCAGTCGGGTGGGGGAACGCCCGCTCTAAGTGCGCCCGCCGATAGGGGAGTTTTAATCATATGCGTAAGTTTGTTGTCGCTCTTGCCGCTGTCGGCGCGCTCGCCGCGTGCGCTAGCCGTCCCGAACCAACCCCGGCCACGCCGTCACAACCGGCTGGTCCGTCGCAGCCGTCGCAGCCGTCAGGCCCGGTCGCTGGCTCGGCTGAAGATTTCCGTGTCTCGGTCGGTGACCGCGTGTTTTACGGCTATGACCGTTTCGATCTCTCGGCTGAAGCGCGCTCGGTGCTCGAGCGTCAAGCTGCTTGGCTTCGCCAGTATCCGAACGTCCGCATCCTCGTCGCCGGCAATTGCGATGAACGCGGCACGCGCGAATACAACTTGGCTCTCGGCGCCCGCCGCGCTGCTGCTGCGCGCGACTATCTCGTCTCGCTCGGCGTTGCTGCGAACCGCGTTGAAACCGTTTCGTACGGCAAAGAGCGGCCGCTCGACGCCCGCGCCAACGAAGAAGCTTGGAGCGTGAACCGCAACTCGCACACCCAGATCGTATCTGGCGCAGTTTCCTAAACTCTATTTGCGCCGCCTCCGGACGGAAAACCGCTCACACTTTTCCTGGAGGCGGCGGCGCGCCTAACTTTAGCCCGAGGGACCGGACTAGGGATGAACCCCATGATCTCTTTGGCCACACTTTCGAAAACCACCCGGCTCGCGGCGCTCTCCGCCGCGGCCGGGTTTCTTCTTGCAGCGCCCGCAATGGCGCAGACGCAGCTTCCGGCGCCCGCTTATGGCAACGCCGACGCCCGCCAGGACCGCATCGAAGAGCTGGAGCAACAGCTCCGCGAAGCGACGGCGGAAACCGAGCGGCTTCAATTCGAAATCATCCAGCGCGATCGTGAGATACGCCGCTTGAACGCCATGGTCGGCGAACTCGCTGGCGTGAACCAGGATCTCGCTGCAGGCACGCCACCGCCCGCGACCGCCACTCCGGCGCCCACGCCGGGCGGCGTTCAGCGTCCGCCCGCCGATGAGCAATCATCGCTCAACGACGCTCAGCGCCGCGCCACCGGCACGCTCGGTTCAATGCCTGCTGGCGCGACTGCGCCGACATCATCGCAGATGCAGCCCACAGCCCCGCAGCAAACGCCAGAGCAAGCCTATTCGAGCGCGCGCGAGTATCTCGTCAACGGCCGCTTGGCCGAGGCCGAGGTCGCGTTCGGCGCGTTTCTCGAACAGCACCCCACTGCGACGACAGCAGCGGATGCACGTTTCTGGTTCGCCTACACGCAGCTTGCGCGTAACAATTACCAAGATGCCGCGAGCAATTTCCTGCTTTACCTCGAGCGCAATGGCCAAGGTCCGCGCGCGCCGGAAGCGCAAGTGCGCTTGGGCATGGCGCTTGTCGGCTTGGGCCAAACGCAACGCGCGTGTGGCGCATTCAGCAGCCTCACGCGTCGCTATCCCAACGCGCCGCGCAACGTCCGCGATCTCGCCGCTCGCGAAGCGCGCGCCGCGCAGTGCGCTGCGTAAAGATTGGGAGCGCGGACGTCCTCGTCCGCCAGCGCGCCATAGGCGCGCTCCATGCTAGATACGCCAACCACCGAACGCATCTCCGCGCTTGGCGCGACGCGGCCAATCGTGGTTGCGCTCTCCGGCGGCGGTGACTCAACTGCGCTGCTGCATCTCATGGCAGAGCGCTTCGGCGCCGAGCGGCTCATCGCCGGCATCGTCGATCACGGCCTACGCCGTGGCTCCGCTGATGATGCGGCCCGCGCCGCACGCTTTGCGGAAAGCATCGGCGCACGCGCACACATCACCACGCTGACTTGGGAAGAAGGCGCAAACCGCAGCCAAGGCAGTGCGCGCGAGCGTCGCTACCGCGCGCTATCAGAGCTCGCGAATAGCGTTCAAAGCAAAGTCATCGCCACCGGCCACAATCGCGACGACCAAGCCGAGACTGTGCTGATGCGCGCCGCACGCGGCGGCGGCTGGCGCAATCTGGTCGCCATGCGGCCGATCACCAGCGTGCCGATTTGGCCGGAAGGTCGTGGTCTTTTCCTCGCACGTCCGCTGCTGGGGTCGCGGCGCAGCGCGCTGCGCAACTATCTGCGCGACCACAAGCTCAGCTGGATCGACGATCCGGCCAATGACAGCTTGAATTACGAACGCGTGCTCGCGCGCCATCGCCTGGCAGAGCAAGAAGCGGCAGGATTCGATACGATGCGTTTAGCGGCGATCGCCGAACGCCTCGCGCCCATCGCAGCGCGGATCGATGAGGCGGCAGCTGAGCTTATCGAACGCGCGGTGCGCATTGAGCACGGAACGGCGATGTTTGATGCGGGGCAGTGGAAGCCGCTCAGCGTGGTGCATGAGCGCGCGTTTTGGCTCTTGCTGACGGCCGTCAGCGGCGGCGCCTACGGACCACACCCGCGCAAGGCGCGCATTCTGAATGCGATGATGTTCAGCAAGCATGCGTTCACGGCGCAGACGCTCGGCGGCGCTTTGGTCAGACGCCACGGCGACGAAGTGCGCATCTCCCGCGATCGTGGCGCGGTTTATGGACGGGCCGACGGCGCGCGCGCCATTCCGCGATTACCGCTCGAAGCCGGTGTCGAGACCATCTGGGACCGCCGCGTGGCGCTTAAGGTGGCCGAGCCTGGCTGGTCGGTTGTGCTAGGCAAAAACGCGCAGCCCGAACTGGAGCGTGACGGTGAGCGCTCCCCGATTGCCGCAGCGGCGCCGCGCTGGTTGCTGCAAGAGCGCGTGCGGCATCTGCTTGGACAGGATTAACGGCCGGAAACTCTGGCTAATTTTCCGCTTTCCCGTTCACCGGACCTTGACCTGCACCGTGGCAGAGTAAGGGGTGTTCAGAATGGGCCGGTGTCCCTATCTTACTGAATGAAGTCTTTCCGCGCCGGTGAGACGCGCTGGCGCGCGCGCAGAAGGTCGGTTCATGCCCATCCGCACAATGCTTATCTGGGGCGCTATCGCTCTTGTTATCGTGGTTCTCGTGACCGCCCTGAACGGCGGCAATCCCACGACGCGTAACGCTCAGGAACTTGGTTACTCCGCGCTGATGGAGCGCGTGCAGGCTGGCCAGATCACCAGCGTCACAACCCTTCCCGACCAAATCGTCTCGACCGGTTCGGACGCTACGCAACGCTTCATCACCTATCTGCCCTCCGGCACCATGGCCAACGTCATCGAGCGGCTCGACGCAGCTGGCGTGCAGGTGAACACCGAGCGTCCGCAACGTGGCCCGACGATGGGCGACATCATGCTGGGCATCTTGCCGATGCTGCTGCTGATCGGCGCTTGGTTCTTCTTCATGCGCCAGATGCAAGGCGGCGGACGCGGCGCCATGGGTTTCGGCCGCTCGAAGGCAAAGCTGCTCACCGAAGCCAAAGGCCGCATCACGTTTGAAGATGTCGCCGGCATCGATGAAGCCAAGGAAGAACTCGGCGAGATCGTTGAGTTTCTGAAAGACCCGGGCAAGTTCCAACGCCTCGGCGGCAAGATTCCAAAAGGCGCGCTGCTCGTCGGCCCTCCGGGTACGGGTAAGACGCTACTCGCGCGCGCCATCGCTGGCGAAGCCAACGTGCCGTTCTTCTCGATCTCGGGTTCGGACTTCGTCGAAATGTTCGTCGGCGTCGGCGCATCCCGTGTGCGCGACATGTTCGAGCAAGCCAAGAAGAACGCGCCCTGCATCATCTTCATCGATGAAATCGACGCCGTCGGTCGTCACCGTGGCGCTGGCCTCGGCGGCGGCAATGATGAGCGCGAACAGACGCTCAACCAATTGCTCGTTGAGATGGACGGCTTTGAAGCCAATGAAGGCATCATCCTGATCGCGGCGACCAACCGTCCCGACGTTCTCGATCCCGCGCTGCTGCGTCCGGGCCGCTTCGACCGTCAGATCGTGGTCGGCAATCCTGATTTGGGTGGCCGCGAGAAAATCTTGCGTGTCCACACCCGCAATGTGCCGGTGGCGCAGGGCGTCGATCTGAAGACGATCGCTCGCGGCACGCCGGGCTTCTCCGGCGCCGATCTCGCCAACCTCGTGAACGAAGCAGCCTTGCTCGCGGCCCGCCGTGGCAAGCGCGTGGTCACCACCAAAGAGTTCGAAGACGCGAAGGACAAAGTCATGATGGGCGCCGAGCGGCGCTCTATGGTGATGAGCGATCAAGAAAAGCAGCTCACCGCCTGGCACGAAGCCGGCCACGCCATCGTTGCGATCGAAGTGCCGGAGAGCGACCCGGTTCACAAAGCAACGATTATCCCGCGCGGCCGTGCGCTCGGCATGGTGATGCAGCTGCCGGAGTCCGATCGCTATTCGATGAACTTCACGCAGATGACGTCGCGCTTGGCCGTCATGATGGGTGGCCGCGTCGCCGAGGAATTGCACTTCGGCAAGGACAAAGTCACGTCGGGCGCTGCCTCCGACATCTCCGCCGCCACGCGCCTCGCGCGCATGATGGTGACGCGCTGGGGCTATTCGGACGAACTCGGCTTTGTCGCGTACGGCGACAACGGCGACGACGTTTTCCTCGGCATGCAAGTCGGCCGCACGCAAAACGTCGCTGAAGCCACCGCACAGAAGATCGACGCGGAAGTGAAGCGCTTGGTCGATGGCGGCTACAACGAAGCCAAACGCATTCTCACCGAGAAAGCGCCAGAGCATAAACGCCTCGCCGAAGCCCTGCTCGAATACGAGTCCCTAAGCGGAGAGGAAATCGCGGCGATCCTTCGCGGCGAAAAGCTCGATCGTCCGGAAGATACGCCCTCAACCCCGTCCGCCCCGACACCAGCTTTGCCGGTGACCGACGAAGACGATGATCCGGTCGTCGTACGCCCCGGCTGGGGCGGGGCCGCACCACAAGGCGCCTAATCCAAACGAACCGCCGGCCATTGGCCGGCGGTTTTGTTTTGGGTGTCAGAACGACTGGCGGACCGTGAAGGTGACGGTGCGTGGATCGCCTGGCGTTCCGAAGATCGCCCCCGAATTGCCAGCCTGAATGCTTGTGAACAGGAGATACTCTTCGTCGAACGCGTTGCGCACGGCGAAGAACGCGTCTGTTCCTTGCTCAGTTCGGAAACCGAGACGGAAGTTCACCAGCGTCGAAGGATCGATCTCGGTGTAGATTGAGCTTGAGGCGTCGGCGAACCAGTTCGAGCGATAGGTGGCGTCGGCGCCGAAGAAGTATTCGCCGCTGAGCGCGAATACTTCGCCTGGCCAATTGAACTCGCCGCCGATCGAGCCCGCCCATTCCGAAACGCCGGGCAAACGCGCGCCGCTTATATCGCACACAGACGTGCCCGAGCTTTGACGCTCTAGCGGGCACGGGGCATTCGGAAACGATGCATAGACGCCGTCGGTCCAGGCCAGCGTTGCGTAGCTCGTGAACGCGTCGTTCGGCGTGAAGCGAGCTTCAAGCTCGACGCCTTGCACCTCGACGCTTTCGATGTTGGCGAGATACCCGCGTATCGCGCCGGGGCCGGAATCGACGACATTGGCTTGATAGTCGCTCACGTCAGTAAAGTAGGCCGCGACATTGAAGGTGAGCGCGCGGTCGAAGAACTGCGATTTCAAACCGATTTCGTAAGTTGTGTTTTCTTCCGGATCGATGATCGCGCTAACAAGCGAGGGGCTGCCGTCGGCTTGCGTTGGGATGCCGGCGGCGTTGAGCCCGCCTGACTTGGCGCCGTTCGCCACCGTTGCGTAGATCATGATGTCGTCGGCGATGTCGTAGCTCACGCTCGCGCGCCAGCTGGGGCTCTCGTCTTCGATGTTGGCGACGTAGAATTGCGGACGGGCGATGCCAAGCCGCGCGTTGATCAGCGTCGGATTGGCGGTGGCGAAACCGCCAGAAACGGTCTGATCGTAAAAGACGGACTTTTCTTCCAACGTGTAGCGGGCGCCAAGCGTCAGGTGCAGACGGTCGGTGGCGTGCCACGTCGCTTCGCCGAAGAGCGCATACGACTCGGTCTCCGAAATCACGTGCGTGTTGGCTGCATAGCCGTCCAGCAGATCGGCAGGCACGCTTGGTCCAATGAGCCAGTAGGCAGCATCTGCTCCGTATTCTTCGGTGCCGGACGTTTCGACCTCTTGACCGAAAGCGTATGCGCCGACGACCCAATCAATGGCGCCGTCTTCGTTGGAGGCGAGGCGCACCTCCTGGCTCCATTGATACTGGTCTGATGGGTTCTGCGAGCGGGCGCGGATGTCGAGCGCGGTGTAGTCGCGATCGTTTTCCGGTCGCCAGCGCCAGGTGCGATAGGCCGAAATCGCCGTGAGCGTGCCGATCGGCGTGTCCCAATTCACGTTGAGCGAGGTCCCGTAGATGCGCTGATAGGCGCGTGTGCCGGCGTCGACATCGCTCAACCGGTCATAAGGGTTGGTGCTCGGCGGCGTGTAGCCGAAATAGGCTGCAAGCGCAGGAAACTGCCGCGCTGGCGGGCGCAGTGACGGGCCGTAACCGACGAAGACCTGCGTGCAGCAATCGGGGCTTTGCTGATCGTAATCGGCGCTCAAGCGCACATCCAGATAAGGCGTGGCGCGCAGCAGCAATTGTCCGCGCGCGGACAGGTTGGAAATGCTGTTCTGGTCGCGATCTATGGTGACGTTGTCGATGAAACCGTCGCGGTCGACTGCGCCGATCGTTAGCCGTCCGGCGAGCAAGTTGTCGATCAACGGCCCCGAGAACGTGCCGCGAAGTTGTTGAAAGCCATAGTCGCCGATCGATAGTTCGACGCTGCCTTCCGGCTCGAACGTTGGTGCTCGTGTGACGATGTTGATGGCGCCGGCGGTTGTGTTCTTGCCGAACAGCGTGCCTTGCGGTCCGCGCAGGATTTCCACGCGCGCAATGTCAAAATAATCGAGCGTGGCGGAGCCAGGGCGTGCGTAATAGACATCGTCCACATAAATGCCGACGCCGAGTTCGAGCCCGTCATTGGTCAGTCCATAATTGCTGCCCAAGCCGCGGATCAGCGTTGATGTGTTGCGCGCGTTTGAAGATATGAGCTGAACGGTCGGCTGCAATTGCGTGATCTGCGCGATTGTCGACGTCCCTGTCGATTGCAGCAAGTCGCCGCTGAGCGCCGACACCGCGATGGGAATGTCTTGGACGTTTTGCTCACGCCGCGCCGCAGTGACAATCACAGTATCGCTCTCGGCCTCGGTATCGTTTGGCGCGGTTTGCGCAAACGCCGTCGCTGGCGGCCACATCAACGCGCCAAAACTCAAGGCCGTCATCAGTGCGCGTTTCATGGTGCTCCCCATCATGGCGGCGCGAACGCCTAGCGGGGTGAGGGAATGGTGAAAGTCAGCGGTGAACAATCCCGCGCGCCTTAACTCCCGTCTTAGCACCACTCAACAATTGCATTCGCTGACGCTCGCTATGCACAATTGCAGGCCGCTAGCTGTCACGGCAGAAATGTTCCATGATGCACACGGAGGCTCACATGCTCGCACCGTTCGAAATCTCGACGCTCATCGCCACCATGAAGCCCGACGCTGCAAAGGCGTTCTATCAAGACGTGCTGGGTTTGAAGTTCGTCACCGACGATGGCTTCGCGCTGGTGTTTGCCGGCAAGAACATGAAGCTGCGTGTCAGCCGCGTGCCGGCGATGACGCCCGCACCGCACGCGGTGCTCGCCTGGAATGTCGATGACATCGGTACGGCGATGGACGCGTTGGCGGAGAAGGGCGTCGTGTTTGCGCGCTTCGGCTTTCTGCCGCAGGATGCGAAAGGCGTGTGGTCAGCGCCAGACGGCACGAAGGTGGCGTGGTTCTACGATCCGGATTTGAACATGCTGAGTGTGGTGCAGGGCGCGTCCTAGGACAGCGCATCCGCCAAATCGCCGACTATCTTCGTCCATCCAGCTTGTGTGCGTTCAGCGTACTCGGCCCAGTCTGGGTGCAACGCATGCGTCAGCGTCAGCAAGCAACCATCGCCATCCGCCGCGAACGTGATCGTCACGACGCTGAGATCGCCTTGCTCCTCATCGACGCCCCACGTGAACACCAAGCGCTTCGGGCGATCGATTTCGCGATACGTGCCGGTGTGATCGATCTCGGCGCCGCCGCGCGTCACCTTGTAGTGAAACGTGCCCCCGACACGCGGATCGTTCTTCAGGCTCACGACCTGCTCATCGCGCAGATGCGATCCGAACATGAAACGCCCGATCCAAACCGGATCGAGCCACGCATCGAACACGCGCTCGGGTGCGGGGCTCAAGCGCCGTTCGACGCGAATCGCAGGCGTTTCGCTCATTGCGCTTGAGGCTCATAAAGCGCGTGCGCCGCGACCACGTCCGCCCAGAAGCGATTGGTCGGCTTGCCATCCAGCACGCCCGCCAGCGTTTCGATGTGCGCGGTCCAGCCACCAGCGAAATCGAGCAGGTGCTCGCGCGTGTCGACTTTGATGTGTGTCAGTGTGAGCTGCGTTTCGTCGCCAATCGCAGCAAACTCAAAGCGCACCTCCGAGACGTGCTCATCACCATCGCCCCACGTGATCGCCAGCAAACGCGGCGGATCGAACGCGAGTACGCGACCGCCCATTGGGAAGGAGCCAGCCTCCATCTGCGCCCAGCGCTTCGGCGGCTTCTCCGACGTTATGTTCTTGTGCGCGAAGATCATCGTGAAGGCTTGGCCGTTGGCGGAGAGCGTATCGCCGCCATTGAACCAGCGTGCGCGCTTTTCCGCGTCGACAAAGTACGACCACACGCGTTCGATCGGCGCTTTCAGGCGACGCTCCAGAACGAACGTATCCGGCGCGGTGATGCGGCCAAGCTCCATGAGAAATGCTCCTTAGTCTTCGTGTTCGGCGAGGGCGCGCTCCAGCGCGTCGAGGCTCTGGGTCCAGAAACGGCGTTGCTCATCGATCCACGCGGCGGCCTCATCGAGGGGTTTGGGATTGAGCGACAGGAAATGCTCGCGACCAGCCCGGCGGCGGCTCACCAATTCAGCCCGCTCCAGCACGCGGATGTGCTTGGAGACGGCGTTGAGCGACATCGCGAACGGGGCGGCCAATTCGGTCACCCGCGCCTCGCCCGAGCCCAAACGCTGCAGGATCGCCCGCCGGGTAGGGTCGGCTAGGGCCAGCATGGTGTGATCGAGCGCGGCTGCAGCTTCCATATTCAACCAGTAGGTTGAATAATATCGTGCGTCAACCCCGCCCCTGGTCCGGGCAAAGCCAATCAGCTACCTAAGCTGCCAACAGATTCAGTTTCCGGGGCTTCTCATGGCTGCGCTTATCGCCATCGGCATCTTCATCGCCGCGATCTTCTTGCTCAACTTGCTCGATTTCGGCCGTCTCGATTAACACCCATTCCCGGGGCGCGGCGCAGCCGTGAGCCCGGGACCCATAAACACAAATGCTGGAAGAGCGCGCTGCAATGTCGGCGCGTTTTGTTTTGGCATGCGTGTTTATGGGTCCCGGACTTGTCGCTGACGCGACAATCCGGGAATGGGTGCTAGTGCTGTTCTCGCTTGAGCAAGACGCTCAAATACTGCGCACCGCTGATCAACGCTAACGCCGCTGCCGCCCACAGCAAAATGCGCGCGGCCCAATCTAATCCGATGATGATGCTCTGCGGCGCATTCAGCACTGCGCCGACCTGAAACGCGAGAAACGCGCCGACGCCCGCCATCTCTGCGGCGGCTTTCCATTTGCCGAGATCGCTCACCGGCAACGTCTTGCCTTGTGCTGCAATGCCTTCGCGCAAACCCGCAATCGCAACATCGCGCCCAAGTACGAGCACTGCCGCCACAACGAGCGTCCACGGGAGCGCGGCATAAGCGAGCGCGACAAGCACGCAGGTGATCAGCACTTTATCGGCGGCGTGATCGAGCGCTGCGCCCAGCGGCGTCACCGCATCGAGTTTGCGCGCCAGATAGCCATCGAGCCAATCGGTGAGTGCTGCGGTGATGAAGAGCACAAGCGCTGCGACATAGATGAGGCCCGCCGTTTGCGCATTCACATGCACAATCTGCGACGCCCACAGCACAAGACCCGCAATCGCGGGCGCGGCTGCGATGCGGAAGGCAGTGAGGAGCGTGGGAAGATTGCTCACCACTTTCCCTCCCCATGAGGGGAGGGTGTCAGCTTGCGCGTAGCGAAAGCTGACGGGCGGGCTGGAAGCACCGCCGCTTGAGAGAACTGCGCCATCGCCCCACCCGTCGCGAAACACGTTTCGCGACACCCTCCCCTCACGGGGAGGGAAAGCGTTGCGTCACTTCGTGCGGAAAAAATCATAGATGCGCTTTGCCAGTTCTGTGTTGACGCCGTCCACTGTTTCCAGCTCCGCCAAAGCCGCGCGCGAGACGCCGCGCGCCGAGCCGAAGCGATCCAGGAGCGCGCGCTTGCGGGCAGGGCCGATGCCGTCGATCTCGTCGAGCGGGTTCTTGGCGATGTTGGCCGAACGCTTGCTGCGGTGTGCGCCAATAGCGAAGCGGTGCGCCTCGTCGCGCATGCGCTGGAGATAATAGAGCACGGGGCTTTTCTCATCGAGCCGGAACGGCGGCTTGCCGGGCATGAAGAAGCGCTCGCGCCCCGCGTCGCGGTCAACGCCCTTGGCGATGCCGGCGATGACGATGCGGTTCTTGAGGCCAAGCTCTTCGAGCGCTTCAAGTGCTGCATTGAGCTGACCTTCGCCGCCATCGATGAGAACGAGATCGGGCCAAGCGCCGAACTTCGTCTCGCGCTCAGGCTCATCGCGCTCCTTGGAGAAATCGACACCGCCGTCGGAGACGTTGCTTTCAGGCTCAGGCGCTTGCTCCTCCGTCGTTTCCTCGCGTTCCGCCAGCATCCGCGCGAAGCGGCGCTTGATCATCGCTTTCATCATCGCGAAGTCGTCGCCGTTGAACTTCGCGCGTTCCATGTTGAACTTGCGATACTGGTTCTTCGCAAAGCCCTCGGGCCCGGCGACAATCATGGCGCCCAGCGCGCTTGTGCCTTGGATGTGGCTGTTGTCGTAAACCTCGATCCGCTCTGGCCGCTGCGAAAGACCGAACACCTCAGCGACGCCATCCAATAACTTCGCGACACTGCCCGTCTCCGCCATGCGCCGCCCCAGCGCTTCGCGCGCGTTCAGCAGCACAGCTTCGACAATCTCTTTCTTCTCGCCGCGCTCGGGCGTGCGGATTTCGACTTTGCAATCGGCGCGCAAGCATAAGGCTTGTTCGAGGAGGTCGCGGTCAGTCGGTTCGATGTTAGCGAGCACGAGTTTTGGCGGTTCGCGATCGTCGTAGAATTGTGCGAGGAACGCCGCTAGAATATCGGCTGGCTCTTCTTCAGCGTTGTGACGCGGAAAATACGCGCGGTTGCCCCAGTTTTGGCCGGCGCGGAAGAAGAACACCTGAATGCAGCTTTGCCCGCCTTCTACGTGCAGCGCGAACACGTCCGCTTCGTTGAACGTGCTCGGATTGATGCCTTGCGACGCGCGGACGCTAGCTAGCGCGCGGATGCGATTGCGCAAACGTGCGGCGTGCTCGAACTCAAGCTTCTCGGCAGACTCACGCATCTCGACAGCGAGCCGGTCCTGCAACTCAACAGAACGACCTTCGAGAAAGTCGACGCTGTCTTTCACCAGCGCCGCATATTCCTCGCCATTCACGAGGTCCACGCACGGCGCCGAGCAGCGCTTGATCTGATAGAGCATGCACGGTCGCGTGCGGCCGCTGAACGTTGAGTCCGAGCACGAGCGCAGCAGGAAGGCTTTCTGCAGCGTGTTCAGCGTGCGGTTGACCGCGCCAGCGCTCGCGAACGGGCCGTAGAACTTGCCCTTGAAGCTCTTGGCGCCGCGATGCTTTTGTAGCGCGGCGAAGCCGTGATCGGTGCGGATGGCGATGTACGGGAAACTTTTGTCGTCCCGCATCAACACGTTGTAACGCGGCTTCAGCCGCTTGATCATGTTGGTTTCGAGCAGCAGCGCTTCGGTTTCGGTCGCCGTGACGATCACTTCCATCGACACGGTCTGATGGATCATCCGGTAGATCGCGTTGGTATGGCCGCGCCCTTGCGCGTATTGGCCGACGCGGTTCTTTAGGCTCTTGGCTTTGCCGACATAAAGCACCTCGCCGTCGGCCCCGATCATCCGATAGACACCGGGCTTCGTCGGCAGCCGCTTCCACGCGTCGCGGATCGCCTCGATGCCTTTGAGCATCGGCGCTGGCGCGTCTTCCGCCGGCAAATGCTCCAGCGGTGGCGTGATGGGTTTGTCGGCGCCGGTCATCTGCGAGTCACAATAGCGCATAGAGATGGGAACGGCCCGCGTCCGATCCCAGATGGTTGGCGCTCCTCCATCGAGGAGGAGCGCCTGCGGCCCCGCGTCCCCTGGACGAGGAGGGCCTGAAACCCCAAAACAAGCTTTATGGATGACGCGCGCACCCAGGCCCTGAAGGCCGTCAAAACCTTCGCCGCTCCCGATCCGGAGACCTGCCGCGACATGAAAGATGTCCGCCAAGGCGTCGACGAGATCGACCGCATGCTGGTGGCGCTGATCGCCCGCCGCCAAGGCTATATGGACGCCGCCGCCCGCATCAAAGCCGACCGTAACGTCGTCCGCGACGAGGCCCGCATCCAGGACGTCCTCAACAAGGTCAAAGCCGAAGCTGAAAAGCACGGCCTCTCCTGGACCATCGCCGAGCCAGTCTGGCGCGAGATGATGGAACGCTGCATCGCCTATGAGTTCGACATGTGGGACGAGCTGCGGGCGCCGGGTAAAGCCCAGAAGACCAGTTCACAACCCTGAGAGTTGCGCTGCACTGCAGCGCTGACGCCGGACATTGCCCTGTGGTAACGCTTCCTCGGCTGGGGAGGCGTCGGCCGGGTTGGGTGGCGCAAACATGGTGAACAAAGCGGGCGACTTTCGCGCTGGACGCGAGAGCCGCGCTTGCGATGCAAGCATGCATGGTCGCGCGTGGCGTGTGATCTGTGCTGATGGTAGTCCAATCCGTTCGCATACATGCGGAAGGGGCGGCGCATGAGGTGGTTTCTGGGACTGGTGCTGGTGGTCGCGCTCATTATGGGCGTGCTCTACGGCGTCGGCCGCTTTCTGCTCTCCAACGATCTTTCAGTGACCCGCATCGTGTCGGTCGAGCGCCCACGCTCGGCGGTGTTTGCCATGGTCAACGATCTGCGCATCGCGCGTGAGTGGTCGCCGTTTTATGCGCGCGATCCCGATGCCGATTACACGTTCTCCGGCGATCCCGGCCAAGGTCAGAACATGCGCTGGACCTCGAACGTCCGCGATGTCGGCCGTGGCCGTATGTCGATCGTGAGTTCCGCGCCCAATGAAGAAGTGCAGTCCATTCTAGAACTCGGCGAACGCGCGACGTTGAACTCGATGATCAGCATGCGCCCTGCGCCGCCCAACTCCACGTCGGTGGAGTGGACCGTGTCGGCGCAGTGCGGCGAGGGCGCGATCAACGTGCCGTGCCGCTACATGAACTTGATCCTGAGCCGCCAAGTTGGCGAACAACTCGATAGCGGTCTCGCGCGCTTGAAGACGCTGACCGAGCAATTGCCGAACGTCGATTTCGAGAACCTCAATCCGCAGTTTAGCAGCATCGAGCCGCAGAACTTCGTCTATGCGGTGATAGAGACATCGGCGACCGATCTGGCTGAGATCAGCCGTGCCGAGGCGCTGGGCATCGATCAGGTCAGCACCTTCATGAACCAGTATCAGCTGACGCCGTCCGGCCCGCTGGTTCGTGTCGTGACGCTGCACGATATTGCTGCAAACCGCATGAGTTTCCGCGTTGGCTATCCGTTTTCCGGCGCTGCGCCGCTGACGGTTGTCGGCGTGCAAATCGGCCAAACGCCATCGGGCCAAGCTATGCATGTGCTCGTCGAAGGCACGCCGCGCCAGGTGCAATCGGCCTACGCGCAGATGAACGGCTATCTGCAGGCGCACCGCATACCGCTGCGCGAAGGCGGCTTGCCGTGGGAAGTGGTGCATCAGTCAGCCGGAGCGGACGGTGCCGCGCGCTTGGAAATCTTCATGCCGCTGCAGTAGCGGCGCGTTTATCGCTGCAAAACAAAAGGCCCGCGCATCGCTGCGCGGGCCTTCGTTTATCCGTTTAGTGCTAACTATTCAGCGATCTTCAGGTTCACAGCCTTCGGACCTTTGCCTTTGGTGTCGGGCAGGGTCTGGAAGTTTACGCGTTGACCTTCGACCAACTCGCTCAGGCCGGCGCGTTCGACTGCACTGACGTGAACGAACACGTCTGCGCCGCCGCCGTCTGGCGTGATGAAGCCGAAGCCGCGTGCGCCGTTGAAGAACTTCACGGTGCCGTCGAGCGGATCGCCGAGCGGTTGACGCGGAGGACGATCGCCGCCGCTAAAGCCGCCGCCTGCGCCGCCGCCACCGCCGCCGCGATAGCCACCGCCACCGCCGCCGCCGCCACGGAAGCCGCCGCCGCCACCGCCGCCACCGCCACCACCGCCGCCGCCGCCAACGCCACCGACGCCGCCACAGTAGCCACCGCCGCCGCCGCCGCCGCGCC
>Ga0163144_10000132_pt1:0-167500 | contig 168532 bp, 143 predicted proteins | sample OliLak19BULKMAT1_FD_123175 | JGI IMG/M metagenome (GOLD analysis project Ga0163144, IMG submission 123175) | Freshwater microbial mat bacterial communities from Lake Vanda, McMurdo Dry Valleys, Antarctica - Oligotrophic Lake LV.19.BULKMAT1 | ecosystem: Environmental > Aquatic >...
CGCCGCCGCCGTCGCCGCGCCGACGGCCGCCGCCGCCGTCGCTTCCATCGGCATTCCCAATAGCGGCGCCAGCCGCGCCCGCACCACGAGCCGCGCGCGGTGCAACCGACTCTTGACCGCCTGCACGCTCAACCCGAGGACTTCGCCCACCTCGGGTGCGGTCAATCCTTCCACATCACGCAGGAGCAGCACTTCGCGGTACATCGGCTCGAGGGCGCCGATCGCCTCGTCGAGCGCGCGCTCGACCTGTCGGCCGGCGAGCAGTTCCTCCGGCCCTTTCGACGGATCGGCCAGACGCCTCGCTTCGACGGCCGCGTCGGCGTCGAGCGACCGCTCCTCCGGCGCGAACTTGCTCTTCCGCCGCTTCTTGATGCAGAAGCTCCGCGCCACCGAATAGAGCCAGGTCGAGATCGACGACGCCCCGCGAAAGTCCCGCACACCTCGCGCCATCGCGATGAGCGTGTCCTGGGCGACATCCTTGGCGTCTTCGGGATCTCGGCACATCTTCAGACCGAATCGGTAGACCTGCGCTTGACGCTGCTCCAGCAGCTTCTCCAAGGCCTCCGCGTCTCCCGCGCGCGCGCGTTCGAGAAACTGCTGGTCGTCCGGCTCCTCCATCTACGCCTCGAGCGAGGCCCGCAGGAACCAGGCATGCTTCTCGAACTCCACCACGACCTGGGTGAAGACGTCGACCGTGTCGGCGTCGCCGAGCTTCTCGGCGACAACGCGGGATTCGCGCACCTCGCCCAAGTACTTCTCGATCCGCTCGCTCAGGAGCTTCACGTGCTCCAAGTCCCGGGAGGTCTCCTGCGGGTAGTCGGGGAGATTGGAGGTCTTGGCCACGTGCCGCGCCGTCCCGTAGGCTCTCGCGCCGAGCGTGACGGCCCGCTCCGCGATCGTGTCGTTGTGCATCGCGAGTCCGACCGCGAACGTCTCGAAGAGCGGATGGAGCGCCGCGAACTGCGGTCCCTTGATGTTCCAGTGCGCGACCTTGATCTGGCTGTGCAGGTCCAGTCCGTCGGCGAGACGCGCGTTCAGCGCGTCGGCGATCTTGATCCTGGCATCCTCGGGAAGGTGACTTGGGCTCTTGTACATGGGGGATTCTCCTGCTGGGTGCTCTCGGAGCGCTGGGTGCTCTGGGTGTTCTGAGCGCTCTGGGTGTTCGTGTTCGGAGTATGCCTCCAGAACGTGCGGTCCGGTGAAGAGATCCAGGTTCTCCTCCGGCGAGCGTGAATCCTTTCGCTCGCCGTTGGCTCTCACCCCTCGAGTGTCGGATCGTCCCGCGAACCCTCGGACCTGAACGGAGCCCATGGAGATCCTCGGTTACTTCGGTGCGGTGCTCATGGGCTTGTCCCTGGGGCTGATCGGCGGCGGCGGCAGCATTCTCACCGTGCCGATCCTCGTCTACCTCTTCAACGTCGACGCGGTGCTGGCCACGGCCTACTCGCTCTTCATCGTCGGCCTGACCGCGCTGATCGGCAGCTTCAGCCACATGAAGCTCGGCCACATCGACCGGCGCACCGCGCTCGTCTTCGGCCTCCCGAGCATCCTCGGCGTCTACGCGACCCGCGCCTGGTTGATGCCCGCCTTACCCGATCCGTTGTTCAACGTCGGGGGACAGGTCGTCTCGAAGTCGCTGGGTGTCCTGCTCTTCTTCGCCGTCATCATGTTGGCGGCTTCGTACTCGATGATCCGCAGGTCGAAGCCCGCGCCGACCCGACCTGGCGGAGGCGAGGCCGGAGCACACGGCGAGAAGACGCCGAGATTCAACTATCCGCTCATCCTGACGGAAGGCATCGTGGTCGGCGTGATCACCGGCATCGTCGGGGCCGGCGGCGGGTTCCTCATCATTCCCGCGCTGGTGCTCCTGGCCAAACTGCCGATGAAGAAGGCGGTGGGCACGTCGCTCATCATCATCGCGGCCAAGTCGCTGATCGGATTCACCGGGGACTTGAAGACGCAGCACACGATCGATTGGACGTTCTTGCTGGTCTTCTCGCTGATCGCCATCGCCGGGATCACCACGGGGGCGCTCCTCAGTCGGCGCATCCCGAACGAGCGCCTCAAGCCGGCCTTCGGTTGGTTCGTCTTGGTCATGGGCATCTACATCATCGCGAGAGAACTCTCCCACCTGAGCTGATGGAGGCGAGAAACGTTATGAAAATCCAGGGTCGAAGCCAGTCCGGCGAATCGACGCCGAGTCCGATGAAGGTGGAACAGATCTACACCGGCTGCCTGGCGCAAGGCGCGTACTACATCGAGAGCGACGGAGAGGTCGCGATCATCGATCCCCTGCGTGACCCGAGCCCCTACCTGGAGCGCGCGGCGGGCCGCCAAGCCACGATCAAGTACATCTTGGAGACCCACTTCCACGCCGATTTCGTGAGCGGGCACCTCGACTTGAGCCAGCGGACCGGAGCGCCGATCGTGTACGGCCCGAACGCCGAGCCCGAATTCACCGCGCACATCGCGAAAGATGGCGATGAGCTGAAGCTCGGGAGAGCGACTCTCCGCGTCTTGCACACGCCCGGACACACCATGGAGAGCACCACCTATCTGCTGCTCGACGAGGGTCGGAAGCCGCGCGCGATCTTCACCGGCGACACCCTCTTCATCGGCGACGTGGGCCGCCCCGATCTGGCGCAGAAGCTCGGCTCGATCACGCAGGAAGATCTCGCCGGCTTCCTCTACGACTCGCTGCACACGAAGATCATGCCCCTGCCCGACGACGTGATCGTCTATCCCGCGCACGGGGCCGGCAGCGCCTGCGGCAAGAACATGAGCAAAGAGACCTCGGACACGCTGGGCAATCAGAGACGGACCAACTACGCCCTGAGGGCGGCGAGCAAGGAACAGTTCATCCGCGAGGTGACCGCTGGACTGCTGCCTCCGCCGGCCTACTTCCCGCAGAACGTGGCCATGAACAAGGGGAACATTCCGAGCATCGACTCGCTACGGCAGACCGCGCTCCGGCCGCTGACGGCGGAGCAACTCGAGCGGGCCGTCGAGGTGGAAGGGGCGTTGGTGCTCGATACTCGAGATGCGCAGACCTTCAAGGACGGGTTCATTCCGCGTTCGATCAACATCGGCGTCGACGCCGAGTTCGCCCCCTGGGTGGGGGCGATGATCCCCGATGTGCGACAGCCGCTCGTGCTCTTGACCGCCGCGGGCCGGGAAGACGAAGTCGTCACTCGGCTCTCCCGAGTGGGCTATGACAACGTGCTCGGTTATCTCGACGGGGGGGTCGGCGCCTGGCAGCAGGCGGGCCGAGAGATCGACACGATCGAGAGCATCAGCGCCGAGGAGTTCGCTCGACGCCTCGAGGCCGGACGGTTGCGGGTCGTCGATGTGCGCAAAGACGGGGAATACATCTCCGAGCATGTCGACGGCGCCTGGAGCGCCTCGCTCCAGTACATCAATCAGAAGCTGCACGCGTTCTCCGAGGACGAACCCAACTACATACATTGCGGGGCGGGCTACCGCAGCATGATCGCGGCGTCGATCCTCAAGGCGCGAGGTCGCCACAACCTCATCGACGTGGCGGGCGGCTTCGACGCCATCAAGAAGACGAACGTGCGGGTGACCGACTACGTCTGTCCCACCACGATGTCAACCGTCGGCGGGCGCGCCGACCAACCGGCCGACGAGCTGATCGAGAGGCAAGATGCTTGAACTCATCCGACAGCCCTGGCCTTGGTACGTGGCGGGCGTGATCATCGGCCTGACCGTGCCGTACTTGCTGATCATCGGAAACAAGACCTTCGGGCTGAGCAGCTCGTTGCGCCATGTCTGCGCCGCCTGCATCCCGGCTGGAATTCCCTTCTTCAGGTACGCCTGGAAGAAAGAAGCGTGGAGCCTGTTCTTCGTGGGCGGGATCGCCCTCGGCGCGTACATCGCCGTCCATTGGCTCAGCGATCCGGCGCCGATTCGGTTGGCCGCCTCGACCAGCGAGCGGCTGGCCGCCCAGGGGCTGATCGACACTTCATCGTTGATGCCCGCCGAGATCTTCTCCTGGAGCAGCCTGTTCACCCTCCGCGGATTCCTCTTCATGGTCGTCGGCGGCTTCATGGTCGGATTCGGCACTCGTTACGGCGGCGGTTGCACGAGTGGTCACGCCATCATGGGGCTGAGCAGCCTGCAGTGGCCCAGTCTCGTGGCGACCATCATGTTCATGCTCGGAGGCGTTGTCATGACCTGGCTCATCCTTCCCTTGCTCTTGGGGCTGTGACCGCGATGCAAGATCAATCCATGAAGCCGAACGCCCCGCATCTCACGCTCGATCTCCGCACGCGCGAGCTCGACACCATCGGCGTGAACGAGAGCGATCTGAGGCATCCCTGGTGGTACAACGTCAAGTTCGTCGCCTGGGGCATCCTCTTCGGCATCGTCGCGGTGAAAGCGGAGATCCTGAGCTGGTTCCGTATCCACGAGATGTTCCGCTTCGAGAGCTTCCACATGTTCGGGATCATCGGAACCGCCGTCATGGTCGGCGCTCTCAGCGTCTTGGTCATCAAGCGGACGAACGCCAAAACCATCCACGGCGAGACGATCCACATCCCGAGCAAGACCTTCAACCAGGGCAACATCTACGGCGCATTCATCTTCGGACTCGGCTGGGCGATCACCGGCGCGTGCCCCGGCCCGCTCTTCGCGCAGATCGGCGCGGGCTACAGCGTGGTGGTCGTCACGTTGCTCAGCGCGATCGCGGGGACCTGGGTCTACGGCAGGTTCCGCGAGAAGCTTCCCCACTGAGGCGCCGCCCGATCGAAGAGTTGCCCCTGGGGGTAACTGCGGACCCGCAACGCCGACGCTATCGACCGATGCAGCCGCGCTCGGCGGCGGGGCCGGTCGGACGCGTCACGACTGCCGATGCGGGCTGATGTTCGCGAGAGTGCCGATGCACTGCTGTGTCGTGATCAGGTGGAGCAGCGCTTCGCGAATGGTCGGAAAGCTCGGGAGCGCGGCGACCTCGCGTCTTCCGTCCGCCGAATCCAGCGTGGGTGTCCCGACGCCACACTTCCAACCCGACGTGAAGCGGAGAATCGTCAGGTGGCCGTCTGTCTTGTGGTCCGCGATCCTCGTGGCGAGCGAGACCAACGTCTCGATGTCGGGCGTGTGTGGTTGTTCCATCGCTTCCGTCCTGCCTTCCTGCCTTCCACGCGCTGCTTGGTCGATGACGCACTCATTGTCGACCTCAGCCGGCCGGTTCTTCACTAGGCAACGTCAAGTGGCGGGAACAATCGATTCCCGTTTCGAGCGATCATCCCGGTCACGCCTCCCGGCTCGCGCTCGAGCGCGGGGGTCTCAGTCGCTGCCCGGCCGCCCCATCCCTTCGTTCAGGATCTCGATATACCCCGCATAGCTGAAGACGCGTCCGCGCCGCCGGTGAGTGAGTTCCCTGACGACTCCGATCCGTTCCAAATGGGCGAGCGACTTGTTCACGGTCGCAGGGGTGAGCCCGGTAGCCGCGGCGAGCGACGCAGCGGTTGCGATCGGCTGTCGTTGCATCACACGATGGATCGCCAGCGAAGACCCGGCGGCCCGCCCGAGCCCCGCGATGCGTTCGCCATCGGTCGACGACAGCTCCAGCAGCCGCTTCGCCGACGTCGCCGCCTCCGTCGCGCTGGTCACGACGGCATCAGCAAAGAACTCGAGCCACGCTTCCCAATCGCCCGTGAGACGCACTCCGTTCAGCAGGTCGTAGTAGGTCCGCCGGTGCTCCTTGAAGTAGAGGCTCAGATACATCAAGGGCTGGCGGAGCAGCCCGTCGGTCGCGAACTGCATCGCGATCAGCAATCGTCCGACTCGCCCGTTGCCGTCGAGGAAAGGATGGATCGTCTCGAACTGCAGATGCGCCAGCGCCGCCTTGACGAGCGGCGGCGTCGACTCGGGCTGGTCGTGCAAGAAGCGCTCGAACTGCTTCAGGCACTCGTCCAGCTCATTGGCCGGCGGCGGCACGAACGCCGCGTTTCCCGGTCGAGTGCCTCCGATCCAAACCTGGCTGCGACGAAACTCTCCCGGGGTGAGCTTCGCGCCGCGTCCCTCACCGATCGGCAAGGCGTGGACCTCGCGCAGCAGCCGTAGCGACAAAGGAAATCCGCCGCGCAGCCGCTCGAGGCCATGCTCCAGCGCGGCGACGCATCGGCTGACTTCGCGCGCGTCTTCCGTCGGCACGCCGGGCTGTTCGTCGAGCTCGAAGAGCATCAGATCCGCGAGCGAGGACTGCGTCCCCTCGATCATCGAAGAAAGGACCGCCTCCTTCCGCACGAAGCTGTAGAGCAGGAGACCCGCGTTCGGTAGGAGGTCGGTCACCGCGTCGAGTCGGCCGATGGCGAGGAGCGCCGCGTCGAATCGAGCGCGCAGCGGGGGGCCCCACTCGATCGCCGGACGCGGCGGTAATTTCTCTGGGACGAAGGCTTTGAAGGCCTCGCCTGCGCTGGCGACCTCGACGTAGTGGCCCTGCAGAGCGCGTTTCATAGCGGCGACATCCTAAATTAGCGGTGTCGATTATTTTAGGATAATCATGAAACGTAAAACAAAGGCTTTCGAGCGCTAGCGCGTCTCCGAACGGGTCTCCGACCGCGTCTTCGGACCGCGCCAGTACTCGAGCCGCCTACATTGATGCGCGAAGGCGACGACCCAGCGGTCCTCGTGTTGCTCGATGAATACAACCGAGTAGGGGAACCGCTTTACGAAGACGAGTCGTGCTCCAAACGATTCGGCAACGGTGGTCACCAACGGCGCGAGATGTGAATTCGCAGACATCCGGTTCATCGCGGCGGAGACCACCGGAAGGAACTCCGAGCGCAATCCAGGACGTTGCGCTTCATACCAGGCTCGAGGCTCCGCCAGCTCACGAGCGACCCTTGGCCTCGCCTGCCCTCCCTCGCTACCTCCGGTCCCGGGGGCGCTCAACACGTTTCAAAACGTGTTCGCCGCCGGGCCACGCTCCACCAATCGAACCTGTTCGTGCGAAGGGCGATCGACGCCGGTTCGCCTTTCCGGTGAATCTGGCGTTTCGTTCCGACGTAGTCGCGTCTGTGCCGCCGCCGGCTGGAGTGCCGAGCCCGCTGCTGTGGGGAGACAAGACCGTCATCGAGGAGCGATTCGACCCGCGCCACTGGCGCATCACCACCGTCCCGCGAATCCTCACGTTCCGCTACCCGCAGAGTGGAGCGGGAATCGCAGATCTATTCCGCCAGACCTACGGACCGACGGTGCGGACGTTCGAGGCGCTGGAAGAGGATCGACGCGAGCGGCTGGCGGCGGAACTGACGGAGCATTGGTCGCGTCACGCCAGGTCGACGGGGGAGATGACCGAGGTCGACTCGGAGTATCTCGAGACCGTCGCCGCCGCCGCAGTTGACTACGCCCGCAACGCCGCCGCGACCAACTTCGGATTGCTCGCAGCGACCTCGAGCAACGCCATGGCCGGTCCTTCCGGCGTCCTACGTCCCTGCTCCCAATTGCGAAGGGTCGCCACACTCACGCCGATCATCATCGCGAACTCGACCTGCGTCTGCCCGAGTTGCAGACGAACCGCCTTGATGTCGGTAGCCTCGAAGACATGGACCCGGGAGGGTTTGGCTTCCTTCCGCCGAATCTTCCCAGCCTGCTTCACGCTGGTGACGAGTTCGTCGAACTGACGCTGCTTCACTTGAACTCCTCACGGACCAATCGAGCGAGGACCCTGAGCTGAGACGGGGTCAACTTCTCATGATCACTCTTCGCGTACGCGAAGAGCATGCAGATCGTGTCCTGACCCTCGGCCCAGGAGTAGATGATCCGGATGCCTCCACGCTTCCCGCGTCTAGATCCTCCCCCACGGAGCTTTCGCAGACCGCCAGCGCCCGAAATCACGGCACCCTGATCGGGATGAAAGGTCGGCGCCACCTGAAGTGCTCGGTAGTCCTCCTCGGGGAGGAGGCTGAGTACTTCTCGAGTGAAGACCGGTGTCTCTACGAAGCGCAAGGCTCACTCTACGCCAATGGCGTACGTCGATCAATTGAGTTATCCGAGGCGGACAATGGAGGATGTCCGGGCCTCGACGGACGCTCAGGTGATCCTCAACCTGCGTGCCGTACGCCCCGGGTCAGCGCGCTGGCCCCGGAGTCCCAGGCCAGATCGAAGTTCTGTCGGATGGCGCGGGCCTGCTCGGCTTCGATTCCCGCTTGCCGGTCACGCGCTCGGGTGCGACCGTTCCAAACAGAACATCAAAAAACCGGAGGACCCACAGCATGCCGATCAAACTCACCGTCAACCGCAACGGCAACCTCAAGGTCGAAGGCGTCGACGGCGACGACTTCCAGCTCGTCGATCCCGAAGGCAACGTCTACGGACTCGGAGGACGAGCCGTCGTCTCGCTCTGCCGGTGCGGCGCATCCCAGAAGAAGCCGTTCTGTGACGGGTCGCACAAGACGATCGGGTTCACGGAGGAGGCGAAGGCGTACGACCTGCCGCCGAAGCCGACGACGTAGGTCGTAGAGCGGTGTCGGGGATGGCCGTCGTGGGACTCATGGGTCGTCACTTTGACGCTTCGCGGGCCTTTCGCTAGGCTGCCGCGCCGTGTTGGACACTGGACGTCAATCGGGCAGGCCGGGATGCGTCGTCGCGAGAGCGGTCGCGCTGTTCGCGTTGGCGCTGTTCTCGCCGGTGCTGTTCTCGCTCGCGGGGTGTGGGGTTACCCGTACCGTTTCCACGAAGGCGATGCTTCCGATTCTGCATGGGTCGCTCGACGAGGCGTATCGGGACGCGGACCTAGCGACCGTCGAAGACGGGATCCCTGCGAATCTGATCCTGATTCGCGGGATGTGCGCTTCGAATCGGGGACATCGGGAGCTGCATCAACTGGCGGCTCAGCTCTACTTCTCGTATGCGTTGGGGTTTGTGGAGGATGAGGATCCGACGCGGGCGGGGCTGCTCTACGGCGAGGGACTCAGGTTGGGGCGGCAGCGGTTGGAGCGTGAAGGGTGGTTCCGCGAAGCGGAAGGGACGCCGGGGGGACCGACTTCGGCGCAGCTCGCGAAGATGGGGAGGGACGATGTCCCTCTTGTCTTCTGGACGCTGGCGAACTGGGGTGGGTGGATCAATCAGAACCTGGCGGAGCCGGCGGCGATTGCGCAGACGCCCAGAGTAGAGGCGTACCTGGCGCGCGTGTTGGAGCTGGAGCCGGACTATTTCCTGGGGATGCCGCACGTGTTGGCGGGGTCGCTGAAGAGTTTTCGTCCTGTGATGTTCGGCGGTGATCCTGAAGGGGGACGGAAACACTTCGAGGAGGGGATGCGGATCTCGGGAAACCGGATGCTGCTCTTTCCTGTCCTCTACGCGCAGTACTACTGCCGGTCGGTCTTGGACCGCGATGGGTTTGTCACGTCGTTGCAGGGCGCCCTGGATGCGCCCTCCGACTTGTTACCGGAGTACCGGCTGTTCAACGAGGTCGCGAAGGCGAAGGCCGCGCGATTGCTGGAGAGGACGGATGAATACTTCTAGGGGTGTGCTCGGGTTCGTGAGGCGGATGGCGTCGCTGGCGCTGGCGCTGGCGCTGGCGATCGTGACGGGAGTGCTGGGTCAGGATCCCGTCGCGATGGCGGCCAACGTCGAACTCAAGATCGCGACGCTCGCGCCGGACGGCTCGACTTGGATGAAGGAGATGCGGGCGCTCGATACGGAAGTGCGGGCGAAGACGAATGGCGAGGTCGGGCTGCGCTTCTACCCGGGAGGGATCCAGGGGAGCGAGGACGTCGTGTTGCGGAAGATCCGCAGTGGGCAGTTGCACGGCGCGGGGTTCACAGGCGTCGGCCTCGGACAGATCGCGCCGAGCTTGCGGGTGCTGGAGCTGCCGTTCCTGTTCGAGAACTCCGATGAAGTGCACGCGGTGCACGCGAAGCTCGATCCGCTCTTCGAGGAGAAGCTGGGGGCGGGGGGCTACACGCTCTTGGGATGGTCGGAGGTCGGTTTCGTCTACGTCTACTCGAAGGATCCGATCACGACCGCGGCGCAACTCCGTTCGGCCAAGGTCTGGCTGTGGGAGGGGGATCCGCTGGCGGAGGCGTTCCTCGAAGCAGTGGGCGTGTCGCCGATTCCGCTCGATGTGACGGACGTGATGACGTCGTTGCAGACGGGGTTGGTGAACACGGTCTACGTGTCGCCGCTGGCGTGTATCGCGCTGCAGTGGTTCACGCGAGTCGGCTATGTGACCGATCTACCGTTGACGCATGGGCTCGGCGCTGTCGTGGTGACGAACGAAGCGTGGGGGAAGATCCCGGCGGCGCATCAGCCGGTGGTGCGCGAGTTGTGTCAGCACTACTTCGAGCGGTTGCGGGTGGCGACGGTGGTGGATAACGAGAAGAGCGCCGAGGTGATCACGGCTAACGGCGTGAAGACGGTCGTTCCCGCGGCGGCCGACGCGGCGGAGTTCCGCGCGCTGGGCGCGACGGTGGCCCAGGAGCTGGTCGGCAAGTTGTACGACCAGGCGTTGCTCGACGAGGTGAAGCGCGAGGTGGCGAGCGCACGGGCGGCCGGTGGGGCCACCGGCGGCGCGAAGTAGTCTTGGCGGTATGACGGGGCTCTTCGGACTTCCGCCGCTCGGCCCGGGTTGGCCCCCCGTTCTCCTCTCGGCCGCGATCGTGACCCTGTTGCTCGTGCTGCGCGCGCTCGCGATGCGTGCGTGGGGCGCCGAGCGCTACCGGGGCGTCGGCGCGAATGTCGAACGGGCGGTGCTCACTGCGGTCATCCTCTCGATGGTGCTGCTCTCGGCGCTGCAGATCGCGCTGCGGAACATCTTCGAGTCGGGGCTCCTCTGGATCGATCCGCTCTTGCGGCATCTGGTGCTCTGGACCTGTTTCCTCGGCGCGGCGGCGGCCACTTCACGCGGACGGCACATCCAGATCGACCTGGTCGGGATCTTCGTGAAGCAGGGGCTGCTGCGGGAGCGGCTGCAGCGGATCTCGTCGGCGTTGGCGGCGGGAGTCTGTCTGGCGCTCGCGGGGGGCGGGTACACGTACTTGCAGCAGGAGCGCGACGCGGGGGCGTCGGCGTTTCTCGGACTGGCGAGTTGGCAGGCGCAGAGCGTGCTGTACTTCGGGTTCGTGTTCTTGGCGTATCGGTTCGTGGTGGTGATGGTCGAGGGGACAGCCGAGGCGGCGCCCGGGGCGCAGGCGGAAGCAGCCGTTGCGGACGCAACGGCTGCTCACATGTAAATGCCGCTGCTGCTCCTGGCGCTCGGCGTCTGCGCGATTCTCGGGGTACCGGTTTTCGTCGTGCTCGCGCTCGGTGGTCTCGGCGCCTTTGCGTTGCAGGGGATTTCGGCGGCGGCGAGCATCTCGGAGATGACGCGGCTGGCGACGTCGCCGATCCTGGTGTCGATTCCGCTCTTCACGTTCGCGGGCTATCTCTTCGCGGAGAGTCGCACGCCGGAGCGATTGGTGCGGTTGACGCGCGCGGCCTTCGGGTGGATGCCGGGCGGACTCGCCATCGTGGCGCTCCTCGTCTGTTCGGTGCTGACGGCGTTCACCGGCGCGAGTGGCGTGACGATCGTCGCGGCGGGCGGGCTCTTGATGCCGGTGCTGCTGCGCGAGCGGTACTCGGAGCGCTTCTCGCTCGGACTGCTCACGACATCGGGCAGCCTAGGCCTGCTCTTTCCGCCGAGCCTGCCGCTGATTCTCTACAGCTATGTCGCGACGTCGGCGGCGGGTGGGTTGGATCTCTCGGCGGCGGAATCGCCGAGTGTCGACCGGCTGTTCCTCGCCGGACTGCTGCCCGGCGTGATCCTGATCCTCGCGCTCTCGGTTCTCTGTGTGCGTGAGGGGCGCGCGCGTCGCGTAGAGCGCACGCCATTCCGCCTCGGCGAGCTGGGTGCGGCGGCGCGCTATGCGGCGTGGGAGCTGCCGCTGCCGATCGCGATCCTCGGGGGGATCTACGGCGGGATCCTCACCGTGCTGGAGGCGGCGTCGGTCACGGCGCTCTATGCGCTCATCACGCAGGTCTTCATCTACCGCGACATCGCCTGGAAACGAGTGCCGGAGATCGCGGCGGAGAGCATGACGTTGGTCGGCGGGATCCTCATCATCCTGGGCTCGGCGCTCGGGCTGACCAACTACCTGATCGACGCCGAAGTGCCGATGCGACTGTTGGAGTGGGTGCAGGGCGCGATCACGAGCAAGTTCGTCTTCTTGCTGGTGCTGAATCTGTTCTTGCTCGTCGTCGGCTGCCTGATGGACATCTTCTCGGCGTTGATCGTGGTGGTGCCTCTGATCGTGCCGATCGCGCGCCACTACGGAGTCGATCTCGTGCATCTCGGCATCATCTTCCTCGCGAATCTCGAGATCGGGTACCTGACGCCGCCGGTCGGGCTCAATCTCTTCATCTCGTCGATCCGCTTCCGCAAGCCGATGCTGGAGGTCTGCGGGGCCGTGCTCCCCTGGCTCTTCACGCTGTTGGTCGCGCTGCTCTTCCTGACCTACATCCCGCAGCTCTCGCTCGCGCTCCTGCGGTTCGCGCCGGTGCGGTGAGCCACGACGCGCCGAAAGGAAGCGAGACGGACGGCGCGCTCCTCCTCGGCACGTCCGGATTCAGCTTCAAGGACTGGGTCGGCGTGATCTATCCGGCGGGGACCCGTCCGCAGGAGATGCTCGAGCGGTACGCGCAGCGATTCGGCGCGGTCGAGATCAACTCGACCTACTATCGATTGCCCTCGCCGAGCGTGATGGAGCGGATGGCGACGCGGACGCCGCGGGACTTCGTCTTCACCGTGAAGCTGCATCAAGACGTGACGCATCGGAAGACCGCAGATCCGGCGGCGTTCGACGCCTTTCGCGCGGTGGTGGCGCCGCTGCAAGCGGCGGGGAAGTTCCATGGAGCGCTCGCGCAGTTTCCCTATGCGTTTCGGGGGACGCGCGAGAATGCGCGCTACTTGAAGCTGCTGCGCGCCGCGTTGCCGGAGATGCCGTTGTGGGTGGAGTTCAGGCATGCGTCGTGGGCGGTGGAGAAGGTCTTCGAGTTCCTGGAGGGGCAAGGGCTGGGGTTCTGCTCGGTCGACGAGCCGACGTTGCCGGGGCTGTTCCCGCCCCTCGCGCGGCGCGTGGGGCCCGATGCGTACGTTCGTTTCCATGGACGGAACGCCGCGGCGTGGTGGGGCGGCGACAATGCGGGGCGCTACGACTATCTCTATTCCGAGGGAGAGCTCGGCGAGTGGGCGGAGAAGATCCGCGAGTTGCGGGCGAAGTCGCGGCGGACGTACGTCTTCTTCAACAATTGCCATGATGGGAACGCGGCCAGGAACGCCGAGGAGTTCGCGCGGATGGTCGGCGGGCTGGCGTAGTGGAGCGGGGGGCGGAGGCGGCGCGGGAGTCGCGGGTGGGGTTGTGCGCGAGTTGTGTGCATGCGCGGGAGATTCGGGCGGCGAAGGGGATGGTGTACTGGCTTTGTAGGTTGAGTGAGGTGGATGTGCGGTATCGGAAGTACCCAACGTTGCCGGTGGTGCGGTGCGCTGGATTCGAGAAGAGGGAAGGAACCCTCGGAAGCTGCGCTTCCGAGGGTGATTCGTGAACCGCGACCATCGCCGGGGCCTGCTCGCGGTGCTCTTCGCGGCCGTCCTCTGGAGCACCGGCGGATTACTGATCAAGTGGGTGTCGGTCGACGGGCTCGTCACGACGATGTGGCGTTCGGTTTTCGCGGCGGGGACGATCGCGTTCGCGCTGAAGGGGGCGCGCTCGGTTCGCAGAACGCCGTGGGGACTGCTGATCGGGCTCGCGCTGAGCTACGCGGCGCTCTTGGTCATGTTCGTCACCGCCACGCGCCTGACGACCGCGGCGAACGCGATCTTCCTGCAGTACACGGCGCCGCTGCATGTCGTCCTCTTCGGGCTGGTGTTCTGGCGCCATCGGCCGAGCGGGATCGATCTCATCACGTTGGCGGCGGCGTTCGGGGGGATGGCGCTCTTCTTCGTCGGCAAGCTCTCGCCCGCGAACAGCCTCGGCAACTACTTGGCGCTCGGCTCGGGCGTGGCGTTCGGGGCGTTCCTCCTCTTGCTCAAACACCGCGATGCCGACGACGGCGTGCGGCTGCGGGCGATGGTGTTGGGCAATGTCCTGCTCGCCGTCGGACTGGCGGTCTTTCATGCGGCGAGCGGTCGGAGCGAGGCGTTCTCGCCGCCGAGGCAGGATCTGCTCGCGCTCGCGTTTCTCGGCGTCGTGCAGATCGGGCTCGCCTACATCATCTTCGCGTACGGCATTGCGCGGATCGCGGCGCTGGAGGCGTCGCTCCTGGGGATGCTGGAGCCGGTGCTCAATCCGGTGTGGGTCTGGTTGGTGCTCGGAGAGTCGCCGGGGGGATGGGCGGTGCTCGGCGGCGCGATCATCTTGGGGGCGTTGGTGTTGAGGACGGTGGTGACCGAGCGCGGAATGCGCGCGCCGAAAACGGCGCGCGCATGACATGAGACGGCAGTCCCTTCCGATCGACGCGTCCCTTGCCGCGATCGTGGCCGGGCTGGTGAGGGAGCGGCGGCTCATCCTACAAGCGCCGCCCGGAACGGGAAAGACGACGCGCGTGCCGCCTGCGTTGCTCGACTCGAAGGAGATCGCGGGCGAAGTCTGGGTGCTCGAGCCCCGTCGCGTGGCGGCGCGAGCCGCGGCCCAACGCGTCGCGTTCGAACGCGGTGTCGCGGTCGGCGAAGAGGTCGGCTACCAAGTTCGCTTCGACCGACGCGCCTCTGCGCGCACCCGCTTGCGCTTCGTCACCGACGGCATCCTCCTGCGGCATCTGCAGCAAGACGCCTCGCTCTCGGGCATCGGCGCGCTCGTCTTCGACGAGTTCCACGAACGCAGCCTGGAAGGAGATCTCTGCCTGGCGCTCGCGCGCGAAGCGCAGGGGGCGTTGCGGCCCGATCTCTGTCTCTTGGTGATGTCGGCGACGCTCGACGCCGCGCCGTTGGCGGGCTACCTGGAGGCCGCGCCGGTGATGGAGGTGGCGGCGAACGCGTATCCCGTTGAGGTGCGACACGAGGCGCGCGCGGAGGGGGAGGCGTTGGAAGTCGCGGTCGCGCGGGCGGTGGCGGGGCTGCTGCGTGACCTGCGGGGCGACGGGAGCGTGTTGGTCTTCGTCCCAGGGGCGGCGGAGATACGGCGTTGTGTGGGGGCGTTGGCGGGGCTGGCGGCGACACACGGGTACGACGTGATGCCGTTGCATGGCGAGCTAGCGCTGGAAGAGCAGATGAGAGCGATTGGTCGCGGACTGCGTCCGCGGCTGATCGTCTCGACGAACGTGGCGGAGGCGTCGCTCACCGTCGAAGGAGTGACCGCTGTCGTGGACAGCGGTCTCCAGCGTGTGGCTCGGTTCGATCCGGTGCGTGGGACGGATGCATTGCGGACGGAGAGAGTGTCCCGGGATTCAGCGGTTCAACGAGCCGGCAGAGCCGGACGCGAAGCGCCCGGGACTTGTGTGCGGCTCTTCTCGTGCTCCGTCGAGGATGCAATGGCGCCATCGAGTGATCCGGAGGTAGCGCGGGTCGATTTGACGGGGGCGATGCTCCAACTGTTGGCGTGGAGTGCGACCGATCCGCGGAAGTTCGGGTGGTTGACGGCGCCGAGTGAGGAGCGCGTCGATGGCGCGCTGAGACTGTTGGAGATGTTCGGGGCGACCGAGACGGGGACTTGGCGGCTGACGGAGATCGGGCGAGGGATGGCGGCGCTGGCGGTCTCGCCGAGGACAGCGAGACTACTGGTCGAGGCGTCGCGGCGGGGGGTGGTCGAGGAGGCGTGTCTCGTCGCCGCGCTGTTGGAGGAGCGGGATCCGCGAGTGGAGAGGCGGGCGCAGTTCGGCGGGCAGGCGAGTGCGGGGAGTGCGGGAGGTGCGGAGACGGTCGATCGGTCGGACTTGTTGTGGCTGGCGCATCGGATCGAAGGGCGAGAGTGGGCTGGGTTGGAGGAGAGAGGGGTGCGGAGGATTTTGCAGAGTGCGGCGCAACTCCGGCGGGCGGCGCCTCGGACGCAGGTCCGTTGGAGCGGAGCAGGAGTTGCTTCGAGGCGCGACGGCTCGAAGCAACTCCTGCTCGCCATATTGGCTGCGCATCCGGATCGCATCGTGCGTCGGCACGCCGAGCGGCGCGCCGACGGAGTGATGGTCGGCGGGCTCGGCGTTCGTTTGGATGCGCGGTCGGTCGTGCGGGAGGGGCGCTACTTCGTGGCGCATGACGCGTCGGATGCGCGCGACGGGGGTGGGCGGTTTGTGAGGGTGGAGCGGGCTTCGGAGGTGGAGCTGGAGTGGATTCGCGAGGTTCTGCCTGGTGCACTGCGCAGCGAGGACGCGGCGCAGTTTGATGACACGACCGAGCGCGTGGTCGGCGTGCGTCGGGTGATGCTCGGGGATCTGGTGCTCGAAGAGCGCTCGACCGGGGCGGTCGAGCGCGACTTGGCGAGTCGCGTGTTGTGGGCGGCGGTCGAACGAGCGCCGGAGAAGGCGCGAGGCGAAGATCTCGAGTTGGAGGAGCTGCGAGCGCGGCTGCTTTCTTTGCTTGGGTGGAGACCGGAGTTCGCGGCGTCGCTCGGAGGGGCTTCGGTGGAGTCGATCGAGATGGAAGCGTTGAGGATGTTGTGTGAGGGAAGGAAGAGCTTCGCCGAACTTCGTTCGGCGAAGTTGAGTGCAGCGGTTCTCACGCTGCTTCCGGCGGATCTCGCGCGGGCGCTCGATCTACACGCGCCGGCCAAGATCACGCTGCCGAGCGGGCGTGCGGCGCGCGTCGAGTACCGGCCCGGAGATGCGCCGGTGGTCGCCGGGCGGCTGCAGGAGTTCTTCGGAAGCGAGAAGACACCGACCGTGGCGGGCGGATCGGTTCCGGTCGTGCTCCATTTGCTCGCGCCGAACTCACGACCGGTGCAGATCACAAGTGATCTCGGCAGCTTCTGGAGCAGGGTCTATCCGAAGATCCGAACGGAACTGCGCCGACGTTATCCGCGGCACGCTTGGCCGGACGATCCGCTCACGGCGCGTCCCGAGAGTCGGCCCGCGCGGCGGCCGTAGCCGTCACGCGAGAAGCGAGCGCACGAGCGCGATGGTGCGCGGACTCGGCTCGGTCTGCAGCTCGTGGCGGAGCCGGGTGCGAAACGCACGATACCGGCGCAGGACACTAGCGCGATCCCCCGCGGCCGCGAGCGCGCGAAACTGCAACTGACAGGCCTCCTCGTCGAGCGGATCGTTCGCGACGAGTTCCTGGAGCGGGGCGAGCGCCTCTTCGTTTCGGCGTTGCGCGAGCGCGATCTCAGCCGCCGCCAGGAGAAGCCTTCGATTCAGCTCGCCGAAATGCTGGCGGGCGGACTCAGCCCACGCGGCGTCAGGAAACTCGGGCAGCAGCGGGCCGGAGTACGCCGCGCGCGCCTTCGCGACGGCAGCGTGCGCACCCGCGAGATCCGAGGTGGAAAGAGGAGTGTCGTCGCGCAGGCGCCGCAACTGCCGCATCCAGGGCTGCGCCGAAGCGGCCGACTCTTCGAACCGCTTGGTGTCGAGTTCGATCCCGTTGGGGTCGAGCCGCAGTAGTCCGGACTGACTTTGCAGCACGCGGTAGGGCCCTCGGCTGTCGACGGCCGGCTCGAGCCCGCGTCTCGCCGTGGAGAGAGCGACGTCCAGGCGATTGCGGATCGATTCGGCCGATTGACGCGGCCAGAGCGCTTCCCCGATGGCGTCACGACTGCTGGTTTGGCCGGCTCGCAGGGCGAGGAGGGCGATGAGTGCTTCGGCGGTGCGTCGATGGAGTGCGACCGGCTGACCACCGACAGCCAGCACGAACCCGCCCAGGAGCCCGAGTTCGATGCGAGCGTCGCGGCGCGGGACGACGCGGGCCGGGAGCGAAACCCGCATCTCGTCGGGCGCGGCGGAGAGCGCACGCGCGAGCGCCGGCTCCTTACGCAGCAGCACGAGATGGTCCTCGCGCTCCAAGATGCGCAGCGACTTCGAACGCAGCGACTTCCAGACGGGTGCTTCGCGCGCCAGTTCGAGGCGCGCCCGATAGAGGTAGTTCCTCGCCAGCTCCTTCTGATCGCCGAGGCGACGACTCATATCCGCGGTCGACTGCAGGATCTCCAGCGCCGGCGCGACGCTTCCGCGCAAGCCGAAGACAAGCGCCCACTCCATCTGCGCGAGCGTGAGCCAGGCGGGTGACTCGATCCGACGCGCCTCTTCGACGGCCCCGCGGAGGAGCGCATCGGCTTCCGTCAGTCGATCCCGCCTTCGTGCGAAGACGCCTCGCCAGACCGAGAGCTCCAGCGACGCCAACGGAGAGCCGTGCGCCGCGGTCTCGCGCAGCGCGATCTGCTCCTGGGTCATGGCGCGTGCGACGGCCGGCGCCGTGTTCGACGAGTCGGAGAGAGCGCGGAAACGCAGAACCGCCTCGATCGCCGACAGACCGGGAGTTGGTTGGTGCGCGAGCAGCGTGCGCGCTTCGTCGAGATGCGAGAGCGCCTGATCCTCCCGTCCCAGGTAGATACAGGCCGCGGAGAGATTGAGCAGCAGCGAGATCGACCTTCCTACATAGCCCGCTCGCCGAAAGACCGCGAGCGACTTCTGACCCTCCGCGAGATACAGGTCCCAACGTCCGGCGGTGAAGTCGACCGTGACCCGACGCAACGCCGCTTCGGCCCGTTCGATTTCCAGACCGCTCCGGCGGAGCAACTCCTCCGCCTGCGTGAGCCAGCTCCGCGCTTCGTCCGGATCGCCCAGGTGCAGGTAGAGGTCGCCGATCTGGACCATGAGCGATCCGCGCGCAGCCTTCTGTCGACGCGGCATCCGCTCCAGGAGCGCGCGGCCGCGTTCCAGGCTCTCCCGGTGACGTCCCGATTGCAGGGCGGTGATCTGGTCGGACCGGAAGACCTGCGCTGCGAGCGTCCACTCGCGCGCAGCGACGAAGAACTCTTCGGCGCGCGCCAGTCGCAGCCTGCCGGTCGCATACTGGCGCGCCTGGCTCGCGTGTCGACCCGCGTGGTACTCGAGCCAAGGGGATGTCGGCAGCGCGTGTCCCGACAGTTTGTCGTCGAGCCAGTGGGCGAGTGACCCGAGGTTGGAGGAGAGCGACACTCCAGCGCTGCGCGCGGCCTCGTCGAAGAGAGCGAGCGCTGCACTTCCCTGCCCGGCCTCGGCCAGCAGTCGCACGGCGCGGAGCGGCTCCCCCGCCTTCGTCAGCTTTCGCGCGACCGCCGGGATACGACGTCGCACCGCCGGCGCGCGCGGGTCTTCCCCGAGTCGCTTCCGCAGGTAGGCGTGGAAGAGGGGGTGGAAGCGCCGCAACTCTGGGCTCTCTTCGACGAAGAGGTCGCGCCGTTGCAGCGATCGCTCGAGTTCGGAGGCGGCTGGCGATCCGAGAAGCGCGCGGACCGAGTCGCGATCGAGAGAGTCGAGAAGGGACGCACGGCAGAGGGCCCAACGGAGATCGGCGGGCAGGGGTTCGAAGACCTCCTGCGCAAGGAAGGCGAAGACCCGCTCGCGGCGCGCGTCTTCGGTCGCGCCGGCGTCGTCCTCACGGCCGTCCCCAGAGCGAGGCGCGCCCCGAGCCGCGGACGGTCGAGCCGCGCGCAGGGCCAGGAGCGCGAGTCGCGCGGGCCAACCGCGTACCGCCTCGCGCCACTCCGCCGTCGGTTCACCTGCTGCGAAGTTCGCCTTCGCGAAGCGGCGTTGCTCCTCGGGATCGAAGACAAGATGGTCAGCGCCGATCTGCGCGACGCCGCCTTCCAACGCGAATCGCTCCAGCGACAGCGGTGGATCTCCGCGACAGGTGAAGATGAAACCGAGCCGCGGGTCGGACCGCTGAATCCAGCGTCTCAGCCAGATCAGTGAATCCGCGTCCGGCGCGAGCGCGTGCAGGTCATCCAGCACGATCCAGCGCCGACCGCGCGTCGGCGTCACTTCGCGCAGCAGGCTGGACGAGAGGAACGCGCCGTCGCGTTCGAAGTCGCGCCGCGTCGCGAGGCCCGCTTCGGTCTGCTCGCCGACGGGCGGACTCATGCGTCGGCCGGCGCGGAGGAGCCCCGCCATGAGGTGCGCCGGTTCGCCATCCTCGGCCGTGACCCGGTGCCAGAGCACGCTGCGCGCCTGGGCGAACTGGCGCGCGAGCGTCGTCTTGCCATAGCCGGCCGGCGCGGAGACGACGGCGATCTTGTGTCGGCCGTTCAGCAGGCGCAGCAGACGCGGCCGCGCGATGTCCCTGATCCGCCTGGGAAGACCGACGTTGCGGGCAGACATGAGGCGCACGACTGTAGTCGCCCGGCGAGTCGGCGGCCAGACGATCATCGAGGTCCGGCCAGCGTCGCAGGATGACGGCTAGCGCGTCCTCGAGACCTGCCTCGACGGAGAGTTCTGTGTGGATCTCGCGGCCCACCAGAGCCAGCCGATCGCGAACGACGCGAAGATCACCGACTCGACCTGAGCGGGATTCACGCCCGAATCGGCTCGCCATCGGAACGACTCGAGTACGGTGCGACCGACCGAGAAGAGGAACGCCCAGCGCCAGAAGTGCACGCCCGGCCGGTCACGCCGACTTTCGCTTGGTGCGGACGCGTTCACCGCGCGGGTCCAGGCGGACGCGGCCGCTGCCGCGACGAGCGCCCACAGGCCCAGATAAATCGGGAGCGGATGGACTCGGAGAGACGTCGCCACCGACCACCCCCAGGGCGCGTCGGTCGGCTGTCCGACACAGCATCCGGCGACGAGGCAGCCCATCCGCCCCACGAAAATCGACGCGGCAAACGGAGTGGCGCCCAGGTCCGCGAGCCGGCCGAGTCCCATCCGCGGCAGATGGGATCGAGCGAGCCCCAGGCCGACCGCTCCACCGAGCACCGCGCCGAAAAATGTCGATCCGCTTGTGGTCGGATCGAGTGCTGTCAGCAAGTCAGACGTCGGCGCGCCCGAGGCGGCGCGCTCGAGCAAGAAGTGGAGTCTGCCGCCGAGTCCGGCGCCCAACGTGGTCGCGCCGATGAGCCACGGCCGCGTCAGCACCCCATCGCCCGAGCGCGCGAGGCGAATGTGAATCCAGGTCACCGCGACGATCGCCGCGAGCGAGACCCCCGTAGGGGATGGCGTGCACGATCGCGGAGAACGCCGAGTCCAAGCCGTCGTCCGATCGGCCGAGTAGCCGACTACGGCTCTCGATAGAGGGTCTTGATCTTGCCCCAGGTGCAAGGCGCCGGGGACGGATCCTCTCCCTCGTCTACACCGCTGCTGGGCGGGCCGTCGAGACAGAGGACGTTGAAGTCGCTCTCGTCGAAGGCCGTGAAGTCGACGCCGAGTTCCGGTGCGGTCGGCACGATGAAGTCGGGTCCGAAGAGCAAGTCGACCACCGCGACATCGAGTCCCTTGATGCAGCCGGTTTCGCTGCCCGGCAATACGGTGTAGTGCAGGTCGAACACGAAGTGGGTGGGAGGGATCGGACCCGGGAAGTCGAGCTTCAGGACCCACGCGCTGTATCCGGGATCGGTCGTGAGCACGCCGAACGAGTCGGGCAGAACATACGCCCCGGCTGGATCGACGATCAGCGCGCCGCCCATCGCGAGACTGGGCGCAGACCAGGTCGCGCTCGTGAGCGTCCAGGCCGTCGGCCACTCCGCGAGGAGCGGATCTTTGCACGTGATCTTGAACGGCGTGCCTTGCTGCATGCCGCAGACCCTCCCCTTGCAGCCGTCGATGTCCCACTCGATGCAGCCGGTATTGCCGACGACTCCCTGGAAGACCTTCACTTCACCGTCGAGCTCGACCTTCCCCTCGACCGTGGTCGCGCTCGTCCAACTGACCGCGACCTCGAACGCCTGGCCACAGGCCCAGAGCGGAATCGCGGCGAGGAAGATCAGCGCGTAAGAGGAGAGAATCCGCAACATCCGATCCATGACGCACCTCCTGCTGGCGGCATCCGGCTTGGATGCGGCGCAAGGAAGTGTCGGATGGGCGACTTACAGGCGTCTTACACGGGATCGAATCTCCGCTTGGCAGGCCAGCGGCCCGGTGCGAAGTGGGTCGTTTGTGAAAAATGGTGCAACTGTTGCCGGCAACAGTTGCACCACTTTCACATGATGCGCGCGAGGGCGCAGCAATGGGCGCCGCGGACGGCCGCCGTCCGAGGCGCTACTTCATCCGGCGCACCATCGCTTTCGTGAATTCCTTCGTGCCGGCGCGGCCGCCGATGTCGCGCGTGACCTCTGCTGGGTTCCCATCCGCGAGCACCGCGTTGTAGGCGTTCTTGATCCGCTCGCCGGCGGCCGTCTGTCCGATGTGATTCAGCATCATGACGGCGCTCATGGTGAGGGCGAGCGGATTCGCTACGTTCTTACCTGCGATGTCGGGCGCACTCCCATGCACAGCCTCGAAGATGGCGCAGTCGTCGCCGATGTTGGCGCCGGGGACCACGCCCAGCCCTCCGACGAGACCCGCGCCCAAGTCGGACAAGATGTCGCCGTAGAGATTCTCCAGCAGCAGCATGTCGAAGCGGCTCGGGTCGCGCACGAGCTGCATGCAGCCGTTGTCGATGATCATCTCTTCGTACTCGATCCCCTGGCCGATCTCGCCGTGGACCTTCTTCGCCGAAGAGATGAACAGCCCGTCGGAGAGCTTCATGATGTTGGCCTTGTGCATCACGGTGACCTTCTTGCGTCCGCGCTCGCGGGCGTACTGGAAGGCGTAGCGCGCGATGCGCTCGCAGCCCATCTTCGTGGCCACCTTGATGCTCTCGACGACGCCCGGGACCACCTCGTGCTCGAGTCCCGAGTACAGCCCCTCCGTGTTCTCGCGGATCACGACCAACTCGACGTCGTCGTAGCGGGTCTTCACGCCGCGCAAGCTCCGGATCGGTCGGACGGCGGCATAGAGATCGAAGATCTTGCGCAGACGCACGTTGATGCTCGAGAAGCCGGATCCGATCGGAGTCGTGAGCGGCCCCTTGAGCGCAAGGCGATGGTGCTCGATCGCCTCGATCGTCTTCTGCGGGAGGACCTCGCCGTGCTTCTCGATGGCGCCCGCGCCGGCGGGAAGCTCGAGCCAATCCAACTCGGCGCCCGCGGCGGCGAGGATTTCCTTCGTGGCTTCGGTCACTTCCGGCCCGATGCCGTCGCCGGGGATGAGGCAGATGGTGCGGCACATACGGGTTCGCTCTCCTTCGATGGGTCCTGGAAAGGCGGGAAACTAAGGGATTGCGGACGACAGTGTCCAGACGCTCCGGGCGCGAGAGAACGGGCGGCGCACACCGATCGTCGCCAAGACGGCGCATGTCCTCTCGGGCGAGCGCGAGCGGCGCCTACGCGCGGGGATGGACGACTTCGTGGCGTACGCCGAGCTAGCGAATCACGACCCATCGACGCGTCTCGGTTGTCCGGCCTGACTCCATCCGGAGGAAGTAGACCCCCGCGGGGAGCGGGCTCCCTCCGGAACGGCTGCCGTCCAACGGCAGGTGGTGGGTCCCCGATGGGAGCGAGAGTTCGCTCAGCTCACGCAGCCGGCGGCCCGCGGCGTCGAAGAGTTCCAGCCGAACGACGGTCGGGGCGCCGAGTCGGAGAGAGAGTGTGCCGAACCCCGCATTCGGATTCGGCGTGATCCCGATGAACCGAGGGGCGTCGAGCGCCGCCGTCTCGCTCGCCTCGTCCGCGCGCCAGATCCCCTCCGCGAGCACACGACCGTTGCGATCCCTCAGGTCGTACTCCAACTCCAAGTCGCGTCCTGGGTCGAGTCCTGCCTCCAGTTTGCCGGTGGCGCCGCTTCCAGCCTCGATGCCATCGCGCACCTCGAAGACCACACTCGCCACAACCCCGTCGCCGCGGCTGGTTGGATCCCATCGATCGAGTCGCGAGACCGCCGCTTGAGCCCAACCTTCGCCGGTTGTGCGCACGGCGATCGCCCCTTCGCGACCGCGCAGGAATCCCCGCTCTTCGACCGCGATCGGCTGCAAACGCCCCGAGCGACTGCGGACGACGAAACGCGCTCCGGTCAGACCGGTCGCGCCTCGCACGACGAAGTCGCAGGAAACACGGTCGCCCGCGCGCGCGCTTCGATCGGAGACAACCAACTCCACCGCGTTCGGCCCATCGCTCACGCCGCTCGCCGCCGAACGTCCGGCTTCCGCGTCTCGCGCCGCCTCCGCCGAGACCCACCTCGCCGCCGCCGCCGTCGGCGCCTCCGCAGTCGCCGCCCGTCCCGCCCCATTCGCCGCCGCCCACGAATACATCGTCGTGAAGGCGAGGATGTCGTCGAGATTCCACTCGCCATCAGGCGATGAAATGAACTCCGGCGGGCTGCCTTCCACCGGCCCGAGATCGGCGATGCGGTCGCGCACGCCGTTCACGCCGTTCCACCCGGCGGTGAAGATCATCTGATCGGCGAAGTCGATCTTGCCGTCGGGCTTGACCGAGAGGTTCGGCAGCACGGAATCGGCGCCCGAGGCCGACGTGGCCAGATCGCCGAGTTGACCGAATCGGAGCCGGAAGGTGCGCGCGGTCCAACTGGCGGGAGTCTGTCCCTGCACGTCGAGCAAGCTGGAGGAACTCTTCACGATCGCGAGTGAACTGTGGACGAAGCGGCGATCGTCGGTCAGCACGTCCGCCTTCGCGCGGAGTCGCACTCGCGCCAGCGTGTGAGGTCCCGGCGTGATCAGTCCGAAGGGGCTGCCGGCGATGGAGCTGTTGACGGTGAACTTTCCGGTCAGGTTGTCGATCGACTGTGTGAACACTTCGCTGGTGAAGCCGGTGCCGAGCCAGGCGTCGCCGCGGGTGATCGAGAGCACTTCGATCAGTTCGGGATCGAAGCTCGCGGTGATGCCGGCGGCGACGACGCTCTCGGGATGCGCGACCTGCAGCAAGAACGTCCGTTCGAGAGCGTTCTGGAAGCTCAGAGTTCGATCGCCGTCGACCGCATCGGCGGCGCCGAGCGACGGCTGGATATCGGCGTCGATGCAGAGCAACTGCTCGGCGGAACTCTGGTCGATCGCGACGACGATCCCGTTCGCGTCGGACATGCGCGCGTAGAGATAGCACTGCGCGCCGTCAGTCGGAGCGCCGCCGGGCGAATCGGCGAACTTCCAGTTGGCGGCGGCCGCCGTCGCCGCGATCGATCCGCTCGGCAGACAGAGCTTCGCGGTCGCCGGATCGAAAGCGGGCGACGCGCTCCAGTAGAAGTCGATCCATCCCGAATCGGGCGGATTCGAAACGGCGAACGAGAAGGTGTAGGCGCCGGTCGGGGGATAGCAGGCGGGCAGCGCGCTCGCCCCGACGAACTGCAGCGCGAGAGTCGTCGCCGACTGTTCTTGATGTTTGGTCACGACGCCGCGCGTCGCATCGGCAGCGAAGAGATCCAGGTCGGCGCCGTTGGCGAGGAACGCCAGGCCGCTGATCTCCTGGAACTCGCCGAGCGACGTTCCAGCAGACCCGAGCGTGTTCTGGAAGACAGGCGCGGCCGCGCCGCCGCCGCTCGCCCCCGCCAGATCGCGGTACAACACGATGCGGTCGTTCCCCTGGTCGGCCACCGCGACATAGATCGCCGCGGGGCTCGCGCCGTCCGCCGAGACGACGACATCCGCCGGAGCAGAGAGGAGGTCCGTTGGAAGCGAGGCGACGCTCCACTGCGTGACGAAATCGATCCGCGCGGGCAGATAGAGCGCCGCGTCCGGCGGGTGGAAGGCGAACTTCTGGACCCGGTCGTTCCCGGTGTCGGCCAGGTAGAGATCGAAGTGCCCGAGCGACGCGTTCCAGCGCGCAGCGATGCCACGCGGTGAGTCGAACTGACCGGCCGCGGTCCCGGACGAGCCGTAGTGCAGGACGTCGGGTGCGGTCACGTAGATGTACTGGAACGCCGTGTCGGCGGGCGGGATCTCGCCATGCTCGCCGTCCCCGAAGAGGATGCGTCCGCTCATCCAATCCACTTCGTACACTCGGTCGGTCGGTTCCGCCGTGTCGAGATCGGCGGTCAGCGCCCAGGTCTCGGGCGTTCCGTCCGGATCGAAGGTGATCGTCGCAATCGTCCCTTCCCTCAAGGGCGCGGCGGCGGTGAAGACGACGAAGTCCTCGGGCACGGTCGAGGGAGTGGTCGGTCGGTAGTCGACATCGGCGGAGGCGCCGACCGATCCCAGTCCCGATGGTTGCTCCGCGGTGGTGTGCGCGTCGCCCGGCAACCAGTCGCCCGGCCAATCGCTGACGGCCCCGTCCCCGGCGGCGATGACCTTGATCCGATCGGCTCCGGTGTCGGCCACGAAGAGGAACCGATTCGAGATCGCCTTCGTGGTCGTGATGGTCGCATCCGCTCCCACCGCGCCGTTCTTCGGCAAGGAGAGCCCGGGAATCCCTCGGAACGGATTGGCCAGATCGGCGAAGGGGGCCGCCTCCACCAGGGTCGCGCCGGTCGCCTGGTCGACGATGGTGACATCGAGCCCATTCACCGTGACGCGGTACGAATGTCCCGTGACCTGACTCGCGTCGATCACCGCCGCGCTACTCTGATCGAACGGTCCGAGATCGCTCTCGAGCGCGACCGCAGCGGGAGACGAGGCGCCGGAGCGGGCGACCGCGACATCCTCCGGCGCGGTCAGAACGGCGTCGTATCCCTCGACGTACGTGACCGAGCCCGACTGCGAGACGGTGAACTGGAACAGCTCTTCGTTCTGCGCCCCTGAATTGTCCGCGCTGTCCAGGAGGAAGAGATCGTCCGAGGTCGAGGTCACTTCGTTCGCGATCAGCACGAGCGAGCGGACCTCCTGCCATGAATTCGGCCCTCCCGAACCTTCGCCGATCTCGGCCAGAACGGGCGACGCGCCGAAGCCGACGCCATAATCGACATCGCCGATCCCGAGCGCCGACGTTGCGCCGGTCTGTTCATCGGAGACCAAGTACTCCAGCGCGAAGACCTTCGTCGCCGAGAGCGAGCCCGCCGGAAACCGGAACACCGGCGCGTTGCTCGCTTCGCCGTAGTCGATCCGATAGACGCGATCGCTCGCGGTGAATCCCGTCAGGTCGGCCACGCGGGTCCACGGTTCGCCGCCGATGCGCACCCGCTCGGAGTACGGCGTGAGGAAGCGCGAGGCGACGGCTGCGTATTCAGGAGGATGGATCTGGTCCTCATCCCACTGCGACGCGGCGCTCGCCCCCGCGCCGACATAGGTGAGCGCGCTCGACGCGACCCTTCGGTGGACCGCGTTCGTCTCGAAGAGCTGCACGCGGTCGTGTCCCGTGTCCGCCACGTAGACGACATCGCGTCCGTCGGCCGGATGTTCGCGCGCCGCCACGGCGGATGGCTCGACAAATGGGATGTCGAACGCGGGCGTGTCGACGAGCTGATCGAGCAGCGGCGCGCTCTTCACGCGGAAGAACGGCCCGTTCCACTCCAACGTGGCGTCGTAGAGGACGAACGACTGCGCGCTGGATGTCGCGAACGCCGCCGCCAGAGCCGCGATCGCGATCGCGCCGATCGTCCGCGCGGCGCACGCCGCTCGCTCCCGAACTCGAACCTTCCTCACCCGTCGCCCTCCTGGCGTCCATTGCGCGATCCCCTCCGTGGGGATGCCGGGCCGGCAGAAGTAACGGCCGTGCCAGCACCGCTCTCGGAGAGGCGACCGCGGTCGGCAGGAAGCGCCCCGCAGGCGGAAGTTCTTGCCGCGTCTCACGTCGCGGCCGAGCGCCGAGCGGTCGAGATCGGACGATCCCGGACCGAACGACTGGACGGAAGAGCGAACGGCGCCCAGGATTCACGCGGCGGGTGGATGATTCGCTTCCGCTCGATACTCAGGGAGGCGCCGTGTCTGAACCTAGATTCGTCTCGTTGCCGGAGCGACCGAGTTGGTCCGAAGCGGAGATGCTCCAACGGGCGGACGAGTTCCTCGAGTCGATGCGCGGTCGGCGCACGGTGCGGGACTTCTCTCCGCGCCCGGTTCCGCGCCGACTGATCGAGAGCTGCCTGCGAGCAGCCGGGACGGCGCCGAGCGGCGCGAACCTGCAACCCTGGCGGTTCGTGGTGGTCTCCGATCCCGCGCTCAAACGGGCCATCCGTGAAGCGGCGGAGGCGGAGGAACTTCGATTCTATCGGGAGCGAGCGCCGCGAGAGTGGCTGGAGGCGTTAGCGCCCCTCGGGACCGCTGAACACAAGCCGTTCCTGGAGGACGCTCCGTATCTCATCGTCATCTTCGCGGAGACGTACGGCGCGCTCCCCGACGGGCGCCGCGTGAAGCACTACTACGTGCCGGAGTCGGTCGGCATCGCAGTCGGCATCCTCATCACGGGACTGCACCTCTGCGGACTCGCGACACTGACGCACACGCCGAGTCCGATGGCCTTCCTCAATCGAGTGCTGGATCGCCCGGCGCACGAGCGCCCGTTCCTCGTCTTGGTGACCGGCTATCCCTCGAGTGAGGCGAAGGTCCCGAGGATCTCCAAGAAGGAACTCGAGGATTTCAGCGAGTTTCGCTGAGAGGAGTTCTACGGCGCCTTGGGCTTCTTGCGGATCGAAGCCAGCGCCAGGTCGCTCGTAGCGACGTAGCGCCCCGAATCCTCGTCTTGCAGCAACAACAGCACGCGCGCTCGCGGCGGCTTCAGGTCGGCAGGTAGTTCGAGCGCGAGTTCAATCTCTCCTCCACGCGGCGGGACGCGGGTCTCTCGCCAGGCGCGCACGACCGCGGCGTGTCGCAGGTTCTTCCCCGCGTTCTCGCCCTCGGTCACCTGCTGCGTCAGTCCCGCCTCGGTCACGGCGAGGAGAACCCTGGCCGCGCCGTCCAGTCCTGTCGCCTCGACCCGGACGCGCAGCGACTGTCCGTCCAAGGTCCAAGTCGGCTCGCCGAGTGGGGCCTCCGAGCGGGGCGCGTTCACTGCGACCGCGCGCTCCGTAATCTGAGCTTCGATCGCTCTTTCGATCAGATCTCGTCTCGACCCGACCTCCTCGGCCACGCCGCCGATCACCATCTGCGGCGTGTAGATCCGCTCCAGTCGGAACCGCTGCGCGTAGGCGCGCTGCCGCTCGGTCGCCTCCGGACTTCCGAACGCGTCGACCCACCCGAGCGGATCCCAATAGTCGATGTGAAAGGCGAGTCCGATCACCCGCACGCCGTCGCTCCGGGGCCGTGAGATCAAGGCGCCGAGCACATCTTCGGCGGGGGGACTACTCGAGCAACCCTCGCTGGTGAACAGCTCGAGCACCACCGCCGGCGCCGCGCGCGCCGCGCCGGCGGTCGTCAGGGCGATCACCGCCACGAGGAGGCCACTGGCCAGGTCTCGTCCCTTCGGACGGAATACCCAGACGAGCAGCGCGCCGAAGAGCGCGAGATTCCAGAACGTCGCGAAGCGGATCGCCCAGAGTTCCGCCACGAAGAACGGTCGCTTCATGTGCACGCTCGTCACCTCCGATGGACCGCCCAGGGTGAAGGGAAAGCTGCTGGGCGCCGCCAGGTCGTGCAAGACCAGATTCATGAGGACGCCGAACCCGAGCGCGAGCCAGACCCACGTGATCCCCCTGCGCGCGGGCGACGCGACCGCCAAGAGCGGCAGCAGCAGAGGGATGACGATGAAGAGATGGTTCTCGTGCATGTGGGTGGAGAGCATGAAGAAACCGAAGCCGAGCGTCGACGCGAAGGCCAGCGGAACGGCGCCGCGCGCCGCCCTCGGATCCTGCCGCGAGATCAAGACGAGCCGCGCGAGTAGCGCCGTGAGGAACAGGCCGAAGAACACCAGCCCGACCTGCGTCGCGGTGAGTGGGCCGAGCCACGGTTCTTCCGCGTTTCGCCAGCCTCCGAGCGCCCACCAGAGGTTGTGTCCGTTGACGGAGGTGTACGGCATCGCGCCGACATCCCCGACCAGCCGTTGGACAAAGGCCGAGGCCTCACCGCTGGCGAGGAACGGCGCCAGGACCGCGACTGTGGTCACTCCCGCGGCGACGATTCCCCAGAGCGTCCCCTTGATTCCCCCGAGTTGGAGCGACACCACCAGCAACAGCGGGAAGAAAGGCGCCCCGAGCGGCTTCATCAACGTGGCGAGGGCCAGCGACGTCCAGGCGGGCCAGACCGGCGCGCGGTTCCACGGCCCGATCGGCGCTTCGGCGGCGCCCCGCGCCAACCAGAGGAACGCCGCCAGCACGAAGAAGCTGTGGATCGAGTCGGGCTGTCCCCAGTAGCCCGTGTCCCAGAGCACGGCGGGATGGAGCAGGTAGAGCCAGGGGAGCGCGTCTCGCCAGGCGATCGAGACTCGACCGAAGCGCCAGGGAGGCGCGGCCGACATCGAGAAGGGAGGCGCGGTCGCAGAGGCGTTGCGACTCTCCAAACCGAGCGCGAAGCGGCGCAAGAGGAGCGCGATCAAGAGATCGAAGAGCAGCGGCGGCAGCTTGACCAAGACCGTCAACAGGGTCGTGTCCGCCAGTTGCTGCAGCGCCTCGGGTGAGATGAGTCCGTAGAGCTTCCCGAGCGGGTAGAGCAGATAGGCGTAGAGCGGTGGATAATCGAAGTCGGACGTGGTGTAGACGCGGGTGAACCCGTCGCGCGCCGCATGGAGAGCCCAGCGCTTGTAGGCCTGCACGTCGAACGTGTAGCCGGGCAACGTGGCCAGGATCCAACGCAAGAAGAGGTAGGCGACGAGGGACCAGATCATCGGACCGCGTCGCATCGATTCTAGAGTCCTTCCTCTGGTGGGCGTTCGTGCGGCGCGGACCGTACCTGCGCTCTTCGCGAAGGGTCAAGCCGACCGCGCGGTGCTTGACCCCTCTGCTCCTGCATTCCTAGTATCCGCCGGTTCCCGAGCCCGAAGCGGGCGCCGCTGCGACGACCGAGGAGGCCGATGGTGGAGGACCCGCGTGTACGCGGTCGAACGAGCGTCTCTCATCCTTCTCGCTCAGGCGGCCGGACGCTCTGTCGCGAGCTGGCGGGCCTCGTGATTCTCGTCGCCATTCTCTTCCCGCCCCGGGCGAACGGTTCCGGCGAGCCGCCCGACCAAGACCAAGACCACGGCCACGACCACGACCACGGCCACGACCATGGCCACGATCATGAAGGGGCCGCGGCGCTCGAGCTGTTCGAACGCATGGTGGAGTACAACCTCGACAACCCCGCGGTCCTGCCGAGCACTGCGATCGATGCCTTCATGGCTGGGATCGCGGAGCGTCCGCTCGGAGAGCGGATCGGCGCGTGGGCTCGCTTCTGGTTGACGCAAGGCGACATCGCCTACGTCTACGGTCGATCGCCCGGTGGGTACGTCACGCAAGGCCGTCTGGCGCAGGACTTCGCGACCGACTGCGTGCTCTTCATGTATCGGACGACGGAGCTGGCGCGCTCAGGGACGGCCACGGAAGCGGCGCAGTTCGCCTTCGGCACGCGCTTCTACGGCGCGATTACCGAGCAGGTCGTGCGGCCGGATGGTCGGGTGACCTACGACGATACTTCGCACCTGGAGTACGCCGAAGATATGGCGAAGAGCGGGATCTGGGGCGCGGACGTGACCCGCGACTGCGGAGAGTCGGTCACCGACGCGGTCGGCTCCTCCCGCACCCCTCCCGACACCCTGCGGTACGTGCCGCGCGACAAGATCGACTACAGCGCGCTACGCGAAGGAGATCTTGTCTGGTTTGTCGGAGACGAGAGTCGGCCGGGGGCGATCGAGCAACGGATGCAGGGGACATTGCTACATCATCTGGGGATACTCGTGCGCGACGGGGAAGAGGTGAGTCTAATCCACCCGGCAGCGGTCCCGCTCTCGGGAGTCTACGACCGCACCGGCGTAGTGCGTGTGCCACTGCGGACCTATCTGCAGCGCGTCGATCGCTTCAAGGGAATCGTCGTCACTCGCCTCGTCGACTTCTGAGTCGACAGCAACCTGGGCGAAGACCGTCAGGTCTGGAGAAAAGCGCCGCTCCAGGCGATCGGCTCTCGGGAGCACGAAAGGCCGATCCACCCGAAGCGGCACATCACGTATAGACGAGACATCGGCGCCAGAGGCGGCTCGCATCGGGCGGTGTCTCTGCGGCGCAGCCGTTTGGGCTGCGTGGGCCACCGCGTCTGCGGACCGCACTCTGTTCGGAGGCTTGATCCAAGCGCCGGAGAGCGCGAGCGCGGCCCCGGTCAGCGCCAGAACCAGCGACAGCGTCGGAGCCGGAGATCCTTCCTCCCGCATCTGCAGGCCGGCGCCGAATAGAACCAGTACCGCCACCGTGCCGAACGCCTCCCGAAACCCGTCATCCAAAGTCAGCGCGGCGTAGGACTCATTCGACAGCCGCAGGAGACTGGCTATACCCAGCGCGAGGCCGCCGGTGAGTCCCGCTTGCAGCAGGGTGTAGGCCAACACAGACGGCCGAAGATCGCCTGAGCCGAGTCCCCAGAGATCGACCGCTGTTCCCGCGAGGAGCAAAATGAGCGGCGCGATGAAGACGATCCGCAGCGCGCGACTGTCCGCGCCATTCCCGCTTCCTCGCATGGGCGGAACCTCACTGGAGGTCGCGGGCTCTAACCCCGCGGCTCTCCTTGATCTATCTGCGTGTCCGTTCGAGAGGGCCGGCGAAGTATTCGCTGATGAGGCAGAGCAAGTCAGACCGCCGACCCTCTCGCGAACGAACGCGATCAACTTTTCAACTCTTGCGTCTGGTTGTGGCCAGCAGGGCAATTCCGGCCACGACGGCCAGGCCGCCGGCCAACGGCGAGAGCGGCACTCGTTCCTTGCTCTCGACGGTGGCCTCGATCGGACCCACGTCGATCACCTTTTCGCGCTTCGTGTAGCTGACCCCGCCGTAGATCAGGGCGACCGCTCCCAGCACGATCAGGGCGATTCCGAGGATTCTCATGACGTTGCTCCCTTCGGCCCCGGCAGCGTTGCGGGCGTCAAACGACTCGGCGTCCCTGGATCACCTGCAGCAGGATCGACGCCACCGCGAGGACGAGCAGGATGTGCAAGACGCCCCCCATCGTGTAGGAACCAACCATTCCCACCAGCCACATGATCACGAGGATGACTGCAATCGTGTACAACATCTGTTCGGTCCTCCATAGGTCCCGTCGGCGTCTCGGGTGATGTGAACCCGGGGGCAGGTCCACGGACACCGACGGGATAAAGCGTGAGATTTCGTTCGGGTCAGACGGGGCGCTGCGCGCTCCCGCTGGGGGTTGTCGCTTGAGCCTGACCTGGGCGGCCCCGGAGGGCGTCGCCAACCTGGTCGACCGCTTCGCGCGCGCTCTGTCCCAGCGCCTCTGCCTTTTCGTTCATCTTGTCGCCCGCGTCGTCGAAGCGATGACGTGCTTCGCGTCCCAGACGACTCATCTTCCGGCCGATCAGGTCCCGCGTCTCGTCACCCCGCGCCGGAGCGAGGAGCAGAGCAAGCCCGGCGCCGACGAGGGCGCCCGCGAGGAACGTGGGGGCGGCGATCATCGCCATCCCCGCGGCGGTTTGCTTCGTACCGTTGTCACTGTGTCCAAACACTTGGTAGTCCTCCGTCCAAAGTCGCGGGGGTAATCTGGCGTCGCTGTGCCGAGCGATTGCGGATGCGGTTCGCTAGGGCCGAGACCCCGCTCCGCACCCCGCGTGCCAACGCCACGGCCCGATGGATCGGTCGCTCGATTTCATCCAAGACGACGTGCGTGAGGTTCGTCGTTCGCTCGGCGACAGACTCGAATCGAGCTGAGGTCCGCCGGAGCGCGGGAGCGATGTCCGCCAACGACATGACGACGCTGCGGACCTCCTGCGTAACCGCTTCGATCTGGCTGATCGACGCGTGCATTCCCTCGGCCGTGCGTGCGAAGGCATCGGCCGTCTTTTCGAAACGGAGCATGACGCGGATGGTCACGAATGCGAGCGCGACCAGGGCAATTGTTACAATTACGATGCAGATCTGGAGAAGCGGCGGCATGGGAGGAGCTTCCTTCCGGCGAAGACGCAGACTTACGCGCGGCAACTCCGGAGTGAGAGCAGCGCTGGATGGAGGCGCTGCAAGTTCAGCGCCGTCGCGTCAGACGCCGGTGTCGATGTTCCCGTAGGGAGGGGTCGTGGCGGCGCGACGATCCGCCGAGTCGTCGCCGTCGTCGTCGGCCGGTTCGTCGGCCGGAGCGGCCTGCGCGAGCATCGCCTTCAGTTCGTTGGGATCGACGTTGCGAACCAATCGCCCGCCTGCCGCCACGGAGATCTGGCGCGTTTCCTCCGAGACGGCGAGCGCCATCGCATCGGTCTCTTCCGAGATCCCCAGGATCGCGCGGTGGCGGGTGCCGAGCGAGCGATCGAGCATCGGATTCTGACTGAGCGGGAGAATGCACCCGGCGGCGACGATCTGATTTCCACGAACGATCACCGCGCCGTCGTGGAGCGGCGAGGGCGGCGTGAAGATAGTCTCCAGGAGTTCTGCCGAGAGATTCGCCTCCAAGAGGGTGCCCGACTCGGCGAACGGCTGCAGGTTCGTCGAGCGCTCCAGGATGATGATGGCGCCGACGCCGCGGCGCGCCAGCCGCCCGACCGCGGCCTCGATCTCCGAGAGATGCGAGCCCTCGCGCAGCCTCAGCAGCCCGCGGAACCTTCGATTGGCCCCGAGCTGGGACAATCCGCGGCGCAACTCCGGCTGGAACAAGATCAGGAATCCGATCACCCAGACCGTGCGCAGCGACGCCATGAGCCATTCCAAGGCGCTCAGATGGAAGAGATCCGCCAGGGCCGAGACCAGGAGCAGGAGCGCGAGCCCGAGGAACATCTGCGCCGCTCGCGTCCCTCGGACCAGGAGGAAGAGGTAGTAGAAGAGCGTCGCCACCAGGAGGATGTCGACCGCCTCGCGCAGCCAATGAAAGGCGCTGAGGTCGAACGGGAGTTTCATCGGTCGCCCGCGCGGAGGTCGTCGGCCACCCGCATCGCCCGCACCGTCGCCGCGACATCGTGCACGCGAACCAGATGCGCGCCCGCCAGCGCGGCGGCGACGTGGACGGCGATCGACGCTTCCACTCGATCGTGGACCGGCAAACCGGTGGCCGCTCCGAGGAACCGCTTCCGCGAGGCGCCGATGTAGACCGGCCGGGCGCACGCCTCAGCCAACTCAGGAATTCCGCGGAGCAGCGCCCAGTTGTGCTCCGCGGACTTGCCGAAGCCGATGCCGGGATCGACGACGATCCGCTCGAGTTCGATGCCAGCCGCGCGCGCCGCGAGCAGGCGACCCGAGAGGAAATCCGAGACTTCACGGACGACGTCGTCGTAGTGCGGCTCCGCCTGCATCGTGGCGGGCTCGCCCTGCATGTGCATGAGGACGAGCCCGGCGCCGAGGGATCGCGCCGTTTCGGCCATCGCCGGGTCGTGACGCAGAGCGCTGATGTCATTGATGACCGCTGCGCCCAACTCGCACGCTCGAGCAGCCACCTCGCTCTTGCGGGTATCGATGGAGAGCGGAATCCGGAGTCCATCCGCGCGCGCCGCGCGGAAAACCGGCGCCACGCGGCGCCACTCCTCTTCCGCGGGCACGGGGAGCGCCCCGGGGCGGGTGCTCTCGCCTCCGACGTCGATCATGTCGGCGCCCTCGTGAATCATCTGCTCGAGGCGCCCCACCACCGCGGACGCGTCGAGATGGACGCCGCCGTCGGAGAACGAGTCAGGGGTGCAGTTGAGGATGCCGACGACCCAAACGCCTCCGCCGAGCTCAACCTCCTGATCGCCCATCCGCCAGACGAAGCGGGCGCGTGGAGCGGGGAAGCGGGCGGTCATGGAGGGCCTCACGCAGCCCCGGAACGGCTCAAGCCGTTCCGGGGCTGGGAAGCGGGGTCGGACGGAGGAACGGGGCCTTCGGCTCGTCGGTGACCGGCGCGTTCGGCTTGGTCGGGCGCTCGCTCGGTGGTTCGGGGTCGAGCGTTTCGCCCCGGATGAGCCGAGCGATGTCCTGGCGGTCGAGGATCTCACGCTCGAGCAGATTCTGCGCCAGCACATGCAGCATCTCGAGGTGCTCGGTCAGCACTTGTCTCGCCTTGGCGTACGCGCCCACCACGAGCGTGTGCACCTCTTCGTCGATGATCTCCGCGGTATGCTCGCTGTAGTCCTTCTGCTGCGAGATCTCGCGACCGAGGAAGACGAGTTCTTCTTTCTTGCCGAATTGGAGCGGTCCGAGCTTCTCGCTCATGCCCCACTCGGTGACCATCAGGCGAGCCAGACGCGTGGCCTTGCGGATGTCGTCAGCCGCGCCGGTCGTGATCTTCCCGAAGATCAGTTCCTCGGCCACTCGACCGCCCATCGCCGTCGCCATCGTGGCCAGGAAGTACTCCCGCGAGCGCGAGTAGGTGTCCCCCTCGGGCAGGAAGTGCGTCACGCCGAGCGCGCGTCCGCGCGGGATCACCGTGACCTTGTGGATCGGATCGGCATCGGGGAGGAACCACCCGACGAGCGCGTGGCCCGATTCGTGGTAGGCGGTGTTCCGCTTCTCTTCCTCGGAGAGGATCATGCTCTTCCGCTCGGTGCCCATCATCACCTTGTCCTTGGCCTCTTCGAAGTCGCGCATCGAGATCCGCTTCTTGTTCTTCCTCGCGGCGAGGAGCGCGGCCTCGTTGACCAGGTTGGCCAAGTCGGCGCCGGCCAGCCCGGGTGTCCCCTTGGCCAGGACGACCAGGTCGACATCTTCGTCGAGCGGCTTGTTGCGGGTGTGCACGCGTAGGATCCCTTCGCGACCGCGCATGTCGGGCGTATCGACGACGATCTGTCGGTCGAAGCGTCCGGGCCGCAGCAGCGCGGGGTCGAGCACGTCGGGGCGGTTGGTCGCCGCGATCAAGATGACGCCCTCGTTCGATTCGAATCCGTCCATCTCCACCAGGAGCTGGTTCAGCGTCTGCTCACGCTCGTCATGACCGCCGCCGAGGCCCGCGCCGCGGTGACGACCGACGGCATCGATCTCGTCGATGAAGATGATGCACGGAGCGTTCTTTTTCCCCTGCTCGAAGAGATCGCGAACGCGCGAGGCGCCGACGCCGACGAACATCTCGACGAAGTCGGATCCGGACATGGAGAAGAACGGCACGCCGGCTTCTCCCGCCACCGCCTTCGCGAGGAGCGTCTTACCTGTTCCCGGAGGGCCCAGCAAGAGCGCGCCCTTGGGAATCCGGCCGCCCAGCGCCTGGAACTTTTTCGGATCGCGCAGGAACTCGATGATCTCCTGCAGCTCCTCCTTGGCCTCGTCGGCGCCCGCGACATCCCGGAACGTTACCTTGATCTGGTTCTCGTTGAGGACGCGGGCCTTCGACTTGCCGAACTTCAGCGCGGCCGATCCGCCGGCCTGCATCTGCCGCAGGAAGAACATCCAGAGGACGAAGATCGCCAGCAGCGGAATCCACCAAGAGAAGAGGATGCTGAACCAAGGCGTCGCCAGCGGACGAGAGCGGATCTGGATCCCGGGGCTCTCCGCCCAGATCTTCTCGGCGATATCCGGATCCTCGGCCGGAAGGTAGACCTTGAACCGCTTGAACGACGGGCGACGCGCCGCCGGATCGGCGGGCATCTCGGTCCCGAACTCGCCATGCAGTTCGCGCCCGGCTACCGCCAGCTCCTTGACGTTCTGCGCGCGGAGCTGCGCCCAGAAGTCGGTCAACGAGACCTCTTGCTCATTGGCCTTGATCGTCGTGACCTGCTGGACCACGACCACCAGGAGCAGGCCCAGGAGCAGCCAGAAAGTCACTGTCCGGAAATGCCGCATCGGGGCACCCGGGGTCGGCCGCGAGGGCGGACGCTTCTCGGGCTCCTGGTTGGGCGGAGGCGGCGGACCGCTGCGTTCGAATCGACTCACGATGAAAGGTCTCCTTGGGACTTCGGTCCAGGCTCGATCGCCCCGATGAACGGCAGGTTCCGGTGATGCTCGTCGAGGTCGAGGCCGTAGCCCACGACATATTCATTATCGATCGTGAAGCCGCTCTCATGGAGCGGCACTTCCAGATGGGCTTCAGAAGGTTGGATCAGTGCGCAGTACTCGATCCGGGTCGGCTCGTGCAGCCTCAAGAACCGGTCCACATACTGGATCTTGGTGCCCCGGGCCCGGATCCCTTCCACCACCACCACGGTACGCCCTCGGATGCTCGACCTCAGATCGTGCACCACCCGGACCGAGGACGGATCGCGGTGCCTCGGGTCGTAGCGCGACACCTTGAGAAAGTCGATCTCGTGCGGCTGGTCGAACCGGCGGATCAGATCACCGAGAAAAATGAACCCCCCATTCAACAGACCGATGAAGACCGGGGACTCGCTCCCGATCCGCTCTCGCAGTCGTCCGGAGATCTCGGTGACCCGCGCGCAGATCTGGTCGGCTGTGAACAGGACCCGAAGTCCGGCAGTTCCCAGTCGTACTCGATCGCCCGGGTTCAGGTGCATGCCTCGACTCCTCCCAGCTCGTTCACGGACGGCGGGAACTCACGGCTCACAGAGCGCGGAGCGGGCTCCAGCCGCAGATGCACGCGGTCCACTCGCGCGATGACGCCGTCAGGCAGGTGCAGGATCCGAGGAGGGCCGAGCCGCGCCAGCTCGGCGAGCGCGAGGACGTGCGCCCGTTTCAAGTTCCGCGTCGATCCCTGCACGGAGCGAAACGCTGCTCGCACGCAACCTTCCAAGGTCGCGCGATCATAGGAACGGAGCTTCGGACGATCAAGGCGGATCCCAGCTTCCCGCGGGTCTGGGTGCGACTCGACCCGCGCGTTCGCCAGGGCGGCCGCGATCCGGCGCCGCTCCGCCGCTCGGATCGGCCGCAGCGCGTCGCTCGTCCGCGCCAGGAGTCGCGTCACCGCCGGCCCGAACTCGCGCTCTAGCAGTGGCAAGACCGACGCGCGGAGCCGATTGCGGGCGAAGCGCGGCGAACTGTTGCTCGGATCCTCCCGCCACTCGAGGTCCCGCCGCCTCAGATACCCGCGGAGCTCCTCGCGCCGCGAGTCCAGGAGCGGCCGGACGAACGGCGGCCGCACGGGCGCCATCGCACACAGGCCCTCCAGGCCGGCCCCGCGGAGCAGTTGGAGGAGCAGCGTCTCGGCCTGGTCGTCCTGGTGATGGGCCAGCAGGATCCAGCGGGCGCCGGTCCACGCGGCCATCTTCCTGAGCGCGGCGCGTCGACCACGCCTCGCCCACGCTTCGACCGACTCGCCGTGGGCCGGCGATCCTCGAAGTCGAGTTCCATGGAAGTCGACGCCTCGTGACCTGGCCAGCGCATCGACCCACGCGCAGTCGTCGGCGGAATCGGATCGAAGGGCGTGATCGACATGTCCCACGCAGAGCAACCAACCGCGAGTGGCGGCGTCTCGCGCGACGAGATCGAACAACGCGACAGAGTCGGCGCCGCCCGAGACGGCGATCAGGAGCCGGTCACCGGCTTGGACGCCAGCGCGACGCATCGCACCGCGGAAGCGCGCTCGAAGGCGGAAGTCTTCGCGGTCGATACGGACCATCGGGTCCCGATCCTGGAGGAAATTTGGCGGCGCAGGGACTCGAACCCCGGACCCAGTGATTATGATTCACTTGCTCTACCGACTGAGCTACGCCGCCGTGCGAACTGAAGAGACGCGTAGGATGGGAAGCTGGCCGCCTGGTGTCAAGGGTCGGGTGACTAATTGAGTGCTTGGGGACCCGTCGCTTGACCAGCTCGCCTCTCGAGGCGCGCGCTCGTCCGGCCCCGATCCCATCGGGGAAGCGTCAGATCGTTTGGTTCGCGGCCCGTTCCAAGATTCCTACCTGTTCGAAGGGAGGGCGGGGTGGCGGTCTCAGTGCATTCCCGCGCGACGCGGTCGAGTCTTCTGTCCTTGGCGTTCATCCTTGTCGCACAAATGGGGGGGGGGGGCGGAATTCGACGTCCGACGCGATGGCGGGCCCGACCGCGCATGACATTCCAGGTCCGTCGCAGCTCGACTTCTCGTTCGAGCTAGACCCCGCAGATGTCGGGGTCTATTACGACTCGACCACCGGATACTCCACCATCTTCCATCGCGATCTCGCGCCGTTCGCACCCGCCGAGTTCGAGGGAGCGCCGCTGCTCCCAGCGATCCAAGATCGCGCCGTCCTGCAGGCGGGCCGGCGAGTCGCTCAGATCCTGGTCCTCACGCTCGATCCCGTCGTCGTCGCCACCGATGTCGTTCCGTTCCCAGTTCCGCCCGCCGCCGATCCGACCGACTCTACCCAAACTTGGGCCCCTGATCCGTTCTGGTACGAAGAGGAGAACCTCTTCCCGCCAAGACCGGAGTTCCTGACCGGGAATGACGGGTCTAGCGGTATTCGAATCGGTGACTTCGCGGCGCTTCCGTTCGAGTGGGACTCCGCGACCCGCGAGTTGAAGCTGTATCAATCGATCGAAGTGACGTTGATGCTGGAGCCAATCCCGCAGGGGAGTCTGCGCCCGCCCGTCAACGGCCCGAACGTCGCTTCTCGCGCGAGAAGATCGAACTCGAATGGGTCAGCGCGAACGTGATCAATCCCGAGGCGGTCGACGGCTACGACGGACCCGAGTCCACTGCGGTCGTCGCCGACCCGCTCGACCCGCTCGATCCGCTGTACGTCGTGACCGAATCCAATCACGCCACCGGGTTCCATCCCACCGACCGGCCCTCGCTCGAAGGCCCGTCCATCGACATGGTCATCCTCACCAACGACCGTTGGATCACCGGCGAGACGTGGGACGGCTCGATGGTCGAGACGTTTCAGGAGTGGGCTGACTGGCGGACGGAGACTGGCGTACCGACGGTGGTCCGCACGATGGACTGGGTGAGGGCGAATTACGACGGCGGCGACGACCCCGAACGCATCCGGACGTTCCTCCGAGAGGCGTACTCGCTGTGGGGGACGGATTTCGTGCTGCTGGGCGGCGACGCAGAGGTGGTTCCAGCCCGCCACGTTGGCGGAACGCCCGCCGGCGCATCGACGAGCGAGTTCCCGAGTGCCTGGTACTACGCGGGCTTGGACGCGGTGTGGGGCTCGATCAACGAGGGGTACTTCCAGCAACAGGCAGATGTCTACCCCGAGCTCTGGCTGGGTAGGAGGTCGATGTGCGACTCATGATAGAAGTCTCCGGCCGCAGCACCTTGGCCGTGGTCCCGTCTTGGCTCTGTGCCGCGACACTCCTTGTGTCAACGGCACAACAAGCTGCGGGTGAGACGTGGTTCGGCCCGGCTGTCGGGTACACGCTCCCGGAAACGCCGACGTGCGTTTCGCTGGGGCATCTCAATGCCGATCCGTACGTCGATTGCGCCGTAGGGGCGCGGACCGGGAACACGGAGAAGATTTACATACTTCTGAACGACGGGACCGGTGGATTCTCGACTTCGACCATCTTGCCGGTGGCGAATGGTTGGAACGATCTGGAAGTCGGAGATTTCAACGGTGACGGGCGCGACGACATCGCATTCTGTGAAGATCCATTGAAAGTGTACTACGCCGATGTTTTTCACAACTATGCGGCGCCAGCGACGTCTGTGACGTGGCCGAACTCCAGTTATTTCCGCCGAATGGCGGTAGCCGACCTCGACAACGATGGCTTCGACGATTTGATCGGGCGGTACAGCGGGTGGTACTCGGTTTTCGTGTTGTTCGGATCGCCGTCAGGATTGTCCACGCCGCCGTTGGAGCTGCACGTGAATCTGAACGAGGAACATCCAGAGTGTGACTCAGAGGCTACTCCGACGGCTGTGTTCGACATGTTACCGCGCGACGTGGACAAAGACGGGGATCTCGACATCGCGTTGAGCTGCGAGTACAAACACGGAGCGTTTTGCGGAGGAGTCGACCGAATTGGGATCGGATACATAGAGAACCTAGGCGCGCGAGTTTTCGCGGCAGATGTTCGCTGGATTCGAAACGAGCCTGGCGGGGATGGAATTTACTGGGAGCAGTTTGATGTAGCGGAGATGACAGGCGACCTGCTTCCAGACATTCTGTATGAGAGGTCGGACCTCGAAGTCCGCATGCTTGTCGGGGCCCAGTCGGGAGACTGGACTGACGAGGACGTGAGTGGCGTGGGGGGGGGGGGGGCCGGGTTTGTACGACGTCGATCGCGACGGCGAGGTCGACTTGATCGAGAAGACCGCGTTTACGTATGAGGTCTACCGCGGCCGTGTGGGCCTTGACTTCGAGTGGATTCAGTCGATCGCCGAGCCGCCGGGGTGGCTCGCGTTTGCGAATGTCGACGGGAGCCCGGGCGCGGAGTTGCTCGGACTCCGAGCATCTCCCAATCGTCTAGTGGTTGTGCCGAACGTCACGAGCCCTGCGGCACAGGCCCCGGTGTGGTTGGGCGCCGGGCGCCAGACCATCGCACTTCGCCCAACGGTCAGCAGCGGAGGCGCGATCAAAGTCCGCCTGGATCGGGACTTCCGACTGGTCCCCGGATCCGTGGTTGCGCGGGTGATCGACGCGGGGGGAGCGACGCGCGCGAGAGTCGAGCTGGCCTCCGCGCCCGGTGGGGGGCATGAGGGCGAGATTCCAATCGCGGAGTCATGGGCCACGGGCGTGTATTGGGTCCAGATCCCCGGGAGCGGCATCGAGGGGCGGAGATTCACGCTTGTCCGGTAGCTTCGATAGCTGAGTGCCGTAGCGTGGGCGGCGAAGACTGGCATCGTCCACTTGTCGGCGCTAGCAGCGACACTGTGCCTCCAACCCGACCCGGCACAACTCGCCCGGCTTCCTTGACGACCCTTGGACCCACGGCTAGACTGCCGCGCCAATCGGGGTTCCATTCAAGGAGAACGCATGTCGCTGGTTCGCGTTCGGGCCGCTCTCATTTCGGCTCTCCTGGCGTGTTTGATCGGCTCGACCGGCGCGCTTGAGTTCTGCGCCGCGCAGGAAGAAATCCCCACGCCCGAGACAATGGCGCCCGAGACGCTGACACCCGAAACACTCCCGGACGACGTCTTCGTCCGCGAAGACGCCCCCAATCCGAATCGGCAGTTCGGCGCACTCTCCGGATTCAGCGGCTACGGGGCGACGGTCGGTCTCATGCGCGTCATGGGCGGAGATCTGGCGAAGGGCGCCACGGTCCGGCCGGTGCTCCAGGCGAGTTTCCGGTATCGCTTCGACGAGTCGTGGATCGGAGTCGGCGATTTCGGTTTCGGCTACAACGCCTTCGCCGATCGGGGCGACACGGTCTACGCGGTCAACTTCGGGACGCTCGGAGCGTTGCGCAAGGTGGCGCACTTCAAGGGATCGGTTCTGAGGGCGGGCGGTGGAGCGGGTCTCTACCGTTGGAATTACAAGTGGCACGGGAGTTCCGTCCGTGACCCGATCACGCAACGCTTCTACCGTGGCTACGTGCCCGGTCTCTACCTCAGCGGAGAGGACGAGATGCGTCTCACGCGCCATGTGACCGTGACCGGGATCCTGCAGGCTCACTACGTCTTCACGGCCGACGACAAGTTCGAGCGGCTCTTCGATTCGAACCATCCCATGGTGACGTTTCGAGTCGGGCTGCATTATCACTTCTCCCCCGACGAGGGGATCCTCTGGGAACGCAAGGACGACAAGAGGATGACGATGGAGTCGGGCAAGGCGGGGAAGTGACCCTGCGCGAGCGCATCACCGGCGAGGGGTTGACCTTCGATGATGTCCTGCTCCTCCCCGGGAGGTCAGATGTCCTGCCCTCGGAAGTCGACGTCCGGGTCGGGCTGACCAAGCGGCTCAGCCTCAACATCCCGCTCCTCTCCGCGGCGATGGATACGGTGACGGAAGCGCGCCTCGCGATCGCCCTCGCCCGCGCCGGCGGCGTCGGAGTGATCCACAAGAACCTGACGATCGAGCAGCAGGCGAGCGAAGTCGACAAGGTCAAGCGCTCCGAGAGCGGCATGATCGCCGATCCGATCACGCTGCCGCCCGACGTGCCGGTCTCCGAAGCGCTGGCGGTCATGGCGCGCTACCGCGTCTCGGGCATTCCGATCACGAAGGAAGGGCGACTGGTCGGGATCCTGACCAACCGGGACCTTCGCTTCATCGAGGACTCGTCGGTTCCGATCGAGCGCGTCATGACGAAAGACCGGCTCATCTCGACACCGGTCGGCACGACGCTCGACGAGGCCAAACAGATCCTGCACAAGTACCGGATCGAGAAGCTGCCCGTGGTGGATCGCGAGGGGATGCTCCGCGGGCTCATCACGGTCAAGGACATCCAGAAGAAGGTCCAGTATCCGGATGCCTGCGTCGACGACCGCGGGCGACTGCGCGTCGGCGCGGCTCTCGGCATCACGCCGGACTACTTGGAGCGCGCGCAGGAGCTGGCGGCCAAAGGCGTCGACCTGCTCTGTCTCGACAGCGCCCACGGCCATTCGACGCGCGTCATGGATGCCCTGGCCAAGCTGCGTTCCGCCATCCCGAGCGTCGACCTGATCTGCGGAAACGTGGCCACGCGTGAAGCGACGCGCGAGCTGTGTGAGAGCGGCGCCGATGTCGTCAAAGTCGGGATGGGCCCCGGCGCGATCTGCACGACGCGGGTCGTCGCGGGGATCGGCGTCCCTCAGATCACGGCGGTGGCGGACTGCGCCGAAGAGGCCGCGAAGATGGGCGTGACCGTCATCGCGGACGGCGGCATCCGCTACTCGGGCGACATCCCGAAGGCGATCGCGGCCGGCGCGTCGGCGGTGATGGTGGGGAGCCTCTTCGCCGGCACCGAAGAGAGCCCCGGCGAGTCGGTCCTCTATCAGGGGCGCTCCTACAAGGTCTACCGCGGGATGGGATCAATCGACGCGATGACGCGCGGTAGCTCGGACCGCTACTTCCAGATGGATCTGGGCGGATTCGAAGGCAAGGAGATGAAGCTGGTCGCGGAAGGGATCGAGGGTCGGGTTCCCTACAAGGGCGGCCTCGCCGCCGTGCTCTTCCAACTCGTCGGCGGCCTGCGCGCGGGCATGGGCTACTGCGGGGTGCGGGACATCGCCGATCTCCGATCGAAGACCAAGTTCATCCGCGTGACGGAGGCGGGAGTGCGCGAGTCGCACCCGCACGACATCCAGATCACGAAGGAAGCTCCGAACTACAAGGTGATGTAGCGGGCGCGATCACTTCCCACGGAGCGTGTGCACCCGTTCGATTCCTTCGCGCGCCAGGCGCGCGGCTCGCGTGCTCGGGGCGAGCAAGATCACGCGGTGGTAGGCGTCGAGCGCGGCTTGATAGGTCTCCAGCGATTCGTGGAGCCGACCCCCGTAGTAGCGCTGCATCGCCAAGTCTTCCACCCTGGCCTGCACCGTGTCGGCGACCGAGCCGCGCGGGAACCGCTCCAGGTAGCGACTTCCGATCTCCAGTGAGTCGAGCGTCGCGGCGCGCGCGTGGAGTTCGGTCTCCGCCCGCGTGGAGAGCGAATCGGGACCTCTCCGACGCAGTACTGTCTCGAGCGTCGACAGTTCCTTGACGTGCGGAAGGACGCGCGCGAGCGCCTGATCCCGTTCGGCGGGAGCGTCGTCGAACGTCTCGGTCAGCAGCAACGCCGCCTCATCGGCGCGATCGGCGAGGCGATACTGCTCGGCCAGCCGCACGCGCAGTGCGGGGGCCAGCGGATCGTCGGGGTAGTTGCGGAGGAACAGCTCGAGGAACTCGAGTCCCGCGCCCGGTTGCTCGACGATCGAGACGCTGGCGGCGCGCAGTTGGACGAGTTCGTCCCGCAGCAGATCTCGCTCGGATTGCACGCGCTGCGCGAACGATTCGAACGGATCGCGGTCGCCTCCGAGATTCGAGACGTTGACCGCGACCGGGCGCTTCTCGCGGGTCTGGTCGATTCGCGTGACGAGGGAGTCGTAGTCGGCCGCCAACGGTCCGAAGGCGCGATGGACCTCGCGCTTGCGTCGCTCCCATTCTGCCCGGCGACCGAGGAGTTGAGCTTCGATCTGCAGCGACGACGCAGACTGAGGGTTCGCCTCCAGAGCGGCTCGATAGAGGAACAGCACCGTCGGCTCAGGACCCCCTCGCTCGAGGTCGCGATGTAGGTCCCGCCCGCCGCGGTGCGGTCCCGAGTCGTCGTCGTCGCGTTCGCGAGCGCGACGCGAGTACTCCTCCTCGAAGTGCTCCGCGATCGCGGTCAGCGTCCTCGAGACCTCTAGCCGATACGACTCCACTTCCTCCGCCGACGGCGCTTCCCGGGCGCCCGAGCGGGCCGCCCGGGCCTTGGCTACTCGATCGGTGAAGAAGGGGTGGGTGCGCCAGTAGCCGTACTCCTGGTCCTCGAAGATCCGTTCGTGCAGACGCTCGAGGAGCTCGGCGCCGCCTTCGATCGGGTAGCCGGCTCGAACCGCGAACCGTCGCCCGACCTCGTCCGCCTCCATCTCGAGTCCACGGCCGTAGCCGCGCACGAGCAGCTCGCGGAAGACGCTCCCGAAGATCATCGTGCTGGTCAGCGCGTCGCCCGATCGGTCGGTTCCCCAGTCGACCCGGCGATTCGAATCGAGGACCGGATCGCGCGCGCCGTCGTTCTGGACCGCGAGGATCGTCGCCACCACCGCGGCGGTCTGCAGCAGCGAGAGGAGGCTGCTCGTCCGGTCGGCTCGCGCGAAGTGCCGCTGCGTGACGTGGGCCATCTCGTGCCCTATGAGGTGCGCGAGCGCCGCGTCGGAGATACCGGTGTCGAGGATGCCGCGGGTGACGAAGAGGAACCCCCCGGGCAGGGCGAAGGCGTTCGGATCGTCGACATCCAGCACGTGGAAGCTCCACGCGATGTCGTCGCGACCGGTCTGGCTCGCGACGCGGTAGGCGATGTCGTTCACCCGCGTGACGAGCGAGTCTTCCTCCACCAACCCGAAGTGGTCGGCGAAGGCGTTCGCCGCCTGCAGTCCGGTCTCGAAGTCATCGGGGATGTCGACATCGGCGATCGCGACGGACCGGATTGGAAGCAGCGGCAACCACGCGATCAGGAGCCCGCAGAGCCAGCGACGCCACCGGCGCGCGGGAGCGATCTCGATTCGACCGGGGAGGGGAAGGGAACTGGGCACGCCGGGAGCATACCCCGGGGTCGACGAGGTCGTTCCCCGCGGGGAACAACGGGAACAAACAGACCGGCGGAGGTTCCTTCGACGCCTCGCGGTGCGTCGACGCCGGAACCTCCGCCGGTCGAAAGTCTCTCAGAGCACGGTCGCCGCAGCGTCAGAGCGAGCCGAGTTCGGGCAGCTCGATCTTGAGTTCGGCGTCCATTCCTCGCAGTTCATCCAGGATCGAGCGCATCTCCCCGCGCAGGCCGTCGTCCTGCGTGCGCTTCCACTCCAGGTAGAGATCGAGGATCTTGTCCTGCTTGTCGCGGATGACCGACTGGCGCTGCGATTCGTTGACGACGCGTTCCAGGTGGTAGATCTCCCCCCGGCTGAGTCGCTGGAGCAGATCGAGGTACTCGCCCCGCATGTGGGCGAGGATCCGCATGTACTTGTCGAACCCTTCGCTGAGCTTCTCCAATACCTCGGTGATCGGCGTGTGCCGGCCGTGGAGCTGCTGACTGTAGGAGTAGGCGAAACGGTAGTAGGTGCGCCCACGCCCCATGTACGCCTCTTCCGACGGGGTCTGCCCCGATCGCTCGGGCGCGCCGCCCCCCTGGCTCGGGTGCTCGGCCAGCGCCGCCTCCGGGTTGTCGAAGATCCCCAGCGAGATGAGCAGGAAATCGGCGTTGGTCTTGTAGAGCGTGTACTTCAGGCGCGCGTCCTTCGAGGTCGCGACACGGCCGAAGACCTCGGTGTCGTACTTGGACAGGTACGGCCGCGACCGCTCGATGAAGTCGGGGTGGACGAACGAATTGAGCAGGTGCGCGATGTAGACGTTGACGTCTTCGTCGTAGAAGTCTTTGTTCGAGACCAGTCCCGTCTCCATGCGGCTGTAGAGCAGGCATTTCATCATGAAGAGGTAGGTCGGACGCATCTGTCGGTCGTTGCGAGGCAGCTCGAGATAGCTCTCTCTCGGCAACATGGTCGGACCTCCTCGGACGAGCGGAAATGGCCGGATGGCGCGCTCGACGGGCGCTCGCCAGGCACTGGAGCATTGACACCCGCGCGAGCGAGCGTGCTAGGCTCGCTGCGGTCATCCCCACGGTCGCAAGCTCGGCGCCACCCGGCGAGTGGGCCCCTGCCTCGGGCCCGGGGAGCCGGAACCGCGCGATCTCCAAGGGTATCGCCGCTCTTCACGTCCTGATTGCGCCACGCACTCCCGCCGCTCGCGGCGTGCGACCCGCACGACGGATGCCCCCGGAGAATGCATATCGCGTGAGCGGACGAAAGACGGCGAGTGGACGAACTCCGAACCGACACGCAGGAATCCCCGATCGACGAGCCCGAGGAGTCGGCAGGACGCCCGCGGTCGCGCGGCCTCCGCGGATGGGCCATCGCCCTGACGCTGTTTCCCGCGGCGCTCTGTGGGCTCACCTACTTGGCTCTCGTGGAGTACGCCCTGGCGGGCCGCTCCGACATCTCGGATGGGTCCCTCGGGCTCCTCAGAGCCGGTGGGCTGGGGTTGGTCGCGCTCACGACGATCCTGGCCGCGGCCTGCGGTCACGTGCTCTCGGAGCGATTCACGCGGCCGGTCCGTCTGCTCCTCCGGTTGGCGGAAACGGGGGAATTGCCGCAGGGACAGGCGGCGTTCACGCACGGCCCGCAGTGGGAGGTCTTCGAACTCTACCGGCGCGTCGGCGCGCTCGTCCATCAGAACCAGAGCGGCGCGCGCGCCATCCAAGAGCTGGAGCGGACACGGATCGCGCTGGCCGCGCTCCAGCGCGTGCTGGCTCGGCCGGGGCAACATGGACTGATCGCGGAGCTTCCGCCGGATGATGAGTCGAGCCTGGTCGAGATCGTCCAACCGTTGGCGGCGAATCGCGCCCGACTGGTCCAGTTCTTCGCCGAGCTGCGTGAGCGAGTCGGCGTCGCGCGAAACCAATTGGAGCGACTTGGCGAGGCCGCGGGTTGGGATCGAGATGAAGAGTCGTTCTCAGATGAACTCGTGAGCCCGGCGATCCCGCGTGTGCCGGCGGTCGTGCTCGAGGAGTCCCCGAAAGCGCCCGCGCTCGCGGCGCTCGGTCCCAGCGCATACGAATCACTTTCCCGCGTCCGTCGTGTCGGCACGGTGCTGGCGCTGGAGAGCGAGCGGCTCGCGGGGCCCAACGGAGATGAGATCGGCGGATGGTTTGCGCGCTTCGAAGCCGAAGTGGATGCGGCCGAGCGGCAACTGGAGCAGTTCGTGACGCTGCAGCTCGGACCCGGGCCGAATCCCTCCGACGCCGCGCGCGCGGAGCTGGCCTTGACTTGGCGGGAGACGCGGGAAGCGCTCGCCACGATCGAGACGCGCCTCGCCGAGATGGAGTCGCGATGACGACCGCGGACGAGCTACACCGTCTGCTGCGCAAGTTCCGCAGGCTCAGGCACGCGGAAGAACGCGTGCTCGCACGCCTCGTCCGAATCCTCGGAGGGCTTCCCGCTCCGAACGGCACGAGCGCTGCATCTCCGGCGGGGGAAACTGGGCCGATCGAAACTGTCCCGATCGAAACTGGGCCGATCGAGGCAGTGCCGATCGAAGTTCAGCCCATCGAACCTGTGCCGATCGAAGCGGCGCGGGTGGACGCCGCGTCGATCCGGGCTGCGCCGATGCCTCCGGTCGATCCGTCGTGGACGAAGGGTTCGCTCTCTCCCTTCCTCCTGGTCGTCGGCGACGGCGCGCTCGTCGTCGCGTTGCCTTGGGGAGCGGTGCGGCGGGTGTCGCTGGCGGAGGAAGATGGGCTTCCACTGCCGCCGCTGCGACGTTGGCTGAACGGCGGCGCCCCCCTCGTCGCGGCGAACGGATCGAACGGACATCGGCGAGCCGACGGTGACTCTCCCCACGAGTCGGGATACAGCGTGCGCTGGGGCGTCGGCGCGGACGATGGGCTGGTCTGCGAAGCGGTGCGCGGTATCTTCCCTGCGGGTAAGGCGGAGGCGCACGGCGTCACGGTCGTCCTGTTGCCGTCGCCTTACGGAGGGGTTGAATCGGTCTCTTTGGAGGTGTGGGTCGAGAGGCTGTTCCCGATCAACGCCTCGTCGGCGCGAGCGAAGGTCAACGGCGCGAGCCACGCGCATCCCCCGCTCGAGGTGACCCCGAGCGCGCCGCCGCCGGCCGTCTCGCCCGAGGCCTTGATCTGCGTGCGGAGTCTACCCGCCCGCGTCGCGCTGGCCCGCGCGCTGCGACTGGCGGGGTGGCGCGTGACCGAAGAGCCGGACGACGAGGCGGGCCTGCTCCGCTGGCGCAACGGGAGCGCGGTTCGCGCTTACGTCGAACTACCGAGTTCACCGGACGCCTCTCGCGGCGTGGAGAGCTGGGCCGCCGTCGGCGGAGACCTGGTCCTGGTCAGCGCTCGGGGCGCGCCCTGGGAGGGGCAACTTCCGGGAGCGCTGCGGCGCGCGGCGCGCATCGTCCATCCCTTCGCCCCGGCGGAACTCGAGTCCTGCGTCCTGCCGCCCGGCGCGTCGTCGGCGTCGTCTTCGGACACGCCCACGGTAAAGGCGCCCCCGCTCCCGGCCGATCGGTAGGGAAGGCCCCACGCCCGTCCGGCCTCGCCCCCGCGGCGAGGAGGCGGCCGTCCGCATTCGTGCATCTTCCCCGAGAGGTCTCGCCCGCATGGCCGATGCGTCCGTCCCAGAGCGTGAGGCGAAAGAGACACTGCTGGTCGTCGACGACGACATCCGGGTGGTCGAGCTGCTCCAGATCACGCTCGGAGGGCGGGGGTACCAGGTGCTCTCCGCCTACGACGGCGAGACCGCGCAACGGGCGATCGAGACGCATCGACCCGATCTGGTCGTGCTCGACGTGCGTCTCCCGCGCAAGAGCGGCTTCGAAGTGTTGCAGGCGGTTCGGTCCGATCCGCAGTTGGCCAGCACGCCGGTGATTCTCATCTCCGCGAATGCCGCGACCGACGTGCGTGTCCAAGGCTTGCGGCTGGGCGCGGACGACTATCTGAGCAAGCCGTTCTCACCGCGCGAGCTGATCCTGCGTATCCGTAGACTCCTCGATCGCGTCCAGGAGCGTCGCACGCTCGCGCTGCGCAACGACGTGCTCGAGGACGAGGTCAAGCGCCACCGAGCCTCCCTCCAGGAAATGCAGGGCGATCTCCATCGCGGCCTCAACCAGGTGGGTGGAATGCTCGAGCAGGTCTTGGACCTGCAGCGCGCGATCTCGCTCGACGAGTTCCTGCCGCGCTTCGTCTCGACCCTGCTGGCCGGCTTCGAGGTGGATCGCTTGGTGCTCGCCACGATCGAAGCCGACGGGAGGTACACGCCGCGCATCTGGCGCGGACTGTCCGATCTCGAGGCGCGGCCGCTGCGGCTGTCCGGTCGCGGCTTCGTCGTGAGGCTACTGGCGTCGGTCGGTCGGCCGATGCGCGTGGAGGAATTCGCGGCCCACCCAGAGGCGGAGGAAGACATCCGCCGCTTGTCCCCCGCCGGACTGACCTGGCTCGTTCCGGCGGTGGCCGAAGACGAGTTGCTGGGCTGGATCGGACTCACCGTGAGAGCCGAGCCGCGGAGCGCGGACCTCCGCACGCTCGCCATGCTGGGACACGGCGTGGCCGCGGCGTTGCGCAACCAGCGAGCGTTCACGCGAGCGCGGGCGACGTTCATCTCGACCACGGCGGAGCTGGTGGCCCAGGTAGAAGACCGGTATCCGCAGTTGCGCGGCCATTCGCGACGGGTCCAGGCCCTCGCGTTGGGCTTCGGCCGACGCCTGCAACTGCCACCGGAGGAACTCGATGCGCTAGGGGACGGCGCGATCCTGCACGATCTCGGGGAACTTGAATCGTACGCGGAGCTGCTGGGCGGGCCGGTCCAGCTCGATCACGCGCAACGCGAGGCGCATCGCCGTGAAGCAATTCGTCGAGCGGAATCGCTGCTCGGCGCTCATCACGAAGGACGGATCGGGCAGATCCTGCGCTCTCAGCACGAGTGGTGGGACGGTTCGAGCGGTCCCGAGCGGCTGCGCGGACCCGAGATCCCGCTACTCGCGCGGATCGTCGCGCTAGCCAACGCGTGGGACGCGCTCATCCACGAGCGCCCGCACCGTGCGGCGTATCTACCGTCCGAGGCGAGCGGGATTCTGCTCTCACTCGCCGGGGTTCAGTTCGATCCGGAGTTGACTCCGCTCTTCTTGCTCTCGGTGCTGCCGGAGCGCGAGTCGCTCGTCGTCCTCGAGGCCGAAGCGGGAACTCCCCGAGACTGAGACGCGAACCGCGGGTCTACGCGCCGTGGGCGGTGCGGCCCAGGATGCTGACGACGAACCGCTCCCCGTCGCACTCGTAGACCTGCCGGCAGACCTCCGCCGCGCCGGGGACGCGCAGTCGATGATCCCTCCCGTGCACCACCGCGGGCAGCGAGAGGAAACAGGAGTCGGGCAACAGCCCCTTCAGATTCCCGCCGTGCATGTTGGTCAGCTCGCCGATCGCGCCCTCCAGATCGGCGACGCTCAGCTCGGCGGGATCGGTGCGGAAGACGGCGGCGGCGGCGCGATGCGCGAGCGCGACCGAGCACTCCAGCAGCACCGCGCCCTCCCAGGCCCCGGTGATTTGCGCGCATCCGGTGATGACGGGCCCGGCATCATCCAGGCGCAGGTCACGGCCGGAACGCGCCCGTCGCGCCTGCAGCGAGAGCACGGTCGACCAGATCGCCTCGACCAGCATCTGCACGTCGCTCTCGACGAACGGCGTCCGCGTCGAGAGCGCCATCAGCCGGCGCCCCCGCGCGGGCGATAGCAGGATGTCTTCTCGATCTGCACGCGCTCGAAGCTGTCGTCGAGACTGAACGTGGTCTCGGCTGCGCCCATGAAGAGCGCGCCGTCGCGTCGCAGGACCTGGCGAACCTTCGCCAAGATGTCGCGTTTCGACTCGACCGAGAAGTAGATGAGCACGTTGCGAATGAAGATGACGTCCATGTCGGGGATCTGCGGCCATGGCTCGACGAGGTTCATGCGTCGGAACTCGATCGAGGTACGGATCTCGTCGTTGATGCGCCACTGCGCGCCCTGCTTCTCGAAGTACTTCAACAAGAGCGGCGCGGGCAGCCCGCGGTTGACCTCTAGCTGACTGAAGAGACCTTCGCTCGCGCGCTGCACCATCTCGTCGGAGAGGTCGGTCGCGAGAAGCCGCACCTTCCAGCCCGCCAGTTGCGGGAAGTGCTCCCGGAGCAGCATGGCGATCGAGTAGATCTCCTGCCCGCTCGACGCGGCCGCGCTCCAGATTCCCAGCGTGCGCTCCGACGAACGCCGCTCCAGCAGGTCGGGCAGGATCGTCTTGTGGAGCGCGTTGAACGGATGTAGATCGCGGAAGAAACTCGTCTCGTTCGTGGTCATCGCCTCGACCACGCGCGTTTCGAGTCCGTTCACCGTGCGCTGGCGCAGGCGCGCGATCAGTTCGTCCAGTCCGCCCACGCCCTCGCGTCGCGCGAGAGGCGTCAGTCGCGACTCGACTAGGTACTCCTTGCCCGGTTCCAGCACGATCGCCGAGCGGTCGAGCACCAGATCGCAGATGTATCGGAAGTCGGTGAGCGATAGGCTCATCTGCTCGCTCCGCTCAGGCCGCCGTTGTCCTCGCTCCCCTCGCTTCCGGTCGTCTCGAGGTGGTGCAGCAACCGCCTGACGGCGTCGCCTGCAGCGCGCCATCCCGCAGCTTGGAGAGAAGGCTCTCTCCGGCATGCGTCACTGCTTCGAGCGAGCCGAAGCCCAGGAAGCCCGAGGTCCCCTTCATCGTGTGGATCGTGCGGAAGATGCTCGCGAGCCGCGTGCGATCGACCGGATCCCGCTCCAAAGCCACCAAGTCACGGTCGAGCTGATCGAGGTTCTCGTGACTCTCGACCAGGAACTCGCTGACGATGTCGGTCAGATCGCTCATTCGTCCTCCTCGGGGCCTAGGAAATCGGCGCCCAGCGGGCGAGGATCGAATCGAGGGGAGAGCGAAGGATCGGCTTGCTCAAGTAGTCGTCGCAGCCGGCGTGGAGGCAGCGTTCCCGATCGCCGCTCATGGCGAGAGCCGTGCAGGCCACGACCGGGAGTTGGCTGAAGCTCGGATCCTCGCGGAGGCGCCGCAGCGTCTCGAACCCGTCGAGCACGGGCATCTGCATATCCAACAGGACCAGATCGAACGGCTCGGTCCGCAGCTTCTCCAGCGCGATGCCCCCGTGATCCGCGACGTCGACCGTGTATCCCCTCAGTTCCAACATGCGAGAGAGCACCTTCTGGTTCACCAGGTCGTCTTCGACCACCAGGATTCGCGGGCTCGCGGTCGGTCCGGAGGGAGTGGACATGTTTCGGTCTCCTGCAAGTCCGCGGGGCACCGTCGACTTCGAGAAGATCGGACGGCGACGAAAGCGCCCTGAGCTAATTCCGCCTTCGACTATGCTGCCGCGCCATGTCGCTGTTCATGCCGCTGTTCACGCCGGTGTTCACGCCGCTCTTCATGCCGCTTGCGAGACGCGCGCTCCGCGCGGTCGTCCGCGCGTGCTTCCTGGGTTCGTTCGTCCTCGGCGGGGTCGGCTGTCGCTTCGTTTCCACTCCGATCGGCCGGATCCAAGACGATCCGCGCCGCTTCCAGGGTCAATCGGTGACGCTGAGCGGGCGCGTCGAAGCGGTCCGCTGGATTCCGGAAGTCGGCGCCTTGGGATTCCGGCTGGTCGACGGCGCAGACTCGATCCTCGTGCTCACCCAGACCGAGACGCCGGCGCCCGGCTCGCAGGCTCGGTGTGTGGGGCAGATCAGCCGTCGCTTCCCGATCGGTCGAGAGCACCGCGTCGTCCTGCTCGACGAGACCACGTTGGGCGGACGCGGCGGGGGCTCGAATCCGCGCTCGCGGCGGAACTGAGGCGACGCGGGTGGCGGAACTCGTCCCCGGCCTCGACTACGCGGAGTTCGTCGCCGCCTGCCGCGCCTTTCGCGACGAGCGCGCCTTTCGCGCCTCTCCGTTCTTCGCGCGCTGGGGCGCCGAGCTCGATGCGCTCCTCCGGACCCCGCGGATCGAGCTCGCCGCCGAGCCCGATGTCTCCACGCGACCGACCCTGCGCGTGGCGCAGTGGAACATCGAGAAGGGCCTTCGCCTGGAGGGACTCGAGCGACGCTTCCGCGACGACCCCCGTCTCGCCGACGCCGATGTGATCACTCTGCAAGAGACCGACATCGGCATGGCGCGCGCGAGCAACGCCGATGTCGCCCGAGTGTTGGCCCACGCCTGGCGCGGACACTCGGTCTACCTGCCGTCTTACATCGAATGCACCAAAGGTCCACCGGAAGACGCGAAGGCGCCCGGCGAGAACGAGCGGGGCCTGCACGGTCTGACCATCCTCACGCGTTTGCCGCTGCTGGCGGTCGCGCGCCATCCGCTGCCCGCGTGTTGGGACTACTTCGATTTCTGGGAGAAGCGCTTCGGAGTTCGACAGGGACTCTATGTATTGCTCGAGGCGCCGTTCGGCCGCTGCGTCGTCGGGACCACGCATCTGGAGGTGCGTCGCACGCCGACTTGCCGAGAGGCGCAGTTCGCGGCGTTCCTGGAGGGACTCGACGCGGCGCTCGCACTCTGGGGAGCCGATCTGCCGGTCGTCGTGACGGGTGACTGGAACACGAACAGCTTTCCGCGCGGAGGCTGGGCGCGATCGTTCGCCGGGTTCCTCCGCATCCTGACCACCCCGCGCGAACAGCTCAGCGAGGAGCTGGTCCGTCCCGAGAAACGCGAACCGCTCTTCGCCCGCCTGGCCGCGGCCGGTTTCGCTTGGGACGCGTTCAACGATCGAGGCGCGACCGGTTGGCAGCGACTCGGAGAGGTCGAAGACCTCTCACTCGTGCCCCGGCCGTGGGCCCAGGCGCTGATGCGCACCGCCGGTTTGGAACCTCGCGTCCTCGGGATGCGGCTGGACTGGATCGCGGCGCGCGGACTGGTCGCCACGACGCCCCCCGAAACCTTTCCCGCGGACGGCCTCTCCGACCACTCGGGCCTGAGGGCGGAACTAGCGCCGTCGGCCGCCTCGGGCTCCCTGCCTTGACCCCCACGGAGCTCGACCCGGACAATCCCGAAACTCTTGATCCAAGCTCAGGGTTCAGATCAGCCCGGCCCCCGGCTCGCCGCACACTCGCCCAGGACTCGAAGAGGAGATGCATGCACCGGACTTTCCACCGCGCTCACTCGCTGCCATGGCGCGCTCTGTCGATCTGGTTCGTGGCCGCGCTCGCCGTCTGGGCTGCGGTCTCGGCGATGCCCGCCTTGCGCTCCGGCGACGCTCACGCGCAAGAGCCCGTGATCGTACCGGTGCGTTTGGCGCTCTCGCACCGCGCGCTGGGCCCGGGGGAGACCGGCTTCCTCGCGGTGATCTATGACGTGCCGCCGTCCGCGCACCTGCAGATCGGGGACTTTCTCACGGCCACCCCGAAGGAAGGGCAGCCGATCACCCTCGGGATGCCGGAAGCGCCTCCTTCCCAGACGTATGAGGGGGACCCCGTCTACCAAGGTCGGACGATCTTCCGCTATCCGATGACCGTCGCGAGCGACGCCGCCCCCGGACCCAGGACGCTGCAGTTGCTCATCGGATACCAGGCCTGCACCGAGGAGCCGATCTTCGCCTGTTACGCGCCCGAAGAAGTCGAGCGCGAGGCATCCTTCGAGGTCTCGACCGGAGGGGGGACGCTGGCGGTGGAGAATGCCGAATTCTTCCCGTCGCTGAGCGCCGCCGCCAGTGGCGCAGCCGCGGCCGCGTCGCCCGCCGCCGAAGCGCCGAAGGATCTCGCGAGCCGCCTGACCCAAGCGTTGGCCGAGCGATCGTTCCTGGCGTTCCTCTTCGTTTTCCTCGGCGGCGTCGCGACGAGCTTCACCCCCTGCGTCTATCCGATGATCCCGATCACGATCAGCTACATCGGCGGGCGCAGTCGCAGTCGTCTCCAGGGATTCACCCTCTCGGTCTTTTTCGTCCTCGGCATCGCGATCATGTATTCGTCGCTCGGCGTGCTGGCCGCTTCGACCGGCGCCCTCTTCGGCAACGCCATGCAGTCGACGCCGGTGCTCCTGATCGTCAGCGCCGTTTTCTTCGCGATGGGGGCGTCGATGCTCGGCGCGTTCGACCTCGCGCTCCCTTCCGGCCTCCAGACCAAGATCCAAGGAGGACCGCGAGGGGGAGTGATCGGCGCCATCGCCATGGGGATGGTGACCGGTCTCGTTGCCTCACCCTGCGTCGGACCCGTGCTCGTCGTGTTGCTGGCGTGGGTCGCGAATGTGGGAGCGATCGGCTACGGATTCTGGCTGCTCTTCACCTTCGCCGCCGGACTCGGTCTGCTGTTCCTCATCATCGGGACCTTCGCCGGAGCGCTCAACGCGCTCCCCGGCGCCGGCGCCTGGATGGACACCGTGAAGCACGTCTTTGGCGTGATCCTCTTCGCGATGGGCATCTACTACCTACGCGCGCTGATCGGCCCGGGCTGGACCTGGGTGCTCTCCGGGATCCTCGTGGTGATGACCGGGACGTTCCTCGGCGCGTTCCGACCGATCAAGGAAGACAGCGAGAACGGCGTGCTCTTCCGCAAGGGCTTCGGCCTCATCCTGCTCTTGGGCGGGGCGTTCGTGTTCCTCGTCGGGCTCGCTCGCGTCAGCGGCGTCGGTCTCGGCGCGTTGCCGGTCTCGTCCAACCCTTCCGGGATGACGGCCGAACCCGCCCACGCCGCGGCCGCCAAGCATCCCGGACCCGATTGGAACTTGGACGAAGACGCCGCGTGGCGCCGCGCGCGCGCCGAGGGCAAGCCGGTGGTGATCGACTTCTACGCCGACTGGTGCGTCGCGTGCGTCGAGCTCGACCACGAGACCTGGGTGGACGCGCGCATCCGCAGAGAGGCCGAGCGGTTCGTCGCGATCAAACTCGACTTTACGAAGAACGACGCCGGCGACAAGGCGCGGCAAGCGCGCTACGGCGTGGTGGGGCTGCCGACGGTCATCTTCTTCGACTCGGACGGCAAGGAAGTCGAGCGCTTCTTCGGATTTCGCGGTCCCGAGCCTGTTCTCGCCTCGATGAAGCGAGTCTCCTGACCTGATCCCGTTAGCCCAGCGCGGCGAGCAGTTCCTTGTTCGTCTTGAACCGCTCCATCATCTTCAGCAGCCCTAGCATCGCCGCTTCGGATTTCTTTTCCGCCAGAAACCGGCGCAGCACGTGCAGGCGGCGCACATCCTCGGCTGAGTAGAGCTTCTCTTCCTTGCGACTCCCGCTCTGCAGGATGTCGATGGCCGGAAAGATCCGCTTGTTGGCGAGATCTCGCGAGAGCACCACCTCGGTGTTCCCTGTCCCCTTGAACTCCTGGAAGATGACCTCGTCCATCCGCGAGCCGGTGTCGACGAGCGCCGTGCCCAGGATGGTGAGACTCCCGCCATGCTCGATCTTGCGCGCCGCGCCGAAGATCCGCCGCGGGCCGTACATCGTGCTGGCGTCGAGCCCGCCCGACATCGTGCGACCGCTGCCGTCCGAAACCAGGTTGTACGCGCGGGCCAGCCGTGTGATCGAATCCAACAACAGGAGGACATCGCGACCGGCGGCCACCGACTCGGCCACCTTCACGATCGTCTCTTCCGTCACCCGCACATGCTCCTCGGGATGCTGGTCGTTCGAGCTGGCCACGACCGCGCAGTCGACGGAGCGGCGGAAGTGCGTGACCTCCTCGGGGCGTTCATCCACCAAGAGGCAGACCACTTCCACGTCGGGATGATTGAGGATCACCGCGCGCGCCACCGCTTCGAGGATCATCGTCTTGCCGGCCTTCGGCGGCGACGTGATGAGGCAACGCTGTCCGCGACCGATCGGCGCGATCAGATCGAAGACGCGGGTCGAGTACTGATCGGGAGTGGTCTCGAGCACGAGCCGTTCGAACGGGTCGATGCTCGTGCCGCGCTGCAGGAGCTTCAGTCCCTCCAGCAGATCGCGCTTGCGGCGGGCCGCGCTCGAGCCGCCCCCCGGCCGCCCGCGTCGAGCGCCCGATCGGTCCCCGGATCGGTCCCCGCGTGGCGGGCCGCCGTAGCCGCCGCCGCCGGCGTATCCACCGCCGCCGCCGCCACCGCCATACCCTCCGCCGCCTCCTTGCGTCGGTCCCCGCGACGGTCCGCGCGCCGGGCCACGGTTCTGGTCTCGTCCTCGGCCGCCGCCGCCGCCGCCGCCGCCGCCGGGTCCCCGCTCACGTTGTGGCTGGCGCTGTGGGGGACGCGTTCCCCCCTGCTGCGGGGCGCGCGGTCTGCGGTCGTCCTGCTCCCCTGGGGGATAGTCCGTGTCCGGCCGACCTGGCAGAGGCGCGCCGTTCGTGTCGATGGGAGGGTCCGCAGCGGAGCGCGCGCGTCCCCGATGGGGGCGCCGGCGTCGATGCGGTCGGGATTCGGGATCGGACGGCGGACCGGGCTCCGGGTCGTCGGCGCTCAAGAGGGCTCCGTTCTCGGTGGGCCCGTCTCGCTGCGGTCGAGCTGGAGCGGGCGCGGCTCATCAGGGCCGGATGGGGGACTCCGATCGATGCGACCGGAACGCGCCGCAGCATAGCGAGCGCCGCGTCGCTTCGCCAGGAGCCTGTTTGTTATCCTGCGGCGGGCCCGATCATCGAAACGGGCCGACCGTTCTCCTCCGTGGTTCGAACAAGACCAGACCACCACCAGACCAAGACGAAAGGGAAGGCGCATGACCGCGAAACGGGGCGACATCCTCCGCGCGCTCGGGCTCTCCGAGGTGAATTCCGGGGCCTACGCAGGCGGGTGGATCGACGCGCCGAGCGGACCCGAACTGATCTCGCTCGATCCAGCCACAGGCGAGCCGATCGCGCGGGTCCTCCAGGCCGGGAGGGCCGACTACGAGCGGGCGATCGAGACCTCCGAGCGCGCCTTCGCCGATTGGCGTCTGCTTCCGGCGCCGCGCCGAGGCGAGATCGTGCGTCGGATCGGAGATGAACTCCGAAGGCAGAAAGAGCCGCTCGGAGCGCTCGTCACCTGGGAGATGGGGAAGATCCGCGCTGAAGGACTCGGCGAGGTCCAGGAGATGATCGACCTGGCTGAGTTCGCGGTGGGGCTGTCGCGTCAGCTCTACGGACTCACGATGCACAGCGAACGCCCCGGTCATCGCATGTACGAGCAGTGGCATCCACTCGGCGTGGTCGGCTGCATCACGGCGTTCAATTTCCCCGTCGCCGTCTGGTCCTGGAATTCGCTCATCGCGGCGGTCTGCGGCGACACCGTCGTCTGGAAGCCGTCGCCGGTCACGCCGCTCTGCGCGATCGCGGTCCAGAAGATCGTCGAGCCGGTCCTGCGCGAAGCCGGGTTTCCGGCGCTCTTCAACCTGACGATGGGCACGGTCGAAGACGTGGGCGAACCGATGATCCACGACCGGCGCGTCCCGTTGATCAGCGCGACCGGCTCTTGCGGAATGGGTCGTCACGTCGGCCAAGTGGTGGCGGGCCGTCTCGGCCGCTCGCTTCTGGAGTTGGGCGGCAACAACGCCATCCTCGTCCTGCCGGATGCCGATCTCGAGTTGGCTTTGCGCGGGATCGTCTTCGGCGCCGTCGGCACCGCCGGTCAGCGCTGCACGACGACTCGGCGCGTCTTCCTGCACCGCGAGATCGAGGCGGCGTTCACCGAACGGCTGCTCGCGGTCTACCGCTCGGTCGAGATCGGCGATCCCCTGGAAGACGGCGTCTTGATGGGGCCGCTCGTCAACGAAGACGCGGTGCATCGCTATCTCCGCGCCCTGGAGGAGATCAAGGAGCAAGGAGGCGAGATCCTCTACGGCGGGAAGCGCCTCGACCGGCCCGGCAACTTCGTCCAACCGACGCTGGTGCGCGCTCGCGCCGACATGCCGATCGTGGCGGAGGAGACCTTCGCGCCGATCCTCTATCTGCTCCCCTTCAGCGAACTGGACGACGCGATCGCGCAGCAGAACGGCGTCACGCAGGGGCTCTCCAGCGCGGTCTTCACGCGCAGCGTGCAGACGGCGGAGCTGTTCCTCAGCGCGCGCGGATCCGACTGCGGGATCGCGAACGTGAACATCGGCACCTCCGGGGCCGAGATCGGCGGCGCCTTCGGCGGCGAGAAGGAGACGGGCGGCGGACGCGAGTCCGGGAGCGACTCCTGGAAGGCCTACATGCGCCGCCAGACCTGCACGATCAACTACTCGAACTCGCTCCCGCTCGCCCAGGGGATCGAGTTCGGGGTCTGAGTCCCGGAAACCGGGAGTTGCTCCCGGCATCCCACCCGAGTCGCGACAGGCACGAACGAAAGCCGAGAGGAGTCGACACGATGCAGAAGGTAGACAGCGCGAATTTCACCACGTTCGTCGAAGGAGCAGCCGAGCCGGTCGTCCTCGACTTCGGAGCTACCTGGTGCGGGCCGTGCAAGCGGTTGGAGCCGGTGCTCGAAGAGCTGGCGGGTGAACTGACCGGCAAGGTCGCCTTCGGCAAGGTCGACATCGATCACTCGCCCGAAGTGGCGCAGCGGTTCGGCATCATGGCGGTGCCGACCGTGTTGTTCTTCAAGAGCGGACAGGTCGTCCACAAGTTCTCCGGCGTCGAGGCGAAGGCCAAGATCGCGGGGATGATGACCCAACACTTCGGGATCTGAGTTACGGCGCGGTGCGTGGCGGGTGGACCTCGATCCCATGGGAGACGACGGCCGCCCGCGCGACCATCGCCATGACCGAGCAATACTTCTCGGCGGAGAGGCGCACCGCCTGCTCCAGATCTGTCAGTGAGAGCCCTTCGCCGTAGAAGCGGTAGGTCACGCGAATCGTCGTGAAGACCTTCGGGTGGGTCGGCGAGCGATCCCCGTCCAGCGCGACTTCATAGTCATCGAGTCGAATCCGCTTCTTCGCGAGGATGGCGAGCACATCCATCGACGTGCAGCCGCCGAGGGCAATCAAGAGCAGCTCCAGCGGAGTGGCGCTGGCGTTCTGGCCGCCCTGGTCGGGCGCCGTATCCATCGGCACCCAGTGCCCCGAATCGGCGCGACCGACGAAGCTGATCCCCTCGCGTCCGATGCGCTTCACGATCGCTTGCACGGCGGGTTCCTCAGATCTCCTGGAAGAGGAACGGGCGGAGGCAGTCGAGACGCTTCTCGTAGCTCGTCGGATCCATGTGCCAGAGCGCGACCGCGACGCTGGAGAGGAGCGGATTCCCGTCCTGCGGCGTGAAGGCGAATCCGACGATCTCGTGATCGCGGTTGACCGCGAGACTCGGCACCACCACCACGGTCTGCGAGAGGATGCGGCCGTAGTGACCATGGTCGCGGCCGAAGGAGAAGATCTGATTGGCCGACTTCTTCTCGGTCAAGGCGATCCGACGATTCTCGTGCAGACGCTCGATCACCTGATTCAGGGTGACCGCTTCCTTCACCTTGATGCTGAACCAGAGGCAGTGCATGTACTGCGAGTTCAGCTTGATGGCCGAGGAGAAGAGGTTCAGGTCGTAGCCGAGCGTCTGGTAGAGGTGCCACGCGTCGCGCGCGTGATGCGTCCCGAAGCGCGGGTCGTCGTGCTTGCCCACCTTGGGCGCGGGGGCGAAGTCGTCGTCCTGCGAGATGTCGCTGGCTCGTCGCATCATCACGAACTTCGCCTCGATCAGATTCGACGGGTCGTCTTCCTCGTGGAGCGCGAGAGTTTTGAGCAAGACGGCGATGTTGTGCGTGTTGCAGCTCACCACCTGGATGAACTTGTCGCCCCGCGTGAGCGTGCGGTCGTTCACGCCGCGCGCGTACATCTTCCCGAAGCCGAACTCGCTGCCCTGCGCGATGAACCCGAGCGTGTTGTCGACGTAGCGCTCGTAGAACTTCTGCTTGTTGGCGTGACCGACGCCGGACGGCGTGCAGTCGATCACCACGGCGGCGCGGTTGATGCCTTCCTCTGTCTCCCAGGAGACCTTCAGTCCCTGGTCCTCGAACTTGGCGATCGCGTCCTGGTCGGTGCAGAGCAGCGCGCCGCGGTCCAGTAGGTTGCGCACCTTCGCCCGCTCGGTCAGGAGCGGCGTCCGCTTGTGGAAGGAGACGGTCTCGATCCCTAGTTCGTGCTTGTAGTCGGCCAACAGCCCGATGAGCGGCTCCCCGATCGTGCCGGTTCCGATGACGTGGACGTGACGGCTGTCCTTCATGACGCTCCTCCCGGCGCTTCTCGATGGGGAACGGGCCCGCCGCGAACGCAGACGCCCGCATCGGCCCGCCTTTTCAGGCGCCTCACGATACGCAGGCGCAGTTCCCGCCGTCAACGCGACGGCGCCCGGGCGAAGTCGCCGCGCGAGGCGGCAGGCGACGCGTGCGCCGCCGCTTGCTATAACGGCGAGACCCATGAAGCGCCGTCCGCCCATCCTGGTCGAAGACCTGCTCTACGTCGCGCTCCCGCTGCTCTTGATCTATGCGAGAACGGCCGCGCCCGACCTGGGATCGATCGACTCGGGAGAGCTGGCGGTTGTCTGCGCGCGCCTCGGCATCGCGCACCCCACCGGATATCCGCTCTACACGCTGCTCGGCCGGGTCGCGGTTCTCGCGGGCGATGGCCTGCGTCCGATCGTCGCTCTCAATCTCCTCTCGGCTCTCGCCGCGTCGCTCGCCGTCTGGGCGTCCGTGGCTGCGGCCCGCGCCGTCATCGGATCGGACCGCTGGGTCCCGAGGATCGTCGCTCTCGCTCTGGGACTGAATCCGGTTCTCTGGGAGCAGGCGACCGGCAACGAGGTCTACTCGCTCCATCTCCTCTTCGTCGCGTTGCTCCTCTGGACCGCGCTTCGCTGGATGGAACGTCCCTCGGAACGGACGCTCGTCGCGCTCGGCTATCTAGTCGGACTGAGCAGCGCCCACCACGCCACGGTCGTCTTCCTCGGTCCCGGGTTGGCGCTCGCTCTCATCGTGGGACTGCGCGGCGCGCCTTTTGCCTGGCGCCGCTTCCCGCGCGTGGCCGCGCTCCTGGGCGCCCCGTTTCTGCTCGGGCTCTCCGCGCTGGCGTACCTTCCGATCCGCTCTCGGTGCGAGCCACTGCTCGACTGGGGTGGGACCCACGCGCTGGCCGGATTCATGCGGCATGTCTCCGCCGCGCAATACCGAGTCTGGTTCCTGGAAGAAGGCGGCCAGTGGACGCCGCACGTCGCGAGCTATCTGACGTCGCTTCCTCACCGTCTCGGCTGGCCCGTTCTCGCGCTCGCGGTCATCGGCGCGGCCGCGCTCTGGAGACGGCGCACGGCCCATCTCATCTTTCTCTCGCTCGTCGCGGCGACCACGATTGCCTGGGCATCGGCCTATCAAATCTTCGATCTCGCTCCGTACTATCTGCCGGCCGACCTTGCGATCGTGCTCGTCGGGGCGGCGGGACTCTCACTGTCGTCGCAGTGGCTCGGCGCGCTCGTCACCTCGGGGTTTTTGCGCGGACAGCCGTCCGCCCGCACTCAGTCGATCGCCCGGAGCGTGAGTCTGGTCGCTCTCGCGGGTCTCGTGCTGACTCCGGGCCTGCTCCGCTGGCCGACGGCCGATCGGAGCGGAGATCGTTTCGTGCGGCTCCACGCCGAGATCGTGCTCGACGCCCTGCCGCCCGACGCGATCTTGCTCTCGCGGCACTGGGACGCGTTGGTCTCCCCGGCGCTCTACCTGCAAGCCATCGAGCAGAGGCGCACCGATGTCACGGTCGTCGATACGGAGCTCTTGCGGCGCACCTGGTACTTCCCCCAACTCCGCCGGTGGGATCCGACGCTGCTCACGCCGCTGGAGTCGACCCTGACGGCCTTCCTGGCTGATCTTCGGAAGTTCGAAGCGGGGGACCCGTACGACCCTGCAGCGATCGAGCGCAACTACCGCACGGTGATCCAGTCTCTCGCTCTCGCGCATCGGCCGGCTCGACCCGGTGTCTACACACTCGACACGTTGCTCGATCTGCCGCCCGAACAGGCCGCGAATTTCTTTGCACCGGCGATCACCGTCCCCGAGGGGGCTGTCTTCCGGCTCTACAACGATCCGTCGCTCGCGCCGGCCTCTTCACCGCCCGACTTCGAGCGGCTGTTCGCGGCGGGATTCCGACGCGAGGACCGGATCCACCAGCAGGTGCTCCAGCACTGGCGTTCGGTCGCCTCGAGTAGACTCCGGTTCCTGCGCGTGTTCGAACGCGAGGCGGAGGCGACCGAGTGGGAGGACGCGCTTCGCTTCCTCGACGCGCAGGCGCGCTGATCTCGATCGCGAGAGGATATGCAGTTGGAACAACGTCGAGTGGGCTACTTGATCGGCGCGACCGGCGGGCTCGGCCGCGTGGTCGCCCGGCAGTTTCGCGCCGCCGGCTGGTCGCTCGCGCTCTCCGGCCGCGCCGACCCGGAGATCGCCGAGCTGGTCCGAACCGTCGCGTCCGATGCGAGCGGTGCGCCCATCGTCGGCGACGCCTTCGACACTTCCGACGAAGCGGCGATTCGCGCTGCGCTCGATCGCTGGGAAGGCGCCGTCGGTCTGCCGGATGCCGTCTTCCATCTGGCGGGCAAGTACGCCGGAGGGCGCGCGGCCGATGGCTGGTCCGCCGCCGACTGGCGCGACCAGTGGGAGGCGAACACGCTCGGGCCGGCGCTCGTCTTGTCGCAGTGCATGAAGCGACTCCGCGACAGTGGTCGCCCGGGTGTTCTCGTGGCGATCGGCGCGGTCGCGGGAATAGAGAGTCCGGCGCAGAAGCTTCCGTACGGAGTCGCCAAGGCGGGTCTCCTGCATCTGCTCCTCGGCCTGGCCGACGAAGGAAGAGCCCACGGCATCCGCGCGCACGGAGTCGTGCCGTTCGTCATCGATTCGCCCGCCAACCGGGCGGCGATGCCCGAGGCGGACCGCAGTCGCTGGGTCTCCCCCGAGCAGATCGCATCGCTCCTGCTGGGTCTGACCGACGCGCGGATGGGCGCGGCGCGACACCTGATCGTGCGGGTATGATACGGGTATGAAAACAGCGAGGACAGATCCGGGTGGATCGGTCCTCGCTGCTCACTTCGATCGTGTCGGCTCGATCAGGTGCCGAAGAAGTAGGTCGTCTCGCGGCGCGGCTCTTCGGAAGGCGCCGTCTGCTCCTCGTAGATCAGCCGGGACTTCTCGAGGCGAACCCGTTCCGTCGACTCGAGGGTCACCTTGCGATCGGGCTGGAGAGCGCGATTCCGGTAGTAGTCGTTCAACCGCTCTGCTTCGCGCGCGGCCACGACCACGAACTCGTACTTGCTGCGGATCTCGCGGAATTCCCGGGCCGGCTTGGCGACCTCGGGCTCCATCTCGTCTTGCATGGCACTCTCCTCGCTGACTCATCGGACGAACGGGCGAAGGCGACACGCGGGAGGCGCCGCCATGGCGACGGTCCGGCTCCCGAGAGCGTCGGAGTCTACTTCGGCAGGCGCATTCCCAGGAAGACCTCTGTTCCGCCTCTCAGGACCAGGAACATCGCGGCCTGCCCCCCCGAGAATCGAGTCAGGGCTGCCTCGACGTCGCCGACCGCGTTGATCTGCTGATCCCCGACTTCGAGAATGACGTCCCCGGGGCGGAAGCCGGCGGAGGCGGCGGCGCCCACCGGATCGACATCAGAGACCACGACTCCCTTCGTCTGTGGGGCGAGGTCCAGCTCCCGCCTCGTCTGCAGGGTCAATCCCTCGAGCGTGAGCCCGAGATCGCTCGCCCGATCGCTTCCGCGCGCGGCCGGGGAACTGGAGGTAGGCCCGCCCTCTGCGGCCTCCGACTCGAGTTCACCGAGCTCGAGCGGGATCGTTCGCCGGCTGCCGTCACGCAGCACCGTCAACTCGATCCTCGTGCCAGGCTCGATCGCCGTGACCCGCAGGCGCAGATCCTTCACGTTCTTCACCGGTGTTCCGTTCAACGCAAGGATGACGTCTCCCTGCAGGATGCCCGCCTTTTCCGCCGGACTGCCGTCCATCGAGCCGCCGACCAACGCGCCCTGCGGCTTGTCGAGTCCGTGGTACTCGGCCATCGCCTCGTTCATGTCTTGGATGTTCACGCCCAGCCAGCCGCGAACGACGCGTCCGTTCTCGATCAGGCTGTCCATGATCTGCTTGGCCATGTTGATCGGAATGGCGAAGCCGACTCCCTGGTAGCCGCCGGTGCGAGTGGCGATCGCGGTGTTGATGCCGACCACATTGCCGTCCAGGTCGACCAGTGCCCCGCCGGAGTTGCCCGGATTGATGGCCGCGTCGGTCTGGATGAAATTCTCGTAGTCGGTCAGTCCGATGTCGGAGCGGCCGACGGCGCTGACGATGCCGGCCGTCACGGTCGAGGAGAGCTGGAACGGGTTGCCCGCGGCCAATACCCACTCGCCGACTTCGAGGTCGTCCGAGTTCCCGAGGCGAGCCGCATGAAGGTCGGTCGCCTCGACCCGGATCACCGCGACGTCGCTCTTCTCGTCGCGTCCGACCAGTTCGGCGCGGAGCGTGCGGCCGTCCTCCGTCACCACTTCGATCTCATCCGCGTTCGCGACCACGTGGTTGTTGGTCAGGATGTAGCCGCGCCCGTCGACGATCACGCCCGAGCCGCTGCCGCGGAACGGGAACGGGCGAGCCGGCCCGTCGAAGAAGCGATCGAGGAACTGATCTCCGAAGAACTGCGGCGACTGGCGGTCGCTCGCCGGAGTCACGTTGCGCGTGCTGTTGATGCTCACGACCGAAGGGAGGATCGTCTTTGCGATCTGGACGAACGCGCGGCTCTGGCTACGCAGGTTCTCCAGTCCTTCCTCCGCGGTCTGGGCCCGAGCCTGGCTCTCCTCCAGCGCCACGTGCACCTCTTGGGCGCGAATCGGCTGCAGGTCGAATTTCCACTCGAGCGGCCGCGCTGCGAGCGCCGCCAAGCCGAGGACACCGAAGACCAGCGCGACGCTGGTGACGGTCCTTCTCATCGTTCGCCTCCTCGTAGAGCTCAAGAAGCGACCCGCCTTCGCGGTCGGGTCGATCGGATCCAAAGTCGTTGGTGACTGGCGGGTCTCTACTCGCTCGAGCCGTTGAATGTTCCCACCCGGCTCCGGCGTCGTCCATCTCGCTGTTATCGGCGGAGGTCCAAGAGCGCGGCTACGCGATCCATCTCCCTGCGGTATTCGGGTCGAATCAGATCGAGCGAGGTGAGCTTTCCGCCGAGGAGTTCGAGCGCCGCCGGGTCGATGTCGATCGGCCGGCGCATCGGCAGGAAGGGGTTCTCCTGGAGCGAGATCACGCGCCCGAGATGCACCAGTGCGCTCGTTTCGCGATGGTCCGGCGCTTCCGCCGCCCTGGGATGGTGCGCCATCGGCACGAGCAGCCGTTCGGAGAGTCCCCATCTCTGACCGAGCCAGACGCCGGCGTCGGCGTGGGTGCATCCGACGATTCGCCGTTCCGCTTCCTCCATCGTCCAGGGTTGCGCCGCGATCACGGCGACGACCTTGATCAAGTCCTCCGTCACGGCCCGGTCCAGCACGATGAGTCCGACATCCGCCAGGAGCCCCGCCGTGAATGCTTCGTCCGCCGAAGCAGGCAGGAGGCTGCGGCCGAGGAGCTGCGCGGCGATCGCACTCCCCACGCAGTGGCGCCAGAAGGCCAGCCGATCGAAGCTGCGCGACTTCGGGGACCGGAGCAACAGTCCGGTCTTGACCACGATCGCGATCGAGAGGTTCTTCACTTCGCCGAAACCGAGGAAGTGAACCGACTCTCGGACCGTCGTGATCTTCCGGGAGAGGGCGAAATTGGCGGAGTTCACGAGTCGGAGCAGGCTCATCGAGAGTGAAGGGTCGCTGCTCACGATCCGACAAAGTTCGTCGAGTGTGGTCTCCGGATCGTCGATGATCCGCCAGAGCGAAACCATGGCCTCGGGCAGGGGCGGGAGGTGATCGATGTGGTCGAGGGTCGCGCGCACCTGGGCGTCCACGCCTTCCCGTCGCATTGCCGCCATGCAGAGCCCTCCCGAGGATTCGGCCTTCAAGGAAGATCGGCCGCTGCGGCGGGCGCCTTGACGGCGGGACTACTACAGACGGGCGATCTCGAAGTGACCGGCCGCCTGGCGGAGGGCGTCTGGGGCCTCGCGCTGTCTCCCGATTCGCCGACCGGGGTCGCCTTCCGGAGCGGACAGCATCTCTACCTCTCGCTCGACCCCGAGCGACCGGAAACGCTCTGGCCCGTCTCGATCGCCTCGTCGGCGAGCCGGCCGAGACGCCTGGAGTTCTGCCTGGCCGAGTCCGGCCTGGAGTTCGCCGTGGGGCCTGCGTTCTGCGAGCCACGGAAGGTACGCTTCGAAGGCCCGTCGGGGCCCCTCTGGCTGGACGAGGGTGCGTCCGGCCATCTCTTCGTCGCTGCCGGCGCGGGGATCGCTCCGATCCGTTCGATGTTGCTCGAGTGGTCCGAGCGGCGAGGCGGATCGCGGGCGCATTTGATCTACGGGCATCGGCGCCGGGCCGAGGCGGCGTATCTCGACGAACTGGCAGCCCTGGCCGCCGTCGTTCCCCAACTGGAGGTGACCGTCGCGCTCACGCGTGAGTCCGACCCCGCCCCGTTCCAGAGGGGCCGCGTCGGCGAGTGCATCGCGAGGATCGCCCCGTTCGATCCGACCTGGACGGCCTACGTCTGCGGAAGTCCCGGGATGGTCGAAGAGGCGGTCGGTCGGTTGGTCGCGCTCGGCCATCCCCGCGAGCGGTGTCGCCGTGACGGCGCCTGAGCTCGATCTCCGGCGGCGACGACGTCGCCTTCGACGCTCAGGTATCCTCCCGGCTCTCTCGTCGATCAGGGGTATCGGAGCAGGATGAACGAGCCAACCACACTGCGCGTGACCGAGATCTTCTACAGCGTGCAAGGCGAGTCGACGCACGCCGGACGACCTTGCGTCTTCGTGCGCCTCACGGGATGCCCGCTCCGGTGCCGGTGGTGCGACACCGCGTACGCGTTTCACGGCGGCAAGACCATGACGATCGACTGGGTCGTGGGAGAGGTGCGCGCGCTCCAGTGCCGTTTGGTCGAGGTGACCGGCGGCGAACCACTGGCCCAGTCCGCTTGCCTCCCGCTCCTGCGCCGACTGTGCGACGAGGGGTTCGAAGTGCTCTTGGAAACCAGCGGCGCGCTCCCGCTCGAGGCGATCGACCCGCGCGTGCGCGTCATCATGGATCTCAAGTGTCCCGACTCGGACGAGTCCGATCGGAATCGTTGGGACAATCTCGATCGTCTCCGTCCCGGGGATGAGATCAAGTTCGTCATCGCGTCGCGCGCCGACTACGAGTGGGCGCGCGGCGTCATCGACGAGCACCGTCTGGCCGATCGAGGGGCGGTGCTCTTCTCGCCGGTCTGGGGCGAGTGCGATCCGAGTGAGCTTGCGCGTTGGATGCTCGACGACAGATCCGCGGCTCGACTGCAGCTCCAGCTCCACAAGCTCCTCTTCGGCGATCGACCGGGGGTTTGATGCGGGCCATCGTCCTGTTGAGCGGAGGGTTGGACTCGGGCGTGACCCTGGCTCGGGCGCGGGCCGACGGATGCGAATGCTTCGCGCTGAGCGTCCGCTACGGACAGCGGCACTCCCACGAGTTGGAGTACGCGGCGCGCCTCGCCGCGACGCTCGGCGCCGCGCAGCATCGCGTCATCGATCTCGATCTGGCGGGCTTCGGCGGCTCCGCGCTGCTCGGAAACGACGGGGTCATTCCAAAAGACGCTGCTTCGCCCGGCGCGGGCGGCATTCCCACGACCTACGTTCCCGCGCGGAACACGATCTTCCTCTCGTTGGCCCTGGCCTGGGCGGAGGTCTTGGAGGCTGGCGCGATCTATCTGGGGGTGAACGCGATCGACTACAGCGGCTATCCCGACTGTCGGCCCGAGTTCCTTGCCGCGTTCTCCGCCCTGGCGTCCGTGGCGACGAAGGCGGCGATCGAGGGCCGGCCGGTGGAGATCCGCGCGCCACTCTTGCATTCGACCAAGGCCGACATCGTGCGACTCGGCGTCGCCCTCGAGTTCGACTTCGGCCTCACCTCCAGTTGCTATGACCCCGGGCCGAGGGGAGCGCCCTGCCGTCGCTGCGACAGTTGCGTGCTGCGGGCGCGCGGCTTCGCGGAAGCCGGCGTCCTGGATCCCGTCGCGGCCAAAGGAGAGATCGGATGATCGTCCGGCTCGCGAAGACGTTCGGCTTCGAGTCGGCGCATTTTCTCCCGCACGTGCCCGAGGGCCACCCGTGTCGGCGCCTCCATGGGCACAGCTTTCGCTTCGAAGTGCTGGTCGAGGGAGAGGTGGACGCGCAGCGCGGATGGTTCGTCGACTACGGGGACCTGTCGGGGTTGGTCGATCCGCTCGTGGAGCGACTGGACCACCGTCTGCTCAATTCGGTGCCTGGATTGGAGAATCCGACTTCGGAGCTGCTCGCCGTGTGGCTGTGGGAGCGTCTCGCGCGGTCGCTGCCGGGGCTCAGGCGCATCTCGGTCTTCGAGACCTGCGCCACACGTTGCGACTACGAAGGGAAGTGAGCCGTCTCAGCGACGGTCGTAGAGTTCCTTGATGAAGCCCCAGGTGCGCAGGTCGACGGTGCTCACCTCTTGCAGGTGCGTTTCTACGGACAGACCGAGGGCGCTCGCGTCGTAGGCGGTCGACTCGGGGCCTTCGCTGATGTAGCGGACCGTGCCTTCGGAGTCGACGAGGATGAAGCTGTTGTAGGCCAGTCCGCAGTCCTGGCCGAGGGCGACGCCCCCCATGAGGATCGGGTAGGTGACCTGGGTGAAGTCACGGAACGACTCGGCGTCACCACGTTCGCCGGTCCAGACCTCGACGCCGACGACCTTCAGACCTCGTTCGGCATAGCGCTTGTGGAAGTCGGCTTCCAGCCGCGGCGCCGCGCGTTGGCAGGCGTCGGAACCCGCCCCGAACAGATGGATCAGATGGATCGAACGGCTGGGTCCGCCGAGCGGATGCTGCGCGTCTTGGAGATCGGTTAGCTTGTAGAGGGGGAACGGATCTCCCAGCTGGAGAGCGAGCGAGCTGGAAGCACTGGCGGCCAGAGCGAAGTAACAGGAGAGGACGAGCAAGCCGATACGCATCAAGCACTCCTCCAGGGAACGTTCGAAACCTCCTCGAGGATACGCCCGTCCGCCCGCCCGTCACAAGCCGCGCTTGACGGTCCGGCCGAAGTTTCTCGATTCCTGTGTTAGGTTCCGGCTCGGCCCCCGCTGGAGCGACGTACGGGGCACGGGAGGAGCGATGCCGGTCGCGTGGGGCGGGGGTCGGGTGCGCGGAAGCACCCACGTCCGCGTCTATTTCGCCGATACCGATCAGATGGGCGTGGTCTATCACGGCGTCTACCTGACCTGGTTCGAGATCGGGCGAACCGAGCTGCTCAGAGACCGCGGGATGGCGTATGCGGAAGTCGAGCGACGAGGGATTTCGCTCCCCGTGACCGAGGCGTGGCTGCGAGTGCGGCGTCCGGCGCGTTACGACGACCACATCCGCATCGAGACCGAACTCGAGAGTCTGCGATCGCGTGAGATGACCTTCGAGTATCGCCTCCTGCGCGACGACCAACTCTTGGTCGAAGGGAAGTCGGTCCACGTCTCGGTAGCGAACCCGGGAGGCGCGGCGACGTCGGTCCCCGACTGGCTACGACAGGTCGTCTCCTGATCTCCGCTGCGCGGCTCCGCGGGCTGCTCTGCTCGGCGGCGCTGCTCGCCGGAACCTTCGTCTCATCGCCCGCCGGGCTCTTGGCCCCCGAATGGATCGCTCCGTCTGATCCGCTGTCGGATGATCTCCGCTCGCTCGCGCTGTTGGGTCTCCTTCCCACGCGTTTCGCAGAACAGCGGCCGGTCCTGCGTGGCGACGCGGCGCGGGCGTTGGCGCGCGCCGACGGTTCGAGGGGTCCGGGGGTGCGGCACCCACTCTGGGTGCGGAGCGCTCAGGCGCTCGCGGGCGAGCTGGCCGCCATTCCAGGCGCTCCGGCCTACCGTGAGACCCCGCCCTGGGCGGAGTTCCGCGGGGAGTCGGCCACGGTGCGGCTGCGTCCCTACGTGGATCTCGGCGGAACGTTGGCGCAGGGCGGCCGCTCGGAGTGGGCGGATGGCGCCCGGGCCGGCGTCGCGGGTGTCGCGCGGTTCGGCGACGTCGTTTCTCTGCATCAGGATCTCGCCGTCGGGTACGTACCCGGGGGACGGTCGTTCGCCGACGCTCTGGTGGCGCATACGGATCTGCTCGTCTTCGTCGAGAGCGTCTACCTCGGGTACTCCAGACCCGGCCTCTCCGTGCGTCTGGGGAGGATCCGCCGCCAGTGGGGACTGGCGCGCGGCGGGAATCTCTTCGTCGACCGGTCAGCCGCGCCCTTCGATCACCTGGAGTTCGCGGTCCCGCTGGGCGCGTTCCACTTCACCGCGGCGACCGGCGTGTTGTCGGTTCCAGAGGACAGGAACATCGCCCTCCACCGGCTGGAGTGGTCGCCGAGCGAACGCTTCACCTTGGGTTGGAGTGAGGGCGCGCTGTTCACCGGCTCCCCCTTCCAGCCGCTCTATGCGCTCGGGATCGTGCCCTACACGCTCGTGGAACGATTGGCCGGACAAGACGCGGGCCGGTCCGGCGTTCCGGAGGTGCGCAACAACGTCCTGTGGACGATCGACGCGTTCTTTCGGCCGGCGCAGGGGAGCTGGCTCTGGAGCGCGATGCTCATCGACGACGTCGCCACCGAGTCGAAGGAGATGCCGAGTCGCCTCGGCTTCCAAGTCGGCGGAGGCGCCGGTCTCGATTCCGATCGGCGCTGGTGGGCCGAGGCGGAGGCGACCAAAGTCTACGACTACACCTACAGCGTGAACTATGGCGACGCCTGCGCGTGCGACTGGAAGCACCAGGATCGTCCGCTCGGATTCCCGTCGGGGCCGGATTCCGAGGAACTCATGCTGACCGTCTACGCCGCGCCTTCCGTTCCGTTTTCATTCGAGTTCGGCGGCCGCGTGGCGAGGCGCGGCGAAGGGCGCTTGGGTGACCCTTGGAATTCGCCCGATCTGCCGCCCGTCCCTGATCGAGGGCCGGCCTGGAATCTGCGCGGGGTCATCGAGAGGCGAGAGGAAGCGCGCATTGGCGCGCGGTGGATTCCGCGGGAGAATTTCTCCGCCCTCGGAACGGTCCGGCTCGGCCGCGTGCGAAACCGCGAAAACGCTCCGGGGCGTTCGCAGACGGACTCTTCGCTCGAGCTGCGCCTGCTGTCGCACTGGTGAAGGGAAACTGGTGAGGAAAAAAGGTCGAGGGCCCGGAGCATCCTGCCCCGGACCCTCGCAGATGTAGCGGGGGCTGGATTTGAACCAGCGACCTTTGGGTTATGAGCCCAACGAGCTACCAGGCTGCTCCACCCCGCACCAAACCGTAGAGCGGACGCGCAACGTAGCCACCACCCTTACGAATGTCAATGACCGAATCGATCGGAGGCCCGCGGACCTGCCGTCAGCGCGCGCCGTGGATCGCCGCGGAATCCGCAAGCGGCGTAGTTCCAGGCTCTACCCGCTCGAAGAAGTAGACGATCTCGTCGGCGCGGCTGAGTCGGAATTTCTCGCGCAGCGTGCGTTCGCCGCGCACCAGCGCGGGCTCGTCCATCCTTGCGCGGAGATCCTGCAACTCGGCCTTGCGAACCGCGAGTTCGCGGTCGAGTGATCGCTCTTCTTGCTTCAGTTGCCAGAGACACAGCAAGCCGTGATCGCTCGCGATGGCGGCATACGATCCCCAGGCGACGAGGGCGAGGACGCAGATTCGTACCAGCGAGCGCCGCTTCGACTCCCAACGCTGTTGCAGGAGGCCGGCGCCTCTTGCGAGCGAGTCGGTGGATATCTTGTGCGCGGATCTCCTCGGTGACTTGTGCCAGCGTAGGCGCATGCGGGAGCGACCTCCTTGTCGTCCTTCTCGGCTTCCTTGCCGAGAGGGCTCGAGTCTAGGCGAATCCGGCCAGTGCTCGCCGCCCGAAGTACTCCGCTTGCGCCCCCAGCTCTTCTTCTATGCGGAGGAGTTGGTTGTACTTCGCGACGCGCTCCGAGCGACACATCGAGCCTGTCTTGATGAAACCGACGTTGGTCGCGACCGCGAGGTCGGCGATGAAGGTGTCCTCGGATTCGCCCGAGCGATGGGAGATGACGCTCCGATAGCCGCTCGATCGCGCGAGCTCGATGGTGTCGAGAGTCTCCGAGAGTGTTCCGATCTGGTTCAGCTTGATCAGCACAGAATTGGCGATCCCTCGACGCACCCCCTCCTGAAGTCTGCGGGGGTTGGTCACGAAGAGGTCGTCGCCGATCAGCATCACCCGCTTCCCCAACGTTTCCGTCAGCACCTTCCAGCCGTCCCAGTCGTCTTCCGCGAGGCCGTCTTCGATCGAGATGATCGGGAAGTCGTCGACCAGTCGCCGATAGAAGTCGACCAACTCCTCGGCCGAGAAGGCCCGCCCGCCCTCCGCGGCCAAGACGTAGTGACCGTCGACGTAGAACTCACTGGCGGCGCAGTCGAGTGCGAGCGCGACCTCGTCTCGCGGGCGATATCCCGCCTTCTCGATCGCCTCCATCAATACTTCGAGCGCCTCGCGGTTGGAGCGAAGATCGGGCGCGAAACCGCCCTCATCGCCGACCGAGGTGGGGAGTCCGCGTGCGTGCAGGATCTCTCGCAGGCGGTGGAACACCTCCGCACCCATCCGGACCGCCTCGGCCATCGACGCCGCGCCGACCGGCAGGATCATGAACTCCTGGAGATCGACGTTGTTGGCGGCGTGGGCGCCGCCGTTGACGAGGTTCATCAACGGCGTCGGCAGGATCCGCGCGTGGAGTCCCCCGAGGTAACGATAGAGCGGCATGCCGCTGCCATCGGCGGCCGCCCGCGCCGTCGCGAGCGAGACCGCCAGGATCGCGTTCGCGCCGAGGCGCGATTTCATCTCGGTTCCGTCCAGATCACAAAGCGCCCGGTCGAGCTCCAACTGCTCCCGCGCGTCGCGTCCGAGCACGATGGATGCGATCTCCCCTCGGACGTGCCCGACCGCTTTCTGCACTCCCTTTCCGAGGTACCGATTGGCGTCCCGATCCCTCAGCTCGACCGCCTCGTGTTCCCCAGTTGATGCCCCGGAGGGGACGATGGCGCGAGCCCGCACCCCACTGGTGAGTCCGACTTCGACCTCGACGGTAGGGTTGCCGCGCGAATCCAGGACCTCCCGAGCCAGCAGCGATTCGATCGTGAACATGGGTGTTCAGGCCTCCTTGTGGATCCGGGGCGTCTAGGAAAGGCATCGCCGACGCTACCGACCCCGTCTCGACAGCGTCAAGGAGGTCAGCCTCCGCCCAGTCGGCGCCCGCGCTGATTGACACTCCGAAGGGGCGGTCCTACGCTGCGGCCGCTGTCGCCTCGAGGAGCTGGCGCGCAACTCTGGCTCCGCCTGCGGCGTAGGCCGGCGATGGAGGAGGCCGCCTAACGCTCGCCTATGACCGCGTCCGATGCCGACATCATTCGTCGCTGCCTCCTCGGTGAGGAAGAGGCGTTCCGGGTCCTCGTCCAGAGGTATCAGGCCCCCGTGTACCACCTGGTGTGGCGCATCGTGCGCTCCGACGAAGACGCCAAGGATCTGACTCAGGAGATCTTCCTCAAGGTCTTCCGCGTGCTGGATCAGTTCGACCTGTCGCGGACATTCTCCTCTTGGCTCTACAAGATCGCCAGCAACCAGACGATCGACTACTTACGCCGTCGTCGTCTGCGCACGGTCAGCCTCGGGGCCGATCCGCTCGACGACGATCGCCCCCCGCTCGAGGTCGCCGATCCCGGCCCCACCCCGCTCGCCGACCTCGACGAGACGCGACGCCGGGAACAACTCGGCAACTTGGTGGGTCGACTTGCGCCGCACTACCGGATCGTGATCCAGCTCAGGTATGACCGGCAGCTGTCCTACGACGAGATCGCCGAGGCGCTCTCACTCCCGCTGGGCACCGTGAAGGCCCGGCTTCACCGCGCCCACCAACAAATGAAGGTCTGGTTGACCGGGGAACCGATGCCCGTGGGGGAGGACGCGCAGTGACGAGTCTCTCGCGCGAAGGACCGGACCGTGCCGTTCGCCGTGCCGCTCGCCCAGCCGGCCGCAACCAAGCACACCACGCTTGCGTAGCATCGAGCGCGAACCCGCAGTCAACTTCTCGGCCCCACTCGGGCGGGAGAAGCGCCCGGAGATCCCCCCCATGAACTGTCCCCTCGAGCGCGGCCCGCTTTCCGATCGGGAGCGCCTCATCGAATTCGCGTTGGGCGAAGGCGCCGATGACGAGCGTCGCGCGACCGCGGCGCATGTCTCCAGTTGCTCCAAGTGTGCGGCCGACGTCGCGTTCCACCGGTTGCTCGCGATGGATCTCCGTGCGCTCCCGCCGCCGCCCGTTCCGGCAGACCTGGAGGATGTCCTGGTCCGCGCGGGAATCCAGGCGAGGCGAGATGTCGTGGCGGCCCAGCGCGGCGCCGCCCCCGCACGGCGGCTCGATTGGATCGGGGTCGCTTGCGCGCTGGCGGGCTGCGCGATCGTCGTGGTCTTGGTCCTCCTCTTGGCGCCGGGCGGACCGTTTTCCTCCGGCTCGGTCGAGGACGTTGTCTATGGCCAGGCGGGGCGGGGCACCACGTTGCTGAACGATGCGCTGCAGTTCGCGAACAACGTCCGCCAGGCGTTCGGCCTGGTGCGAGATCTGCTGGAGTGGCTCGCGCCGGTCGGGCGAGCGTCGCAGGCAGCCCTCCAGGCCGTGGGAGCGTTGCGGTGGACGATTCTGGCAGGGAGTGTCGGCGCCGCCTTGTTCGTGCTCTGGCGCCTGACGCGAAGCGATCGTCGTGGACCGATCCGCGCGGCCCGCGCCCGTGGAGCCGGCCGATGATGCCGCCGGCCCGGCGCCTCACGAGCGGCGCGCTGGCGGCCGCGGGCCTGGTGATAGCGACGGTCGCGATCCTCTTCGGCGGTCCAGCGGACGCCAAGCTCACCCCGGGGCCGGCTTCGGAGCAGTCGGAGGAACGGCCGGCGCGCCGCCGCCTTCGTCTACTCGAGCCCGACTCCCTCGGCGGGTCGACCGTCGCGCGGGTCCACAAGAGTAGCGACGGGGCGGAGATCTGGATAGCCACGGGCCCAGACAGCGTGAAAATTTCCGTGCACCGCGGCGAGTCCCGACGCGGCGTCCGCACCGAGAAGAATTCGGAGGATCGCGAGGAGTTCTCTACCGACGACGCGCTCGTTCGATTCGGCGAAGACATCGTCATCGAAGCCGACCAGGAGATTGCCGGGGACGTGGTCGCTATCGGCGGGGACATCGAGGTATTCGGGCTCGTCGAAGGAGATGTCGTCTCCGTCGGGGGAGAGGTCTTCGTCCGGCCGGGCGGCGCCGTCGAAGGGGATGTAGTCTCGCTCGGGGGTGAGATCAAACGCGACCCTGGAGCGCGCATCCTCGGCTCGGACATCGACCTCCATGTCCTCCCGAATTGGGCCATGGATCTCCTCCGTCCCGGCGTCACTCATCTGCCGATCCGTGCGTTGGCGACGTTTCTCTCGCTCGGGGCACTCTGCCTGCTTGCCCTCTTCGTCGATCTCTTCTGGGGACGGCGCGCCAGCGGCCTGACCACCGTCGTCCGAGACCGATTCTGGAGCTCGCTGTGCATCGGCCTGATCGTCCTGCTGTTGGCGCCCCCCACCATCCTCCTCCTTGCCGTGACCTTGATCGGGATCCCCCTTGCCGTGCTGGCGCCGCCATTCCTCTTTCTCGGCCTGCTGATCGGCTTCGTCCTCGTCGCGCGGCAGGTCGGACAGCACTTGCTCCACGCGCAAGAGGGGGACCGCGCCGCGAGGTTGGGGGCGTCCGCCGTTGGGCTTGCGCTCCTGGTGGCGGTTCCCTTTGCGGGCAACCTCGTGCGCGCGGGGGGAGGAGTGGCGTCGCACTTCGGCTCGGCGCTGGAGATCTTCGGGATCACCGTCTGGTTCTTCGCGGCTGCGGCCGGGTTGGGCGCCCTGCTCCGGACTCGTTTCGGATGGCGCCTGCCCCCGATCGACGATCGCCGTGAGCGGGCGCTTCACGGCGAGCTGAACGTGTCTCACCAAGGCGAATTGCTCTAGCCAACCCCACCCCAGATCCGTGCCGCGGCTGCGCCCCAACTTCGGGGTCTATCCCCCATGTCGCGACAGGTCGAGCTCCCGAACGGCGAACAACTTCTGATCGGTCCGCTCGACCGCCTTCCCACTCCGGCGACCCGTCGAAGCCGCTACCGGTGGAAGCCACTCGATAACTGTCTGCCAGAGAAGGAGTTGAGGAAATTCCCCGGCAGGCGAGGGTCGCTATGCGGTATGGCGCATCGGGTGGAAATTCTTCACCGTCCTCGTGGCGCGCTCTTTGCGTTAGCTTGGCATCATGACGCTGCGCGCCACGGGCTCACGGAATTCTTTCTCTCTGGAGGCTGCTACCTCAGCCGCTCAGCCCGGACGCGGGCCCTTCCTTCCCGCGACTTTCGCGCTGTTACTCACCCTGGCCTGTCTCGCGCTGCCATCCGTCGTGTTCGCGGAGTACGTCGTCCCGGGCGCTCCTCGCATCAACATCCACGATGTCGAGACTGTGCTTCGCGAGCGGACGCGCGAGAACGAACTCGGACATCTCCTCTTCTTGGAAGCGAACGGCGCCGAGGTTCGATTGATCACGACGACCGACGACCCGGAGATCGTCAATCGAGGGGATGGTTCCTTCCATCCCGCCGACCCGTCCGCTGTCTTTGCCGCGCTGGACGCGATCGCGCCGCACCTGATCCGAGAGCTCGAGGGAGACGTCTTTCTCCTGCCGTTCCCGCGCTCCGGACGGCTGGCTTCGTCCGCGCACGAAGGGGCGATCTACATCACGCCCGGCGTGCGCGAGTACGACGAGGGGGAAGTGCACTTCCTCGTCGCTCATGAATTGGGGCATGTCTTCCAGCGCGAGTTCCTCCCGACAGGCGACCCGCGCTGGGCCGAGTACGCGGAGATGCGCGGGATCGGAGACGCGACGATCTATCACGAACACGCGGCGCATGCGGACCGTCCTCGCGAGATCTTCGCCGAAGACTTCCGGGCGCTCTTCGGAGGAACGCTCGCGCGAGGGAGCGGCGCCGTCGAGAACTCGTCACTCCGTTCGCCTGACTCGGTGGTGGGATTGAGCGCCTGGTTCGGGTCACTCGTCGACCCGGTGGCGTTCGTCGACAAGCTGCGGATCATTCCGAACCCCGCGGCGCCTGGCGCCGAATTGTCGTTGGCTGGCCTCGTTCTCGCGGCGGGTGAAGACGTCCGCGCGGATTTGATCGACGTCCAAGGTCGAGTCGCGACGCGATTCGACACGGCCCACGATGGCCGCGGGGGTCTCGTGCTGACCCCGGACATCCCGCTGCGTCCGGGCGCCTACTGGGTGCGCGTTTCTAGCGCCGGCGGCTCGCGTCACGTGCCGCTGCGCATCTTGCGCTGAGTCGTCATGACGCCGAACTCGCGGACTTCATTCAGTCCGCGCGCGGCGCGAACTCGACGACGACTCCCTCTCCGAGTCGCGAGACTCGAAAGGAGAGCGAGCGTGACTCGACTACCGTCGCGCCGAGCCCCGAAACGTCGCGCACCAGAGATAGGAGGGTGCGCGGGACGCCCAAGACCTCTCGCGACGCCGAGCTCGAGCCGCCGCCCAGCCATCGCTCCAACTCACGCAAGTCTTCCGCCGTGAGCGGTCGCACGATCGCGCTGGCGTGGACATGCCAGTGCGCCTGATTCTCGGCCCAGGCGGACTCGATCGGAACCGAGAGCCGCTGACGACCGAGGTCTCGGCAGAGTGTGGCGAGTGAGTCGCGCCGCATCGCGCCGCTCCCGTCCCTGACGACGAATGCGCCGTCCCAGGGATCACGCTCGAGCTGCACGATTCGTGCGAGCGATGCGACGGAACGATCGAACCACCCCGAGCGCTCGCGCCACAACTCGACCTCGAATCCGACGGTGACCGGAATCCCGCTCTCGAGACGTTCCCGCACTTCGGGGGAGAGCGGCGCCTCCCAGTCGAGCGCGATCTCGATCCCAAGACTGTCGCTCCCGCGCACGTCGACGGTGAGTTGGGCGTGCGCCGAACCGAATCCGCCCGTGAGTCCGAGCAGAGCCGCAGCGACGGCTGATTGGGCGACAAGGCCGCCCACGATCAATACGGAGTGGACAGTCGGACCGTGACCCTGGCGGAGGCGCGTTCCGCGCGGAGGTCGCGCGCGACGTCGATCCGCAGGCCGTCGTTGCCGACCCTCACTCCGACGCCGCCGTCCAGAGCGAGCCGTCCGCTGCCGGCGATGCCGCCTGAGCGATCGTTCGATTGGTCCCACGCCTTGCCGCTGTCGAGGAAGAGCGCAGTTTGGAACTCCGGGGAAAAATGCAGCACGTACTCCGCCGTCGCGAGCGCGAGGCGATCCCCTTGAAAGTGACCGTCCTTCGTGCCTCGAAGCGAACCGATGCCGCCCGCCTCGAACTGCCACTGACGCGGGAGACGACTGCCGTCCGATGGGGCGGCGCCTCGCGGCGTCATCCCCGCGGCGAAGCGATATCCGATCCCCTGCGCGGGTGTGAGCCGAGCCTCGCCTCGATGCTCCAGCCAGACGCGGGTGAAAGGCGCCAGCCCGCGCGGGGTCCGTTCGATCCTCTGCACATCGATCGAGACGGCCGCCATCGGCGAGGGTCCGCTCATCCTCCTTTCCTCACGCGCCCATCGTCCTCGAAGGCGGAGGCCGCGGTATTCGCCTTCGTCGATCTCGGGATTGAGCGGGAATCGCTTGCCGCCTCCGAAGAGACCGTACCGCGCGACCACGCGCTCGAGGCTTCGGTGCGTCTCGTCCATCCACGCGGCCTGGAGACCCTGGTTGGGCCGAGGACTCCACTCGAGCCGGTAGCTCACTCCTCTCCGGCGCAGATAGTCGAGCAGATCCTCGCGCAGGAGGCCCGCGGCGATGAAGTGCTCGGCCGCATCCAGCGGTTGACGCGGCAGCAGATGCGGACTCGTCTCATCGGACCATCGAGCGCCCACACTCCACGCACGGGATCCCGGATGCAGCCAGGTGTCGATCGCGCCGGACCACCGTTCGCTGGCGATTCCGTACCCCTCGTAGCCGGTCACGTTCGGTCCCCAGGCCCTCCGCCGGGAACGGATTGTCTGCCGAGCCAGGATGCTCAATCCGTCGACTCGATTGACCGCCGGTTCGACGCCGAATCCGACCTCGGAGGAAGAATCGAGACGGAACCAGTGCTGCGCCTGGGGCGACCACGGTGGGTCGAGGCCGGGGAGGAGGCGGTCGGGCACACGGACCTGCTCCGTCTCGCCCTCACGACCGATCTGCCGGCCCCATCGTCCCGGCACGGCGACGGCGCCCGACGCCGACGGGAGGGCTGTCGCGTCGAACAGGCTCACGGCGATCAGGACCGCCAACAGCGGGACTCGGCGGCTGGACTCTCCAGCTAGGCGGGACCGATCCATCTATCCTCCTCGGTTCCTGGCGTGGACGGTCTCGATGCGATCCTGCCCAATGTGACCGTCGCGTCACACGTCGTGACGGTCCCGCCTCACGGCGCGGATCGCCCGGGGCGGACGATTCCGAAGCTGCGCATCTTGCGATGCAGTGAGGCGCGATCGAGGCCGAGGCGCTCAGCAGCCGAGGTAACGTTCCAACCGACTTCACCCAGCGTCCGCTCGACCAGCTCTCGTTCCGACTCGCGCTGCCGGCCGCGAATTCCGGCGAGAGAGGGCTCATATGCCTCTTCTGGATTCTGCGGCGTGGGCAGGAGCAAGCCATGGAGATCCTCGGCGGAGAGGCTCGAACTCGTGTGCATGATCGCGATCCGCTCGGCCAGGTTGCGCATTTCGCGCACGTTGCCCGGCCAGCGATAGGAGTTCAACAAACGTCGTGCCGAAGGCTCGACAGCGATCTCGCTTCGCCCCGCGGTGAGGGCGGAGGCGCGCAAGAACTCTTCGAACAGCTCCAGGATGTCGTCCCCGCGGTCACGGAGCGGAGGGACGCGGATGGGGATGACCGCGATCCGATGGTAGAGGTCCTCACGGAAGCGACCGCCCCGCATCTCCTCTTGGAGATCGCGATTGCTCGCGGAGATCAGTCGCACGTCGAGCGGGACGCTCCGTGAGCTTCCGACCCGCTCGAGTTCGTTCGTCGAGAGAACGCGCAGGAGCTTGGCCTGCGTCTCGGACTCCATGTCCCCGATCTCGTCGAGGAAGAGCGTGCCGCCATCGGCGAGTTCGAACCGCCCCTTGCGCGCGCGGATCGCGCCGGTGAATGCCCCGGCCTCATGGCCGAAGAGTTCGCTCTCCACGAGATCCTTCGGCAACGCGGCGCTGTTGAGCTTGACGAACGGCCGGTCGGCCCGACGGCTGAGCCGGTGGAGCGTCTGGGCGACCAACTCCTTGCCGGCCCCGTTCTCACCCAGGATGAGGATGCGTGCATCGCTGGGGGCCGCGCGCGCGATCTCGTCCCGCAGGCGCGCCATCGGAGGGCTGGCGCCGAGGAACGCGTCGGTCGTCGTCGTCTCGACACGAAGGGCTTCGTTCTCGCGGCGGAGACGACGGTGCTCGAGCGCGCGACGGAGCGTGTGGACGAGTCGAGTCGAGTCGATCGGCTTGACCAAGTAGTCGTAGGCGCCTTCGCGCACGGCCGTCACCGCCGTCTCGAGTTCGCCATGCGCCGAGATCATCACGACCGGGAGATCCGGCCATCGGCGTCGGACTTCGCGTTGGAGCTCGAGACCGTCCATTCCAGGCATCGCGACATCGCAGAGGACCGCTGCCGGCTCTCGCGCCGCCAGCTTGGCGAGTGCATCCGAGGCGTTCGCTGCGCTCGTCGACTCGTGCGTTCCTTCTTCCTCCAAGATGAGCGCCAGCGCGGCACGTACGCCGGGGTCGTCGTCGACGATCAGGATCAGCGACTTCACGAACTTGCCCCCGCTCTCTCTGCTTCCGCGGCTTGATCCGGTTCGTCGGGATACGGATCCGCCGGCATCCGGATCCGAACGATCGCACCGTCCCCCGGAGACGACTCGATGCGGATGGCGCCACCCCTCTCGGTGACCGTGCGACGGACGAGAGCGAGTCCGAGACCGGAACCGCCTTCCTTGGTGGTGAAGCCGGGATCGAAGATGCGCGCGGCCGTCTCTGGGTCCATCCCTGCTCCGGAGTCATGGACCTCGAGCAGCACGTCGCCTCGGTCCGCCGCTGCGACGACGCGGATGCGACCTTCCCCTCCGAGCGCCTCCACGGCGTTGCGAACGACATTGCGGACGAGTCGTTCTGTTTCGTCGCGATCGCCTCGAAACGGAAGTGGAGCCTCGGGCAGCTCGAACTCGAGGCGAACCGAGGCCGGTGTCTCGACACTTGCGACTTCTCTGGCCAGGCGCGCCAGATCGATTTCCTCGATCCGGCGGGCGGGGAGATGCGCATACTCCGCGAACGCACTCGCCAAGCGGGTCATCCGCTCCGACTCTCGAAGCAAGAGCGCGAGCGCCTGCTCTGCGCGGTTGCGGTCATCGGTCGGCAACCCGGCGACCCGACGGGTGAGAACTTCGATCCCCACTTGGATGGGAGTGAGGCTGTTGCGGATCTCGTGCGCCACGAAGCGGGCGGTGCGGCGGGCGCCTCGCACCTGCTCCACTTCCCGCAGTCGGGCTTCAGCGTCCGCCAGACGCGTCCGCATGGCGGCGAATGCATCCCTCAGCTCGGCGATCTCGGGAAACGTCGCCTCGCTGGAATCGATCCTGCGCCGACCGAGGTCCGAGTCGGACATCGCTCGCGCGAGCGCATCGAGCGGGTGGGAGACGCGATCCGAGAGCCGACGAGCCAGCCAGACGGCCCCCAGCGTCGCGACCCCCGCCACCAGTGCGAAGCCCGCCCCGTACGCAGTTCCGAGAAGACGACCGACTTCACCCAGCCGCCGGTAGAGCTGTACGGCTCGCGCCGTGGACTCCATGCGTGAAATCGTCCGGGGAGGGAACACCATCCCGGTCACCAAGATGCCGTCCGGTCTCGGACCGGTGTTCGACGCGCGCGGCGCCGTCCAGAACGCGGTCGGCGTCGCCAGCCAGTCGGCGCGCGGCGACTCCACGCGGAGGAGAATCGGCGCCGCCGGTCCGATCTCCGAGTCGCGCGGATCGGAGAGGCGCGCGCTGAGATCCGGCTCGTACGACCCGTTGGCGAGGTGGTAGCCGGTTGAATCGCGAACGTACAACTGAGCCAAGTCGACCGCGGGGCTCGTGGACAATCCGTCCAGGCGGGAGCGCCACGCCAGAGAGTCCTCGGTGGGTGGAGGCGACACGAGTGCCTCGCGGGCCGAGTCCTCCAGGATTCTCTGCCACACGCGTGCGGTCGCTACCTGTGACGCGGCAGCATCGGCCAGGGCGACCTCCACTGAGGGCAGAGTCCAGACTCTGAGCTGCTCGCGAAGTTGGACCCAGCCGAGCAGCAGGACCGCGGACAGCGGAACGAGTGCGGACCCGGCGGTGAGAAAGAACAGAGCGGTCGAGAGCCGGGGCACGCGTCGATGCCGGCCTGGACGGAGCGACGGGTCCTTCGAAGGGTGAGCGCCGCGGGCGTCGTCTGTCATACCCGCGAGGTGTTTCGCACGGCCCCGGCTAGGCCGGCAGCCCCTTCGATGGCTCGGTGTCGGGCTGATCGCGCCACAGGGTCGAGAGCTGTCCACACGCCGCGAGGATGTCCCGACCCTTGCTGTAACGAATCGAGACCGAAGGCCCGACCGGAGCCATCGCCTGTACGAAACTGGCGATCCGCGCAGCGGAAGGCGGTTGGTACGGCGCCGCCGGGTGTGCGTTGTAGACGATCAGGTTCACCTTGAAATCGTGCTCGGTCGCGAATCCGACGAGGCGGGCAGCGTCCTCCGGCGAATCGTTGACGGCGTCGAGCAACACATACTCCAGGCTGACGCGCATCCTCGTGCGTTCTCGATAGTTCCGCAGCGCCAGGAAGACCTCGCGAAAGGGATACTTCTTGTTGATCGGCATGAGCTCGGTCCGCACCGCGTCGGTGGTCGCGTTGAGGGAGAACGCGAGCCGAGGTCGAACGTCCGACTCGGCGAGCGCGCGAATCTGCGGCTCCAGGCCGACGGTCGAAACGGTGATCCGGCGGCGGCCGATGCCGAGCCCGTCCTGCGACTCCAGGCGGCGCAGGGAAGCGATGAGGTGCTCGAGGTTTGCGAGCGGCTCCCCCATCCCCATGAAGACGACGTTGTGCGTCTCCGGGAGTCCGAGCGTCCGCATGTGCTTTCTCACGGCGACGATCTGCGACACGATCTCCCGCGGCAGGAGGTTTCGGCCGGGGCCCATTCGCGCGGTTGCGCAGAACGTGCAGCCGTAGGCGCAGCCCGCTTGCGAGGAAACACAGATCGTGCGGCGTCTCGGGGTGTTGATCAGGACCGACTCGACCAAGCGGCCGTCGCCCAGCCGGAACAGGAATTTGAACGCCTCGTCGTCGGCGCCCGACGCGAGCGTCTCGATTGGGTCCGGTTCGAGGGAGTACTCAGAAGCGAGGTCGCGTCGGAGCGCGGCCGGGAGATTCGTCATCTGCTCGAAGCTGGTCTCGCCGCGCGCATACAACCAGTGCGAGATCTGCCGGGCGCGGTAGGCCGGAATCGTGGCGAGGAGGCCGTCTCGTCGCATCTCGTCGGCGGAAAGCCCGAGCAAGAGGCGACGTTCGAGCGCGGGCGACTGCGGCGCGCGGTCGGACGGGGCGTCTGTGGGTTCGTGAGAGAGCATGCGCTCGAGTACGATACCACGCGGGTTCGAGTAAGCCGGGGAGGCGTATGGAGACGCGAGTGGAGGAGGAACTCTCCTTGGAGCGGCTGAGGGCCTGCTTGGCGGCCGCGGCCGATGTCCAACGGCTGCGGCTTCTCCAGATGCTGCGTGCCGGCCCCCGAAACGTGACCGAACTCGTCCTGTCCTCAACCCTTCGGCAGCCGTTGGTCAGCCACCACCTGGGAGTCCTGTCCCGGAGTGGTCTGGTGGAGACGGAGCGCGCTGGGAAGTATCGGATCTACCGAATCGCCCCTCGCGACAGCGCGGCGGCGGCAGTGCTCGCGTTGGTCGGGTCGCACTTCGACACCGCCCCGAACCTCCTTCCCTGGGAGATGGACCGCTCGCCGCGCGGCCGCGGAGTCGAGGGTTTTTCCTCCCCGCCTGCCGCGATCGAGGACTACCTGCTCTGAGAGGACTTGCGGCGAGCACACCCTGGACGTGAGCGGCCGCGCCCTGCTGCCGCGCGTTGAAGCAGCGCGTGGCAGCCGCGTTGCGGGTTGACGAGTCCTCAGGCGTGGGCATAGGCTCGACACGGACCCGATTCGCTGCTTGAACTCTGATCGTCCGGTCCGCCGCGCAGGAGCGGTGTGAAACGCGGAACGCGGGGCCTCGCGACGCCACGTTCTCGCGTTCGAAGGAGTCCGTATGTGTAAGCGTTCCGTTCGCCCACGGCGTCAGTGGGCGGGCCTCGTTCTGTTGGCGATTTTCGCCTCGAGCTGGATCCCCGCATCGATGCTCATCCCGCCCCCGGCGGCCGCGGCGGACCTGGTTGCGGCGCCTGCGCCGAACGGCGTTCCGCTTCCAGCCCCTCCGCCCGACGATCCACCAACCGGGACAACCGGATCCGGGAACAACGACGGGGATCCGAACGAGATCGACTGTAGGATCGATTGGTGGCTCTACCTTCTCTTCGGTCCGTCTCAGCCCGAGAGGACCGAGTGCGGCGGAGTGGCGCCCACCGCTGGATCCCGTCGCTAGTACCGAGAATCGCTGTATCCGATGTCGCGGCGTCGATCCCGATTGCGGGGCGCCGTCGCGCGCGACCGCGTGATGAAGAGCTGATCGGCAGGAGCCATGGACGAGCATCCCCCCATCCTCGGTCCAGCCCAATCGAGCGAACCCTCGTCGATCGGGCCGGTCGCGTTCGAGCCGGGTTCTCCTGAGGAACGGCGCGGCGACGAGGTCGATTGGTCCCGTCTGCTCGGGTTGGGTGACGTGCACCTGGCCGCGGACAACGGTGCGACCGCTCTCGAGTACTACGAGAGGGCTCGGTCGCTGCTCGCGGCTCCCTCCGCGGGGGGGGGCTCCCTCGCGGATCAACTGCAGGTGGAGTTCCGCATCGCGGAATGCCTGCGGCGGCGAGGCCGTCACCAGGAGGCGGCTGAGGTGCTGGCGGACCTCTTGGGGAGCGTCGACGGGCGAGGGGACCGAGTGGAATTGGCGAGGATCCGAGCACGGCTGGGAAGACTCGAGCTGAGTCTCGGACGTTACGTCGACGCTCAACGGCACTGTGCCGACGCCTATGAAGTGTTGCGTGAGACGAGCGCCAACGAGGAGATCGGCTTCCTCGAGCTCACCCTCGGCGGGATCGCGCTGCGATTCGGCCAGGTCGCCCGCGCCCGCGAACACTACGAGAGTGCGCTCTTCACCTTCCGACGGATCGATCATCGAGAGGGCATCGCTCAGTCGCTGAACAATCTCGGAGTGCTCCTCACGAATGGACCGCGATGGTCCGAGGCTCGGGAGTACCTCGAGCGAGGTCTCTCGGTCAGCGAAGAAGCGGGCAACTACTTTCGCATCGCGGCCGCGTCTCTCAACCTGGGAATTCTCTGCACTCGACGGGTCGAGTGGACGGCAGCGCAACAGAACCTGTCGCGGGCACTCCACGTCTTCCGTGAGATCGGCAACGCGTCGGGTCAGACGAAGGCGATGTTGGCGCTCGGGAATCTGCAATTGCGTCAGCGCAAGGATCGACTGGCCGAGCGGCACTATCGGCAGGCGCTGGCGCTGGCCGGGGAGCACGGGCACCAACGCGAAGAGGTGCTCGCGCACGAGTTCATGGGTGAGCTCCTGCTTCGACAAGGGGCCTATCGAGAGGCCGAGGTCGCGCTCGAGTCGGCGCTGACCCTCGCACTTCGTATCGCGCCCGAAGGTGATCTCGTGTCCGAGGTGCTCCGTCGCAAGGCGGAGATCGCGCTGGCGCGAGGAGACGCTGCTCGGGTGATCTCCGACGCGCTCGAGGCGGCAGCCATCGCCCACCGGGTGGGTGACTCCGTCGAGGCGGGGGTGAGTCTTCGTGTCTACGCCCAAGCGGTGATCGAGACCGGTCGTTTCGAACATGCGCAGTCGATCCTCGATCAAACCGTCGCCCTCCTCTCGGACACCCCCGATGTTCTCGAATGGCTCCGTGCTCGCTGGGCGCGCGCCCAACTCCTGCACCTTCGCAGCCAGATCGACGCAGCGGATCCCGCGGCGAGGGTCTGGCGACGAGAGGCCACGGTTTCGCTGGAGGAAGTCGCTGCGCGGCTTGTCGAGTTGGACCTGCCCGAAGTGGCGCTCGAAGTGCTCCGCGAGTTGGCGGCGGTTCGCGCCCTCGCGGGCGAACTGGACGAAGCGTTCGCCACCGTCGCGTCCGCCTTCGAGCTAGCCGAGCAGCGATCGCTGACCGAGTGGTGTTCGAAGCTCGAGGTGGTGCGCGCCGAGCTGGAGGAACGTTTCGCGGAGTCGTCCCTCGCGCGCTCCTCTGAGTATCGGGTCGTTCAGGATCTCGCAGGCTTCGGACCAGATGCGTCGTTGGAAGAAGGCGTCCGCCAGGCGATCGAGCGCTCGCGCAGTGATCGAGCGTTCTTGGCGTGGGGCGAAGTCGCCGACGCACAACCTCGGTTGGAGGTATGCCTCGGGTTCCCATCCGAATGCGGGGCGGGGTCGCTCGACCGATTGGCCGAACAGTTTCTCGGAGAGTTCCGGGCGGGCCGTAAGGTCTTCGTGTCGAACTCGCCGCGCACCGATCCCAGGTTTGCCGCGGCGCCGGAGTGGATTCGTGACGCGGACGCCGCCGTCGCGATCCCGTTGTCCCTGGGCGCGGATGGGTCGGTTGGACTGCTCTACCTGGACCGCGGACCCGGCAGCATGGTGGGGCCGTACCGAAACCCCGATCTCCGTCTTCTCTCGCTTTTCGCGGGGCTGCTCTCGGTCTTCCTGGCCGCGGAAGTGCGAGCGCGCCGCGCCGCTGATGCCAGCCGCACCTCCGCCGCGCCCGACCCCTATGACGCTTTCGTGACGTGCAGCAGTGAGTTGCGCCGCGCGATCGGCCTCCTGCGAAAGCTCGGCGACTCCGACGTCGGTGTCTTGGTCACCGGGGAGACCGGTACGGGTAAGGGTTTGCTAGCGCGGCTGATCCATCAGGCCAGTCGTCGGCACGCCGGGCTCTTCGTCCCCATCAACTGCGCTGCGCTTCCCGAAACGTTGCTGGAGAGCGAGCTCTTCGGTCATGTCCAAGGGGCATTCACGGGGGCCGTGCGCACCAAGCCCGGGCTCTTCGAGGAGGCCGAAGGAGGTAGCCTCTTTCTCGACGAGGTCGATCGGGCGCCGCTAGGGGTCCAGGCAAAACTGCTGCACGTCCTCGACCAGCACGAGATCCGCCCGGTCGGGGCCACGCGCTGGCACTCCGTCGATGTACGCGTGATCTGCGCCACCAATGCCGACTTGCGCCGCGCGATTCTCGAGGGTCGATTCCTGGAGGATCTCTACTACCGGCTGAACGATTTCCAAGTGAACATTCCGCCGCTGCGAGAGCGGCGCGAAGATGTCCCGCTCTTGATCCGTCGCTTCTACGATCAGTTCGTGGCCGAACTCGGCCGGTCCCAACTCGGAATTACGCGCGAGGCCATGCAGCTTCTCACCGACCACGAGTGGCGGGGGAACGTTCGGGAACTCGGCAAGGTCGTGAAGAGGATGGTGGTGCTCGCCGACGACGGCGAACGCCTGGGAGTGGACTCGCTCCCGAGGGAAATCTTGGACGGATCGGGACGTGGCGCCGACGCGCCGAAGGGAACTCTCCGTTCGGAAATCCAGCGGTTGGAGTCGCGGATGATCGGCGATGCGCTCGAGCGCGCGCGCGGTAACAAGTCGGAAGCCGCCCGGCAACTCCACCTCTCCTATCCGTCGCTCCTCTCGAAGATCCGGCAGTACGGATTGGAGCCCCGCGTTCGCGTCCCACGCTGATCGCGACTGCCCCCGCTCGCGCCCCAGGGGCCGGCGCCACCTCTAGGTCCTGGCATGATTCACTCGAAATAGTTTTTCCACTCGAATCCTGCTCTCCGGCAGCGGTTTACGCCCAATGCCTCGCGAAACTATCAAGAGATTTGTCAGATCGCTGTCCCAGGCCACTCCCGCGACATCCCGAAGCCGCCCACCGCGGATGGCGTAACATTATTTGTATTAACGGATTACGATGCTGCCGCTGTCGAGTGAGTGCCGGCGGTCACCTTGGCACGCGAATGAGCTATGGAATCGGTGGAGGGGGGACCTCCAGAAGCCAGAGCCAGGCCACCCGGCATCGTAAATGAGTTCAGCAGCGGGTAGCGTCAGTCGTCGTGAGAGTTCCGATTCGGGTGGCCTGGGCCTCTGGTGACTTGGTAGATCGTCATTCCGACCTGAGTAATTCCGAGAGTCGAGAGAGATCTCGACTCGGGAGAGTCCAGCCTCGATCGACCCCGAGAGACCGCTCGCCCCGGTCTCGCGGGGTCTTTCGTTTGGGTCGAGTGTGACGCCCTACTCACCGACTGACGCACGCGCGCGACAGTCCGGCGGGGACATGGGCTCCGCCCGTCGCTCCGGTGGGCTCCGACATGCAGATCAGGCTCGGCACGTTGCTTGTTCTCTCGGACGGAAGCCGCGAGTGGCCGGGTCCTCGATCGAGGGCCGACGCGCGGCCGGGGACCGGGAACGAGGAGCGCACGCCAATGAGAACGTGGTTGCTCGGCGGTTTGACCGCCGTGGCATTGGCCGGGTGTGATCATGTGCAGGACTGCCGCGATGGAGACGCGCGCGCGCCGGAGCCGCCGCGTGGCCTGATCTCTCGGACAGGAGATCGGCAAGTCGACCTTTGTTGGACTCCGAACGATGAAACGGACCTGAGTGGATACTTCGTCTGGAGGAGCGACGGAGGATCCAGATTCTCCCGGCTCGCGACGCTCCTCTGGGACGCGGAGGGATTCATCGACCGCGGGCTGGAGAACGGTCGCACCTACTCCTATGCGATCTCGGCCTTCGACGAGTACGGGAACGAGAGCGAACTCAGTGCTCGCCAGGTGCGAGACACCCCGAGACCGGAGGGTTTCGATCTTCGCCTCTGCAACGCACGGGTCTGTGGTGAGGACGCCGGCTTCGATTTCTCGAGGATGAAGGTCGTCGACGCCGTCGACATCGACGCCGACATCTACTTCTGGTCCTCGCCGGACGAAGGCGCGTGGATGGTGACCACGGAGCGGTCCGCCACGGTCTATTCAGACATCCAGGATGCCGGCTACCGGTCGCTCGACTCGATCGACCGTGCGCCGATCGACGGGTGGGCGCCGAGGGGAGAAGCGGCTCTCATCGAAGGCCACAGCTATGTCGTCTGGACCTGGGATGATCGCTACGCGAAGTTCCACGTGCTCGAAGTCAGCGGCGGCCGCGTCCTACTGGATTGGGCCTATCAAGAGGCGAGAGCCAACCCTGAACTGCGGCAACCCGCAGGAGCGGGGACAATCGGCGATAGCCTGGCGGTCCGGCGAGGCGGATTGCGCGCTCCACACGCAGTTGGCTTGGACACCGCGGGAGGTAGCCGATGAATCTGACGTGGTCCTACCGCAGCGTTCTCATCGGCCTGATCACCTTCATCGGAGGCCTGCTGTTCTGTGTCGCGAACGGGGGAGGCGCGCGCGCCGAGGGGTTGGAAGTACAGATCCAGGCCGAGGTCGGCGGTTGGATTCCTTTCCGTGTCGACGCCCGTTGTCCGGCCCCGATGAGGCTCGACCTCTGGTCCAACCCGTCCGATGGTTCCATCGTCCTGCCGGGAGAACGGCTGGAAGTCTACGTCCGGCCGTCGACCGCGTCCTTCATGGCGGTCTATTCGATCGATCCGGTGGGCCGAGTGCGGCGCCTCTTTCCCGATGCATACGGGGACGGGTGGGTGCGTGGGGGGGAGGTTCTGCGGCTTCCGGCGCGGGGCGCGGGATCGCTCTGCTTCACCGGACCCGCCGGGAACGAGGAGGTGTTCGCCGTTGCGTCGCTCGACCCCTGTGTGCATCCGACATGGGTGGATGAACGCTGGAGGGGCCGGCGCTCACACCGGGGATGTTCTCCTTGGCGCTGCGATGACCGGGGCTGCGGAAGCGGTCTGACACACTGCGCCGCGACTGGACGGTTCACCCGGGTGGAGGCTCTCTGCCTCGATCTAGTTTCCAGGCCCGAACGCCCGGAAAGGCAGATCGCGGCCCGACTCTCCTTCTGCGTGCGGGAGCGAGAGGGGGCGCGGCGGCCGTCCTGTATCGGACCGCGCGCGGACTGTGGCTGCGGGACTTGCCGGCCGGTGCGCGCGGTCATCCGGCTGCGCGTGGGTGGAGACGACTGTGATCGGTGCGACCGAGTCCACTCCCGCGGCATTCGATGCCATGCGGACGACCTCGACCGGAAGCGAACAAGAAAGTTGGACCGAGACCGCGACCGAGACCGAGACCGCGCCGGGCGGGAGAACAACAAGCGCGAGCGGGTCGATCACGACGATCGTGACACAAGACGGGAACGCGGCCGAGCTCACGAGGATCGCGACGCATCCCGGGAACATCGGTCGCGTTGACCCCTCCGCTGACTGTTCCTATCATCCGCGCTGCAGGAGGACCCGAGCAGGTTTGCGCCTTCTCGACACGCCTGATCTGTCGGGTCCTCGCACTTCCGGGTGGGAAAGGAAATCCATGCGCATCGACTGGCAGAGTGTGTCTCGCGTCGGCTCGGATCGATCTCGATTCGTAGACCTGACTGGTCGACTCGCGGCAGTGTGCGCGGCGATCGGCGTGCTCGCGGCGTGCCCGCCGCCGAATAGCCAGGCCGCGACCGGCCTCTCCTTTCTCGAGATCGGCGCCGGGGCCCGGGCAGTCGCGCTGGGCGACGCCGTCGTCTCCAACGTGAGCGACCCTTCGGCGAGTTACTGGAATCCCGGGGCGCTCGCGCTGATGGACCGGACTCGCGCGGAGGTCACTCACAACGAGAGTTTTCGCGATGTGCGCTACGAATTCGCGGGGCTGACGCACGGATTCGGGCGATCGGGCGCGGGGCTCGCGTTCCACGGCGTGTGGAGTGACGACATCCCGAAGACGGACGAAACAGGGCGCAATGTCGGAACGTTCGCCTATTACGGCGTGGTGCTCTCCGGATCGTACGCCTATGCGGTGACGGAACAGATCGGCGTCGGGTTCGGCGTCGAGTATCTACGAGAAATCGTGGACGAGTATGTGGCTGACGGGCTGGCCGGGAACGTCGGCATCCAGTGGCGTGAACTCCTGCCCCGGACAGACTTCGGTGCAGCGCTGCTCCACCTGGGATCGTCGCTCGAGTACGAGACCGAGTCGTTCGACCTCCCGCTCATCGTGCAGGGAGGCCTGACTCACACCGTCCCGCTCGCGGCCGCCGACGGTTCGGTCCGCGTCGCGTGCGAAGTCCGAGCCGTGCGCGACGACGATACATCGATCCTCTTCGGCACGGAGTACCGGTATCGAGAATTCGCCAGCCTCCAGGCCGGCTATCGGAGCGGACTCGACACGCAAGATGTGAGCTTCGGCTTCGGCCTCGGCGGGAATCGAGTGGGCGCGCAGTACGCGTTCGTGCCGTTCGGCGAGGACCTCGGGGAGCAGCACCGCATCTCGCTTCGTGCGACGTGGTGAGAGGGCGCTAACGAGCGCCGCGCGCGCGTTCCGACTCTTCGAACGGAATCGGCTGGAGTTCGGGTGGGAACGGCTCCGACGGGAGCGCCACGTGTCGGCCATCGACCCGTCGATAGAGCGTGAATCGCCCGTTCTCCATCCGCACATGGGTGAAGTTCCCGATCCAGTCGCCGATGAGCAGGAATTCCCTGCCGCGAGCGGCGAAGTGCGACGGCTCGTGGACGTGTCCCATCACCATCGCTTCCGTGCTCCCGACGAGACGGGGGAGCGCGATGTCGCGCAGGATCCTCGGCAGCAGGACCTCACGCTGCTTCGTGTGGTGTCGGCTCGTATTGGAGACCTTCCAGCCCAGCGGGATGCCCAAATCGGGGTGGATCGACCGGAAGAGCGCGATCGCGAGCCGGTTGCGCAGGACCGCCTTCAGAACCTTGTAGCCTGAGTCGCCAGGTCCCAACCCATCGCCGTGCGCGAGCAAGACGGAACGACCGTGCAGTCGCGCCAAGATCGGCTCGAGGAAGACGCGGACACCGAGTTCCTCCGACAGATGACTGCCGACCCAGAAGTCGTGGTTGCCGCCCAGATAAACGACGGGAACACCCGAGTCGACGATGTCGGCGAGCGCGCGGCCGATGCGGAAGCTCCCCTTCGGGATCGCGTGTCGGTACTCGAACCAGAAGTCGAAGAGATCTCCGAGGATGAAGAGCGCTCCTGCGTCGGCCGGAATCTCGGCCAGCAACTCGATCAGCCACTGTTCGCGCTGCGGAGGACCGATCCGAGCGCCGAGGTGGACGTCGCTCACGAAGACGATCGGACCTCGTTCGATGCTGAGCGCGGGTTCCACGGGCGCAGTATAGCGACGCGCGGGCTCGCGAGCACCGGCCACTCCCGACCACGCACACTCGACGCGAGCCCCCGGTGCGGTTGACACAACCGGAGGCCGCTGTTAGCTTTCCGCCCGGTCGTGCTCTCGACGAGGAGCCGCAAGGACTCGGGTCATCCGATCTTCACCCACACCGGGCCCGCCGTTCGTACTCGGCGGTCCAACCCGATCTGAGTCTCTCGTCATCCCGCGTGGGGTCGAATCTCGCCTCACGAGCTGTCGACTTGGTTCTGCGGCCGGGTCGCGGTGCTCGCTCAGAGCGGGAAGAAGGTTCGAGTCGGTTCGATACCTCCAGAACAGGCATCTCCAGGGAAGTCGCGCGTTCTCGGCGGGCAGAAGGCCCGAAGTCGGGATTGGGACGATGACGCGCGCGGAGACGGGGAGGAATTTCGAGCCAACGGAGAAGGAATGCCCAAACACCTGCACTTCACGGTCGTCCCCGAGGGCGGGGTCGTCCGTACTTTCAAGGTCTCGTTCACGGTGCTCGTCGCGCTCTTCGTCGGTCTGGCCTCTGGATTCTTCGCCGTGGCGGGATCCGGACTGCATGTCCTGAAGAGCCTGGGATTGCGGCACGATCTTTCTCGCCTGAAGCATGAGAACGACCGCCTGCGCGGTCATCTCGGGGAGACCGAGGATAAGCTCGTCCAAGTGGAGCACCTGGTCAGCGAGAGCGAGGAGATGGAGAAACGGGCGCGACTCCTCGCGGGACTCGATCCGGTGGACGAACAGACCCGACGCCTAGGGATCGGAGGACCGTTCGTCGCGCTGGCGGACCCGGAGCGGACGAGCGACCCAGGTCTCGATCGTGTCTTCGAGGATCAATCGCGTCGCCTGGATGAACTGATCCGCAAGGCGGAATTCCAACAGGAGAGCTACCAGGAGACCTTGGAGACTCTCTCCGAGCAACAGATACGTCTGGCGCATACTCCGACGATCAGTCCGCTGCGCGGAGATCACGCGGTCTCTAGCGGCTTCGGAGGACGCTCGGATCCATTCACCGGTGAGCATGGCGTGCACAATGGCATCGATCTGCGCGCGCCGCGCGGGACACCCGTGTTCGCGACGGCGGCGGGCACAGTGATCAGTGCGGGGTATGACGGAGACTTCGGCAAGTGCATACGCGTCCAACACGGCTACGGCTACGAGACGCTCTACTGCCATCTGAGCGAGATCTCGGTCGGAGAAGGCGATGACGTCGAGCGCGGCGCTCAAGTGGGCAGAGTCGGTTCGAGCGGCCGTTCGACGGGTTCCCACCTGCACTACGAGGTCCACCTCGACGGACTTCCGCGGGATCCCGCGATATTCGTCCTCGCGCCGAACGTGGTGGTCGACTGATCCCAGATTGACGACCCTCGAACGCGCCGAACCGGCCCGGTCGGGGCTGCTCGGTCTCCTGTTCCTACTGACGGTCTCCGGCGGTTCGTTCGTCGATAGGAGCCTGGCGCTGGCGGCGCCGGGGCGGGCGCCGATCGTCGTGCGTGATGTCCGCGTCGGCGCCACGCCGGAACGGACTCGACTGGTGCTCGAACTCTCCGGAGCGCTTCCTTCCTTCGAGTCGAGCGCCCACGGCGACACCGCACTGGTGCTGCTCCTGCCCGCCCTACGGCCCCCCACATCGAAGCTCAGCACTCCGCAGGGTCGACTCCGCCGGTTCGAGGCGACCGCGACCCCAGCCGCGAACGGCTCGGGCCAAGATCTGATGGTGCGAATCGTCTTCACCGCACCCTCCGAGGTCGAGGTCTTTGCGCTCCCATCGCCGGATCGCATCGTGGTGGACCTGTTCGCGCGAGGAGCCGCGGCGAGCAGAGGCGAGTCAGATCCGCGGGCGAAGCCGATCACGACGACGCCCGCCGCTCCCTCGGCCGCCGACGGACCGAGGGTCGTCGTCATCGATCCCGGGCACGGAGGAGAGGACCCCGGGGCGACCGGCGGCGCGCTCGAAGAGAAGGCGATCACGCTCGATGTCGCCAGGCGCCTCGCGGACGTACTGCGGGCTGACGCCGGACTCCGTCCGCACCTGACGCGGGACGACGATCGGCGTATTCCGTTGCGCAAACGGATGCGCACCGCGGAGGAAAAGGACGCGGATCTGTTCGTCAGCATTCACGTGAATGCGTCCACCAGTCGGGCCGCCGCCGGGGCCGAGGTCTTTTTTCTCTCGCTCGGCGCGGCGTCGGACGAAGCCGCGAGCGAGGCGGCGCGTTTGGAGAACGAAGCCGACCCCGAATACGTGATGGAAGAGGATGCCTCGTTGGAGGGGATCCCGTTCTCCGTGCAGCTCCGCCAAGCGGACACGCTGCGCCGCAGCAGCCGAGCGGCGGAGCGGGTGCTCGACGCGATGGGCGACCGCAAACTGGCGGAAGTCCGCGGCGTCAAGCAGGCCGGGTTCGCGGTTCTCAAGTCGTTCCAGGTGCCCTCGATCCTGGTCGAGGTCGGTTTCATCTCGAGCGCGACCGACCGAAAGAAACTGGCGGACCCCGAGCATCGCCAACGCCTGGCCGAGGCGATCGCCGCCGGCGTCCGCGACTATCTGCTCCATGACGCCCCCCATCGAGCCTCCGTTCCGCGCTGATTTTCCGGCGCCGACTCGAGATCAAGTCCGGGTCGGGGCCGGCCGATCGGTTGGGATGGCGGAGAGGCGCGCCCCAGGGAGGGGTGTCGCGCGGCGAACCCGCCAGGGGGAAGATCCAGGATGAGCAGCGCTCTGCCCGAAGATGTCGTCGATCCCGTGCTGCGTGAGAAGATCCGGCCGGTTCTGAATCGACTCGAGTCGTTGCCGACCCTGCCGGTGGTCGTCACGAAGATTCTGAATCTCGTCGAAGACCCCAAATCGACGGGACAACAGGTGGCCGAGGCGGTCGGAATGGACCAGGCGATGGTTGCTGCGGTTCTGAAGATCGTGAACTCGCCGTTCTACGGTCTGAACCGCCGCATCTCGTCGGTCAATCACGCCATCTTGCTGTTGGGCTTCCGGACCATTCGCAACATGGCGCTCTCGGCCACGCTCCTCACGAACTTCGGGAGCGCCTCGAGCAATCGCAAATTCGACCACGCGCTCTTCTGGCGTCACTCGATCGGCTGTGCCTGCACGGCGCGGCTCCTCGGCAAGAGGCTGCGGTTGGTCGACCCGGAAGAGGCGTTTCTCGCCGGTCTCATCCACGACATGGGACGCATCGTCTTCGATCACTATTTTGCGACCGAGTTCGCGCGCGTGCTCGAGCGGACGCAGGCGGGCGAACCGTTGCTCTTGGTCGAGCGCGAGGTCTTCGGCGTCGACCATGCCACCGTCGGGCGATTGGTCGCACAGAAGTGGAATTTCCCGCCGGGCGTGGCCGAGGCGATCGGCGCGCATCACGAACCGAGCCGCGCGGAGAAGGCGGGATCGCTGGCCGCCGTCGTCCACGTGGCCGATGAACTCAGCCATCGCGTGTTCTCCGGCGACGATACCCCCGCGATGCGCGGGCCGTTCGACCCGACCGTGATGGAGAGAATCGGCCTGAGCGCCGAGCTGGCCGCGTCGCTCGCGCCCGAACTCGAGGCGGAGCTGGAGAAGGCGCAGGTCTTCCTCGACCTCCTGCAGTGAGCGGTCGTCGGGTGGTTCTCAGCAGTGAGATTCACGGCAGGGAGGCCGTCGGATGAGCCAATCGAACTCGGCGGCGCTGGCCTGGCGGACCGATGGGGACACGCACTGGCTCGGTTGGCCGGAGAGCGTCATCACTGGGTTGCTGGCGGTCGACATCAATCTCCACCAGGTGGCGAGCGTCTGCGATGAGCTCCTCGCCGTGCGCCTCCTAGGATCGCTCGATGGGCCACGCCGCACGCGGCTCATCCTGGCGGAGGAAGGCGGCGCGACGTGGACTCTCGGCGCCTCTCTCTGTGACGGCGCCGCGGAAACGTCCGCCTTCGGCGAGACAGGAGAGACGGCCGAATCCGTCCACCGAACGCTCCAACTGCCGTTGACCTATGCGGGCGAGACGGTCGGCCGCTTGGAGTTCTCTGGGCTCCCGGACGTTCATCCGCTGCTTCCGGCCGATGGCTGGCGCCTGTTGACGTCGTTGGCGGGCGCGGCGGTCGCGCGGCAACGTCATCGTTCGCGCATCGAGCGATCCCAACTCGCGCTGGCTTCGACGACCCGATATCTCGATCGGCTCCTCGGGCTCATCTCGGACGGAGTCGTGGTGCTCGATCTCGAGGGTCAGATCCTCGCGGTCAATTCGACCGCGCAGGCCTGGCTCGACGCCGGGATCGACGCGATCGGGAGGCCGTTGCACGAGAGACTTGCTCCGGAGTGCGGTTCGGCAGTGCTCGCTCTCGTGCAGATGGCGGCGAGGCAGGCGAGTCCGGTCGTGCGCTCGATGCAGTGGCGGCTGGCGGGCGACGGCGGCGCTGCGGCCAGGATGATCGAGATCTCGGTCGAGCGCGTCCAGTCCGATCCGGAGTCGTCCGCGGGTCTCCTCGTCTGCTTGCGGGATCTCTCGGCGATGGGGGAGCAGGACTGGTTCCAGCGTGGGGAAGAGGTCAGAAGCGCGCAGATGACGGCGCTGGCCGACTCGCTGAGTCGACCGATGGCTGCGATGCGGGCGTATCTCTCGCTTCTGCGCGAAGAGATCCCCGGGACCGGACGCCCGGTCGAACTCTGGAACTCTCTCGACCTGCAAGCGGAGTGGCTGCAATCGCGACTCGACACGCTGGCCACGCTCGATCAGTTCCGGGTCCGGCAGCCGACCTGGCGCGACCTGCCGGTCGACCCGAACGTCCTCTTGGATCGCGCGCTCGCCCGCGTCCGAACGCGGCTCGAGCTACGCGGCGTTTCCTTCGACCTCTCCCTGACCGAGCCGCCGCTGCGCGCTTTCGTCGATGTCGAAAAGTGCGTGCTCGTTCTCTCGCATCTGCTCGATGAGCTGGCGCACCTCATGGGTGGCCCCGGCCGGATCACCGCCGAAGTCCGGCATCGGCGTTCTCCCACTTCGCGCGTGCAGCTCACGCTGCGCGGCGTCTCCGATCCGCTGCCGGCGGCGTCGTCGCCCCTGCAGCCCGACTATGCGCGGCTGGCGGCGGCGGCTGGAGTCGAGGAGACGCGATCGCTCTACGCCATGCCGCTGGCGCGCTCCGTGGTCCATCGATATGGCGGCACCCTCCTCTGGGACCGACCGGAGGCCTCAGTCGCCGCGATCACGCTGACCCTGCCGTGCGCTCCGGAAGAAACGCCGAGCTGAGGGGCGCGGGGTGGATCGCTCGACGATCGTCGGCATCCTCCTGGGAGTCGCGCTCATCGGAGTCGCGATCGTCCTCGGACCGACGCCGCTTTCTTTCCTCGACGCGCCCTCGGCGCTGATCGTGCTCGGCGGGACGATCGCGACGACGCTGATCAAGTTTCCCGCCTCGACCTGTTTGAGCGCGCTCAAAGTGGCGCGCCACGCTTTCGTCACGCAGCCGGCCTCGCCGACGCTCCTCGTGCGGTCGATCGGCCAATTGGCGGAGGCCGTCCGCCGCGACAGCCTGCTCGCGCTCGAACGCGCCAAGGTGACCGACCCGTTCTTGAAGCGGGCGACCGACCTCTGTCTCGATGGCGTGGCGCCGGATCTGCTGGAGTCGATGCTGCGCTGCGAGGTGGGGCAGAGTCTGGAGCGACATGATCGTGGTCAGAGGATCTTCCGCGGGATGGGCGCATCGGCGCCGGCCTTCGGCATGATCGGTACGCTCATCGGCTTGGTGCAGATGCTCACGCAGATGGATGACCCTTCGAAGATCGGGGGGTCGATGGCGACCGCGATCCTGACCACCTTCTACGGCGCCGTGCTCAGCTACATGCTCTTCAATCCGATCGCGGACAAGCTGTCGGAGCGGTCACGAGAAGAACTCCTGGCGAGAGAGATCGTGATCCAAGGGATCCTCTCGATCTTGGCGGGGCACCATCCGCGGATGCTGGAGCGTCGTCTCCTCGGGCTGCTCGATCCAACCACCCGACAGGCGGGCGCGGCGCTGATGGCGCGGCGTCGCGCGGCCTGAGGTCAGGTTTGCGCCCCCCCTCGATCTCGCCTTCCCCTCTGGGCCCCGCCCCCGAACCCGGTGGAGCTCCGGAGTGGGCGGTGACCTACGGCGACATGATGAGTCTGCTGCTCGTCTTCTTCATCGCGATGGCGGCGTACTCGACCATGGACGTCGTCAAGTATCGGTCGCTGGTCGGGAGCATCCAGGAGGCGTTCGGCACGCGGGATCACGCGCCCGGAGAACCTCGCCTCGACAGCGCGCCGTCCGAAGGGATCGCCTCAGCCGGGGCCGAGAACGAGCGGCGCGAGATCGAGAGTACGTTGGAGGAACAGCTTCGTGAATCGGGCGGACCGCTGCAAGTCCTCCGGACCAACGACGGCATGCGGCTTCGGCTGGAGGGGCGGATCGCCTTCGAACCCGGCGAGACGGAACTGCGTGAAGAGTCGTGGGCGCACCTGGCGCCGATCGCGCCGCTCCTCGCGCGCTACCCGTATCGCATCTGGGTCGAGGGACACACCGACGATATCCCGATGGCGAGTGCGGTCTATCCCTCGAACTGGGAGCTCTCGGCCGCCCGCGCCGGCGGCGTCGTGCGCGCACTCATCACGCGAGGGAAGGTTCCGGCCGGACGGTTGGTGGCGCTCGGCTATGCAGAGACGCGGCCGATCGCTTCGAACGGCGAAGAGAGCGGGCGCGCCCGCAACCGGCGCGTCGAGTTCCTCCTGTCGCGTCCGACTTCCCGAGCGCCGGTCCGGCTGACGGAAGTCGAGACGGGGCCGATCCTTCCCTAGGCTCGGAGCGAGCGCAGCAGCGCCGCGACGTGGCGAGGAGCAGGGCTTCTGCGTTTCGGGTCGGAGAGCTGCGCCTCTAACACTCTGAGATCGTCCGGCGTGTCGACATCGGCGTAGCGGCCGCGCACGTCGACACGCCAACCGGCTTCGCGCAGCCGATCGCGCACTGCATCCAGCGTGTGCGATCGCGACCAGGGCAGCCCCGCGAGTAGCGCCCTGAGTTCCGCCCTGAGCCGCCCGCCGCGCCGCGCATGCACCCCGATCAGGACGAAGCCGCCGTCGCGGGCCGCGAGCAAGACGGCATCGGCGCGATCCAGCGATTTTGCGGCGCGACGCAGGACATCGGCCGAGAGTTCGAGACAATCTGTCCCGATGAGGAGCGCGCGATCGACTCCAGGTTCCGCCAACAGCCGCGTCACGGCCGACGCGATGCGCGCGCCGAGATCGGCGCCGCGCTGTGGGCGGATAGTGATTCCCGCCAACTCACGCCAGGGTGGGAGGCTTCCGCGGAACGCGAGGAAGAGCGCGCAGGCGCCTGGCCGCAATCGACGCGCGGCGGCGGCGACGTCTCGGATGCAGGCCGCCTGGAAGCGGGCGGCGTCGTCGAAGCCGAGCGCCGGCGCCAAACGCGTCTTGACCCGACCAGGGACGGGCGCCTTGGCCAGGATGCCGAGGGCGACGTTGGCGGCTGCGCCGCCGCGGGCCGTGACGTTACTGCGCGTCAGGCGCCGTACTTCAGGAACTTGAATGCGTTGGCCATGGCGAGAGGCATGAGGTCGACGTGATGGATGCCGCACAGACTGCCCGACTGGAGCGCCCGTTCGTGGAACTCCGTGACCGAGTCGGGCTGACAATGGCGTCCCCAGAGAATCACGGGCACCGGGTGCCAACTGTGGGCGGAGAGTGCGCTCGGCGTCGAGTGGTCGCCGGTCACCACGATGACGTCGGGTTGGAGCGCGCGCAGACGCGGCAACAGCGCGTCGACCGCCTCGAGCACGGCGACCTTGCCCTCGAAGTTGCCGTCCTCCCCGGCCGAGTCGGTCTTCTTCACATGGAAGAAGAAGAAGTCGTGCTCGCCCCAATGCTGTTCCAACGTCTTCACTTCGTCTTCGATCGTGGAGCCAGTGGCCAGGACCTTCATGCCGACGAGACGCGAGACGCCGCGGTACATCGGATAGGCGGCAATGCAGGCGGGGTCGAGCGCAAACGTGTCACGCATCGAGGGGAAGCCTTGGTGCTGCGCGAATCCGCGCAGCAGGATCATGTTCGCGGGGCTCTCGTTGCGCAGACGCTCCCGGGCGGCGCCAAGGAAGGCGTTCAGGAGATCGGCCGTCGCCGTCGCCTCTTCGACCTTCGGAGAGACCGGCAGCGGGGCGAACCCTTCACGCTGCGGATCGGAATCCGAGAGACGACCATCCAATCCCGCGCCGCGGATCAGGAGCGCAGCTCGGTAGTCCATCTCGGGCTGCAGTTGGATCTCGAGCCCGGGTATCCGGATCTCGCGCAGGAGTGCGCAGAGACGCGCGCACTCCGTCGTCGCGATTCGTCCCGCGCGGCGATCGCGGATGATTCCCGCGTCATCCACCGTGCAGAAGTTGACCCTGGCGGCGACATCACCGGTCCGCAATTCCAGATCGATGCCGAGGACCGAGAGCAGTCCTCGGCCGACTTCGTAGGACAGCGGGTCGTAGCCGAAGAGGGCCAAGTGGGAGGGACCGCTGCCGGGCGTGATTCCATGCCCGATCGGGAGTGAGAGACCGGTCGCGGACTCGCGAGCGAGCGCGTCGAGGTTGGGCAGTCGCGCGGCTTCGAGCTCCGAGCGCCCGAAGTCGGGATGAACCAGACCGCCGAGACCGTCCATGACCAGGAAGACGATCTTGCTCGGTGTGCGGACGGCGAGGGACCGATACAACTCGAAACGAGAATCCACGCGACGGCCTCCTCGCAGTCAACGAACGTCAGCGATCCCGCAGCCAGAGGAAGCGGCGCGTCTCCTGACGCCCGTTCCAGACCGCGCGCACCCAATAGACTCCGCTCGGGCTCGGCCTCCGACTCTCGCCTCGACCGTCCCAACGGAGGATGTGGGCGCCGGCGTCCAGCGTCCCCCGGTGGAGATTCCCGATCGACCGACCCGCGGCGTCGATCACTTCGACGGACACCGTCCCCTCGCTCGGGAGCGCCAGCACACAGGCCAGATTTCCCTGCACGGGGTTGGCGCCGATCAACGAGATCGCGAATGCGACTGGACCGTTTCGTCCCGCCTGGTACGGGCCGAGGCGATTCCGACGATCTCCGTCCAATGGAAGCAGCCAGTATTGCGGCTCGACGAAAGGTATCAGAGCGCTGTCGACGAAGGAATACCGGGGCCCTGGCCCGACACGCGCGATCTCCTCTGGGTCGGAGTCCGCCCATCTTCTCAGCACAGCAAACTCTCGGTTGGAAGCGTCGAGCGGGACCGACCACTCCAGGCGGACGCCCTCGGAGGTGCGAGTGATCGTGACCGCCTCGACGAGCACCGGCGTGACCACGTTGGTGGCGGACCAGGCGTCGAGCTTGCCCCATCCCCACGTCGAGTTGGGCAGCCCGCTCGCGTACGCGTCGACGCGCGCAGTCTCCTGCAGTTCGGTCAGCAGGGCGCGTTTGGAGATGTTTCCGTGCGCCTGCAGCATGAGGGCGGCGACTCCGGTCGCGTGCGGCGCCGCCATGCTCGTGCCCTGATTGATCATGTGGAGGCCGTCGGGCGTGACATAGACCGCGGGGATCATGTAGTCGGAGGAACGGGCGGAGGCGATGCCTTGGCCCGGCGCGGAGATGTCCGGCTTGATCACGCCGTCTCGCCGAGGTCCGCGGCTGGAGAATGCGGCGATCGCGCCGAGCGAAGGGGCGGGAGAGTACTGGTAGGTGTTCCCGTCGATGCTCTGCCAGTTCTTCTTCGTGACATAGGCGCCGACCGCGATGACGGAGTCGGCCGTGGCGGGGGAGGCGACCAGCTTCGCGGCGCTCATTCCGAGAACGAACCGCGGCGAACTCGCGAACGTCGAGTTGTACAGCCAGAGATCGGCCTGGCAGGGGGCCGCCGGCGCGACGGCCGGTTCTCGCGTGAGAACGATCGACCAGACGCCGGCGACGGGTGCATTCACTGCCACCGGATCGTAGATCTGGACGAAGAAGTTCGCGTCTTCGGTCGCGGGGTCGTACCAGTCGTTCTCGATGTAGACGCCTCCCTGTCCCGTGGACTCGTCGGCGCGGTCATCCGGTGAGATCGGCCCGATGCGCGCGCCGTTCGGCGTGATCACCGTGATCTCGATCGGGCTCCCCTGCGTGTAGTAGCCGTCGACCAGCAGGTAGTCGTTGGCCGCCCCGGGAGCCGCCGGGTAGCTGGGAAGTTCGATCGTGATCGTCGACGAATCGCCCGCGGCGATCGAGGCTTCCGCGTGGATCGCGTCTTGTTGTTCGTTGCCCGCAGCGGCGACGACGATGCGCCCCGGACCCACCAACGCGTTCAACGCGAGGTCGGTCGCTTCGAATCCGTCATGAGGACCGTAGTGATGTCCGAGGCTCAGATTCACGACCGCCGCCAAGCCGAGCGCGGTCGCTTTCTGGAAGATGTACTCGACCGCGTCCGCGATGCTGTTGGAGTAGAAGTCGGTTTTCACGACCACGAGTTGCGCTTCCGGCGCGACGCCGATGTACTGGTAGGCGGGCTGCCCGCCGCTCGTGGCCGATCCGTCGCCCAGCGCGATTCCCGCGACATGGGATCCATGACCCTGGCTGTCGACCTGGGTGGAAGCGCCGCCGTCGATCTGCGCCTGGGTCCACTCGCGGCCGTAGGCGAATCCGCTCGGAGGAAGGACCGACGGCGAGACGGTCTGGTCCCAGAGCGCGACCACCCTGGTTCCGGTCGCAGACCTGAAGTCGGGGTGGTCCAAGTCGAGTCCGGTGTCGACGATCCCGATCAACACGCCGACCCCCGAGTAGCCAGAGTAGAGCGGAGGCGCTCCGCTTGCATCGTGCGCCTGTTCGGCCTGGATCTCGGCCAGGCTGACGTCCAGGAACGGGCGGGTGCGCTGCGCCGATTCGATCCGCACGACACGGGGATCGAGCGCCAACTCGGCGATCTGACCCAAGGTCAAGCGTCCGCTCGCCAACCCCGGTTTCGCGGTGGCGCGGAGCCCCGAGCCGGGCGCCAGGTCCGATGCGGCGCTCCCGGTTTCGAACGCGATCCAGCAGGGAATGAGCGCGCGTTCGCCGGTGGCCACCATCGGAAGCAGCCCCCCCGGTGTTCGCCCCCCGCTCAACAGCGATTCGCCGCTCGCGCCGGCCGCCTGCCTCAGGATCGGGTCGCACTTTCGAAGGGACGCGATCGGCAACGCGGCGAACGCCGCGAGGCCTGCGCGCGCGGCCGCGTCGAGGCCGGACTCGCTCGAGAGCGCGGTGTCCGTCAGCGAAACGAGACATCCGATCGAAATCGCGGCGGCGAGGAAAGAGCGCACCATCCAGGACCCCCCAAGTCCGAGCGCGTCTCGAAGCCGGAGCGGCGATCGAGGGCTCGTCTTGGGTTATCGGCGGGGGTGGGAGGGACCTTCGCTCGCGGCTCCGATCAGGTGCGATGCGAGCGGTGGGCGCCCCAATCGCCGCGTCCTCGGAGCTGGGAAACCAGGTGCGGGAGCAACTCCTGAATCGAGTCGAGCGACTCTTCCACGGCGCGAGGACTTCCCGGGAGATTCAGGATGAGCGTCCGGCCCCGCAGGCCGGCGACCGCGCGAGAGAGCGCCGCGAGCGGGGTCTGCTCGGCGCCGCGACTTCGCATCCATTCCGCCAGACCGGGCGCCGACCGATCGATCACGGCGAGCGTCGCCTCCGGGGTTCGGTCGCGAGGGCCCAAGCCGGTGCCGCCGAGCGTGAGGATGAGGTCGACCTGATCGAGATCCGCACGCTCTCGCATCCAGGCGGCGAGTTCCTCCGGCTCATCGGGCAGGATCGCAGCGGGCGAGATGACCCACCCGAGCGCCTCCAGGCGCTGTCGCGCCGCCGGCCCCGAGAGATCGGGTGTGAGGCCGACGTGGCAGCGATCGCTCACGGTGAGAACCGCGGCGCGCGGGGCGGGGTTGGAGTCCGGCTTTTGCATACCCGATGCTATACTGCCGCGGCCGCCAAGCGGTGGCCTCATCATGGCCCGCACAACATCATGGCCGGCACAACCCGACCCGAGAGGACCCCACCCCGTGATCCACACTGGACGCTCCGTTTCGTCCCGCGCTCGGCTCTGCGCGTTGCTGACGTTCACTGCTCTTGCCGTTGCCCCGTGCCTCACTTCGACGAGAGCAAGCGCGCAGGGCGCGCCCGCGGGAATGGCCCCGGCGATGGCCCCGGCGATGGCCCCGATCCCGGTGGAGAAGCGCCTCGTCGCGACGGAGTTCGAGGCGAACGACCTGAAGGGGAAGAGCGTCAAGCTGTCCCAGTACAAGGGAAAGGTCGTCATCCTCGATTTCTGGGCGACCTGGTGTCCTCCGTGCAAGAAGGGGATTCCGGAGCTGATGCAGTTGCACGCGGAGCATCAGAAGTCGGGCCTCGAAGTGATCGGTCTCTCCCTCGACGACAAGGGGGCGGCGGTCGTGCAGCCGTTCGTGGACAAGAACGCGGTCAACTACACGATGCTGCTGATTGCGCCGAGAGGGACCGTGGCTCAGACCTACGTGCCGTCCGGGCGGATTCCGACGATGCACATTCTCGATCGGCAGGGTCGGATCGCGCAGACCATCGTCGGTCTCGTGCCCAAGGAGACGATCGCGGGCATCGTCCGGACGTTGCTCGAAGAGAAGAGCTGATCCGAACGACTGAGCCGTTCTGCGTTGTCCTGTCCACGGGTCACGTCGGCGAGTGGCGGCCTCCGAAGAGGCGGGATCCGATGCGCAGGTGGGTCGCTCCCTCCGCCACTGCCCAAGCGAAGTCGTCCGACATTCCCATCGAAAGCACACTCAGCTTCAGATCCGGATGCGCAGCGCTCGAGTCGTCGCGCAAACGCCGGAGCAGGGCGAACGCGCGACGGGTCTCTGTTTCCGCTGCGCTCGTCGGACCGATCGTCATGAGTCCCGCGAGTTCGAGTTCCGACTTGGCCCGGACCGCGTCGAGCAGGGCGGGCAGCGCGGCCGGCGCGACGCCACCCTTCGTCGGCTCGTCGGTGGTGTTCACCTGGATGAGCACGCGGATGCGCGCATGTCCCGCCGTGCCGCCCGCGGCGGAGGCTCGCGCCAGCGACGAGACGAGCGCCGCACGATCCACCGAATGGATGAGTGAGGTGAGTTCGGCGGCGCGTTGCGCCTTGTTCGTCTGCAATGACCCGACCAGGTGCCAGTGCAGGTCGAGGTCGGCGAGAGCGGCAGCCTTTTCAGCAAGCTCCTGCACGCGATTCTCGCCGAACTCTCGCAAGCCGGCGGCATGCGCCTCCCGCACCGCTTCAGGAGGAAACGTCTTCGATACGGCGACGAGCGTGATCTCGTCCCTCAGCCTCCCGACCTGGCGACACGCGCCCGCGATCGCGTCTTCCAACGCACACATTCGTGCTGCGAAACTCATCGCCCGTCCCTCTGGAATTTCCTCTCGGCAGTTCACTCCGCAGTTCACTCGGCGGTCCACTCGACACTCGGCTCGATCCGGATCGGTCGCATCATGACGGCGCGACCGGGACGCCCGTCAATCCCGCGGCTCGAACGCCCGACGGCGCGCGCGCTCTCTCTCGGCGACAGGAAGCTCGGGCTTGCGCTGGACGCGCTCGTGTCGAACTGCGGCGTTCGTCAGCCGCTGCCGGCCGATCCGGTTTGGCTGGTGCATCGCTACCGCAATCCGCACGACCAAGAGATCGCAGCGTTGATCGCTGCCACTGGCGCTTACGGGCAGGTCGACGTATTGATGCGGGCCGCGGCTCAGGTGCTCGACGCGCTGGGTCCGTCGCCGTGGAAGGCGCTGCAGCGTCGGCGCCATCGCGAGACGGGCTTCCTGGATGGCTTCGTCTACCGATGGACCCGCGCGGAGGACCTTCGGCAGATCCTGGAAGGCGTCTCCAGCATGGCCGATGCTCACGGCGGCCTCGGGGAAGCGCTCTCGCACCACGCGGCTCGAGCCGGCGGGCTGGAGGAAGGGTTTCGTCGTTGGGTCGAGGAACTCCGCGCCCCCGCGGCGTCGCTGGGCCCACTCTCTCGGGGCGTCCGCTTTCTGCTGGCCGATCCCGCCCAGGCGAGCGCGTGCAAGCGGTGGCGTCTCTTCTTGCGCTGGATGGTCAGGGGGCCGGACGCGATCGATCCAGGAACCTGGAGCGGCCGATTCGATCCGGGAGAGCTGATCGTTCCGCTGGACGCACACTGGACACGTATCGCGCCTCGGCTCGGGCTCTCACGACTCCGCACCCCTGGGCGTCGCATGGCGCTGGAGATCACCGCGCGACTGCGTCGGCTGCGCCCGAGCGACCCGCTCGCCTATGACTTCGCTCTCTGTCATCTCGGGATCGCCGGAGGCTGTCCGCCGCGCCTCACGCGCGCCGATTGCGCCCGCTGTCCGCTGGCCGAAGTCTGCCCCACGGGTGTGAGGCGTCTGCGCGCCGCGGGTCCCGTCGGAGTGCTTGAGCGCTCGTTACCCCTCCGTTAGTTTGCGAACCGACCGTCGGCCGCTGCGCTCGCCGTCGCTGGGCGTGTCAGGGAGGGATTTCGTGCGAGCAGAACTCATCGCCATCCGAGCCGAGAAGATCCGCCGTCTGCGAGAACTCGGCGTCGAGCCGTATCCCTACCGGTTCACGCGGAGCCATCTCGCCGCCACGGTCATCGAGCAATTCGCGGAGTTGGAGGAGAAGACCGCGGTCCAACTGGCGGGCCGTTTGGTGGCTCTGCGCGAGATGGGAAAGGCCACCTTCGCGCACCTGCAGGATCCGTCCGGCAAGATCCAACTGTATCTCCGACAGGACGAGTTGGGACCGGACGCCTGGGCGGTCACGGGCTTGCTCGACCTGAGTGATCTGATCGGCGTCGAGGGCATCCCGTTCCGGACGAGGACCGGCGAGATCACCGTAAGGGTGCGGAAGCTACAGGTGCTCTCGAAGGCGATCCGGCCGCTGCCGTCGGTGAAGGAGAAGGACGGTCAGCAATTCGACGCGTGGGAGGACATCGAGTCGCGCTATCGCCGCCGCTATGTCGATCTGATCCTGCACCCCGAGACGCGACAGGTCTTCCAGCGTCGGGCGGAGATGGTGCGGACGCTGCGTGCGTTCCTGGATGAGCGCGGGTTCCTCGAGGTCGAGACGCCCGTCTTGCAGGCGATCTACGGGGGCGCGATGGCGCGGCCGTTCGTCACCCATCACAACGCCCTCGATCTGACCCTCTTCTTGCGGATCGCCGAAGAATTGCCGCTGAAGAAGCTGCTCGTCGGCGGACTGGAGCGCGTCTACGAACTCGGGCGCGTCTTCCGCAACGAAGGGATGGATCGCAATCACAACCCCGAGTTCACGATGCTCGAGTTCTATTGGGCCTACGCCGACTACCACGACGCGATGGATCTGGTGGAGGAGTTGTTTCGCGTCGTCGTTCGACGCGTGACGGGTGGGGACGTGGTGGAGTGCCGAGGACATGCCATCGATTTCGCGGTCCCGTTCGCCCGCCGCGCGATGCACGAGTTGGTGGCGGAGAAGATCGGGCTCGATCCGTTGGCGGCGCCGATCGAGACCCTCGCCGGCCTCGTGCGCGCGCAGGGGGGTGAGACGCCCGGCTTCGCGACCCGCGGCCACCTCATCGAGGCGCTCTTCGATCTCGTGGTGCAGCCGCATCTCGTCCAGCCGACGTTCGTGACCGACCACCCGCTGGAGATCTCGCCGCTGGCCAAGGTGCATCGCGAGCGGCCGGATCAACTCGCCGAGCGGTTCGAGCTCTTTATCGCGGGCCACGAGTTCGGCAACGCGTTTAGTGAGCTGAACGATCCGATCGACCAGCGCGCTCGTTTCGAGGAGCAGGCGAGACAGCGCGCGGCGGGCAACGACGAGGCTCAGGTTCTGGACGAGGACTTCCTGCAGGCGATCGAGCACGGCATGCCGCCGGCGGCCGGAGTGGGTATCGGGATCGACCGCCTGGCCATGTTGGTCACGGGACAGCCGAGCATCCGCGACGTACTGTTGTTCCCGCACCTGCGGCCGGACGAAGCGTCGGACGCACGGGCCGAACTGTCCCCCGAGGAAGCCGGCGACGAAGCCGCCGGACCCGCCGGACCCGCCGAGTAGCCGCCATCGCGAAGAAAGCTCCACCGATGTCGTTCCGCACAGGCGCCGGTCCTCACGATCCGTCGCGCGTCGAGTCGCGTCCCGAGCCGCCGGCCGAGACGCCGATCGAGAGCGCGCCGGAGTCGCGATCGGAGACGATCGTGGCGGTGGCCGAGCCGATGCGACGCGTCTTGCGCCTGGTCGAGCGGGTCGCTCCGACCGAGACGACGGTTCTCATCACCGGCGAGAGCGGGACGGGCAAAGAGAAGGTGGCCCGGTTTCTCCACCTGCAGAGCCGCCGCGCTTCGAAGCCGTTCGTCGCGGTCAACGCCGCCGCCATCGCGGACGGCCTGGTCGAGAGCGAACTGTTCGGTCATGTGCGCGGCGCCTTCACCGACGCGCGGGATCGCAAACGCGGCTTCTTCGAGATGGCGGATCAGGGGACGCTCTTCCTCGACGAGATCGCCGAGACCTCGCCGTCGGTGCAGGTGAAACTGCTTCGAGTTCTGCAGGATCTCGAGATCCGACCGGTCGGCGCCGACTTCAACCTGCGCGTCGATGTGCGCGTGGTCGCCGCGACCAACAAGGATCTGAAACGCGCCATGGATGAGGGACGGTTCAGAGAAGACCTCTTCTATCGTCTGAACGTCTTCCGCATCCACCTGCCGCCGCTGCGGGAGCGACGCGAGGACATTCCGTTCCTCGCGAACTACTTCCTCCAGCTCTACGCCGAGAAGAATCGCAAGACGATCAAGGGACTGAGCGACTCGGCGCTCGGGTTCCTGCTCGGCTACTCCTATCCCGGGAACATCCGGGAACTGGAGAACGCGATCGAGCGCGCCGTCACGCTGACCGACGGCCCCTGGATCGTTCCCGGTGACCTCCCGCCCGAGATCTTGGAACGCGGACTTCCGCGGCTGGAGGCGGGCGGGCCGGTCGATGCGTTCCGCGATGATCTGACCCTGGAGGAGCTCGAGGCGCGCTACATCCAGCACGTGATCCTGCGGGAGGGCGGCAACCTCACGCGCGCGGCCAAGAAGCTCGGGATCTCGAGGTCGACCTTGTGGCGGAAGATCGGCCGTTACGGTTTGGCTACCTCCGGCTAGGGCCGATTCGTTTCGAATCGGCCGTTCTGTTCTGGGACGGAGATCGGCGGCGCTCCCGCTCAGGCGCCGCTTGAACCGGCCGCTAGGGCCACCCGAGACGATTCCTGCGACTTGGCCCCGATCTTGCCACATCACCCCCGCGCCCGTACCGGGCGAGCGAGCCGTCTCATCGATCGGCCCGCAGCTCGAGTCCCATCCACCGCAGGAGGCATCACAGAAGATGGCGAAGATCATCGGCATCGATCTCGGCACGACCAACTCGGTGGTCGCGGTCATGGAAGGCGGAAAGCCGGTCGTGATCGAAAATGCCGACGGCGGGAGGACCACCCCCTCGGTCGTGGCCTTCAAGAAGGACGGGGAGCGCCTCGTCGGCGCCGCCGCCAAGCGGCAGGCGGTGACCAACCCCCACAACACGATCTATTCGATCAAGCGTTTCATGGGCCGCAAGTTCGCTGAAGTGACCAACGAAGCGAAGCAAGTCCCGTACGAAGTCGCGGCCGGTGACAACGACGACGCGCGGGTGCGCGTGGGCGACCGGCTCTACTCGCCGCCCGAGCTCTCCGCGATGATCCTCACGAAGATGAAGGAGACGGCGGAGCGTCATCTGGGCGAGTCGGTGCGTGAAGCCGTCGTCACAGTGCCGGCCTACTTCAACGACAGCCAGCGCCAGGCCACCAAGGACGCCGGCCGCATCGCCGGCCTCGAGGTGAAGCGCATCCTCAACGAGCCGACGGCCGCGGCGCTCGCCTACGGACTCGATCATGTCGGCAAGGATCTGAAGATCGCCGTCTACGACCTGGGCGGCGGCACCTTCGACGTGTCGGTGCTCGAGCTGGGCGACGGGGTCTTCGAGGTCAAGTCGACCAACGGCGACACGCACCTCGGCGGCGACGACTTCGACCAGCGCGTCATCGAGTGGGTGGCGGATGAGTTCCGCAAGCAAGAGGGGGTCGATCTCCGCAAAGACGCGCAAGCGATGCAACGTCTGCGCGAAGCGGCGGAGCGCGCGAAGAGCGAGCTCTCCAGCCAGAACCAGGTCGAGATCAGCCTGCCGTACATCACGGCCGACGCGTCCGGGCCGAAGCATCTCTCGATGTCTCTCACCCGCTCGAAGTTCGAGCAACTGGTAGATGACCTCATCCAGCGCACGATCGGTCCCTGCAAGCAGGCGTTGGCCGACTCGGGCCTCACGGTTTCGCAGATCGACCGAGTCGTGCTCGTGGGCGGCTCGACCCGTATCCCGAAGGTGCAAGAGGTCGTGCGTCAACTCTTCGGCCAGGAGCCCGAAAAGGGAGTCAATCCGGACGAAGTCGTGGCGATCGGCGCCGCGATCCAGGGGAGCGTGCTCTCAGGAGAGACTTCCAACGTCCTCTTGCTCGACGTGACTCCGCTTTCGCTCGGCATCGAGACACTCGGCGGCGTCAGCACGAAGCTGATCGAGCGCAACACCACGGTTCCGACTCGCAAATCGCAGACGTTCTCGACCGCCTCGGACCAGCAGACGCAGGTCGAGATCCACGCGCTCCAAGGGGAACGCGAGATGGCGACCGACAACAAGTCGCTCGGCAAGTTCCAGCTCGTCGGAATCGCGCCTGCGGCTCGGGGCATTCCGCAGATCGAGGTGACGTTCGACATCGACGCCAACGGGATCCTGAAGGTCGCGGCGAAGGACAAGGCGACCGGCAAGGAGCAGAGCATCGTCATCCAGGCCGGGTCGGGGCTCGACGAAGCGGAGATCCAGCGGATGGTGCGCGACGCCGAGGTCAACCAAGCCGCCGACAAGAAGCGGCGCGAAGAGATCGACACGCGCAACGAGGCGGAGAGTCTGGCCTACCAGGTGGAGAAGCACCTGGCCGAACACGGCGACAACGTGAATCCCACGGAGAAGCCGCGCGTCGAAGAGGCGATCGCTCTCGTCCGTTCCGCCATCGAGAGCAACGACGCGGCCGCGATCCGCTCCAGTCGTGACGGCCTGAACAAGATCTGGAGCGAGGTCATGGCCAGCGCGTATCAGAACACGACCGCGACGGACGGTCCGACCGAAGCGACCGGACCTGCGGGCGCCGCCGCCGACGAGGGCCCGATCGAGGCCGACTTCGAGGTCGTCGACGAAGAGAAGAAGAGCTGATGACGCGCACGCCCAGTCACGACGAGCTGTTCAAGATCTTCGTTCTCCAGCAGCAGCAGTGGGCCATGGTGGCGTTGGGCAAGATGGTGCATCCGCTGACCGGGCAGAACGAGCGCGACCTGGAGAGCGCCCGCTTCGCCATCGACCTGCTCGGAATGATGGTCGAGAAGACGAAGGGCAATCTGTCGACCGATGAGGACCGCCTCATCACTCAGGTGCTGACCAACCTCAGGCTGAACTTCGTGGAGGAGGCGGCCAAGCCGCCTTCGGCCACGGAGTCGGGGGAGTCCGCCGCCGCCGCTCCCGCCGAGAAGGCGGGTGAGGCATGACCGTCTGGGAACCCGACCTCCAGCAGACCGACGGGACGGACCGGGTCTCGGAACAGGACTTCGCACCGGAGCCCGCCGCCGCGAGTGGGTCTTCCGACCCGGTCCAAGACCCGCCCGAGGGGGGCGCCGGCTCCCCGGAGTCGGCTTCGGATCTTGCCTCGGTTCACCTCGAACGACTTCAGAGACTCCAAGCGGAGTTCGATAACTACCGGAGGAGGACGCTCCGCGAGCAGGAGGAATGGAGTCGGCGCGCACAGGCGGAAGTAATCCGCGAGTTGCTGCCCGGACTCGATGATCTCCGGCGCGCGCGCGACCACGCTGCTGCGACCGGCGGGACGGTCGACGCGACGGGGCTCCTGCTGGTCTTGAAGCGTTGGGAGGATGCGCTCCTCCACAAGGGTCTCGAAGAGTTCGTCGCCGAGCGCGGAGAGCCTTTCGATGTGGAGCGCCACGAGGCGGTGCTGTCGGCGCCGTCCGAAGAGGTGGTCGACGGACATGTTCTGGACACATTGGACCCTGGATACGAGTGGCGACAGCGCCTGCTCCGCCCGGCGCGGGTGCGCGTCTCATCGGGCGCGCCCGACTCCTGATCTAGCTCCACGGGATCCGCGGTGAGCGCCGGGACGCCGCGCGAATCGACGCGCGCCGCTGAAGTCTCACTCCTCGTCGCGGCCGGCGACCGACATGTCGAAGAGTGGGCGAGGGCAGGTCTGGCCGGGCTGCGCGCCGTCGTCCACGTCGCTCCCACCTTGCCGTTGGCGGCGTCCGGCCATGGACTCGAATCCGCAGCCGCGCTGCGCGCCGCGTTTCCGGACGACTTCGATCCCGACCTCGCTCTCATCGAGGAGACGCCTGAAGGCTCGTTCGCCGAACGGCTGCGGGCCTTCAAGGACGCGTATCCGCGCTGTCAGCTCCTCTTGCTCGGACGTCAGGACTCAGACCTCAGCCCCCGCAAACTGCAGCCCGTCGCCATCCGCCACTGGTTCTTTCGGCCCGTCGAACCCGACGAGGTGAGCCGCGTGCTTGCGGCAGCCGGACGGTCGCTCCGCCGGCAGTGGCAGGAGCAACAGCGCCACGGGCGGTCGTTGCCCGGTTTCGACGCGCTCCTGGGTGAGGATCCGCGCTACCGAGAGGCGATCGAGCTGGCGAAGAAGGTCGCGGCCAGCCCCGACACGAATGTGCTCATCCTCGGCGAGACGGGGACCGGCAAGGGCATGCTCGCGCAGGCGATCCACTCCAGCGGACCGCGCAGCGCCGGGCCGTTCCTCGATATCAACTGCTCCGCGATCCCGCGGGATCTGATCGAGTCCGAACTATTCGGGCACGTCAAAGGCGCCTTCACCTCCGCCGTGAAAGACAAGCCGGGTCTGCTCGAGCTGGCGGACGGAGGCGCAGCGTTCCTCGACGAGATCGGCGAACTCGACAGTCTCTTGCAGGCGAAGCTGCTCAAGTTCCTCGACCAGGGACGGCTCCGTCGCGTCCAGGGAACCGAGGAGATCCGCGTGGATGTCCGCGTGATCGCCGCGACGAACCGCGACCTCGAAGCGGAGGTCGCGCAGGGTCGCTTCCGCCTCGACCTCTTCCACCGCTTGAACGTCGTCCCGATCCGTATCCCTGCTCTGCGCGAGCGACCCGACGACATCGCCTTGCTCGCGGAGAGAATGCTGCCGGAGATCGCGCGACGGTTGCGCGGATGGCAGCTCGACTGGGAGGCTGACGCGCTGGCCGCGATGCAATTGCACAGTTGGCCCGGCAACGTCAGAGAATTGGTCCACGTCATCGAGCGAATCGTGCTCTTGCTGGACTCGGCGCGTCCGCTGAGAGTCGCCGACCTTCCCGAGGAGCTGAAGCCGAGGGCGCCCCTCTGCGAGGTCTCCGACGAGCCGAACTCGATCCGAGTGACGCTGCCGGAGGGCGGAATCTCGCTGGCCCAGGTCGAGCGGGCGGTGCTGGAGGCAGCGCTGGGCCGCTCAGGCGGGAATGTGACGGAGGCGGCGCGGTTCCTGCGGATGAGTCGCGGTCGCTTGCGCTACCGATTGGTCAAGCTCGGTCTCGCGGATCGCGCCTCTCGCCGACGCGGTCGGCCGGCGCGCCGACGACGCGCGGCCTGAGTCATACCGCGCTCTAGGGCGTGCGGCGAACTTCGATCGCCGACGCGATCTCCTCGTCGAACGCCAGGTCGGTCTCTCCAACCTGCACGACGAACGCGGGCCAGGTCTGGCGCACCCGCACGGTCATTCCCGGGCGGATGCCGTAGGTGCCGAGACGGTCGCTCCGGTCGTCGCCGCGCACCGCGAGCACTTCCCCGGATTGTCCCGCCAAGAGTTCGGTCAGGGGGATCATCCTTGCTCCTCTCGGCGTCCTCGGAGGACGCGGCCGATGGTGGCGAACCACCCGCCGACGCGCGCGAATCGCGCTTCGGTTTTTGTTGTGTCGACGAACTCATAGCCGCAATGGGGACAACAGAGCGCGCCGCAGTGTCGAACCAGTGGGCACCCGCGCTGACATCCCATCGACTCCGTCTCGAACGGCTTGCGACAGAGCGGGCACTCGTGCGCGTATGTGGCGAGAGCGCTCATACCGGCAGCCGCAGCGCCTGGATCGCGAAGCGCAGGCATCCCCCGACGAAGAAGGCGAAGGGGAAGATGAATCCGGTCATGGCGACCGCCGTCTTCCATCCGTGTTCCTTGGCGATCATGAACACGTTGGCGACGCACGGCACGAAGAGCGTGATCACGACCATGCAGACGAGCACCTGCGCGGCGGTCAGAGTCGCCGCCGTTCCGGCCTGGAGGAGGAGCACAGCTCCGTAGTCTCTTCGCAGGAAGCCGACAATGAAGGCGTCGGTCGTCTCGATCGGAAGGCCGAGCCACCGCACCACGACCGGCGAAGCCAGGTCGCGCAGCAGCGCCAATCCATGCGTCCGATCCAGGACGAAGAGCAGGATCGTCCCCAGGATGAAGAGCGGCACGACCTCCTTCAGGTACCACTCCAGGCGCGCACTGGTCTTCACCACGATGTTCCCGAAGACCGGGCGACGAATCGGCGGAATCTCCAGCAGGAAGTCGCCGCGCTCTCCGGGGAAGATCTTCGAGGCGAGGAATCCGACCGAGATCATGATGGCGATCATGAGCCCGACCCAGATGGCCGCGCCGAGGAAGGAGATCGAGGCCATCATGGCGAGCAAGACTCCGAGTTGCGCGGAGCAGGGGACGGCGAGCGCCAGGAGAAGCGTCACGATCAGTCGCTGTTGGCGAGTCTCCAGGATCCTCGCGGTCATCGTCGCCATCGTGTCGCAGCCGAGGCCGAGCACCATGGGGAGGACGGCTTTGCCGTTGAGCCCCATCATCCGGAAGACCCGGTGCAGCATGACGGCGAGCCTCGGCAGGTAGCCCGAGTCCTCCAGGAACGAGAAGACCAGGAAGAACGTGAGGACGATCGGGAGCACGATCGCGATGCCGTAGCTGACGGCCATCGTGAGGATCCCGTAGGGACCGACCAGGAAGTCGTGGATGAACCGAGCGACCTGTGTCCAAGTCGACGCGGCAACCACCGCACCCGCCGCACCCGCCGCTTCGTACGCCGTCGACGGCACGGTGCGTTCCCAGCCGAGACCGAGTGGGAGCGAATGCGCCGGGGTCAGCGGCAGCTCGAGATCGATGCGGATCGTCTCCTGCGCATGTTCGTGCGCGAACGGGAAGACGGCGTCGATGAGGCGGATCGCCGCCGGGTTGACGACCTGCCCGAAGACGCCGTTCTCCATCAGATCGACGAGCGTTCCGGCGCCGAAGAGTCCGACGAACCAAAGCGTTGCATAGAGAAGCGAGCCCAACAGGAGAGCGCCGCGCAGGGGATGCAGCGCCCAGCGAGAGATCTGGCCGGACCAGGAGGCGCGTTCTTCGGGCTGCGTGTGGTAGTTCCCGGCCAGATGTCCGTCGACCCAGCGGTGACGCGCCGCGGAAATGGCGAGGGCGTAGCCCTCTCCGTACGCGGTTCTGACCTCGGTCGCCGCCCGCAGGAACGTGGGACGTATCTCGGGAGCGAGCGCCGATGCGACGTCGTCGGCAATGGAGCCGTCCCCCGAGAGCAGTTGGATCGCGACGAAGCGCGCGGTCATTCCGACGACCGCAAGCCGAAATGTCGCCTCGGCGATGGCCGCTTCGACTTCGGCTGGATAGCTCGGGAGACTGCTTGGCGGAGTCGCAGCGACGGCCGCTCTCTCGGTCGCCTCACGCGCCCCGGCCTCGATCGCAACCGTCTCGACGATCGGGATGCCGAGGCGAGCCGCGAGCTCGGCGACGTTGATCTGCACCCCGCGGGCTCGGGCTTCGTCTTGCATGTTGAGCGCCAGCGCCAGCGGCGCGCCGAGCTCCGCCAATTCCGACGTGAGTAACAGGGCCCGCGGAAGGTTCTTCGCATCCGCGATCTGCAAGATCGGACAACCGGGCGATTCGAGGATGAGGTTGCGCGTCACTCGCTCGTCCTCGGAGCGAGGAGTGAGTCGATTGACGCCGGGGGTGTCGACGACCGAGACCTCGGACCCCGCCAGGCGGGCGCCGCTGCGGGTCACCTCGATCGTCGTCCCGGGATAGTTCGACACGTGGACGTAACGGCCGGTGAGGAGTCCGAAGACGACGCTCTTGCCGACATTCGGATTGCCGACCAAGAGGAGCGTTTCCGGTGTGGTTGCCGCCTGCTTCGCGCCGCCTGTCGCTCTCACTGCGCGGCTCCCGCGGGCGCTTCGCTCGCGCCGCACTCCTCGCAGGCGCCGTAGATCTCATGCACATGATCCAACATACGAAAGCCGTACTGACGGCAGACTTCTGCTTGCAGCTCTTCGATCCGCTCCTCTTCGAACTCCTGGATCCGGCCGCAGCGCACGCAGACCAGATGATCATGGTGGTGTCGTCCGATGACCGACTCGTAGAAGTGTCGGTTGTGGCCGAAGAGCGACTTCCGCAGGATTCCGCACTCCTCGAGGAGCGCGAGCGTCCGATAGACCGTGGCGCGGCTCGCGTGGGTCTTGCCTTCGCGCAGCCGACCGATGAGATCCTCGGCCTCGAAGTGCCGTGGAGCGGCGAGGACCGCCGAGAGGAGCTCCTCCCGTTGGCGAGTCATGCGCAGATCCTGGGTTCCGAGATAGGCGCGGAACCGAGCACGGATCTCTTGGAGCGACTCCAGAGGAAGCGCCAGGTCGGTGGTGTCGGCGGCCAAAGCGCTTGTCCGTTTCTCACGCGGTGGGGGGCCGTCGCGTGCGGATGCACACGACGATATTGAGACCCAGTCTGAACAAGAGGCAGTCTAGACCCAACTCCGATCCAGGGTCAACGCTCCCGATCGGCCGCTCGACGCGGTGGGAGGCCTTGCGCCCCAACGGGTTGATTGCGCCTCGGGGCGCCCGGTGGTAGCGTTTCGCGCGCCTCGAAGGCGTCGCCATTCGGCGCCGCCGTTCGACCGACTCAGATCAGGGAGGATCGGAGATGTCGTTTTCACGTCCCTCGCTCGGAATCCTGCTCGCCGCCTGCGGCTTTGTTCTCGGCGCCACGCCGGCTGCTCTCGCGGCGGGGGTCAGCGTCGGTGGATACGGACTCGGTTCGGTTTTCTTCGGAGACGCGGCTGACGCCTGGGATGGAGGCTTCGGTCTCGGCCTGACGGCGAAGACGTCGATCTCCCGCCACTTCAGTCTGCGGGGGGATATCTCCGGGCGCTGGTTCGACGGCAGCGGAGAGACGCAGTCCCTGGCTCGACCGAAGCCGCATTGGGGTGGGCGAGTCGGCGAGAGTTCCGAGAATCTGCGGCTCCTCGCGTTCACCGCATCGATCGTGCATGAGTTCGAAGCGTGGTCGGGCGGGGAAGCTTGGACGCCGTATGCTGGCGCGGGTGCGGGGTTCTACGACGGTGTGGCCAGCTTCCGCGACACGAGGCGAGAGCTGCTCGACGAGACCGGCGCCGAGGATGGCTCGCGCGATGCCGCCACGTTCGGTCCAGGGATCCATTTCTTGGCGGGAGTGCGAATGGAGAGAACGTCGGGCATGTATATCACGCTGGAGACCAAGCTCCACGCCATCGATACCCCCGAGCAGTGGTCCACCTGCGTCGATTTCGCGCTCGGCGTGGGTGCGTCTCTCCCTCGGCCCTGAGGCGAGCCGGTTCTCCATGCTGCCCTTGCGGTCACGCTCGACGCTGAGCAGCGTTCTCCTCTTGTTTCTTGCCTTGGCGACCGCGCCCGACGCATGCGGCGCGTCGGCCGGAGCGGTCCCGTTGATCAGGGTCGCGCTCGTTCGCGATGCTGCGGCCGTCGCGCTCGGCTGTGATCGCGAGTACTCGATCGGACGCCATCACGCCGGACTGAGGCCGACCTCGGCGCGCGGCGTCTGGAAGCTGCGCGCGACCGACAACGGGGTGGAGCTGCTCGATGACCGCGGCAGTCGTCGGGGTTCGACCGCCGACACACTCTTCGTCGCGTCCACCGATCCGGAACGATCCCCGCTCCAGGTGGACGGCCGCGCCTACCGGGGTGAGCTCCTCATCTGGTCGCGCCCCGGCGGTCTCTGTGTCGTCAACGTCGTCGACCTGGAGTCGTACCTGAAGGGGGTGCTCCCGATCGAAATGGGGCCGCAACCGCCGGAACGTCGCGCCGCGCTCGAGGCGCAGGCGGTGGCCGCGCGGAGCTACACGATGGCGACGATGGGTCGATGGCGCGCCGAAGGGTTCGACCTGGTGGCGACAGTGGACGATCAGGTCTACAGCGGCCTGAGCGCGGAGAAGCCCGCCTGCACCGACGCAATCGAGGCCACGCGTGGAGTTCTCGCCCAGTTCGGCGGAGCTCCGATCCACGCCTACTATTCGTCGACCTGCGGCGGATCGACCGCGTCGCCCGTCGATGTCTGGGGACAGAAGGAGGTCGGGTACCTCCGTCCCGTGGCCGATCGCGCCGAGGGCGTCGAGGATGACTTCTGCGACGCCTCTCCGAAGCACCAATGGGAAGAGACCTGGAAGCTCTCGGAACTGGACGGGATGCTGGATGCGAACCTCTCACGAGTCCGCAAGGGCTGGAAGCGATCCGCTTCCGGGGACTTGCGCCATGTCCGCCTGGTCGAGCGATTCGCCTGCGGGCGCGCGGCCATCCTCCGGCTCGAGTTCACGAAGGGAAGCGTCGACCTGCGCGGCGATGAGATCCGCTGGGTCTTGCGCCGGCCGGGGGGAAAGCAGGGCCTGAATAGCTGCCGTCTCCTCGAGGTCGAGGTGGACAAGGGGGGGCGCGCACCGACGCTGCGGGTGCGCGGTCAGGGGTACGGGCATGGAGTCGGAATGTGCCAGTACGGCGCCATGGGAATGGCGTCGGCCGGTCGTGACTTCCGATCGATCCTCGGTTTCTACTACCCGGGGATCTCCCTGGATCAGCGTTATTGAAGACTCGCGGCGGCGTTCCGGAGGTCGGCTCGTTCTCGGGTTGACACTCCCGAGTGCTTCGAGTTCAATCCGCGAACCTTTTGAAGCGGGGTCGTAGTTCAGTCGGTTAGAACGCTGGCCTGTCAAGCCAGAGGTCGCGGGTTCGAGTCCCGTCGACCCCGCCATTTCCATTCCGGGGCCCCGAGCCCCCCGAGCCCAGCCCTCCTGAACTCTTCCCCCCTCCTGAAAACCCACGCCAATCGTCCTTGTACCGGAAGTTCCCGAACTTTCGTTGCCCCTCTGTGAATTCGCGGCTAGGATCTATCCGCTGTCTTTCCGACCTGTCTCCCTGCACCCCCGCGCCGATTCCGGACCGGGGCGGGCGAGGAACCGAGTCTTCACCGATTCGGACTCGAGCTAGGTGATGGACTCGAAGAGAGGCGGCAACCACTAGTGGGCTACTCAGGAGGTTCATCCATGAAGAGATTGGCATTGTGTACCGTGGCTCTCGTCGTTGCTCTGACGAGCAGCGCGATGGCGACCGACAAGTTCGACAAGGACAACTCCGCCGCGCCGATCCCGACGCGTGGGCTGCTCGATTGCTCCAACGCGATCGACGCCGGCTGCGGATTCAACTACAGCGGCAACAACGGGACCGGCGTGAACAACGTCGAGTTCTACAACTGCCAGCCGTTCACCGAGAGCGGTCCGGAGAACGTCTTCCGGCTCACGATCGGCTCGACGTCCAACGTTTCGGTGACGATGTCGCCGGCCGGCTGCGACCTGGACTTGTTCGTCCTCGCGTCCTGCGAGGAGGACGACTGCATCGGTTCGTCCGCCGGGACCGCCACCGAGCTGGTCGAGCTCGACTGCCTGGCCCCGGGCACCTACTACGTCGTCGTCGACGGCTACAGTGGCGATGTCTGCGGATACACGCTCAACATCAGCTGCACGCCGTGCACGCCGCCGCCGGGTAACGAGGCCTGTGACACCGCTACGCCGTTGGCGTGCGGCGCGATCAGTTTCTCGGTCAACACCGACGGCACCGTGAACAACTACGATCCGGGCGCGGGCAACACCTGCACGGGCTACAGCGCGTCGGGCGGAGACCTCGTCTGGAGCGTCTGCATCCCCGAGGGCGGCACGATCAACCTGGCGATCGACGAGGTCGATTACGACGCGTCGACCTACCTGATCACGAACTGCGCGAACATCGTCGGCAGCTGCCTCTCCGGCAGTGACTGCTTCCCGTGGCCGTGCACGAACTTCATCAACTACACCAATCCTGGTCCTGGCGACGTCAACGCCTACCTCGTCATCGACGGCTTCGCCGGCGCGACGGGTGCGACGGACGTCAACGGTACGTTGGATTGCTGCGGATCGATCCCGACCGAAGAGACGACCTGGGGCAGCGTGAAGGCTCGCTTCACCGCGAACTGATCGTTTCCTAGACCGGTTCTTTCGATGGAGCCCGGGCCTCGCGCCCGGGCTCTTCGTATGTGCGTCGGTTCGGACCTCTCGCTTCAGGTCGATCGACGATCTCCCTATACTTCCGACATTCCTGAACAGAGTCCGATGGACGTGAGGAGGACCAGCGAATGGACGAGCGCATCGCGCCGGAGGCAACGAATCGGAGCAGCCGCGGGCCGGGCCAGCGGATCGGAGTCGGATTGGGGTGCGTCGGTCTCGCGACGTCCCTCCTGGCCGCGCCGGTCTCCGCCGTCTATCAGCAGATCCGCGTCCCCAACGTCGAACGCGAGTCCCGACAGGTGCTGGCGATCCACCCGGACATCGAGTTGATGGGGGAAGGGGACGGGACGCTGATCCTGCTGTCGCGGCCCGAGCTCACGGAGAAGCTGCGCGCGGCGGGAGTCACGGTGGAAGTAGAGATCGACGACCTGGAGGCATTCTATGCGGCGCGCCTGCAGGGGCCGACCGCCGGAGGCAACTTCGGGATCTTCCACACCTATTCCGAGACGTTGGCGGAGATGGAGGCTCTTCACGCCGAGTTCCCCAGCCTGACCACCGCGCCGGCCTCGATCGCGACGACGGGGCAGGGCCGGTTCCTCTACGCCATGAAAGTTTCGGACAACGCCGCGGTCGACGAGCCGGAGCCCGAGGTGCTCTTCGACGGTGTCCACCATGCGCGCGAGATCATGACGGTGGAGATGAATCTCTCCTTCATGCGTTACCTCTGTGAGAACTACGGGACCGACCAGGTCGTGACCAAGATCGTCAACACTCGTGAAGTCTGGTTCGTGCCGATCGTGAATCCCGATGGCTTCGTCTACAACGAGACGACGAACCCGGGCGGGGGCGGGCTGTGGCGAAAGAACCGCAGGAACAACGGCGGCGGCTGCTTCGGAGTCGACCCGAATCGTAACTATCCGTTCCAGTGGGTCGGGAGCGGATCATCGACCGATCCATGCAATGACACATACCGCGGCCCGTCGGCGGCCTCGGAACCGGAGATCGCGGGACTGACCGCGTTCATCAACTCGCGCGACTTCGTGATCTGGCAGTCGTATCACAGCGTGGCGGGGATGGTTCTCTTTCCTTGGGGTTACACGTCGGCGCACACGCCGGACGACGGGCTCCTCCGCGCGATCGCCACGGAGATGGCCAGTCAGAACGGCTATCAGGTCGGACAGCCGCCCGAGATCTTGTACAACGTGAACGGCGGCTCGTTCGACTGGGGCTACGGCGAGACCTCTCAGCACACGAAGATCTTCGGCTTCACGACGGAGATCGGCGGGAGCGGCTTCTGGCCCGATCCGAGTGAACGCGACCCGCTCATTGCCGAGAACCTCGCGTCGAATCTGTATCTCTGTCAGATCGCCGGTCCCAACTTGGAACTGCTTTCGCTGGTCGTGACCGGAGGGGACGGCAACGGGCGACTCGATCCCGGTGAGAGCGCTTCGTTCGTGGTCGGCCTGCGGAACAGCGGCGTCGTCGCGGACGCCGCCAACGTGCAGGTTCGAGTGAGTTGCGACGATCCCTATCTCGTCTTGAACGACGCGCGGGCGACACTGGGGACCGTGGCGGCCGGCGCCTCGACCTCGACGGCGGGTGACCCCTTCGAGTGCGCGGTGCTGGCCGCGTGTCCGTCGGGACGCACGCTGAACATCGAAGTGCGCCTGACGGCCGACGGCGGCGAGGAGACGATCGCCACCGTTCCGCTGACGGTGGGTCAAGCGACCACCATCTATGCGAACGACTTCGAGGAGGCGAACGAAGCGTGGAGCTCCGACCCGAGCCACACCGCCACCTCGGGCGCCTTCGTGCGGATCGATCCGAACGCGACCGGCTACCAGCCGGGTGACGACACCACGCCGACGCCCGGGATCTACGCCTGGGTGACGGCGCAGAACAGCTCCGAAGGGGTCGACGATGTCGACAACGGAATCGCCGCGACCCGCTCTCCCGTCTTCGATCTCTCGGACCGTGCGGTGCGGCTCTCCCTGAAGTACTTCTTCGGTCAGCGCGACCCGGGCGACGACGCCGGCGACCTCTTTCGGATCGATGTCTCCAACGACGGCGGCGCCAGTTTCCCCGTCAACCTGGTGTCGGTCGGCGATGTCACTTTTGCCGCGACCTGGCGAGCGCTCGAGGTCGATCTCGCGGACGTGATCGGGCTCACGAATCAAATGGTCCTGCGCGTGCAGGCGGTCGACGGGCTGGCGACGGGGGATCTGATCGAGGCGGGCGTCGATGACGTCTATCTGTATGACCTCGGAGACGACAACGATGCGCCGACGCGCCCCACGCTCCTTGCTCCCGCCGACGGCGCGACGGGGCTCCCTGGCAATCTGGCCGTGACTGTGACGAACGCCGTCGATCCAGAGGGTCAACCGTTGTCCTACTCTTTCCGCGTGTACAGCGACGCGGATCTCACCCAGATCGCGGCGACGATCGACGGCGTTGTCTCCGGGGTCGGGTCGACTGCGTGGAGCGTCTCCCCGCCGCTCGGAGTGGGGCAGTACCACTGGCGCGCCTGCGCGAACGACGGCGAGTCCTTCGGGCTCTACATGGAGGCGGCGTCGTTTACCGTCACAACCGCGACGGACGTGGCGACGCCGGACCTATCCTCCGATCTCGCGCTCTTGGCGGGTCCGAATCCGAGTCGAGGCGACATTCGCATTCGTTACGCAGCCCCGGCCGCTCCCTACGCGCGGCTCCAGATCATCGACGCCGCGGGCCGAATCGTCCGCTCGCTAGAGGGACCGCGATGGTCCGCGGGATGGCACGACGTGACCTGGGACGGGAACGACACCGCGGGCCATCGGGCGCCTCGCGGCGTCTACTTCGTTCGGTTGGTGCTGCCGACGGAGGAGCGCACGGTGCGGGTGGTGCGGGTGGACTGACCGCTACACCCCGCCGGAACTCGGTCCGATCCCGAGCCAGCGGTCGAAGAGGAATTGGAAGCGGCCGATCAAGAGCGTGATGCGCCCCATGATCGTGTAGCCGAAGGAGGCGCCGAAGCCGAGCATCAGGAATGTGATGCCGAGGCGAGAGGCGACGCCGAGAGCGCCGACATGTTCTCGCGAGAAGTAGAAGTAGACGAGAATCGAGATGACGCCGACCAAGAGCAGCACTTCGTTGACGGCCGCGCCGAGTGGGACCGATCCAGCCGGAGAGAGCCAGGTGCCGGCGATCTGTTCGAGGACCTGCGCTTTCATCGCGGAGGGAATGAGATACCCGGCCCACGCCGCGACGTAGAAGGCGATGGCGAAGCGGGCGAGCCATTCGGTGCGGCGATGGAGCCGACCGAGGACGAGCAGCCCGAGGAGCCCGCCGAAGAGTAGGCCCCAGTCCTGGTCCTGCACGACCGGGATCCAGAGCTTCTTGTACAGCGCCGAGTACGCGTACTGCACCAAGTAGTAGCCGGCGGAGACGCCGACCAGGAGCGACTCCGCGAAGCGGTAGACCGGGTTGTCGCGGTAGAGCGAGCTGAAGATCGCGAGCGTGAAGAACGCGGCGACCCAGACGCCCAGGTCAGTCGACATCGCTGCGAGCCCTCATGACTTCCGCCGCCGCTGCGCGAAGTAGGCGACATTGCCGAGCAAGATGAAGAGGACGATGACGGCGTGGCCGGTTGTCTGCGAATCCATCCCGCGCGTGGCGTCTCCGGGCAGTTCGGCCAATCGCTCCAACTCCGCCGCGCCTTTGAGTCCGCCGAGGAAGCCCGAGACCTGTCCGGTCTGGTAATAGGGGTAGAGGTGCACTGCTTGGATCGCGGTCGCGCCCGCGATGACCTTCGCGTCGTACTTTCCGTGCGCCCAGATCGTCCAGTACTCCGCAAGCGAGCTCGCGGCGATGGTGACGATCAGCTTTGTGTCGGCATAGCGATTGGCGCGCTGCAGGAGCGGGAAGTCCGCCGTGGATCGGCCGTACTGGTCGGCGGGAAACGTGGCGCGAAACGATTCACCGAGCCGCAGGATGGTGCCGGAGTAGTCCGGGTTGTAGCCGAGAAAGACCACATCCTCGCCATAGACCTGGCCCAGTTGCTTGGTCGCCAACTCGATGTAGGGCTCGGCCACGCCGGGGCCGCCGGCGTAGTTCGTCAACGCGATGATCCGTACGCCGCGACCGAGGCAGTAGCGCCAGACGACGCGCGTCATCGGGTCCATTTCCGCGCGCGAATCGGCTTCGTAGTCGAAGGAGAAGAGGATCACGTCGCCGGGTTGGAGCTGTTCGAGGGCCGCGAAGAAATCGCGAGACTCTTTCCCGGGAACGACGGGGAGGCCGAGCGGAAAGAGCACAGGGATCGCGACGGCGAGCGCCACCGCGACGAAGAGGAGGCGCCGATCGAGTCGGAGCGCGTGTTCCCACCACGGCCGCGGCATCCGATCAGTCCCCTTTCCCGAGATAGGAGCGCTCGATGCCGAGCAGGATCTTGAGCGCGGTGGCCGAGACCCCGAGTCCCACGCCGATCAGGATGCCGCGCTTCGCCGCCAGATTCGGCACGTCGAGGATCCAGCCGGAGAGCCCGGCGAGCGAGTAGCGGGCGTCGCCGACGGAGAAGCCGAGCATCTCGCCGATCGACACTCGACCGAGCATGACGATGATGCCAGCGCAGAGGAGCAGCGTGGCGTGGACGGTGCGCGCGCGGAAGGCGCGATAGGCGGCCGACGCGACGTAGAACGCGAGGAGCGCGAAGATCGTCGACTGCATGGGGGACTGCACGTTCTCGAACGACCAGGCGTAGGGTCCGCCTTGGACGCCGCCGCCGACCCCGGCCAAGATGACGGCGACCAATCCGCTCAGCGTGACTGCGGAGTAGCCCCAAGCGCGCTCACGCCGCTGGATCCGTACGCCGTGATGACGAACCAGCCCGATCGTCCCGAGGATCAGCATCATCCCGAAGACGATCTGCTTCCAGTCGAGGACCAGGTTGTAGGTGCGCTGGAGCGAGGGATGCGAGAAGAAGTACTGGACGAACATGACGAGGCCGACGAGGAAGCCGAAGAGGATGGGGAGCGTGGTTTTCATCCAGCCCCCTCCGAGAGAGTGGCGATCACGGACGAGTCCAGAGGTGGGTGGCGGTCGCGAGACTGCCCAGGAGCAGCGCCACGATCACGATCGCCTTCGCCATGTCCTGCGCTTTGAGTGTTCCGAGCAGCCGCGGTTCGCGCGAGAGATAGACCGAGCCGGCGTAGAGTTCTTCGCCGATCAGCGTGTAGTCGCAGGCGCAGATGAAGAACGGGAGTTGCGAGTCGGAGTCGGTGCCCGCGATCTGAATCGCGCCGGTCAGGTTGCCGGTCTCGGCCATGATCAGACTCTCGGCGTAGTAACGACCGAAGAAGAAGTTCGTCGCCGGACGTTCGCGCAGCATGATCCCCTGCACCGCGATGGCGTAGGCGAACTGACCGTACGTCTCGTAGCGCACGTCGTCCGCGCGGTAGAGATCGGGCCGACCCTCGGCCGTATAGGCGGCGCGCACCACTTCTTGGGCGACGTTGGTCACGATCGGATCGCGACAAGGAACCAGGAGGCGCGTCTCGTAGCGGGCGGTCCGCGCGGCGACCTGACCGAGGATGTTGACCGCGGCCAGCGTGCCGGTCTCGTCCATCGAGTCCATCCCCGGGATGAACAGCACCGGACGGCCCATCTCGGTGGCGCGGCCGACCGCTTCCTCGACCGCTTCGAGTCCGGGGATCCGGCGCACGAAGACATCGCTGCTCCGTCGGGTGCGGACGATCCAGACCACGATGAGCAACGCGAGCGCGAGGGCCGCGACCAACTCCGGCCAGCGAGTGGCCTGGAATCCGGTCGCGTCCTGCAGTGGGATCAAGCCGAGTCCTCGCCCACCGTTTCGCCGCTCGCGACGGTCGGCCGACCGAGAGTGCGCAGCACGCTCCCCGGGAAGACGCAGACGTTCGTCCCGATGCGGGCACGCTCCGGCACGCGCGCGCCTTTCCCGATGACGGTCAAGCCGCCATCCAGATGGGTGGGGAAGCGCTCGTTGATCCGCCCGCCGTCGTCGGAGAATCCGATCCGCGCGTCGTGCCCGACCTCGACCTGCTTGTCGAGGATGGCGTGTTCGAGCTTCGCGCCCGCGCCGATGCGCACGTCGTGCATGAGAATCGAGCGATGAACGTGTGCGCCTCGCTCGATGACGACGCCGGGCGAGAGGATCGACTCGGTCACGGTTCCCTCGAGCCGGCAGCCGCGGCTGACCAGAACCCGATCCTCTTCGGCGCCGCGCGCGATCCAGGCCGGCGGGCGGTCGCCGACGCGGCTCTCATCCAGGTTGGTCCTGATCCTCCAGGCGGAGAGATCGAGCGCTCCCTCGGCGCGCACGAGATCCATGTGGGAGTCGAAGTAGGCGCGGAGCGTCCCGACATCTTCCCAGTAGCCGCTCCACTCGTAGGCGAACATGCGGTCGCCGCCCGAGAGCATGCGGGGGAAGATGTGGTGGCCGAAATCGGGGGCCGCGCCCGTGCTCGTCCAGCGCATGAGGCGCTCGACCAACACGCGCGCCGAGAAGACGTAGATGCCCATCGAGATGAGGTTCGAGGTGGGGACGGCCGGCTTCTCCTCGAACCCCACGATGTAGGAGTCGCGATCGACGTGCACCGTGCCGAAGTCGCTCGCCTGCTCCATCGGAACGCGCCGCACGGCGATGGTGACATCGGCGCCGGCGCGCACGTGTGCGTCGATCATGGGCGCGTAGTCCATGTGATAGACGTGATCGCCCGAGAGCAGGAGCACGAACTCCGGATCGTGCCGATGGATGTAGCCGAGATTGCGATAGATCGCGTCGGCCGTGCCCAGATACCAGTCGCTGCCGGAGGCGCCTTGATGCGGCGGGAGGATCCGCACTTCACGCGTGCGACCGACCAGGCCCCAGTGGCGGCCGTCGCCGATGTGGTCGGTCAGCGAGTAGGGCAGGTATTGCGTGAGGATGCCGACGCGTTCGAGGCCGGAGTTGATCAGGTTGCTCAGCGTGAAGTCGATCAGCCGGTAGATGCCGCCGAACGGCACGGCCGGCTTCGCCCTCTGCCGCACCAGCACATTCAGTCGACTCCCGACGCCGCCGGCCAGGATCAACGCGAGCGAGTGCCGCAGGTCGCGGGCCAGACGCTCGCCGGCGCGGAGCTCTTCGCGATGCGTGATCGGTCCGCTCATGCCGTGTCGCCTCGGGCGGACTGCGCAATTTCTTCCGGTTGGACGACGGCGCCGGCGGGGATGCGCGCGCCCGCCTCGACGCGTGCTTCCTTCCCGATCAGCGTGAGCCCGCCTTCGGCGGCGGCGCCTCCGACCGCGGCGCCTTCTCCGATCACGACCGCCTTGTCGACGATGGCGCGCTCCACGCGCGCGCCCGCCGCGATGCGGCCCCTTCCCAGGATGACCGAACCGCGCACGATCGCGCCTCGCTCGATGATGACCCCCGGAGAGATCACGCTCTCTTCCACCGCGCCTTCCACGACGCAGGCCGAGCTGATGAACGAGTTCTCGATCTTGGCGCCGGAGCCGATGCGCAGCGGCGGTTGTCCCGCGATGCCGGCGTCGACGAGATTGGAACGCACGCCCCAGCGGTCGACGTCGATTCGTCCCGAGAGCAGGTCTTGATGCGCCTGGTAGTACGACTCGACCGTGCGCGTGTAGGCCCAATAGCCGTCGAACTCCCACCCGAAAACGCGACGCGCCGAGACCATCGCGGGAATGACATGACGGCCGAACTCGACGCCGCCTTCGGCGCGCAGCACCGTCAGCGCGTCGGTCAGTGCGCGCGCGTCGAAGAGATAGATGGTGAGGCTGGCCAGATCGGATTTCGGGTGCGACGGCTTCTCCTCGTAGTCGAGTACGCGGCCGTCTTGATCCAGCACCGCGTAGCCGAAGCGTTCGTCGCGGTCCATGCGCTTGACGGCGATCGTGAGGTCGGCCCCGCGTTCGAGGTGCCGCTCGATCATCTCGCGGTAGTCCATGGAGTAGATGTGGTCGCCCGAGAGGACGAGCACGAGATCGGCGTCGTGATCCCGCACGTAGTTCAAGTTCTGGTAGACGGCGTCGGCGTTTCCGCGATACCAGTCCGAGGCGTCGGCCCCGCGAAACGGGGGCAGGATCTTCGCTCCTCGGCCGAGTCCGGCGAAGTCCCAGTGTTCACCGACGCCGACGTGGTCGATGAGCGAGGCCGGTCGGTACTGCGAGAGGATCCCGACGTTCTGGATACCGGCCCGCATCAGGTTGGAGAGCGGGAAATCGATGATCCGGTAGTAACCGGCGAAGGGAAGGGCGCTCTTGGGGCGACGCAAGGTGAGAACCGACAACTCGCCGACACGACCGCCCGCGAGGATCATCGCCACGATGCGCAGCGGCTTCACGCCTCGGAAGCTCATGTTGGTCGGGGAGGACCCCTCTGGTTCCTGCTCGGCGGACGGCGACCAGTAAACTCAGGCCAGGAGGGGCTCGAACCCCCAACCTGCGGTTTTGGAGACCGCTGCTCTACCAATTGAGCTACTGGCCTAGGATTCCCCGCTTGACGGGGCAGGCCGCAGACTAGAAGAAGGCCCTCGGAAGGGCAAGAGTCGAACAGGACCACGGAAGCGACGGAAGGAGTCAGGCATGCCGTTCGGAAGAAGGCCATCCGGTCCGACAGGGACGCAACCGACGTGGGTGACCGCCGCGCTCGGAGTTGTGTGGGCCTCAGTGCTCCTCGCGGGCGTTCTCTCGTTCGGGCGGGCGGACGACGCGCCGACGAACGAGATCCGCGCGACGTTCACGGTGGGCGGCGCCGATCGGAAGCCGGTCTTCGTCTCGGGGGTGCAGGTGGACTCTCTGATTCGCCCCGGCGAGAAGCACTTTCGTCGTCTCTGGCAGTTGACGAACGGAGGCGAGAACGCCGAGGCCTACTTTTCCTTCGACGGTCAGTCGCTCATCTTCCAGGCCACGCCGCGCGGGGCCGGCTGCGATCAGATCTACACGATGGCGGCCGAAGGCGGCCCGTCGACCTTGGTCAGCACGGGGAAGGGGCGCTGCACCTGCGCGTATTTCCTCCCGGGGGATGACGAAGTCCTCTTCGCGTCCACGCACGCGACCTCCGAGGGGTGTCCTCCTCCGCCCGATCGTTCGAAGGGGTACGTCTGGGCGCTCTCCGAGGGATACGACATCTGGAAGGCGAAGCGGGACGGGAGCGACTTGGTCCGCTTGACCGACTCGCCCGGTTACGACGCCGAGGCCACGGTCGGGCCGGACGGGACGATCGTCTTCACCTCGGTCCGCGACGGCGACCTCGAGCTGTACCTCATGGGTCGTGGCGGCGCGGACGTGCGTCGCCTGACGAACACTCCCGGCTACGACGGCGGCGCGTTCTTCTCAGCCGACGGCAAGAAGATCTGCTGGCGCGCCGGACGGCCGAAGGATGCGACCGAACTCGAGGACTACCGCGGGCTCTTGGCGCAGGGACTGGTGCGACCGTCGCAGCTGGAGATCTATGTCGCCGACGCCGACGGATCGAACCAGAAGCAGGTCACCTCCAACGGCGCCGCCAACTTCTGCCCGTTCTTCCACCCGAGCGGAGAGAGTCTGATCTTCGCTTCGAACGCGGGCGATCCGCAGGGACGCAACTTCGATCTCTTCAGAGTCGACCTGGAGAGCGGCGCCATGGCGCGGGTCACGACCGATTCCACCTTCGATGGCTTCCCGATGTTCTCTCCCGACGGCCATCGCTTGGTCTTCGCTTCGAACCGCGGGGCGGAGCGTGAAGGGGAGACGAACCTGTTCCTGGCCGAGTGGGTCGACTGAGTCGGCCTTCATCGGTTGCGCGCGACGCCGAGGAGCAAGTGGGAGCCCCAGCGCGCGATCGCCGTCCGCTGGAGGGCGGTTTCGAGCGTGCGCGTCAGGCGGTTGGCCCGGTGCATACCGGGACCCATCTGCATGACGATGCCGCGCACATCGATCGGATCGAACCGCTCCGCCAAGAGCGAACGAAACTCGCGGCGCGAAAAGTTCTGGTAGTAGACCTGGCCGTCGGAGTGCAGACCTTCGCGGTCCGAGACTTCGTCGGCGCGCAGGAATCCGCGGATTCGTTTCGGCAAGCTGAGGTGGTAGACGGTCGCGACGAAGAGCCCGCCGCGCTCGACCACCCGCGCGGTTTCGTCCAGGGAGGCGCGGAGGTCGTGCGCGCTCGGGAGATGTTGGAGCACTTGCGCCGCGAGCGCCTTGTTGCAGACGCCGGCTCGAACCGGGAGTCGGCAGATGTCGGCGCGAACGAGACAGGCGTCCACGCGGAGCGCCATCAGTCGCTCGCGCGCCACCTGCAGGCTCCGCCAGGAGAGATCCACGCCGAGGATCCGACCGACCTGCGGACCGTAGCGACGGGCGACGCGCGCCGGGCCGATTCCGAGTTCCAAGACCAGATCTTCGCGCCGCGGCGAGAGCGCGTCCCGGGCCGCCGCGATCTCCGCCTCGCTCCGCAGCGGAATGAAGAGACTCTCGTACTCCGTCGCCTCGGCGTCACGCAGACGCATCTCGCTCAGCTTGAGCGCATCGGTGGGGGAGTCGGGCTCGAAGGACGGGGCGAAGTCGACGATTCCGTCCTCGATCGCGTAGTCGACCGCGCAGGCGACGCAGCGCAAGGCGCCTCTCACGATCTCGCGCGACGACTCGTCCCGGAGCGCGAGAGACCCGAGGCAGGTCGGGCAGGCGAGGAGTTCGATCCAGTCCGAACGCAGCGGTCACCTCACGGTCCGAGGAAACAGGTCTCGCGATCACCCGGGCGCTCCGACGGTACGGGATCCGGCGGGAGATCGCGCAGCGAAGGTGAACGCTTCGGAGCGGTCGGTCTCTGGCTCGCCGCGGCGTTCGCAATCGTGATCGCGGCGCTCACCTTCGATCGTCGTCTCTACATCAACGGCGACAACGTCGACTACATCTTCTTGGCGCGGGCGGTGCGGGCCGGCGATTTCTGGCCGTCGGACAAGTATCCGCCTCTCTTCCCGCTGCTGCTCGCGCCGGTGCAACTGCTCTTCGGAATGGCCCTGATCCCGCAGAAGCTCTTGGTCCTGGCGCTCTACGCCGGCTCGGTCGGGTGGCTCCTGCGCATCGTCGCGCGACGGGTCGGCGGCGCCGCGCCGTGGGTCTTGGGGATCGCGGCCACGCTCATCCCGGTGATCGAGTACGCGCACTACACGATGAGCGAGATCCCGTTTCTGTTCTTCCTGCTGGGCGCGATCGACGCGCTCGATCGGCGCGCGAAGAACGGGCCGATCTGGCGAGATCGCGCGCTCTGGGAGGCGGCGCTCTGGACCGCGGCCGCTTGCTACACGCGCTCCGCCGGGATCGCGGCTGTTCCCGGCCTCGCGCTCGCCGCCACTCTCGGCCGCGGCAAGCGGGGCGCGCTCGTCTATTCCACGGCGACGCTCGTCTGTCTGATCCCGTGGGCCGTGCGGTCGGCCTTGACGCCGGGCGGGAATCCCTACTTCGAGCAGTTCGCGCGGGTGAACCCGTACTACCCGCAGCTCGGCACGCTCGACGCGTCGAGCCTGCTTGCGCGGCTGCTGGAGAACTCCAAGATCTATTTCCTGCAGGAGATGCCCGTCACGCTGGCGCCGGTCTTCTTTCGGTCGACCAATTCGCCGCACGGGATCCGCGACGCCTATTTCCCCTGGTTCGTGGCGCTCCTGCTCCTGGCCCCGTTGGCTGTCGGGCTCGCGGTGCGGTTGCGCGCGCGAGATGCGGTGGCCGGCGTCGTCGTGGGTTCGCTCGCGCTCTCCTGCCTTTGGCCCCCGATCTGGTCGGGCACGCGGTTCCTGGCCCCGCTGACGCCGCTGCTCTTCCTCCTGTTCTGGTCGGGCCTGGAGGTCGGGATTCGTCGGCTCGCTCCGCGCGCGGGCGCGATCGTCCGAACCGCGCTGCTCACGCTCTGGGTCTTGGTCGGCGTCAAGAATCTCGCGGGATATGTCGACGAGATCCGCGCCTATCCGCCGGAGTGGGATCGCTACTTCACGGCGCTGCGGTGGATTCGCGACAACACCCCGGCCGACGCGGTTGTGCTCGATCGCAAGCCGGCGTTCGTCGAATATGTGGCGGAGCGCAAGAGCGTGACCTTCCCGCGCGAGAGCGACGCCGATGCGATGCTGGCCGAGATCCGACGCCGCGGCGCGACGCATATCGTCCTCTCGGGGATTCCGTACGATGACATCTCGCGCTATCTCGTACCGGCGATCGAGCGGCGGAGTGAGCGCTTCATCCCGGTCTTCGAGTTGTCGGGTCCGCCGACCTATGTGCTCGTCTGGGCGGACGATGCCGCCAACGCCCCGAGCGCGAGATGATCGAGCACCGGGCTCAGCGCCTGGATGTGCAGCGTCGGATCGGGAGGATTGAACCAGCAGGCCGGCCGGTGGAGCCCGCGCGCCCCCCAGGCGCCGATGCCCCCCGGTGAGATCTCGATCAGATAACTGAGCGTGCGCGATTTCGCGCAGAGGAAGTCGATCTCGGCGCCATGGGCTCGGAAGAGCGGCGACCAACGTCCCAACTGCGTCTCGCGGTAGCGCCGGAGGCGCCCCGCTGCGGCGGAGTCACCGGACGCGAGATGCGCGGTCACGCCCGCCGTCAGCGCGCTGCGCGCCAGTTGGCGATGGCGGGCGGTCGTTGGACCCGGCGCCCACCGTCCGGCAGGAGGGGAGAAGATCCACTCGCCGAACGAGTGGAACGAGAGCGCCAGTGCGAGACTTCGGCCGCGCGTCCACTCCGCGATGGCGTGGGTCTCGGGTTCGCTCAGCGCCGACCGACCGGGTCGATGGAGCGGCCACCATTCGAGCCCTCTGGGCCGTGCGCGGTGGTCGACCGGGAAGTTGCGATTCAGATCGACGCCGCGGGCGTTGCCCCGGGCCCATCGACCCCACCCGGCCGTTCCGCCGAGTTCCAGCGCGGCGAGCCCATCGACGTTGGCGATGGGAACCGATGAGAGTCGCGTGCCGAGCGGCAGCGGAGAGGCCGAATCCAGCCACCTCGCGAGAAGATCCAGATGCAACTCGAAGCCGACCCACTCCAGGGGATGCAGCAACGAGAGGAGGAAGACGCCCGGGCGACCGCTCGCGGACGCGCCGTCGCCCTCGCCTCCGACGATCCAGTCGTAACCGACGATCTCGCGCCCCTGGTGAGACTTTCCCAGCACGAGCCGGTCCCCGCCGTGCCGTTCGACGAGCCGATCCAGCGCACGCTCGCGCTCCACGCCCAAGAGGTAGGGGCCGGTTTCGCTCGGCGGGGGAGTCCCGTGCTCCCCATGTTGTCCGTCATTCCGGTATGCTTTCACCCGCGTTCACTTTCCATCGTCGACGAAGCGGCCCGTCCGGTCCCCGTCCGCGCTCGGCGAACAGAGGCCCACCGTAACTCCAGCTTGGAGGGAACATGGGGAAGATTCCGGTCCACTCGCCGGCGCGAGCAGTCACTACGGCTGCTCTGATGGTTGCCGGCCTGATCACGACGGCGTTGCTCAGCTCGTTGGCGGCGCCGACGGCGCGCGCGACGTCGGTTCAGCACTTCGGCACCGCGCAACTCACCGAGCTCTCGGACACGATCGTGCGCGGGACGGTCACCAAGGTGGAGGCCCGGCTCCATCCCGAACACCAGTTCATCTACACCTACGTGACGGTCCGCGTCGACGAGCCGCTGAAGGGGCTCGTGACGGCGGGGAGTGAGATCGTCTTCCAGGAGTTGGGCGGACGGGTCGATCGAACGATCCATCACGTCCCCGGCGTCCCCGACTACCGCGAAGGGGAGCAGGTCGTGAGCTTCCTGGAGAACCATGTCGGCGGGTTCTATCGCACCTTCGGGATGATCCAGGGCAAGTTCTCGGTCGCGACCGATCCGCGCAACGGTCGGGAGATCCTGACTCGCCCGGCGGAGTGGAACGACGTCGCCCTCGCGCAGCTCGGCTCGGTCAGCGACCTGAGCCCGATGCGGCCCGACGCCAGCTACGACTCGGCAGAGATGCTGAGTGCGATCCGCGAGTGGACGCGTCGCTAGAGCGACCCAACCCCTGTTCCTCCAGAGGAGAACCGTCATGAATTCGATGTCGATGCTCCGTCGCGTCCGTTGGGGTCTGGTCGCCGTCTTCGCGGCCCTGATCTCATCTCCGATGCAGGCGAGCGCCTATGTCCTGATCGATCCGCCCAATGCCTGGGGCAAGCCGGATCTCCCGGTCGACTGGCATCTCAACCAGACGATCAACGATCCGAGCATCACCAACGAGTACCAGATCATCCGTGAGTCGTTCCTCGTCTGGTCGGCCGTGGCCGGAGTCGATCTGAGCTTCCTCGAGGGCGCGGCCAGCACGTTCTGCGGTCTCGCGCAGAACCAGCAGAACCACGTCTCGGTCGAGGACTGCAACAACCAGTGCACCGGCGGATGTCTCGCCGTGACCAGCACGGTGCTCTTCGCCACCGGCGATGGCTTCTGGAATTCCAACACGGTGGCCGACACGCTGCTCTTGGCGCGCCAGGAATCGGACATCACCTACAACAAGACGACAAACTGGGGCGACTCGCAGACCTGGACGCCGTGCGCGGGCGAATTCGACATGCGTGGGGTTTCCGTCCACGAGATGGGGCACTTCATCGGCCTCGGCCACTCGGCCACGGCGGCGGCCACCATGTTCGCATCGGTCGCAGTCTGCGACGGTTCGAAGGCGAGCCTGCATGCGGATGACAATCGCGGCGCGCGCGTGCTCTATCGCAACGGCGATGAGATCGCGGTCACGTCGCTGACCGCGGGCAACGCCACGCTCGGCGTCACGAACAAGGGAAACCTCGGCTACACCGGCCCGGGCGGCAAGTGGGGAGCGAGCTTCCAGTGGACGCCGCTCGGCGCCGCGGAGCACCTCTTCGAGTGCGCCTTCGGCGTCGGCTCGGTCGGCGGCGCCGTCTCCGACAACTTCCGTGGCGATGCGATCACCGGCGGCGACGCCGACTTGCAGCAGGCCTCGGTCTTGACGGTGAGCGCGCCGGGTCCGTTGACCGACGAGCAAGCCGAAGCGACGTTCGACGACAGCCGCGCGGAGTCGCCGTATGGATTGACCATCATCACGCGCGCCTACGCCGAGAACAGCGCTCCCAACGACGACTTCGTCATCACCGAGTACGTCCTCGTCAACACGAGCGGCGGCGCCCTCTCGAACGTCCGCGCGGGGCTCTTCGCCGACGTCGACTTCAACAACGAGTACGCGCAGAACTCGGTCAACTACGACGCCGCCAACTCGCTCGCGTACGTCTCGACGCCGAACACCGCCGCCCTCTTCGGCATCGCCGTGCTCAACTCGGAGGGCGCCGCCGCCATGCGCGCCCTCTTCGCCACCAGCACCAACGCCGGCGAGAACTTCACCGACGCCAACAAGCAGACCTGGTGGAGCGCCGGCTTCGAGCGGACGACCCTCGGCCCAGCCGACATCGCCCTCATGATCAATACGGGCGATTTCGACATCGCGCCGGGCGACTCGGCCTTCGCGGCCTTCGCGCTGCTCGGCGGGAGCAATTTGGCTGATCTGCAGGCGAACGCGGCGGCCGCTCGTGATCTCTACCTGAACACGATCTCCGGCGGCACGACCGCCGTCGGCGACGGGCGCGTCGTCCTTCCCTTGGCCGAACTCGCCGCGAGCCGTCCGAATCCGTTCACGTCCTCGACGCGGATGGAGTGGACGGTCCTCACGCCGGGTCGGGTCACCGTCGAGGTGATCGATGCCGGCGGCCGCGTGGTCAGCACGGTCTTCGACGGAGTGCAAGCCAAGGGGCTCCACGGCATGAACTGGGATGGCACGAACGGACACGGAGATCGCCTCCCGTCGGGGGTCTACTTCTCCCGGCTCCGGACGGCGGATGGGAATCAGACGCGGAAGGTGATCCTGACGCGCTAGCGTCGATCGCACCCACGGTCCCTGGAATCCGACGGCCCTTCGGAGCGCATCAGTTGCTCCGCGGGGCCGTCTCGCGTTCCCGCCAAATTTCCTGGAGCCGCGCCACGAGCGTGTGCAGTTCGAAGACGTCAGGGAGGCCCGACTGCACGGCGTGCTCCGGACGCGTGAGTTCCTCGAGCGACTGGAGCGCCGCGGGGATGTGCTCGATGAAGCCGGGCTTGCCGAGGCGCCCTCCGAGATAAGCGTACGCGCCGAGCGCCTGCATGAGGCGATTGACCCCGTTCGCCGCGAATCGGGCGCGAGTCGCGGATTCCTCGACTGTCGCCTTCGTCCGCGCGAGATAGCCATCGAACAACTCGGCGCGCGTCTGCGGACCGAGGCGTGCATACGGGTCGAAGAGGAGCGAGGCGAGGTCATACTCGGCCGGACCGAGCCTGGCGCCCTGGAAGTCGATGACCGCGAGTCCCCGCCGCGTCGCCATCAGATTGCGCGATTGAAAGTCGCGGTGGATGAACCCGAGCTGCGCCCCGGCGAGCGCCGTCGCCGCCAGGCGTTCGTACGTCGGCTGCAGCTGCTCGAGCGTGGCGTCGAGGCCGGCCCATCCGTTCACGAACTCGCGATGGAAGTAACCGGCTTCGAACTGCCGCACGAATGCCGCGTCGTACTCGGGATTGCCCGTTCGGTTGGGCTCGAACGGCGTCCCGGCGGACGCGCGCATCCGCAGGAGTGTTTCGATCGCCTCCTCGTACAGCCGGAAGATGCCCGCGCGGTCATCCGCCTGCGCCAACTTCCGGACGCGATCGAGCAGATGCCTTCTCCCGAGATCCTCCAGGAGAAACGAGCCGGACACTGGATCGAAAGCATGCACGGTCGGGACGCGCACGCCCTTCGAGGAGAGGAACGCGGCCACGTAGGCGAACGCCTCATTCTCGTCCGGACCTCCCGCCACGCGCGCGTAGATGCGCGCGGCCTCTCCATCGGGCGGGGCGATCGGGTTCGAGACCAAGATGCGGCTCTCCGCGCCCCAGACGGCGCGGAAGAGTTGGCGTCGCGATCCGTCTCCCACCACCGTTCGAATTCGCCGCGCCAGGAATCCCGTCGGACCGTCCCAGCCGGACTCGGGCCACGCGCGGGCGAGCAAGGCGACGAGGCGCGCCTCCTGTGTCGCCGGTACTCGATGCAACTCGAGCACCTTCTCTCCGATCGAGATGAGAGACTCCGCGCCGCGCACCCAGGCGCGAAGCGACGCGCCCGACGGGAGCGTCGTGCTCCAGCCCCGCGCACGCGCCGATTCCGCAGGCTCGACCGATCCCGTCAACGCTCGCGCGAGCGCGTCGCCGCCGTCCTGCCCCAACTCCCGCGCCAACTCCGCCCATGCTTCGGGCGCGCCGATTTCGCGAAACGGCGCCTCTTCGGTCGCGACCGCGCCGACACGCCCTTGCTCGCACCACCGGCGAAGATATGGGCCGAGCTCCGAGAATCCGCCGACCGGCAACTCCGCGAGCGCCTCCTGCGACAAGAGATAGACGCCGGTAAACGCGAAGAGACTCGAGTCGGATAGGTCTGGCGAACCCAGGATCTCCTTCACCCGAGTGCGGAGTTCTCCGTGGCGCGATGTCGCCGACTCGCAGACGACTTGACCGAGCAGCGCGTCGGGCGTGCAGAAGAGCGTGGCCGTGAAACCTCCCTCGTGATGATGGGCGAGGGCCGTGGCCAACCGGGGGCGGAAGAGCTGGTCCATGTTCAGCACGAGCACCGGGTCGGTCGTCAGCCAGCGACGCGCGTTGGCGAGTCCGCCCGCCGTGCCGAGGACCTCGGGCTCCCGGACTGACGTCACGGTCGGACTCCCACCGCCGACCGCCCGATTCCACTTGGTGATCCAGGCGTCGAGCAGCTCGGCATGGTGATGGAGATTGATCGCGGCGCGAGCGATTCCCTCACGCCGCAGCCAATCGAGGTTCCAGGCGAGGAGCGGCGCCTCGCCGACCGGGAGCAGCGCCTTCGGCAGTTGCTCGGAGATCTCTCGCATCCGGGTGCCGAGACCCGCGGCCAGGATCATCGCGTCGAGGTGCGGACTCTGCATTCTCGGTCTCAGCGGTAGAGCAGGTGAGGACGCGCGGCTGCCTCGAACCCATCCATCCCGGCCTCGGCGGCGCGCGCGATCTCGATCGCTTCGGCCCCGGCTTCGAAGGCGAGGCGGATGCGATCGGTCCCGAAGAGCAGATCGATCGGAAGGCGATCGTGCTCGTACTCATATGGCGGCTGGCGCCACGCGAACTCCGCGCCGTGCGCCGAGCGGACGGCGTGGAAGAGCGCGATCCACGTAGCGACCGACCGGAAGCGCGAGCGGTCGGTCACATGCACCTGGAAGCCGCGCACGGTCTCGCCGACGAACTTGTGAAAGGTCGGCTCGAAGGCGACGGTTCGCAGCGCGAACCCCTCGAGGCCCATGGCCCGAGCCTGTCGGGTGAAGGCGCGGCCGACGAGGATCGGGTCGAGCCAAGGAGCGCCCCACAGTTCGAACGGTCGCGTCGTGCCGCGTCCTTCCGAGAGATTGACCCCCTCCAGGAGCACGCCGCCGGGATAGACCGTGGCGGAGTCGAGTGTCGGCAGGTTGGGCGAAGGGAGAACCCACGGGAGTCCGGTCTCATCGAACCACGCTGCGCGCGTCCATCCTTCCACCGGGACCACGTGTAGCTCGACGTCGAGCTGGAGCGCCTCGCGTCCGAAGCGACAGTACTCGCCGACGGTCAAACCGTGCCGGAGCGGGACGGGCGCGAGTCCGACGAACGAGGTGAAGCCGGGAGCGAGGATCGGGCCCTCGCGGTCGATCCCGTTGATCGGGTTCGGTCGATCGAGCACCCAGACCGGCACGCCGACGCGGGAGGCGGCGCGCAGCATCAAGAGCGCCGTAGCCAGGAACGTGTAGACGCGCGTGCCGACGTCGGGCAGATCGATGACGATCGCGTCCAGCCCGGCTAACATCTCGGGCTCCGGTTCGCGCGCCCTCCCGTAGAGGCTGACGATCGGGATTCCGCTGGAGGGATGCGAACCGTCGCGCGACTCGACCATGTTGTCCTGCTTCTCACCGGCAAATCCATGTTGCGGAGAGAAGATCCGCTCGCAGCGGAGGTTGCGCAGCGAGAGCAACAGGTCGAGGGCCAAAGTGAGTTCGCGATCGGTCACCGCGTTGTTGCAGAGCAGGCCGAAGCGACCTGCGCCCGGAAGCGCGAGGCCGTTCACGCGGACGGAATCGAGGCCGGTTCGTACTCGGGCATCCATGCCGCTTCGCTTCTCCTCGTTTCGTTCAGTCGTTCAGTCCGCCCAGTGTCGATGGAATGCACTCTCGCGCGTCGCCGTGTACTCCGCAAGTCGACGACAGAGCGGCTGCACGCGCGCGCGGAACGAGGCCTCCTCCAGGTCGAAGGGATGCGGCGTCGCGGAACGATTCGCGAAGAAGAAATTCCGCTCGGGCGCGAAACCAGGAGGCGCCGTGTGCAGGGCAATCGGCGCCTGGTGGCAATACGGCTCGCCCGAGTCGTACTTCGGATTCTGGCCGGTGCGCACGAACGCATTGTCGTCGACGACCCCCCCCGCGGCGGAGGCGATCGAGACGCCGCAGGCGCCGGTCGAATCGACGGCGTTCCAAGTGAACTCGGCGCGCGCGCGGCCGCGCTGCGCATCCCAGATCGAGAGCCCCCAGGTCGCCATCTCGGTCACGATGTTGTCGCTCACTTCGCCCTGCGCATCGACAAAGAACCCGATCCCTTTCCAGTACCGACGCACGAGATTGCCGCGGACGGTCGCCTGCGCGTCCCAGGTGCAGCCGATGCCGACGCCGCGGCCACCGCCGACGCGGCCGCCGACGGCCAGATCGACGCCGTCGATGACGTTGTCGACGACCTCGGCCTGCGCGCCGCGATAGAGCGCGATCCCGTCCCAGGAATTGCGGACGATGCGATTCCCGACCGCTCGAATGACGCTCCCTTCTCGGCCGCAGATTCCCATGACGCCGACGACGGTGCGGCCCACGACCTCCGGATCGCCGATGTTGTCGGTCAACAGACATTGCTCGATCGCGAGACTCGATCGCTGCACGACGATGGCAGCGTCGGTCGCCAGTCCGCTCGTATCGCGCACGCCGTCGCGCACGACGAGGCCGCGGACCGAGCACTCCTCGCAGTCCTGGACCCAGAGGCCGTAGCCGGCATGGGTGCGCAGGATGCTCGTGTGATCGGGCGCGCCCACCAACCTGAGGCGGCGTCCACGGAGCAGGAGCGCGTAGGTATGCGGCACGGCGGTCAGATGAGTCTCACAGTTGCCGCACGTCGGTTCGATCGACGCCACCGGCGTCAGGTCGTAGATCCCCGGCGCGAGTTGCACGGTGAGACCTTCGACGGCGGCCGGATCGAGGCTCCATGCCTCCGCGCGCCGCAGGGTCGCCGCCAGATCGCGAAATGGCCGGTCGCGCGATCCATCCGCGTCGGCGAGCGGGCCGGGCTTGGATCGGAGCGACTCGGCGGGCGCGACGAACCAGGTCACCGCCGAAGCAGGAACGGCCATTGCCGCCGAGAAGAGCGCAACGACCGAGATCGCGGCGCGGGTCACTTTCGAGGCGCCAACACGATCAAAGGCGCCGCGGCGCTCACGATCTCTCGCGCGGTTCCTTCCTGACGCGCACGAAGTCGCGCGAAGTATCGGCCCGCGGCGACGCGCCGGCCGTCGTCGTCATGGAGATCCCACTCCAGCGGCGCGGCGACTCCGTCCGCGATGGGAACCGAGCGAATGTGGCGTCCACTCGCGGTCACGACCTGCAGAGTTCGCCCCACAGCGTGACGGGAGTCGAGGAAGAAGTTCACCCGATCGACCGCCGGATTCGGTCCCACCGCTCGAAGGCTGACGAACGCCGCATCGGAGGCGCCGCTCACGGGCGAGGTCGGATCGGTGTCGGCGCCCGCCGGATCCTCCAAGTCGAGTGAGAACAGACTGCGCCCATAGGTGCCGGCGTAGAGAGTCCGTCGCGGCGAATCGAGCACGAGGGAAGTCACCACCACGTTCGGCAGCGAGGCGCCGAGCGCCGACCAGGTCGCGCCGCCGTCTCGCGTCTCGAACACACCGACGTCGCTCGCGATGAAAATACGCTCCGGATCGAGCGGGTCCGAAATCAGATCGTTGATCGGGGCTTCCGGCAGATTGGCGGAGATCGGACTCCAACTCGCGCCCAGATTCGTAGTGCGGAAGACATGCGGGAGCGACTCGTTCCACCGGAAGCCGGAGACGGTTACGTAGGAGGTGGCGGCGGCGTGTGGGCCGGCGCGCACCGCGGTGATCCACCGCTGCGGCAGGCCCGCCGTGACATCGACCCAGTTCACTCCGAAGTTGGTCGAGCGCTGCACGCGCCCATCGTCGCTCCCTGTCCAGAGGATGTTTCCGTCCAGCGGAGAGACGTCGATCGTGCTCAACGTGCCGGCGACCTGGCCGCCGCCGCCGCTCGCTCCGAACGTCAGATCCGGACTCACCGCCGTCCAGGACGATCCGTTGGTGCTGCGGTAGAGCCGCTGCGTGCCGTAGTACATTCGGTTGGGATCGGTCGGATCGAGGCGCACCGGAGTGTTCCAATTGTGGCGGTCGCCGCCGCCGATTCCGGCGGTCGCGGAGTTGAAGGCGCCGCCGCCGTTGGTGGAGTAGTAGAGCGAGCCGTACTGGAACTCCGCCCAGACCCGATTCGGCTGGAGCGGATGGACGAGCGGCTGGAAGCCGTCCCCACCCAGGATCTCCGACCAGTCGGAGAGGCCGCCCGTCAGCGTGCGCACGGTGCCGTTGTCCTGCGCGCCGCCGAGCAGTGCGACCGGTTCACTCGGGCCGATCGCCACGCGGTAGAACTGCGTGATCGGCAGATCCGGCAGCTTGGTCCAACCGGTCCCACCGTTCGTCGAGCGGTGCACGCCGCCGTCGTGTCCCAGATAGATCACCGGATTGGCGCCCGCCCCGAACTCCAGCGCGTGATGGTCGACATGCACGCCGCTCGTGACGAACGACCACGAAGCTCCGGCGTTGGTGCTGCGATAGGTGTCGAAACCAACGACGAAGATGCGCGACGGATCCGTCGGGTGCGTGCGCACGTTGCCGAACCACCAGCCGTAGCTCGAGAAGACATTGGCGAGCGCGCCGTCGTTCGTGCGGATCCAGTTCGCGCCCGCATTGGTCGAGCGGTAGAGCCCACTGAAAAAGCCGATGTCATCGGCGTAGACGGCGTGGACGGTCGCCGGTTGCCCGGCGCAGAGGGAGAGGCCGATCCGCCCGACCGCGCCGCTGGGTGCGGGGAGGCCCCCTTGCACGAGGCTCCAGGTGGTCCCGCCATCGGTCGACTGGTAGACGCCGCTCGTTGCGCCGCCGTAGTCATACGCCTCGGGTCGTCGCATGCGCTCCCACATCGCCGCGAAGAGAACCTGTGGTTGATCGGGCCGCAGGATCAGATCGACCGCGCCGGTCGAGTCGCTGACGAAGAGCACGCGATCGAAGCTCGCCCCGCCGTCGGTCGATCGATAGACGCCGCGATCCGGGCCGGAGTCCCAGAGATCTCCCATGGCCGCGACATAGATTCGATCAGAATCGGTCGGGTCGACGCGCACCCGCCCGATCGATCCCGTCTCCTCCAGTCCCAACACTTCCCAAGTGAGGCCGGCATCGGTCGATCGGTAGAGCCCGGTTCCGCCGTAGGCGACGCTGCCGCCCCCCGGGTTCACCTCGCCTGTCCCCGCGTAGACGATGTCGGTATCGACGGGATCGAGCGCGATCGCTCCGATCGAGAGTGAGGCCTCCTGGTCGAACAACGGCGTCCAGTGGAGTCCGGCGTCGGTCGAACGGAGGACGCCTCCCTCCGCCGTCGCCGCGAAGACTCGATTCGCGTCGGTGGGATCGACCGCGAGATCGGTGACGCGTCCCCCGATATTGGTCGGTCCGCGCGCGACCCACCCCGCGCGGAACCCGTTGTCCGCCCGCGCCGCCGCGCGCATCGCCTCGGCGTCGCGTTGCGCCCGACGCCATTCGTCCTTCGGAATCTCGCCGCGCGGAAACGCACGCTCCAGGAAGAACCAGGGATTGGGCGCCCGTACGGCGTCCTCACGAGACTCGGCGCGCAGCGCGGCAAGCGCGAAGACGAGGGCGCAGACTCCCGAGGCGATCGCTCCGAAAACAGTCGAGGCCGACATCAATTCCTCCGCCGCGGTCCGCGGGCGAGTGTACCGGCGCGTCGTGCGAATCCGAAGGAGGCGCATCGCCAACGCCCGGAAGGCGCCCGCGCCCGATCCGCCTTGCACGCGCGCGCGTGGGTGGGCGAGAGTCTGCCGATTGATGCGTGACGTCGGCGAAGACATCCTCGAGTTGGTCATGATCCCGAGCGTCACGGGCGACGAGGGAGCGTTGGCCGATCATCTGACGGCGCGACTCGCGCGCGGCCGCTTCGCGTCGTCCTATGAGATCGTGCGGCTCGGCGACTCGATCGTCGTCCGTTCGGCGTCCGCGGCGCGACGGCCGGTGATCGTTTTCGCCGGACACACCGACACCGTGCCGCTCGCCGAATGCGGTCCGCCGCGGCGCGCGGGCGGAGAGATCCAGGGTCGCGGCGCCGCCGACATGAAGGCGGGTCTCGCCGTCATGCTGCGCCTCTTGGAAGAGATCGAACCGAGTCGCGCCTTCGCCGATCTCGCTTTCGTCTTCTACACGGGAGAAGAGGGCGCCTCGGACCAGAACGCCCTCGCGTCGATTCTGGAGTCGCAGCCCTGGCTGACGAAGTCAGCCCTCGCCATCCTCTGCGAGCCGACTTCGGGCGCCCTCGAACTCGGCTGTCAGGGATCGATTCACCTCGAAGTCGAGCTGCAGGGCGTAGCCTGCCACAGCGCGCGGCCCTGGCTCGGGCGCCACGCGCTGCGCGACGCGCTGCCTTGGTTGAGCGAGCTCTTCAGTCGCCCGACGCGCGACATCGAGTTGGCAGGCGTGCAGTTCCGTGAAGTGGTCTCGGTGACCAACCTGCGCGCCGGCGATGCGCGCAACGTGATCCCCGGGACGGCGCGCGTGAACGTGAACCTCCGCTATCCGCCCGATCGCACCTTCGACGACGCGGAGCAATTCGCGCTCTCGCTCGCGCCGGATCGGTCGATCGGCGTCGCTGAGATCGTCGACCATGCGCCGGCCGGGTCGATTCCATCGGACGATCCGTACTACGCCCACCTGCTCTCGTCGACCGGACTTCCGCGCCGCGCCAAGCAGGCCTGGACCGACGTCGCGAGGTTTTCCAGCGTGGGAGTGCCCGCGCTCAATTGGGGACCAGGCGATCCCGGCGTCGCCCACACTCGCGATGAACGAGTCGCGATCGACGAAGCGCAACGCTGCCTCGACGCCATGACGCGCTATCTCACCGGACCCGGACCCGGACCCGGGAGCGTACGATGACGCGACCGCTCAACCCCGCATTCACGTCACTCGAGACTTACGCGTTCGTGCGCCTCGATCAATCGAAGGCAGCCGCGGGCGCGCGCGGTCTCCGTCTCTTCGACTTCTCGATCGGCGATCCGCACGAAGAGACTCCCGCGTTCATACGGGAACGGTTGGTGGAGTCGATCCCGCCGCGCAGTTCCTATCCCGCCGCCGCGGGCTCGAGTGACCTGAGAGAAGCGATCGCGGATTGGGTCCGTTCCCGATTCGATGTCGCGCTCGATCCCGAGAAGCACGTCCTCCCGGCCAACGGCTCGAAGGAGGCGGTCTATCTGATCCACCAAGCGGTCATCGACCCACGCGGAGATCGGCGTGTCGTCCTCATTCCGGATCCGGCCTACCCGGTCTACGAGATCGGCGCGCGTTTCGCCGGGGGAGAGCCGGTTTCCGTGCCGCTGTTGCCCGAACGAGGATTCCTGCCCGACTTGCGTTCCCTCTCGAAGGATCTGCTCGCTCGCGTCGCGCTCCTCTGGATCAACTACCCGAACAATCCGACCGGCGCCGTCGCCTCGCGGTCGTTCTTCCAGGAGGCCGCCGACCTCGCGCGACGGCACGACTTCTGGTTGGCGTCCGATGAAGCGTATTCGGAGATCTACTTCGACGCGCCCCCCTCCTCGGCGCTCGAAGTGGGGCTCGACCACGTGCTGACCTTCCAGACGCTCAGCAAGAGATCCGCCATGACCGGGTATCGCAGCGGCTTCATGGCCGGCGACCCGGAGTTGATCGCGCTTCTGCGGCGACTCCGGCCGAGTCAGGGCGTCGCGACGCCTTCGTTCATCCAGGCGGCGGCGACGGCGGCGTGGCGCGACGAGAGGCACGTGGTCGAACAACGGCGCATCTACCGGGAGAAGCGTGAGGCGCTGCTCCCCGCGCTCCAGGCGCGTCGACTCGAGGTAGGAGGGAGTCAGGCCACCTTCTACCTCTGGGTGCGCACGCCGGGCAATCTGGGGTCGGAGGAATTCGCGCGACGCCTGCTCGAGCGGGGCATCGTCGTCGCGCCGGGAAACTACTTCGGCGCCCGAGGCGAGGGGTGGGTGCGCTTCGCCCTCGTTCCGACCCTCGCGGAGTGCCACGAAGCGGCGGCGGTGATGAGCGAGGTGGAATGGTGAGTCGATCCGAGAGCAGCGGAGATTGGAGCGAGGTCCGCGCGCGGGTGGAGCGCGCCTGGGCGGAGACGCAGTTCCGGGCGGAGCCTGCGACGCGCGAAGCGGTGCGCGCGATACTGGGCGCGCTCGACCGCGGCGAGTTGCGCGTCGCGGAGCCGGTCGATGGTGAGTGGCGGGTGCATGCCTGGATCAAGCAGGCGATCCTGCTGTACTTCGCGCAAGAGGAAGCGACGCCGATCGACATCGGCCCGTTTCATTTTCGCGACAAGGTTCCGCTCAAGTCGGATCCCGCGGCGTCGGGTCTGCGCATCGTTCCGCCGGCCGCGGTGCGGTTCGGCGCCTATCTGGAGCCGGGCGTCGTCGTCATGCCGGCGTTCGTCAACGTCGGCGCTTGGGTCGGCGCCGGCACGATGGTCGACACCTGGGCCACCGTCGGCAGTTGCGCTCAGGTCGGACGCGGCGTGCACATCTCCGGCGGAGTCGGCATCGGCGGCGTGCTCGAACCTCCGCAGGCGACGCCCGTCATCATCGAGGACCACGCCTTCCTCGGATCGCGCGCCATCATCGTCGAAGGCGTCCGGGTGGAGGAAGGCGCGGTGCTCGGCGCGGGGGTCGTGCTGACCGCGTCGACCCCGATCGTGGATGTGCGCGGCGCCCAGCCGGTGGTGACGAAGGGGCGGGTGCCCGCGCGCTCTGTCGTGGTTCCCGGGACGATGCCCAAGCGGTTTCCGGCCGGCGAGTTCCACGCGCCTTGTGCGCTCCTGATCGGTGAACGCAGCGCGTCGACCGATCGGAAGACATCGTTGAACGACGTGCTGCGCGAGTTCCCTCTCATCGCATGACACCCGAAACTCCGAACCCCGCGCGACCGCCCGCCCCGCCCCCGCCGCCGCTCGATCCCGAGACGTACGCCGTCGCACCCGACGCGCTCAGGTGGCGCTGTGATCTCGCGTGTCTCGGCTTCGAGAGCGTGGCCGAGTTTCCACTCAGTGCGGGGATCATCGGCCAGAATCGTGCGATCGCCGCGCTGCAGCTCGCCTTCCGTATCCGCTCGAAGGGTCACAATGTCTTCGTCTGCGGTCCGGCCGGGTTCGGGCGCACCACGACCGTGCGCCATGTCCTGGACACGCTCGACACGGGGCGCGGCGCCCCGCCGGACATCGTCTACGTGCACAACTTCCGCGACCCCGATCGCCCCGTGACGTTCGGTCTACCGGCCGGTCGCGGCCGCGTGCTGCGCACCGAGATGGAGAGTTTCATCGAGACCGCGCGGCGAGAGATCGCGCGCCTCTTGGACAGTGAAGAGCTCGACGGCCGACGTCGCGCGGTGGCCGCGGCCGCGGAAACCGAAGACGGCGGGGCTTGGCGCGGCGTGCAGGAGCAGGCCGCCGCGGCGAAGCTGGCGCTGGTCGAGGTGGACGCTGGTGGTTTGTCGCACCCCGAGTTGTTGCCGCTCATCGATGGCGCCCCGGTTCCCTGGACCGACGCGCCGCAGCAGGTCGCCGCGGGCAAGATCTCCGCCGAAGAGCTGCTCCGCTTGCAGACGGCGGCGGTCGAACTACAACCGACGCTGCGCGCCGCCGCCAAGCGGGCGCGCGATGTGCGCCGCCGTTTCCGCGACGCGCTGGCCGCGCTCGAAGTCGAGCTCGCGCGACCGATCGTCGAGGAGGCGCTGGAGGATGTCCGTGAGCGCTTCCCCGAGAAGCCCGTCGAGCTCTACCTGGCCGAGGTGCGCCAGGAGGTGCTGCGCGATCTCCGCCGGTTCATCGACGAGGAGACGCCCGAAGGTCCGCGGCCGAAGCCACGCACGCTGCAAGAGGACGATCGATATCGGTCCTTCCTCGTCAACGTCGTCGTGGACAACACCGGGGTCGAGCGCCCGCCGGTCGTGATCGAGACCTGGCCCTCGCACCGAAATCTGTTCGGGGCCATCGAGCGGATCGTTTCGCACGAGGGGCCGATGCGCGCCGACTTCCTGAACATCAAGGCCGGCAGTCTCCTGCGAGCCAACGGCGGATTCCTCGTTCTCGACCTGAGCGATGTGAACTCCGATCCTTCGGTCTGGACGGCGCTGAAACGAGCGCTACGCAACCAGCAGGTCGATATCGGCGCGGCCGAACCGGCGTCGCCGTTCTCCACCAGCGTGCTGGAGCCGCAGCCGGTCGCGATCGACGTCCGCGTGGTCGTGCTCGGCGACGCCTTCACCTACCAACTGCTCTATGGCCTGGACCCCGACTTCCGCAAGATCTTCAAGGTGAAGGCGGAGTTCGACTCCGTCATGCCGCGCGACGAAACCGGGATCCGACGCTATGCCGGTTTCCTGCGCGGCCTGGTCGAGGCGGAGAGCCTCCGGTGGCCCGATCCGGGCGCCGTCGCCGAGATCGTCGAATTCGGCGCGCGTTTGGCGGGTCAGCGGAAAAAGCTCTCGACTCGATTCAGCGACCTGGCCGACCTGCTGCGCGAGGCGTCGTACTGGGCCGAGCGAATGGAGCTGCCGCGCATCACGCGCGAGGCGGTGCACCGCGCGGTCGAAGAACATCGGCGTCGACTGCGGCTGCCGGAGGAGAAGCTGCAGGAGGCGATGCTCGAGGGGACCCTGCGGATCGAGACGACCGGCAGCGTCGTCGGCCAAGTGAACGGCCTCTCCGTCTACGATCTCGGCGACTACAGCTTCGGCAAGCCGACTCGGATCACCGCGCAGGGCGCCCTCGGACAAGGCGGCCTGGTCTCGATCGAGCGAGAGGCGGCGCTCTCGGGCAGGAGCTTCAACAAGGCGACGCTCATCCTCGAAGGATTTTTCCGCTCTCGGTTCGGCCAGGAATTTCCGCTCAGCATGACCGCGTCGATCGCGTTCGAGCAGTCGTATGGGGAAGTCGATGGCGACAGTGCGTCGGTCGCCGAGTTGGTCGCCGTTGTCTCGACCTTGGCCGAACTGCCGGTGCGCCAAGATCTCGCGCTCACCGGTAGCGTCGATCAGATCGGCCGTGTCCAACCGATCGGCGGCGCCGACGAGAAAATCGAGGGCTTCTTCGAACTCTGCCATGCCCGCGGGCTGACCGGCGCGCAGGGTGTGATCATTCCGCGTGACAATGTCGAAGATCTGATGCTCCGCGAGGAGGTGGTCGCCGCCGTGGCGGAGGGGCGCTTCCACGTCTACGGAGTCGATCGAGTCGAGCAGGCGCTCGAACTCCTCCTCGGAGTCGGGGTCGGCGCTCTCGGTCCGGATGGGCTCTTCCAAGAGAGTTCGATCTTCGGACGCGTGCAGGACAAGCTGCACTACTACGCCGACCGGATGAAGGAATTCGGCAAGAGCGACGGCGGGCCGGGAGAACCCAGCCCCGATGGCAGCGTGGCCGGTCCCGGACCGACTCCGCCCCCCGCGCCGCCGCCAACGGAGCCGACGCCGAAGACGCCGCCCCCGAGCGGGCCGCCCCCGGATGCGCCGACGCCCGATGCGGGCGAAAGCGGGACAGGCGGGGCCGCGAAAGGTCGATAGTTCTGGAGATGCCGGTCCGTTCGACCGGAGCAACCGATTGGGAAGAGGAGTCCGCCGTGGAGCCGATCAGCCTGTCCGGTCCCGATATCACCGAAGCCGAGATCGAAGCCGTCGTCGCGGTGCTGCGCACACCTTCTCTGAGTCTCGGCCCCAAGGTTCCGGAGTTCGAGAAGCACTTCGAAGAACGACTCGGGGTGCGCCACGCCGTCGCCTGCAGTAGCGGCACCTCGGGTCTCCATCTGGTCTGGCGGGCGCTCGGTCTCGCGCCCGGCGACGAGGTGATCACGACTCCCTTCTCGTTCATCGCGTCGAGCAACAGCGTGCTCTTCGAACAGGGCAAGCCGGTCTTCGTCGACATCGATCCCGAAACCTGGCAGATCGACCTGGAGCGCATCGAGGCCGCGATCACCCCGCGCACTCGCGCGCTGCTCCCGGTGGATGTCTTCGGTTCGTTGCCCGACCTGCCCGCCATGCGTTCGCTGGCCGATCGTCACCACCTTCGGGTGGTCGAAGACTCCTGCGAAGCGCTCGGCGGATCTTGGAACGGACGCCCGGCGGGGACGATGGGCGACGCCGGTGTCTTCGGGTTCTATCCCAACAAGCAGATCACGACGGGCGAGGGGGGCATGATCGTGACCGACGACGACCAGGTCGCCTTCCTCTGTCGCTCGATGCGCAATCAAGGACGGGATCCCGACGCCGGCTGGCTGCAGCACGCACGCCTCGGATTCAACTATCGGTTGCCCGACATCAACTGCGCGCTCGGCATCGTCCAGATGCGCCGTCTCGACGAGATCCTGGCCAAACGGCGGCTCGTCGCGAGTTGGTATGTCGAGCGGCTGCGCGGCGAGGAGCGCGTGCGCCTGCAGCGGATACCGTCGGAGGTCGAGATGAGCTGGTTCGTCTTCGTCGTCCGGCTCGACGATCGCTATTCGCAAGACGACCGTGACGGCATCTTGGCCCGGCTGCGCGAGCAGGGAGTGGCGTGCAGCAACTACTTCACGCCGATCCATCTGCAGCCGTTCTACCGCGAGACCCAGGGATGCCGGCCGGGGCAGTTCCCGATCACCGAGGCGCTCTCCGCGCGCACCGTCGCGTTGCCGTTCCACAATCACCTGACCGAAGCCGATATCGATCGCGCAGTCGACGCCTTCCGCCGACTCCTCTAACGGTCGACGTCCGCGGCCGGATCGTCGAGATCGGCCGGCAACGCGATCCCGAGCGATGCGCAACCTCGCCGGAGCGTCGCCGGGAACGGCGCCGTGAACTGGATCGGTCGGCGTGTCGCCGGATGCTTCACCGAGAGCCGATGCGCATGGAGCCCCTGGCGGTCGAGGACGAGCCGCGATTGGTCGGTGGCGTCGAGATCGCGCCCCTCGACCAGCTTCAGGAAGAACTCTTCGTCGAGGCCGTAGAGCTTGTCGCCCACCACCGGGAAGCCGGCGTGACGCGCGTGGACTCGGATCTGGTGCAGCCGGCCCGTGAACGGACGGGCGCGGAGCAGGGCGTGCGATGGACCGTGCGCCACCAGTTCGAATCCGGTCCGCGCGCTCACTCCCGCATCCTCGGCGACCACTCCGACCGCTTTACGCACGCGCGAGTCGGTCGCTCGCCCCAGCGGCGCGTCGACCTCCCAGGTCGCCTGGCTCGGGACCCCATGCACGACCACCAGATACTGCTTGTCGACCTGGCGACGTTCGAACTGCCGGGCGAGAGCCGCGGTGCTCGCTCGGTCTTTGCCGAAGAGCACGACGCCGCTCGTCTCGCGATCCAATCTGTGCACGATCCTGATCCCGGGCTGGTCCAGGGTTTCCCCTCGCCGCACCAGCAACTCGGAGAGGAGGGTGTTGCGGAAGTAGCGACCGGAGGGATGCACCGGCAGGTTGGCCGGCTTGTCGACCGCCAGGAGACTCTCGTCCTCATGGAGGGTCCCGATCGACAGATCGACCTCGGGTTCGGGTTTTCTCTCGGTCGGCCGGTACTCGATCTGATCGCCGAAGCGCAGTCGCTGTGACGGCCGCACGGTCCGTCCGTTGACGACGATGCGCCCTGCCTCGATGATCCCGACCCACTGGGTGCGCGATCGGTAGCGAAATCGCTCGCTCAGGTATCGATCGAGCCGAGCGGCGATTTCCGGATCCTGGATTCGGATCGAGCCGTGCCGGACCCACTTGGCGAACGGCCGCGTCCCCGGCGGCACGTTCGTCTCACCCCCCGAGTTCAACGGATGCCAACCGACCGAGAGACCGACAGCGCCCGAGGGGACCGCGTCGCCCGTGTGGTCGGAGTGCAGTCGCGACGAGTCTGGGTCGACCATGATGGGCGGTTCCAGACGGCAACCGTCAGCGGCGCGCTCAAGGCGGGACCGAGGCGGGCGAACACCGTGGTGTCCGTCGGCGATTGGGTCACGTTGGATTCCTCCGGGGACGGAGACCTGCGCGTCATCGGCCTGTTGCCGAGGCGCTCGAAGATCTCGCGCCAGGCGCCGGACGATCGGGGGGCCGAGCGCGAGCATGTCCTGGCCGCCAATGTAGACGCTCTTCTCATCGTCGTCGCCGCTCGCTCGCCGACGGTCAACGCGCGCGGGCTCGACCGTCTCCTGGTGCTGGGCGAGATCTCCGGCGTGCCGACAGAGATCGCACTCAACAAGGTCGACCTCTGGACCGCCGAGGGTTCACCTGGAGAAGACCCGCTGGCGGGCCGAGACCGCCTCGGCTACCGCTGCCATCGAATCTCGGCTTCCACCGGCGAGGGCTGCGCCGAGCTGGCCGAGGCGTTACGCGGACGCTGCACGTTGTTGACGGGGCCGTCCGGTGTCGGGAAGTCGACCCTGGTCAATCGACTCGTTCCGGGTTCAGACCTGCGGGCCTCCGCGATCAGCGCCGCCACCGGTAAGGGAGTGCACACGACGACACAGGTAGATTGGATCCCGTTCCCCGGGGGAGGCGCGCTCCTCGACTCGCCCGGGCTTCGCGGGGTGCAGCCCTGGGGCCTCGACACCGCGACCCTGGCCGACTGCTTTACCGAGATGCGGGGCCTCGAGCGATGCGCGTTCCGAGATTGTTCGCATCGGGTCGAACCCAACTGTGCGGTTCGAGCGGCGGTCCAGGCGGGGAAGATCGATTTCGCCAGGTACGATAGCTATCTCAGGATCCGGATCGAGCTGGAGGATCTGAGAGGGCGCGGCTCGCGCTGAGTCGGCCCGGCGGATCCGATCGCGCTATGGCGCCGTCCGCATCGCGAGGATCGGCGTATCGTCAGGGATGCGGCTCACATACGCCGCACGTTGTCCCCACTGACGGGCCGAGCCGGCCGATTCGAACCAGAGATCGGCGCGCATCCGCCAGCGCCCGCTCATGGTGTCTTCGACCCGATAGACGCCGACGCCCGGGATCAGGATCTTGTCGCCGTAGTCGAACGGCGCGCCAGGTGTGAAGGTGCGGAGCAGGTCCCGGCTCAGGGCGAGGGTGCCGGCCTGGGGCCGGGTGTTCGAGGCCGTCACCAGCGGGTCACCGTCGGTTTCTTCGACCGAACTCGAGTAGCCGGTCACCACCACCCGGACGAATCGCTTCGCCTCGGGGGCAGCGTTCGCGCCGGTGGACGCCTGACCGGCCGCGCTTCGCCTGGGGGCGGTGCGGTCCTCGTTGGTTCCGGAGAACTCCGCCGAGATGTCAACCGACCATTCCACGGCCTCACCGGCCCACTGGCCGACGGGGGTAGTGCCAACCGACCAACGGGTGACGGCGCGATCGACCAGCTGGAACCCGAGCAACAAGGCTACGAGCGTCACGGCGGCGAGCAGTTGGCGCCTCCGGACGCTTCCCCGCGTCTTCTGATTGCCGGCGGCAAAGCCCTTGGGCCACGACTCGATCTCCTCGGGGGAGGGCCAGTGGAAGGGACTGTTCGGAAGTTGGAAGTCGACGTGAGGAAGGCGTCGAGTCCATTCACTCCAGGAGATCCCGTGCGGGAGATGCGGCAAGCGGGGTAGATGCGCCAAACGGACGCGCCCGCTCTTCGGATCTGTTCGAATATCGTCCATCCAGATCTCCAGGCCATTGACCCGGGTCGTAGTGCAGTGGGAAAAGGCTACCACCCGGGGCGGGGCGCGTCTACTCCGCCGGCCCGTCCCAGGTTCCTCCCTCTGGCCTCTCCGGTCCCCTATGCCAGGATCGGCGAGCGGCGGGTGAGGATTGAGGTAGCGGGAGAGAATTCCGCGGTGGTAGCCTGCACCATAGCTTGAGGATTCATCCTTGCCGGATCGGCAAGTCTTCCACTGCCAGACCTACTAATCGCCTCGCACCGTGGAGCTTGTCGGGCCCGAACGCATGTTTCGGGATAGACGGGTCTCTTGGACGATCCCCAGGCCGGCAAACGGCCGCGCGCCCGCTGGGTGCGATGCCGCCAGGGGGGACGAACCATGCCAAATCCGATCGGGAAGATCCTGGGCCGCCGGATCCGCCGGATCCGTCAAGAGAAGGGCCTCACCCTCAAGCAGATCGAGGCGCGCGTAAAGGTAAGCGCCACACACATTTCAGAGATCGAGCGGGGCAAGACCTCGCCCACCGTCGGCGCTCTCGAACGGATCTCCAACGCGCTCGAAGTGCCGGTCTCGCATCTGATCGAGCTCCCGTCCACGCCCGACCTGGAAGTGCAACGCCCGGATCCGCGGCGGGCGCTCCGGATGTCCGGAGGGCAGGTCCAGCTGGAGCCGCTCACTGATCGACACACCCCATCAGACATGTCGCTCTTCCTCGCGACCCTGGAAAGCCACGCGGTACTCGATGAAGCTCCTGGTCACGTCGGTGAAGAGTTCTGCTACGTCCTCGATGGCTACCTTGAGGTCGGCGTCAACGGCCAGACCCATATTCTCAAGCGCGGCGACACGATCCACTTCAAAGCCAACCAGGCCCATCGCTTGCGCAATCTGAGCAGCCAACCTGTGCGGACCCTCTGGGCCGTGCGTCCCAAACTGTTCATTTGAAGGAGGCAGCCGATGCCAAGTCGTGAGCGTGTGGGGGCGCGGATCCGAAATGTCCGGACCCTGCAGAACAAGACACTGCGGGACGTGGAGAACGCGTCCGGATTCTCGTCGACCCACATCTCCGAGATCGAGCGGGGCCGCACCTCGCCCACGATCGGCGCATTGATCCGGATCGCGAACGCCCTGGAGAAAGATCCGAGCTATTTCATCGAGGACCGTGAACTCGACGAGGTCTTCGTCACCTCGCCGGATGCCCGGGAGACCCCCGATCCAAGGCAGTTCGACGTCAGCGGGCACGGGGTCCAGGTGGAGGCGCTCACGCGCGGAATTCTCGGCGGCCGAATCCAGAGTTACGAACTCGAGCTCGATGCCGGCGCAGAAGGAATGATCCGACGGTTGGTCGATGGCGCCGACGTCTTCGTCCTCTGTCTGACCGGGGTCGTGGACTTGGTGGTGGAAGACCGTCCGCTTCGACTCGAGTTCGGGAGCCATCTGCACGGGCTCCTCCCGGACGGCTTCACGATCAGAAATCCGGGTGAAGACCCGGCGCGACTGTTGGTCGTCTACGACCCGGGCTCGACCCAGAGTTGATCGTCAGGGCTGGGGATCGGGACTCGAACCGACCTCAGTCGCTTTCACAGCCTCCCAGGCCCGATCGAGCGTAGCCGCGTCCACTCCCTCGGGGCGCAGTCCTAGCGCCGCGAGATGCGCGACGACCCCGGAGTGCCGTCGTCGAAATTTGTCCGATGCGCTCCTCAGCGCGAACTCGGGGTCGACCTCGAGGTGCCGCGCCAGGCTTGTGACCGCGAAGAGCAGATCGCCCACTTCTTCGGTCCGACGGGCCTGTGGCGCTGTTGGCTCGGCGGCGCCCGTGGCGGGACCGAGGAGTTCTTCGACCTCTACCAGCTCCTCTCGGATCTTCGAGATCACTCCCCTGGCGTCTTTCCAGTCGAACCCACCCGACGCGGCGCGGCGCTGCAGTTTCTCTGCTTGTCGCAAGGCTGGAAGGGCCGGGTCGAGCGGCGGCAGCGCTCCCGCCTCGGTTTCCCCTCGTTCGCCGCGTTTGATCTCGTCCCACTGACGCTCGACCTCGGCGGGGGAGGACAACGGTGACTCCCCGAAGACATGGGGATGACGGCGGCGGATCTTCTCGATCGCCACCCGAGCGAGATCCGCGAACGACGTGATCGCGCCCTCGTCCTGCGCCACGACCACCACGAGCGACAACACGAAGAAGAGATCGCCGATCTCCTCGCGCACACGTGGACGCCCTTCCTCTTCGACTGCCCCGAGCACCTCGAACGCTTCCTCGATGAGATAGGGGGCCAAGGTGCGCAGGGTCTGCGCGCGATCCCATGGACACCCTTGCGGGGACCGCAGCCGCGAGGCCAGGGCGAGGAGTCCTTCCCAGGTGGCCGGTAGATCGTTAGGTTCGTCTGCCATCGGCCGCACTCTACCAGGCGATCGCGAGGAGGCCAGAGATCGAGATGTCGACTCTCGTGCGGGGCGCCCGAGCGGCGGCGCTTCGGGCGCACGCTCCGTACTCTCACTTCGCGGTGGGCGCCGCGATCCTCTCGCGCGATGGGTCGGTCGTGACCGGCGCCAACATCGAGAACGTGGCGTATCCACTCGGTGTCTGCGCCGAGCGGATCGCGCTCCTCCGCTGGCGGGCCCTCAGGGGAACTCCTGTCGTCGCGATAGCGATCTACACTCCGACCGAGCAGCCGACGACCCCTTGCGGACTCTGTCGAGACGCGTTGGTCCGTTGGGCCCCGGGGGCCCGAGTCCTCCTGGTGTGGAAGACTGGTGAGTGCGGACCCGTGTCCGTCCTCGATCTCCTTCCGGACGGTGTACGGCGATGAATGCGAAAGAGCTGATTCGCAAGAAGCGGGATGGCGGTCGCCTCGCTGCGGACGAACTGCGATTCATCGCGCTCGGCGCCGCAGACGAGAGCATTCCGGCCTACCAGCTGACGGCTTTGTTGATGGCGATCTTCTTCCAGGGCCTCGACCCGGACGAGACGGTGTTACTGACGGAGGCGATGCGCGACTCGGGGGACCGTCTGCGGTTCGATGTGGCGGCGGACAAGCACTCGACCGGCGGGGTCGGCGACAAGGTGTCCTTCCTGGTAGCGCCGCTCGTGGCGGCGGCGGGCGTGCCGGTGCCGATGATCTCCGGACGGTCGCTCGGACACACCGGCGGGACGCTCGACAAGCTGGAGTCGATCGCCGGCCTGCGGACCGACCTCTCGCCGGACGAGGTGCGCGCACAAGTCGAGGCGGTGGGGCTGTGCATCGCCGCGCAGGGCAGTCGTCTGGCGCCTGCCGACAAAGTCTTCTACGCCCTGCGAGATTCGGCCTCGATCGTCGAGTCGATCCCGTTGATCGTCGCGAGCATCTTGAGCAAGAAGGCGGCCGCTGGGATCCGCGCGCTGGCGCTCGACGTGAAGTATGGCGATGGCGCCTTCATGCCGGATCCCGTTCAGGGTCGGCGCCTGGCGGAGGCGCTCGTGTCGGTCGCCGCAAAGCTCGGAATCCGCACCCGCGCCTACCTGACGCCGATGGATCGCGTGTTGGGTCGCACCGCGGGGAATGCGTTGGAGATCGTGGAGTCGATCCAACTCCTGCGCCGCGACACGCGTTCTGCCGATCTCGAGGATCTGACCTTGGAACTCGGCGCCGGAATGCTCGAGCTCGCCGGCGCGACGGCCGATCGCGCGTCGGGGCGCGAGAGGCTCATCTCGCTCTGGGACTCGGGCGCAGGTCTCGAGCGGCTGACACGCTGCGTCGAAGCGCAGGGAGGCGATCCGGACCTCATCGCGCATCCCGAACGGCTCCCGCACTCGAAGCGTGTGCAGGAGGTTCGCGCGTCCAGGTCAGGGCGGTTCGCCGGCTTGCGCGCCCGGCCAGTCGGCGAGTGGATCACGGCCGCCGGGGGTGGACGTCTGCACCGAGATCAATCGATCGACGCGGCAGTCGGGGTCGAGATCGTGCGGTCTCTCGGCGAGGAGATCCGAGCGGGCGACATCGTCTTCCGGCTGCACACGAGTGAGAGCGGCGGGGGAGCAGTGGACGGAGCCGCCGCCAGCGCGTGGATCCTCTCGGAGGATGAGGCGCCGGCGCGATCTCGTTGGGTCCTGGAGACGATCGGCCCGAGCCCGGACGCGTGAGCGTTCGCTCAGTCCTCGGGCGCCTCTTCCAGCGGAGCCTCGGTTCCCGCGCCGCCGGCCGGGCCGAGGTGGATCCCGCAGTAGTCGAGAGGCTCCTTCCCGATGCGGAATGCGTCCTTCGCCGAGCGTGGACAGGCGCTGCGCGCCAGCCTGCCCGAGTAGACGCAGGTGACGACCTCGACCACTCCCGGCGGCGGCGTGAAATCTTCCTTGCCGTAGATCTCGACCGCCTTGCGCATGAAGGCGCACCACGGAGGGAGCGCCGCGCTCGCTCCGGTCATCTTCGCTCCGATCGGTTTCTTCTCGTCGAAACCGATCCAGACACCACAGGAGAGCCGGGGCACGAAACCGACGAACCAGGCGTCGGAGTAATCATCGGTCGTGCCCGTCTTCCCGGCCGCGGGGGCGTCGAACTCATACTTCGCACGAGCCTGCCAAGCGGTCCCGCCATCGAAGACCGACCGCATCAGACTGAGCGTCTCGTAGCAGGAGATCTCGTCCAGTCCTTCGCGTGAGTTCGCCTGGTGCCGCTCGACGGTCCGCCCGTGTCGATCTTCCACGCGCTCGATGCTGAACGGTTCGCGCCAGATCCCGGAGTTCGCGAACGAGCCGTAGGCCGAAGTCAACTCCAGCGGCGTGGTCTCGCCCGTGCCGAGCGCGAGCGAGAGTTCGATCGGAAGCGGACTCTCGATCCCCATGCTCTGCGCGATCTCCGCCACCCGTTTGGGCCCCACCTCCTTCAGGAGTCGGATGCTCGGCGTGTTGATCGACTTCATGAGCGCGTAGCGCAGCGTGACCAAGCCGTGGAACTTGCGGTCGAAGTTCTGCGGCGACCAGGTCTGGCGCTTGCCGCCCGCGCCGATCCAACCCTCCGTGATGGGTGCATCGAGCACGAGGTCGTTCGTCTTGTGGCCGCGCTGCAGCGCGCTGGCGTAGACGAACGGCTTGAATGCGCTGCCCGGCTGCCGATGCGCCTGGGTGGCGCGGTTGAAGCTGCTCTCTCGGAACTCACGGCCGCCGACGAGAGCGCGGATGGCGCCCGACTGCGGCTCGAGCGCGACGAGAGCCCCTTGCAGATACGGGATCTTCCCGCCCTTCTCGGCGAGACTGCCCGCGCGTTGCCCTTGGTGCCGGAGGTATCGATACGCGTTCTTCTCCTCCAGCTCTCGGAGCTGCGCGTCCATCGCGGCTTCGGCGGCGTTCTGCAGGTCGAGGTCGAGCGTCGTGTAGACCTTGAGACCTCCGCGGTACAGTTCGGTCGCGCCGTAGCGCGCGATCAGCTCTCGGCGCACATGTTCCGTGAAGTAGGGCGCGGCCGATCGAGTCGACCGCGCCGAGCCGAGCGTGACCTCCGATTGCATCGCCGCCGAGAGCGCGGCGTCGTCGAGGTATCCCTGCTGGTGCATCCGACGCAGAACGACATTGCGTCGCTCGCGCGCCGCCTCGGGGTGACGCAGCGGAGAGAACGCCGATGGATTCGCCGCGAGACCCGCGACCATCGCGGCTTCCGGCGCGACCAACTCCTGGACGTCCTTGCCGAAGTATCGATCGGCGGCGGCCTGGATGCCGTAGGCGCCCTCACCCAGATAGATCTGGTTGAGATAGAGCTCCAGGATCTCGTCCTTGGAGAAGGATCGTTCCAACCTGACCGCGAGGATCGCTTCCTTGATCTTGCGGGTGAACGTCTGCGAGTTGCTGAGGAACAGGTTGCGCGCGAGCTGTTGCGTGATCGTGCTGCCGCCCTGCGCGATCTGTCCGGTCGCGAGGTTCGATCGAAACGCCCGGAAAACGGCCCAGAGGTCGATGCCCCAGTGCCGATAGAAACGTCGGTCTTCGGTGGCCAGGAACGCCTGGCGAACGATGTCGGGCGTCTCGCGAAGTCGGATCAGATTCCGGTTCTCGACGAAGAACTCGTCGATCACTCGCCCGTTCTTGTCGATCAACACGGTATTGATGCTTGGCTCGACCTCGCCGGGGGTCCTGGGGGTCGGGAGGTCCTCTCCCCAGACGACGAACAGCCCGAAGAGCGCGCCCGCCATGGCGAGGGGAACCAGCAGCAGGAGGATCAAGGCGATGCGCATGGGGGGTCACTCCAACAGACGGGCCGAGATCGGTCAAGCCGCGGGATCTGAGTCGAAATTCCTCGCGATCGGACGGTCACGCCGGAGGAACCGAACGCTCAATGACGGCTCGAAACGCCTGTCGGCAGCGATGTTCGAGTCCGACGGGCCCGCAGACGCAGAAGCCAAAAAAAAGTATTGACCCCCGCTCTCGCTCGCGGCTAAGTTCCCGATCCCGCAGCGAACAGAGCCGGGATTCGGAGATTCGATCCGAGTCCAGCATCGCCAGGATCCCATAGCGGAAACAGCGAGTCGGGTTCAGGTCGAGCCGGTTGTGCGATCCACTCGCCGCCGGCCGCGGGCACAGTTTTCTGCAGCGCCCAGCGGGGATTTCGGTCCCCGCGTGAAGTGGTGCGCGAACGGTTCTTTGACAAGAGAAGAGCAGGCTTGGCGAGCCCGGAACCAGCGTTCCCGGTCGTCCGGAGTTAATCCGGTTCGGCCGTGATCGCTACCAGTTCCATAACTCCCATCCGCCAGAGGGTGGGAGCTCCATGTTTTTTTCGAACACGGAGAGTTTGATCCTGGCTCAGAACGAACGTTGGCGGCGTGGATTAGGCATGCAAGTCGAACGGGATTCGGGGGCAACTCCGGATTTAGTGGCGAACGGGTGAGTAACGCGTGGGAAACCTGCCCTCGAGTTGGGGATAACACTCCCAACGGGGTGCTAATACCGAATGAGACCACGAAGTCGCATGGCTACGAGGTCAAAGGTAGAAATGCCGCTCGAGGATGGTCCCGCGTCTGATTAGCTAGTTGGTGGGGTAATGGCCCACCAAGGCTACGATCAGTAGCTGGTCTGAGAGGATGGTCAGCCACACTGGGACTGAGATACGGCCCAGACTCCTACGGGAGGCAGCAGTCGAGAGGCTTCGGCAATGGGGGAAACCCTGACCGAGCGACGCCGCGTGGGCGATGAAGGCCGTTAGGTTGTAAAGCCCTGTCAGGAGGGAAGAATGCAGCAGTAATGCTGCTTGACGGTACCTCCAGAGGAAGCTCCGGCTAACTCCGTGCCAGCAGCCGCGGTAATACGGGGGGAGCGAACGTTGTTCGGAATCACTGGGCGTAAAGGGCGTGCAGGCGGCCCGGTAAGTGGAATGTGAAATACCCTGGCTCAACCAGGGAACTGCATTCCAGACTGCCAGGCTTGAGTATAGGAGAGGATGGGGGAATTCCCGGTGTAGCGGTGGAATGCATTGATATCGGGAGGAACACCAGTGGCGAAGGCGCCCATCTGGCCTAATACTGACGCTGAGGCGCGAAAGCTAGGGGAGCAAACAGGATTAGATACCCTGGTAGTCCTAGCCGTAAACGGTGAGCACTAGGTGTTGGAGGAATCGACCCCTCCAGTGCCGTAGCTAACGCATTAAGTGCTCCGCCTGGGGAGTACGACCGCAAGGTTGAAACTCAAAGGAATTGACGGGGGCCCGCACAAGCGGTGGAGCATGTGGTTTAATTCGATGCAACGCGAAGAACCTTACCCAGGTTTGACATGCACCGGACAGGTGTGGAAACACATCCTTCCTTCGGGATCGGTGCACAGGTGCTGCATGGCTGTCGTCAGCTCGTGTCGTGAGATGTTGGGTTAAGTCCCGCAACGAGCGCAACCCTTGTCCCTAGTTGCCAGCAAGTACAGTTGGGCACTCTAGGGAGACTGCCGTCGACAAGGCGGAGGAAGGTGGGGATGACGTCAAGTCCTCATGGTCCTTACACCTGGGGCTACACACGTGCTACAATGGTCGGTACAAAGGGTTGCAATGCCGCGAGGTGGAGCCAATCCCAAAAAGCCGGCCTCAGTTCGGATTGCAGTCTGCAACTCGACTGCATGAAGGCGGAATCGCTAGTAATCGCTGATCAGCAGGCAGCGGTGAATATGTTCCCGGGCCTTGTACACACCGCCCGTCAAGCCACGAAAGTCAGCAGTACCCGAAGTCGCTATCACAACCGCAAGGGACGAGGCGCCTAAGGTAAGGCTGGTGATTGGGGCTAAGTCGTAACAAGGTAGCCGTACCGGAAGGTGCGGCTGGATCACCTCCTTTCTAGGGAGTCCCTTCGGTCGATCGCAAGATCGCCGAACACTCTCGGTCGATGGTTCCACTCTCTGAGTCTGCTCTCTCTTGTCGAGATATTCTCGAGCTGGGTCCCCCGGCTCGTATTCCGTTTCAGCCAAATTTGGTTTAGCGGAACTGCGAGATCGGAATGGCCGTCCGAGGAAGAATGTCGACGCCTTCCGCTCCGTCTGTGTTGTCTGGTCCCCTCTCGGGACGGGCGCCACTGGAGCCTCGACGCTTGGCTCGGCCCACGACCCTGAAAGTCGTCGGGCCTATAGCTCAGGTGGTTAGAGCGCACGCCTGATAAGCGTGAGGTCGGTAGTTCGACTCTACCTAGGCCCACATCCCAACTGGCCTGCTGGTTTATCTGTTTGGCTTTTCTTTCAGATTGACCGCCAGGCTCCAGCTTTTTGTGGGGATGGTTCTTGTGGGGATATAGCTCAATTGGGAGAGCGCCGCCCTTGCACGGCGGAGGTTGCCGGTTCGATCCCGGTTGTCTCCACACCAGATCTTCTCGGGATTCGACGGAGGTGAGCCCTCTGGGTTCGCCGAAGTCGCCATAGTTTTTTCTGTCGCTCCGTTTCGATGGCGCGACGAAATCCGTTCTTTGACAACTGCATAGAGATGAGAACTGCTGCTTGAATTGCACAGGTCCGCGAGGATCTGTGCGCAGAGCGGTCGAGACGAGCACCAAAGAATATTTTTGATCAAGCTACTAAGGGCAGATGGTGGATGCCTTGGCGTCAGAAGGCGATGAAGGGCGTGGTAAGCTGCGATAAGCTCCGGTGAGCTGCAAGCAAGCGTTGACCCGGAGATGCCCGAATGGGGAAACCCGGCGAGGGGAATGCCTCGTCATCCTTGGCTGAATACATAGGCCAAGCGAAGCCAACGGAGGGAACTGAAACATCTAAGTACCTCCAGGAAGAGAAAGAAAATTCGATTTCCTCAGTAGCGGCGAGCGAAAGGGAAACAGCCTAAACCGATGACATGTCAAAGCCTGCAGGCGTTGTGTCGTCGGGGTTGCGGGGATAAGTTGGATTCTTCTGCAGAAGAGTCGAAGAGTTACAAACTTGCTGGTTAGCCGAACACTTCAGGAAAGGGTGACCAAAGAAGGTGATAGTCCTGTAGGCGAAAATCAGCAAGCTCTTCGGATTTGTTACCCAAGTACCGCGGGACACGAGAAATCTTGCGGGAATCCGGGAGGACCACCTCCCAAGGCTAAATACTCTCTGACGACCGATAGTGAACCAGTACCGTGAGGGAAAGGTGAAAAGCACCCCGAGAGGGGAATGAAAAGCACCTGAAACCATCTGCTTACAAGCGGTCGGAGGCGCGTACGGGACTTCGGTTCTGTACAGCTGACGGCGTGCCTTTTGCATAATGAGCCGGCGAGTTGCTCGTGTGTAGCGAGGTTAAGTGGTCAAGCCACGAAGCCGTAGCGAAAGCAAGTCTGAAATGGGCGACAAGTTGCACGCGGCAGACCCGAAGCCAGGTGATCTACCCATGGCCAGGATGAAGCGCATGTAAAAGTACGTGGAGGTCCGAACTCACTAACGTTGAAGAGTTAGGGGATGAGCTGTGGGTCGGAGTGAAAGGCTAATCAAACCTGGAGATAGCTGGTTCTCCCCGAAATCGTTCTAGGACGAGCCTCGGGCTAATTGTGTGACGGAGGTAGAGCACTGATTGGGCTAGGGGCCCCACCAGGTTACCAAACCCATTCAAACTCCGAATGCCGTTCACATGTATCCCGGGAGGCAGGCTATGGGGGATAAGCTCCATATCCGAGAGGGAAACAACCCAGATCGTCAGCTAAGGTCCCCAAATCCGGGTTAAGTGTATAAGGATGTGGAATCGCTTTAACAACTAGGATGTTGGCTTAGAAGCAGCCACCATTTAAAGAGTGCGTAATAGCTCACTAGTCGAGTAATTCTGCGCCGATAATACTCGGGACTCAAGCCCGGTACCGAAGCTACGAACTCGTGGACGATGAAGTTCGCGATTGGTAGGGGAGCGTTCCGTTGTAGGGCGAAGGTAGTTCGACAAGAACTGCTGGACGAACCGGAAGTGAGAATGCCGGCATAAGTAGCGAGAAAACAGGCGAGAAACCTGTTCACCGAAAGCCTAAGGTTTCCTGAGCTAGGTTAATCCGCTCAGGGTTAGTCGGACCCTTAGCCGAGGCCGAAGGGCGTAGGCGATGGAAAACGGGTTAATATTCCCGTACCACCAGCTGTGCGATAAAGACACTATGGGGTGACGCAGAAGCGTAAGACCAGCCGGGCGTTGGTTGTCCCGGTCTAAGTTTGTAGGGGGCACTCCCAGGAAAATCCAGGAGGGCACTACCCCGAGAGACGATGGGGAGCCCGTAAGGGCGAACTGGTCCCGAGCACGCTGCCAAGAAAAACCTCTACGT